>Ga0075421_100000870_pt1 | contig 33745 bp, 29 predicted proteins | sample SoiMetdeltSBSDD5_FD_75292 | JGI IMG/M metagenome (GOLD analysis project Ga0075421, IMG submission 75292) | Bulk soil microbial communities from a Populus tree surrounding site in Tennessee, USA - Soil MetaG P. deltoides SBSDD5 | ecosystem: Environmental > Terrestrial > Soil > Tree plantation... | reverse complement strand
GGGCTCAGACGGCGGTGGGGCCGAGCAGATCTCCGACTCCGGCGAGCTCAATCACCCGCGCCACCGCGTCAGTCGCTGAGCCAAACCGGAACACGCCACCCGCTTCGACCACCTTGGCCCTCGCCGCGAGCAGACCACCGAGACCCGAAGAGTCCATGAAACCCACACCCTCGGCCCGGACCCACACCTGCTCGACCCCATCAGCCACGAGCCCGGCCACCGCAGCCTCCACAGCATCACCGCCAACCAGGTCCAGATCCCCGGTGAGCACCATCACGACCCTGGGCCCGACCCGATCGCACACCATCGACATCGACCCGGCGTCAACGCCATCCCCCGGATCGCTCTCGTCGCCAACCTGCTCCATCGCCGATAGGCCTACCCCGCCCGACCGGCCCACCAGTCGCCCCTGAGGCCGCGCAACCACTGACGAGGTGGGTATTGGTTGAGGCACGTCCACGAGTGTGGGAGGCGTCTCATGACCGAGCGCACTGTCCGCTGGGGTGGCGTCGCTGCCATCGTCTTCGTGGTCCTGATCCTGGTCACGGCGTTCAGCGCGGGCGAGCCTCCGGCTGCCGACGATGCCGTCGACAAGATGCGCGACTACTTCGTCGACCATCGCTCGGCGCTGCTGGCGTCGAACCTGATCGGGCTGGTCGCCGTACCGTTCGCCCTCTGGTTCGCCGTCGTGCTCCGCGAGCTGCTCCGCGGCGACCCCACGACCAACGCCCTCGGCGTGGCGTCGCTGGCCGGCCTCGTGCTGACCGCATCCATGGCGCTCGCCGGTGGCGCAGTGGCCACGTCGGTGGTCTACGTGGACGGTGTGGCCGACAAGCTCGACGGCGACACGCTGCGCATCGTCTACGAGGCGCAGAGCCTGCTGTTCGCCGCCACCTCGGCCGGCATCGTGTTGTTCTCGCTGACCGCCGGGCTGGCCATCCGGCGTACCGCAGCGCTCCCCGCCTACACGATGTGGCTGGCCCTGCTCGCCACCCTCGGCAACGTCCTGACGATGTTCAGCACGGCCGGCGCCGGCGCGTCCATGCTCGGGTTCACCGGCCTGCTCACGTTCGCCCTGTTCGTCCTCGTCACCGGGATCACCATGGCCCTCGGCAAGACCTCCCCCAGCGGCGTCGACGGCGAACACCCCCGGATGATCCGCGAGGAGGCTCCGACGGCGGGACCGTGATGGCGCTTCACATCCTCGTGCCATGTCGCCCCTGACGGGTGAGGCGGTATGAACCCCCGCCAGGGACGACCACGCAAGCGAACACCTGCCGCGATAGCCGTTGCTTAGCGGTCGGTGGGTGGTGCTGAGACCACGTCCCGCAGCCTCCACACCGCCGCCCTCACCTTCACCAGCCCCCCATAGACCGGCAACGACCTGGTAAGACGGAGGGCTACGAGCTCTTCACGAAGAACCTGACGTGATGGCACGCGTATTCATCACCGGCTCCGCGGCCGGTCTGGGTCGGTTGGCCGCAGAGTCGCTCCTGGACGATGGCCATGAGGTCATCGTCCACGCCCGCGACGACGGTCGCCTGCTCACCATGCAGGACCTCGTCGCCCGAGGAGCCTCGACCGTGGTCGGTGACCTCGCCGACCTCGAACAGACCTGCGACGTCGCCGAACAGGTCAACCAGCTCGGCCCGGTCGATGCGGTGATCCACAACGCCGGCGTCCTCTCCGGCCCGAGCGTGCTTCCGGTGAACGTCGTCGCCCCGTACCTGCTGACCGTGCTCATCCGGTGGCCGCAGCGGCTCGTCTACCTCAGCAGCAGCATGCATCGCGGCGGCCGGGCACGCCTCACCGGGCTGGACTGGACGGGGCGGCACGAGACCGGCTCGTACTCGGACAGCAAGCTCTTCGTCACCGCGCTCGCCCTCGCGATCGCTCGCCGCTGGCCGGACGTGCTCAGCAACACCGTCGATCCAGGATGGGTGCCCACCCGGATGGGCGGGGTCGGCGCGCCCGACGACCTGACGCTCGGCCACCGCACCCAGGAGTGGCTCGCCGTCAGCGACGACCCGGACGCCCTCACCACCGGCGGCTACTGGCACCACCAAACCCGGCTCGAGCCCCACTCGGCCTGCCACGACACCCGGTTCCAAGCCGACCTGCTCGCCGAGCTCGCCCGTCACACCGCCACGCCCCTGCCCTGAGCGCCAACCCGCGCACCCCCATCCACCGAGGGTCAGCTCACCTGGTCACGGGAACGGCCAATCGATGCAGGCGATCGGGTTCTGGATGCAGAAGGTGAGCTCGGGAACCTCGTCGGGATCAGGGATCTCGGGGAGGGTCAGGGTGCCGAGCTCGGTGGTGTACGTGATCAACAGGTGGCCTTCTGCCTCGCCCGAGGTGACTCCCACGCTCCCGTAGAAGCTCCAGACACCGGTCGGGTTGAAGTTGTCGTCGAGGCTGATGCAGAACTCCCCGCCTGCCTGCCCGAGGAAGCCGCCGCTGGCACCCACGCAGGCGCCCCACCCCAGCACGTCGTCCTTGACCTCAGCGTTGCTGGCATAGATCCCGCCGCTGGCACCGGCGCTGGGGGCACCTGGCACGCCACCCAGTCCCGCCGTGGCCAGCCACGACAGATGCTCGCCGTCGTACACCTTGCATTCCGAGACACTGCCGCCGACACCGGCATGCGCTTCCCCGCTGGTGCAGACACCCATCATGTTGTTGGCCTGGTCGAGCGTCACGTTGCCCAACGTCTCGCCCAGCTGATCGAGGAGGCTCTCCTCCTGCGCCGGGGTGATCTCGGCAGGGACGCCGGGGTCCGCGGCACGACGAGCCGCGTCCTCGGCGGCCTTGGCCGCGGCAGCCGATCGGGCCGCGGCGGTTGCGGCCTGGGCCGCTTGCAGCGCGGACTGCTGGGCCTCATAGGCGCTCTGGCGCGCCGCCGCGGCCGATGCGGCGGCGTCGACGGCGTAGCCCTCGGCCCGACTCGCAGACCGCCGCGCCTCACCGGCTGAGCTGCTGGCCCGGACCGCGGCCGACGCGGCCGACTGGGCTGCAGCCCGTGCGAGCTGGGCGGACGCCGCGGCCTGGTCGGCCGAGGCGCGCGCTTCGTCGGCCGAGGCCGCGGCCTGCTGGGCGTAGACCGCGGCCTGGTTGGCGGAGTCGGTGGCCTGCTGGGCGTAGGCCGCGGCTTCGGCCGCGGCGTTGCGGGCGATCGCCGCCACCCGGGCCGCCTCGGCGGCGTGCTGGCGGGCCAGCGCCGCTGACTGGTCGGCGCTCGCCAGCAGCGCCGCGATCGTCGCCTGATGGGCCAGCCGGTCGTGGTCGCGCCGTTGCGCCCGTTGCAGCCCACCTTCGAGGAACGCCCGAATGTAGGAGCGGGGGCCCGAGAGTGCCGCGTTGGCGGCGGCGTCGACTTCGGGGCCGCCGGTCACCATGGCCTGCGTGATCCTGATGCGGTCGTCGTGCTCCTGGGCGATGTACTGGCCCTCGGCAAGGAACTCTCGGACGTCCTCGATGGTCCCGTCGAGCGCCTCGTTGCCCGCATCTCGCACAGCCGGGCCGCCGCTGTTGATCAGTTGCACCACCTTCAAGCGGTCGTCGTCGTCCTTGCCCGGATAGGCCCGGGTGTCCAGGAACGCCCTGACCTGGGCGATCGTGCCTCCGAACGCCGTGATCGCCGCGGTCCGCTGGGCCGGGATCGTCGTGCTGTCGGCAATCGTGCCGACGCTGGCCCGGTCGTCTTCACCCTGGGCGAAGCCCAGGCTCGTCTTGACGAACTCGATGACGTCTTCCTCCGATCCGGTGAGGGCGACCTCGGCGGCGCGAGCCGTCCACGGACCACCGACCGTCAGGAGACGCACTGCCACCTTGCGGCCGTTGGTGACCACCAGAGACCGGGGGGCGCCGGTGGCCCGCGCTGCGGCCAGCAGGTCGGCGGTCTCGGCGTCCAGCCGGGCGCGCTCACCCTGCTGCCACGCCGCCGCGGCCTCGCGCTCGGCTTCGGCCAGCCGCGCCGCGTCGGCGTCGGCGATCGCCTGGGCCTGCTGCTGGGCCAGGCGCTCCGCTTCCACCTGGGCGGCGATGTCGGCGACCGTGTGGGCCTGCTGTGCGGCCGCCTCCGATTCGTCGGCCGCCAGGTCCGCCGCGACCGCCGCGGCCTGGGATCTCGCGGCGGCTTGCGCGGCCTCGCCTGCGTGGGCGGCAGCCTCGTCGGCGGCCTGCGCGGCGGTGTCGGCGTGCTGGGCCGCATCGAGCGCGGCGGCCTCGGCTTGGGCGGCAGCTGCGGCAGCCTCGTCGGCGAGAGCCTCGGTGGCGGTGGCCGCCCGCTCGGCTTCTGCGGCCAGCGCACGGGCACGTGCTGCGGCGCGCTCGGCGCTGGAGGCGCTCGCTCCCGCGGCCCGAGCTGCGGCGGCGGCCCGATCGGCCGCCACCGCGGCCAGGTTGGCGTTGTGCCCCGCGCTGCGGGCCTCGATGGCCGCGCCCTTCGCCGCGACCGCGGCCACGCCGGCCTGCTTCGCGGCGGCGGCCGCCGTCCTCGCCCCGGCGGCCGCGTCCCGCGCGACCTGGGCAGCCTGACGGGCGGCGGCAGCCTGGTTGGCGTCGGTCGCAGCATTGGCGGCCGCCTTGCGGGCTTTGGCTGCGGCATCCGCTGCCGTGGCGGCCGCATCAGCTGCCTGGGCCGAGGCCCTGGCCGCTTGCAGCGCCGCCTGGTTGGCTGCAGCGCTCGCCACGATGGCAATGCTGGCCGTCTCCGCGGCGCGCAGCGCTGCGTCGGCGGCTCGGCCAGCGGCTTCGGCGGCTCGGACGGCAGAGCCCTGGGCGGCTTCGGTTTCGGCCGCCGCCCGCTCGGCGGCCTCCTTGGCCAGGCGCGCGGCCTGGACCGCCCGGGCCGAGGCCTCGGTGGCGATCTGGTTCTCCTTGGCGGCCTTCGCTGCGGCGTGCTGGGCGACCGCCGCAAGCTGGGTGACGGTGGCGATCTCCTGGTCCCGGGCGGCGGCGACCTCCCAGTCGGTGGCCAGGAACTGCCGGACGTCCTCGATGGTGCCGTCCAGCGCCAGACCGGCCACCCGGCGGACCTCCGGCCCGCCCGCAGTCATCAGCTGGCTCACCCGGATGCGGTCGTCGTCGTCACGGGCCTTGGGCAGCTCGACGCTCAGGAACCGCACGTAGGCGTCGAGCGTCGCGGCATCCATGGCGGCGTTGGCCTTGGCGCGGACCGCCGGGCCGCCGGTGGCGATGGCCTGCGTCACCTGGATCCGTAGGTCGTGGATGTGGGCCGTCTGCGAGTCATGCTGGACGAACTGCCTGATGTCGTCGACCGAGCCACCGAGCACGGCGCCGGCCGCTTCCCGGGTCGCGGGCCCGGAGGAGGCGATCATCTCCTCCACCGCGGCCCGCAGGTCCTCCTCTTCGGCGTCGGCCAGGCCGGTCTGCAGGAAGGCTTGGATCTCGGCGTCCGAACCGGACAGCGCCAGCTCGGCGGCCCGCCGCACCACCGGCCCCCCACGATGCCGCGCCGCCATCACCTGAGCCCGCGCCTCGGCGCTGGAGATGAGGTCGGCCCCGGCCGGGGGCGCCACGAAGGCTCCTCCCAACAGACCGGCGACGACGACGAACACCACTACCCGGCGCGTGCGCGCCCTCGCTCCACTGACTGGCCGCATCGGCCGCCCCTCCCGCTCGCTTCCTGCCGTGTTCAGTCGTCGTCGGTGATGCTTGCGCCGGCCACGCCCTCCAAGCCGCCGATGGTGGCGTTCGTCGGGTTGGTCAGCTTCATTGCGGCCAGCTCGTCGGGCTCGTCCAATGTGTCGCCCTTGATCGTCAGCGTGACGGTCTTCGACGTCTGCCCCGGAAGGAACGTCAAGGTCCCCGGCACGACGTCGTAGTCCGCAGGCGCCGTCGCCCACCCGGCTATGCCGAAGGCCGCGTAGTCGACGGTCACGGTCCTGCCCGACGCGGCCGACAACGTGACGGGTATCTGCACGGTCTTCGTGCCAGTGTGGCCTTCGACCACCGCGGAGACGCCTGAGGCGACCAACACCGGCGTGGCATCGTCGTCGATGAGCGTCGTCACCCCACCGAGCCCGTAGTAGCCACCCACGGTGGCGTTGGTCGGGTTGGTCAGGCTGAACAGCACGCCCTCGTCGGGCTCGTCCAAGGTGTCACCCTTGATCGTCATGCGGACCGTCTTCACGGTCTGGCCCGGCGTGAAGGTCAACGTCCCGGCGACGACGTCGAAGTCCTCGGGCGCCGTCCCCCACCCCGCTGGCTCGACCGCCGAGTACGCCACGGTCACCGGGAGGTTCGACCGCGCCGTGAGCTTGACCGCCACGTCCACGGTCTTCGAGCCCGAGTTGCCCTCGACCTGTGGCGCCACGAACCCCGGGACGACGGCCGGCGTGCCGACGGTGACCGTCTGCCCCCCGCCCGACGGACCTACCCAGATGTCGTGCGTGCTGCCCAACGTGAAGCTCACCGCGTCCGCTCGCCCGTCGCTGGTCAGGTCACCGACGGCGATCTGCTCGCCAACCCAACCGAACGTGTCGTGCCAGACCTTGCCGGCCTCGAACGACGACCCCGTCGACCGGGCGACCCACGCATCCCGCCCACCGTTCACGGTGAAGGCGATGGCGTCTTCCTTGCCGTCGCCGTCGGCATCGCCGAGCATCACCTGGTTGCCATCCGCGGCGTAGTCGCCGGCCCATGACTGCGGGGTGCCGAACGACGACCCGGTCGACAAGGCAACCCACACCGCGTTGGCGGCGCTCGCGGGCCCCAGGGTGTAGCCCACGACGTCGTCCTTGCCGTCCCCGTTCACGTCCCCGACCCTCATCTGGTTGCCGTCGGACCCGAAGACGTTGTGCCACTGCTCGTAGGGGCCGAACCCCGTGCCGGTCGACAGCGCGACATAGACGATGTGGTTCGCGCCCAGCGTGAAGTCGACCAGGTCGTCGCGGCCATCACCGTCGACGTCGCCGAGCATCACCTGCTCGCCGTCGGAGCCGAAGCTCTCGTGCCACTTCATCGTGGTACCGAACCCCGTGCCGGTCGACAGCGCGACATAGACGTCGTGGCTCGCGCCCAGAGCGAAGACGATGATGTCGTCGCGGCCATCACCGTTGACGTCGCCCACCTCTTGGACGTTGGGCTGGGTCCCGAAGTAGGTGTGCCAGATCTCGGACGGACCGAAGGTCGTGCCCGTCGACAGCCGTACATAGACGTTGGTGTCGCTCCCCCCGAACGCGACGGCATCGGCCCGGCCGTCGCCGTTCACGTCACCGAGCCTCGTCTGGTCGCCGTCCGAGCCCCAGTTGTCGTTCCACACCGTCAGAGGACCGAAGTTCTCGGTCGCCCACGTCGAGGTGACGATCCACTGGGCGATGTCGTCGACCCGCTGCACGACAGCGGCGTTGGTGGTCTGAGTGGCCGCCAGACAGCCGGTCGAGCCCGAGCGGGTGACCACGCCGGCGAGCTGTCCGTTGGACCGCAGTGCCGGGCCCCCGGCATCGCCCTTGCAGATCGATCCGGCGGTACGGGTCGCGTTCACCGTGGCACCAGAGACGCTGGCCACCGTGGCCGTGCCGCTGTGGAGGGTGTCAGGGAGCCACGTCGTGGCCGACCGCCCGTAGCCGAACGTCTGCAGCACGTGGCTCGCGGCCGGAGCGACGTTCGCTATCGAGACCGGTGCGATGTCGTCGATCGGCGACGCCAGCTTCGCCAGCACCAGGTCCCGGTCGGTGCGGGGCGTCAGCTCGCTGATGGCGACGGCGGCATGGCCACCGAACGCCACGCTGGTCGGCTTGGCCGGTGCGCCGGCACCCAGCGTGGCCGGGTCGTCGACGAAGCAGGTCGATGCCGTTGCCACCCAGCGCCTGGCGATCAGCGTGGCGCTGCAGCCCCGGCTGCCGGCCCGACCCGGCGCGCCGACGGTCAGGCGGCCCACGTTGGGGTGTGCGCTGTCGACCGGCAACGTGCCGACGTTGCCACTGATCGGTGTGGCCACCAGCTCCAGCAGCGTCGCGTTGCCGTCGTTGGCGCCGACGCCGACCGGGGTCCATTCGTTGACGATGACGTCGACCGACGACGTCACGCCCTCGATCTCGATGGCGGCGTTCACGTCGTGCACCAGGTCGCCCCGGATCGTGTACACGTCCGGGATCTCCAGCGCCAGATAGCCGACCGGGCCCGACACCTTGAAGCAGGCCATCTCGTCCAGCTCGAAGCTGTACAGCCTGACCAGATCCTGATCGGGGCCCGCGCAGTCGGCGAGCGTGAAGTGACCGTCCCCGGTCAGCAGCTTGATCCCTGTGTCGATCAGGATCTGTGCCGCTCCCGGGTACGCGAAGTCCTCGACAGCCGAAGGGGGTGGTGGGGTCTGTGCCCCCACCTTCGCCGGCGCTACGAAGTCCGTGAACGGAACTGCGAGGACGCCAACCAACAACAGGCCCAAGCCCAGACGCGACCGCATCCGCCTCTCCCTTTCGTCAAGCCCCCAGTGCACGCCCCGGGGCATCCCTCAGCCGCTAGCTGGCCGCAAGCTAACGCTTGAGTCACTCCTGTGCGTCGCTTCGCGCGTTGAGTGCTCGCCCGTTGCCTCCGACTACGCCGAGCGGCATCTCGGCGAATCAGCAAAGAGATGTAACCATGGTTGCACTTCTTGATAGGGTGCAGTCATGGCCGGTCGCTACGAGTGGGTGCTGTTGGCACATCGGATGCCCCGCGAGCCGTCGTCGCCTCGGATCACGGTGTGGCGTCGGCTGCGGCGGCTGGGCGTCGCTCAGATCGTGGATGGGCTCGTGGCGCTGCCGGCCGATGCGAGAACCCGTGAGCAACTGGAGTGGGTCGCCGAGGCGGTCGTCGAGGCGGGCGGCGAGGCGACGGTGTGGATGGCGCGCCTCGCATCGGCCCGACAGGAGCGCGAGCTCGCCGATCGCATGAGGACCGAGGTGGCCGCCGCGTACCGGGCAGTGACCGAGGAGGCGACCACTGCGGCGCAGGACCCCGAGGCGCTGCGGCCCCGGACGTTGGGCCGGTTGCGGCGGGAGCTGCGCCGTATCGGCCAGCGCGACTACTTCCCCCCACCCGAGCGCGACGACGCGCACACCGCGGTCCAAGCCCTGGTCGAGCACCTCGACGCGGAGGCGAGGCGATGAGGTGGGCCACCCGGGCAGGGTGCCATGTCGACCGCTGCGCGTGCGCGTGGCTCGTCCGCCGGTTCGTCGACCCCGACGCGGAGTTCGTGTTCGTCGACGACCCCGACGAGGTCCCGCCCGACGCCACGCCCTTCGACATGCGGGGCGTCGAGCTGACCCACCACGGCGACGACTGCTCGTTCGAGACGATGTTGCGCCACTTCGACCTCGACGACCCCGTGTTGTGGGACCTCGCCCGCATCGTGCACGAAGCGGACCTGGCCGACGAGCGCTTCGACGCCCCCGAGGCCCCGGGCCTCGACGTCATCTGCCGGGGCTTGTCGATGGTCGCGGATGACGACGAGGTGCTGGCGGTGACCGGCCCGATGTTCGACGGGCTCTACGAATACCGCCACCGGGCGCTGCTGTCGGGACGGGACCCTGCATGAGCCAGGCCCTGTCTCCCGACGCGCGCCGGATCCTGGCTGCCCAGGCCGTGCGGGCGTTCGGCTACGGCTTCGCCGCGGTGTCGCTGGGTGCTCTGCTCGACCGACGAGGGCTCAGCTCGCTCGATGTGGGCGCGGTGCTGACAGCCGTCGTCGCCGGCACGGTGACGGCCTCGCTCGCGGTGGGGCGCTGGGCCGACCGGTTCGGACGCCGCCGGAGCTACGTCGCGCTCTACCTGGTCCTCGCGCTCACCGGCCTCGTGCTGGCGGCGGCTGCGCCGGTATGGGCGCTCGTTCTGGTGGCGCTGGCCGGCGGCCTGTCGACCGAGGTCGTCGAGTCGGGGCCGTTCACCTCGCTGGAGCAGGCGATGCTCGCCACGGAGCTTGCCGGCGATGAGCGGGTGCAAGGCTTCGGGGTCTACAACGCGGTCGCCACCGCCGCCGGGTCCCTCGGTGCCCTGGCCGCCGGGGTCCCAGCCTGGCTCGGCAGCGACGAGGACCGCTGGTTCGTGCTGTTGGTAGTTGCCGGGCTCGCCGGGGCCGCTGTCGCCGCCGCGCTGACCCCGACGGTCGAGGCCCCGATGCGGCCGCCGGGACAGGCCGCTCGGCTGCGCCGGTCGCGACCCACTGTGCAGCGCCTCTCGGTCCTGTTCGCGACCGACTCGTTCGGCGGCGGGTTCGTGGTGCAGACCTTCATCGCCTACTGGCTCACGGCGCGCTTCGACGCCTCCGTCGGGCTCTTGGGCGTCGTCTTCTTCGCCGTGGGCGTCCTCCAGACCGGCTCGTTCCTGCTCGCCCCCGCGCTCGCGCGCCGCTACGGGCTGCTGCCGACGATGGTGTTCACCCACCTGCCGTCCAATCTGCTGCTGGCCGCCATGGCCTTCGCCCCAACCCTGCCTGTGGCTGTCTCTCTCCTCCTGGCCCGGGTCGCGTTGTCCCAGATGGACGTGCCGACGCGCCAGGCGTACGTCATGGCGCTCGTCGACCCGGACGAGCGCACCCCCGCGGCCGCGTACACCAACACCGCCCGCTACCTCGTCCGACCCGCCGGCCCGCTGCTGGCCGGGGCCACCGCCAACGTGTGGCTCGGCCTCCCGTTCCTCGTCGCCGGGACCATCAAGTCGACCTACGACCTGGTGCTGTGGCGCTGGTTCCGCACGGTCCCCCTGCCGGCCGACACGTCCGACCGAGCGATGGAGGTCGCCCGATGATCGTGTGCATCCGCACCGTCGTCGTCCCCGACGACGTGCGCACCCGCTACCTGCGATGGATCGCCGACGGCCGTGCCGTGCGCGAGGCCCACGGGCTGCTCGCCGAGTGGGTCCTCGAACCGACCGACGGCGACACCGTCGTGATCACCGTGTGGCCCAGCCACGAGGTCTTCGACGCCTGGATCACCACCCCGGAGCGCGACGCCCTCACCGCCTCCGAGGTTCACCAAGCCATCGAGTATCGACCGATCACCCGCTACGACCTCGTCGGCGGGTACACCACCAAGGAGCTTGTCCCATGAAGTGGGTCACCCGCGCTCGTCCCAAGACCGACCGCATCGCCTGCCCCTGGCTGATCCGGCGGTTCATCGACCCCGACGCCGAGATCCTCTACGTCCCCACCGACCAGGTCCTCACCGCCGCCGCGGACCAGGGCGCCCGGAGCTTCGACGCCGATGGCGCCGAGTACACCCATCGGGGCAACCAGTGCAGCTTCGAAGTCCTGATCGACGAGTTCGACCTCGCCGGCGACCCTGCACTGGTCCGCCTGGCCGCCATCGTGCACGCCGCCGACATCGACACCGACCTCCACACCGACCCTCGAGGCCCCGGCCTCCTCGCCATCGGGCTGGGAGGACTCGACGTCGAAGCCGACGACCATGTCCTCCTCGACCGCGCCAGCTTCGTCTACGACGCCCTCTACGCCTGGTGCCAACAGCAAGTCACGGTGAGCACGGGGTCCGCGGCATGAGCACCCATGTCACCTACGACGCGCTCCGCATCCCGACCGTGCTGCGGGTCGCCGAGCTCATGGCCGCAGCCGCCATCACCGCCCCCAAGTCCGGCGGGATGCTGTTCATCGCCGGCAAGCCCAACTTCGTCGAGACCGTCATCGTCGAGGACCCCGGCGACCGCCACGACCTCGCCGAATGGATGCGCGCCCGCGGCACGGAACGTCGCGAAGCCATCTGGTTCCGCGACGCAGATGTCGCCGAAGCCGTCGACGCCATCCTGTTCGTCGGGCTCACCGGCTGGTACCCGCCCAACTACGACTGCGGGGCCTGCGGCTACGCCACCTGCGCCGAGTTCCTCCACGCCACCAAAGCCCTGCGGGACGACTCCGCGGAGCTCGAGTTCGCCGGCCCCACCTGCAACCTGCGCGACATCGACCTCGGCATCGCCGTCGGCTCCGCGGCCAAGACCGCTGCCATCCATTCGGTCGACTGCCGCTGCCAGACCCGGGTCGCGGTCGCCGCCCGAAAGACCGGGGTCATCGAGTCCGACATCGCCGTAGCCCTCTCGCTGTCGATCACCGCCAAGGCCGTCGGCTTCGACCGCATGATCCCCGACCCCGGCGACTACGACACCCTCGACTACCCATCCACCAACACCCTCCCCCTCGGCCACCCCGACGGTCGCCGCCACAACGGCGCCCGCAACCGTCAACAACCCCGTCACCCCATCCGACGAACCTCCACATGAACGACTGGGGCGTTGTCACTGACCGATGTGCCCGGTCTTGAGACGGGGATGAAGGGTGACGTAGGTGGGGACGTCCCTCGAAATGTGGACGTCAGCGGGGCCGGAGGCGGAGGCCGGCCATGCCGCCGTCGACGGCGAGGGAGGTGCCCGTCGTGGCACTGGCGGAGGGGCCGGCGAGGTGGAGGACCGCCGCGGCGACCTCTTCGGGGGTCACGAGGCGACCGGACGGTTGGCGTGCCTCGAGGGCGGCGCGCTCGGCAGGAGGGTCGGTGGCCTGGTCGAGCAGGCGGTCGATCCACGGTGTGTCGGTGGTGCCGGGGTTGACGCAGTTGACCCGGATGCCTTCGTGGAGGTGGTCGGCAGCCATGGCGAGGGTCAGCGACAGCACTGCACCTTTGCTCGCGCTGTAGAGGGCGCGGTCGGGTAGGCCGGCGGTGGCGGCGATCGAGCACATGTTGACGACCGCGGCGTGGTGTGACGTTCGCAGGTGTGGCAGGGCGGCTCGGGTGACCCGGACCATCCCGAGCACGTTGACCTCGAACACTCGCCGCCACTCCTCGAGAGGGTTGGCCTCGATGGAGCCTTGGGCGCCGATGCCGGCGTTGTTGACCAGGATGTCGAGGCCGCCCATGGTCCCGACGGCCAGGTCGACTGCGGCGGTCACCGAGAGGTCGTCGGCAACGTCCCCGGCCGCGCGGAAGGCGCCCTCCGGTGCTGTGCTCGGATCGAGGTCGAGCACCGCGACCTCCGCGCCTTGGGCCAGGGCGGCAGCTGCGACGGCGTGGCCGATCCCGGAGCCCCCACCGGTCACGAGCATCCGTAGGCCCGCGAGCTCGGCCGCGGTGTCGCCTCGGCCGTTCATGCCGCCCCCAGGGTCTGCTGCTGGGCGCCGAGCCCGTCGATCTCCAGTCGCATCGTGTCGCCCGGCCGTAGGTAGCCGCCGCCAGGTCGACCGAGGGCGACGCCGGCGGGCGTGCCGGTGTTGACGATGTCGCCCGGGCGGAGCACGAGGAACTGGCTGATGTACCAGACGAGATGGTGGACGCCGAAGGCCATGTCGGCGGTGCTGCCGTCCTGCCGGAGCTCGCCGTTGACCCACAGGCGCAGGCCGAGCGACTGCGGGTCGGGTACTTCGTCGGCGGTGACGAGCCACGGGCCGAGCGGGTTGAACGTCTCGCAGCTCTTTCCCTTGTCCCACTGGCCGCCCCGATCCAGCTGGAACTCCCGCTCGGAGACATCGTTGGAGATGGCGTAGCCGGCTATCGCGGCCGCGGCGTCGTCGGGCGTCTCCAGGTAGCGGGCGGTCTGGCCGATCACGACGGCCAGCTCGACCTCGTAGTCGGTGCGCTCGCTCGTCCGGGGCACGAGCACCTGGTCGTAGGGGCCGATCACGGTGTCGGGGGCCTTGAGGAAGAGCACCGGCTCGGCCGGGAGGTCGGCGCCGGTCTCGGCGGCGTGATCGGCGTAGTTGAGCCCGACGCAGATCACCTTGCCGATCCCGGTCACTGGCGGCCCGAAGCGACCGCCGGCACCCGGCCCGGTCAGGGGCAGCGGCGGCAGGTCGCCGGCTGCCACCGCCTCCCGGATCGCGACCAGCCCGGTGGCGAGCAGGGTTCCGTCGATGTCACCGGTGAGCCCGGTCAGGTCGAGAAGGGTGCCGTCGTCCGCGAGGACAGCGGGCTGCTCCTCTCCCGCGGGGCCGATGCGCACGAGCTTCATTGCGCCTCCACGTAGGCGATGGTCTGTGGGCCCTCCGGCAGCACGCACACGGTCGCGTCGGGGCCGAGCCGGGCGAGCTCCTCGCGCACGGTCGCCGAGACGTCGGCCGCGGATTCGATGTGGGCCGCGGCCAGCTCCGCGGTCGTGAGCCCACTGGTGTGCAGCAGGACTCGGGCGCGGGCCTGCACCCGGCACTGGACCTGCACCTGCCACTGGTCGGGCAGAGGGACGCGCCGTGCCTCGATGGTGCGCAACAGCGCCGCCGGTGTCGGTTGGGAGGCCAGCACCTCCCGGTACGACCCGTGGTCGGGGAAGCCGTCGCGGCATTCGGCGGCGCAGACGAGTGTGCCGCCCTGCCGCACGACGGCGGCGCCGGCGGACATCCCCTTCACGCACTGGTAGAGGTTCTGGTCGAGGGGGAAGCCGGCGTTGGTGGTGACGACGACGTCGAACTCGGCAGGCACAGCGACCATGGCCATCCGCCGTGCGGCGCGGCAGGCGGCGGCATGCTCGGCCGGGAGGTCGCCGGAGAAGACCTCCACGATGCGGTGCCGACGGTCGAGGAGGACGTCGACGGCGAAGTCGACGCCCGTGACCTCGGCGATCTCGCGGACTGCGTCGTGCACCGGGTTGCCGACGGTGACGCCCCAGGTGGCGCGGGGGTCGCCGATGCGCCGGGCGTCGTGCAGGGCGAGCACCGTGTCGAGGCCGGCCAACCCGGGCGCGACCAGCTTCGGGCCTCCGCTGAAGCCGGCGAAGAAGTGCGGTTCGACGAACCCGGTGGTGATCCGCACGTCGGCATCGACCCATGCGCGGTGCAACCACACGGGCACATCGCCGGCGAATCGCCCGATCCATCGCAGGGCTGCGGGATCGGACGCGTCGTGGTTCACCACCCGGACCCGGTCGAGGACGTCGGCGCCCAGCATCGACTGGAGCTCTCTTGGGGTGTTGCCCCGATGGGTGCCGGTGGCGACGAGGACCACGACGTCGTCTGGCCGGACGATGCCGTCGAGCTCGTCGAGCAGCGCCGGGATCATCACGTTGCGAGGCTGGGGGCGGGTGCCGTCACACATGGAGATCGCCACGGTCTGGCCGGCCCGGATCCGGTCGCGCAGCGGCGGGCCTGCCGTCGGGTGGCGCAGGGCGGCCTGTACGGCGTGCCGCTCGTTCGCAACGGCATCGAGCTGGCGCGGGAGGACGACGGTCGTGCGGTCGGCGGGCACGTCGATCACGAGCCCGGTCCTGCCGTAGGCGAGCTCGACCTTCACGGGATGGCCTTGGCGAGGTCGTCAGGCAGCCCGTAGACGGTGGCCGCGGTCCCGCCCATCACGACGGCTCGCTCGCTGGTCGAGAGACCAGCGACGAGCTCGTCGACGGCCGTGACGACCCGTCCGTACGGCGCGGCGAGGGTGCAGACGGGCCAGTCGGAGCCGAACATGAGGCGGTCTGGACCGAACGTCGCCACCGCGTGCTCGACGTAGGGTCGCAGGTCGCCGGTCGTCCACGTGTCCCAGCTGGCCTCGGTGACGAGCCCCGACAGCTTCGCGGACACGTTGGCGCACGCGGCCAGGGCAGCGAGCCCGCTCGCCCATGGCTCCCAGGCGCCAGATGCGATGGCGGGCTTGGCCAGGTGGTCGACGACATAGCGGCCTTCCGGCACCTGGGTGACGGCGATGCGGGCGCACTCGAGCTGGTGGACGCGGACCAGTAGGTCGTAGGCGAGGTCGCGCCGTGCCACCTCTCGCAACCCGGCGAGCACGGCCGGCCGGGCGAGCCAGCGCGGATCGGGCTCGTCCTGCACCAGGCTGCGGATGCCGACGAGCCATCCGCCCGACGGCCGCGCTTGGAGCTGATCGAGCTGCTCACCGACGTCGGGAGCAGCGAGGTCGACGTACCCGACGACGCCGGCGATCAGCGGCGTGGCCTGGGCCAGGTCGAGAAGCTCCTCGGTCTCGTCGACGTCGGCAACGGTCTGCACGACGACGGTCGCGGTGACATCCGTTGCGGCCGCATCGGGGGCGAGGTCGTCGATGCCGAAGCTGCGCCGGAGCGGCGCCATGGCGTGGCCCGCGATCCAGGGCTGGTCACGGACGGCCAGGTCCCAGACGTGGTGGTGCGCGTCGATCCGGCGCGTCATCGCTGCTGCGAGGCCCAGGCGGGGCCGTCCGGGAACCGGAACTCGGCGATCGAGCTGTCGCGCAGGCGGGCGCCCCCTCCGGGTGCCAACGGTGCCCGGTAGCGGCCGGCCTCGACGACGACCGGGTCGGTGAAGTGCTCGTGGAGGTGGTCGACGTACTCGATCCAGCGACCTTCCGAGCGACCGCTCACTGCGACGAAGTCGAACATGGCCAGGTGCTGGACCATCTCGCAGAGGCCCACGCCACCCGCATGCGGGCAGACCGGTACGCCGAACTTCGCAGCCAGGAGGAGGATGGCGAGGTTCTCGTTCACTCCACCCACGCGGCAGGCGTCGATCTGCACGACGTCGATCGCCCCGGCCTGCAGCAGCTGCTTGAAGATCACTCGGTTCTGGACGTGCTCACCGGTGGCAACCCGGATGGGGTGCACGGCGTCACGGATGGCGCGGTGGCCGAGGACGTCGTCGGGCGAGGTGGGCTCCTCGATCCAGTACGGCTCGAACTCGGCGAGCTGTGCCATCCAGTCGATCGCCTGGCCGACTCCCCACCGCTGGTTCGCGTCGAGCGCGATGTGGGCTTCCTCTCCTGCGGCGACGCGGGCGACCTGCAGCCGGCGCACGTCGGATTCGACGTCGCCGCCGACCTTCAGCTTCACCATGGTGAAGCCCTCTGCGACCGACTCGCGCACGAGGCGCGCCACCTTGGCGTCGTCGTAGCCCAACCAACCTGCGGAGGTGGTGTACGCGGGCAGCCCCGAGGCCTCGAGCGTGGTCGTGCGCATGGCCCGGCCGGCCGCCGACGCTTCGAGGAGGGCGAGGGCTTCTGACGGGGTCAGGGCGTCCTCGATGTAGGCGAAGTCGATCTGGCGCACGATCTCCTCGGGCGACAGCGAGGCGAGCACCCGCCAGAGCGGTTGCCCGTCGAGCCGGGCCCGCAGGTCCCATGCCGCGTTGACGACCGCGCCGATGGCCATGTGCATGACGCCCTTCTCGGGGCCCAGCCAGCGCAGCTGGCCGTCCCACGTCAGCGCACGAGCGAGTGACCCGACGTCTGCGACAAGGTCGGCCACATCGCGTCCCACGACGTAGGGGGCCAGGGTTCGCACCGCGGCGCAGGCCACGTCGTTGCCGCGCCCCGTCGTGAACAGCAGTGAGCAGCCCGCAACGGCGGCATCGTCGGTCCGAAGCACGATGTAGGCCGCGGAGTAGTCGGGCTCGGGGTTCATCGCGTCCGACCCGTCGAGATCGCGGGAGGTCGGGAACCGCACGTCGGTGACATCGAGAGCGCTGATGAGGGTCATCACAGTCCTTGTCCTGGGGCACCCTCGACGGGAAGAACCGCGGCGGTGGTCCTCCCCGTCGGGGTTGCGCGACTCAGCCGCCGAACTCGGAGGCGTTGTCGGTGGTGACCATCTCGGTGCCGGTGTCGATCACGGGTTCGACGTCCTTGCCGTTCACCGCGTCGAGCGCCGCCTGGGCACCCATCTCGCCCATGCGGGCGGGGAACTGCGCGACCGACGCCAGCTCGTCACCGGCCACGATGGCCGCGACCTCGTCGGGCCCGGCGTCGAACCCGACGAGCTTGACGCTCTTGCCGGCGCTCGCGACCGCCTCGATGGCCCCGATGATCGGCGGACCACAGGCGCCATAGATGGCCGTCACGTCGGGGTTCGCCGTGAGGATGTCCTGGGCGGCGTCCAGGCCCTTGGTCTGGTCGCAGTCGGTCGGTAGCGAAGCGACGACCTCGAAGTCGTCGCCCAGCCCGTCGAGGAACCCCTCGACGCGCTCCTCGAGCGACGGTGCGCCGGCGACACCTTCGAGCACCGCAACGGTGTCGCCGTCCTTGAGCTGCTCGGCCATGAACTCCCCGGCGAGCTTGCCGCCGGCCAGGTTGTCGGTGGCGACGAGCGAGGTCTTGTCCTCCCAGCCGGGGATGTCGTTGTCCACGAGGACGACCTTGATGCCAGCGTCGACTGCCTCCTGGAGCGCGTCCTGCACGTTCGGGCTGGTCGGCGTGATCGCGATCGCGTCGACGTCCTGGGTGATCATCGACTCGATGGCGTTGATCTCGCCCTCGTCGTCGGTGCCGCTCTCGCCCTGGGCGAAGATCACCTCGACCTCGGGGTGGTCCTCGTTCCAGGTCTTCACCGAGTCGACCATGGTGTCGTAGAAGTCGACCGGGAACTTGGTGATGAAGCCGATCTTGACCGACTCCTCCGAACCCGAGTCCCCGGCGTCACCGCCACTCGTGTCCGTGCTCGAGTCGTCGTCGCCACAGGCCACGGCGGCCATCATGAGGCTGACGCACAGCACCAGCGGTGCGATCCGGGTCTTTCGCTGCATTGGTCGTCCTGCTTCCTTGTGATCAGCGGCGGTGCCGCTGGGGCGCGTGCCGTGGGGCCGTCAGACCGCGACGGTCCGCAGCGTGCGCCTTCGTTCCTGGATCGGCGGGCTCAGCCAGAGGTGCCGACGATGAGCGCGACGATCCTCTCCTGGCTGTCGGGGCTGGGGATCTCCTCGCCGACCTTGCGGCCCCGTCGCATGACGACGGCCCGGTCGGCCACTTCGGTCACGTGATCCATCGCGTGGGAGATGACGATCACGGCGTGACCCTCCGCCCGGAGGCGGAGGATGAGGTCGAGGACGCGGCGCGACTCGCGCACGCCCAGGGCGGCGGTCGGCTCGTCGAGGATGACCACCTTCGAGGCGAAGACGGCGGCGCGCGCGACGGCGATCACCTGGCGCTGCCCACCGGACATCAGGCCGACGGTGGCCGCATGGTCGGGCAGGGACACCTGCAGGCGTTCGAGCAGCTCGACGGTGGCGTCGGCCATGCTCCGGCGGCGGAGCACTCGCAGCGGTCGGGGCAGCCAGCGGGGCCCGGCGTCCTCACGGCCGGCGTAGAAGTTCGCCGCCGGCTCGAGGTTGTCGAACAGCGCGAGGTCTTGGTACACGGTCTCGATGCCGTGGGCGCGGGCGGCCGCCGGCGAGGTGATGTGCACCGGCAAGCCGTCGATCTCGATCTCGCCGGCGTCGAGGCGGTGCACTCCGCTGATGCACTTGATCAACGTCGACTTGCCGGCACCGTTGTCGCCGAGCACAGCGAGCACCTCACCGTGCTGCACCTCGAGGTCGACCTCGTCGAGCGCAAGCACCGGGCCGAACCGCTTGGTGGCGCCGCGCACGGTCAGTGCCGCGGTCATGCCAGCGCCGCCTGGAGCACCCGGAAACGGTTCTCGAGCCAACCCCGGAGCACGTCGGCCTCGACGGCCAGCACGATGACCACGCCGATGACGATGGGCTGCAGGAAGGCGTCGACGTTCAGCAGGTTCATCCCGTTGCGGATCACGCCGATCATGACCGCGCCGACCAGGGCGTTGGCCACGTTGCCCCGGCCACCGAGGAAGCTGGCGCCACCGATGATCACCGCGGCGATCGAGTCGAGCTCGGCCAGGCTGCCTGCTGTCGGCGAGCCCGCGTTGAGCCGCCCCGACGTGATGATGGCGGCCACTCCGGCCAGCAGTCCGCACAGCACGTAGACGGAGACGAGCACCGGCCGGACCGGGATGCCGGTCCGGCGGGCCGCTTCGGGGTTGCCGCCGGTCGCATAGATCCAGCGACCCCAGACCAGGCGGGACAGCACCACAGCCCCCAGCACCGCGATGGCGGCGACCAGGAACGCCGAATGCGGGAGCCAGCCGATGGAGTCCTTGCCGATGCTCCGGACGGCGGTGGGCATGCCCCGCTTGGGCTGCCCACCGGAAAGCCGCAGGGCGAGACCGCGGGCGATGCTCAAGCTGGCCAGCGTGATGATGAACGGATGTGGCAGGCGACCCCACACGTAGACGGCGCCGTTGACGAAGCCGACGGCCGCTCCGGTCGCCAGCATGACGACGATCACCCCCGGGCCCTGCTGGCCATGCTCGAAGGCGATGGCGCCGACGACCGACGCCAATGCCAGCGTCGAACCGACCGACAGGTCGATGCCCCGGGTCAGAACGACGAGCAGCTGGCCGACCGCGAGCACGGCGATCACCGCCGTCTGCGAGAGCACGTTGCCGATGTTGCCTGTCGTCAGGAAGACAGGGGACGCCAACGCCATGCCGATGATCAGGCCGGCCAGGATGAGGACGGGGCCCAGGCGGATCACGCCGAGCACGACGCGCAGCAGGAGGTAGTGCCGGACCAACCCGTCGTGCTCTGCACCAGCCGGGCCCGTCGCCGCGGCCTCGTCGGCGGCGACGGGCGTGACCTCAGCCGTCTCCGGCACCGCCTCACCGCCTGCACTGGCCACGTTCCTCATTGGTGGCGTCCCCCCTGTACGGTCACCCACCCCGCCGTGATGTGACCTCTTTGGCGTAAGGTACGCCCTCAAACATCTGATGTCTAGTCCCCTTGTCGACCATCACGCGAGGGTGGAGCACATGGCCGCACCATTGACCGAAGCCGCGATCCAGCAGGTCCGCCACCTCATCGCCACCGGACAGCTGCTCCCCGGCCAACGACTGCCTCCCGAAGCCGAGCTCGCCGACTCCCTGGGAACGAGCCGCAGCACTGTCCGCGAAGCAGTGCGTGCCCTGGTCACAGCCCGGGTGCTCGACGTCCGGAGAGGTGACGGCACGTTCGTGACCAGCCTCCGGCCAGAGCTCCTCCTGGCCGGCATCGGCGCGGCTGCAGACCTCCTGCAGGGAGGCTTCACCCTCGAGCTCATCGAGGTCCGCCGGATCCTCGAGCCCGCTGCAACCCGCATGGCGGCGACCCGCATCGACGATGCGACTCTCGCCGAACTCGACGCCTGCTTACATCGGATGTCTGAGGCGGGTTCCCAAGACGAACTGGTGCAGTTCGACGAGGAGTTCCATCAGCTGGTCGGCGCCACCAGTGGCAACGCGACCCTCGCGTCGATGCTCACCGGCGTCTCCAGCCGCACCACACGGGGCCGAGCGTGGCGCGGCATCGTCGAAGCCGGTGCGACCGAGCGCACCATCTCCGAGCACGCCGCCATCCTGTCCGCCCTGCGCGCCCGCGACCCCCAACTGGCCGAAGCCGCTGCGCTCCTCCACGTCTCGACCACCGAAGCCTGGTTCCGCAGCGTCCTCCAAGCCGACGACGACGACCCCGAGAGCAGCCAGCCAGGCTGAACAGCGCCGGCCTGGGGGCGCAGTCGCGAGGCGTGGGGCTCCAGGATGGTGAGGGGTGGGGATGCCGTGGTGGCTGAGAAGATGGGCTCGTGACGAGTCGTCGGGTTGGGTTGATCGGGGTGGCCAGCAGCGCGGGGACGCATCATGCCGGCCAGGACGAGGCGCCAGCGGCGTTGCGGGCTGCCGGGTTCGTCGAGCGGCTCCGGACCGAGGGCGTCGAGGTCGAGGACCACGGTGACCTCCTCCACGAGGTCTTCGTCGCCGACGAGATGGCGTCGACCGCCCGCAGCCTGTCCACGGTGCTCCGCGTCGCCCGGGCCGTGTCCGGCGCCGTTGCGGACACCCTCGCCGAGGGCGCCCTGCCGTTGATCCTGGGCGGTGACTGCACCATCACCGTGGGCGTGGTCGCCGGGGCGCAACGCCGCGATCCGGGCACCGGGCTGCTGTACCTCGACGGCGACGCGGATCTCGCCACCCCCGCCACGACGAGCAGTGGCGTGCTCGACGCCATGGGCATCGCCCACCTGCTCGGCTTGGCCGACACCGACCTCGCCCGGCTCGGTACCGCCGTGCCGATGCTGACCGACGAACGGCTCGCGCTGATCGGCTACGACGAGACCGACCCCGACACCTTCTCTGCCGAGGTCCTGCGTGACCACCCGGCGCTGGTCCGCTTCGCCGATCACCAGGTCCGGGCCGACCCCGCCGGTTGCGCACGCTCAGCCGTCGACGCGCTCGAGCGGCACACCTCGAGCCTCGTCGTCCACTTCGACGTCGATGTCGTCGACTCCCGTGACCTGCCCCTGGCCAACTTCCCCCACTACGGCACCGGCATCCCGCTCGCCGCCGCCGGCGACGTGCTCGGCACCCTGTGCGCCGCGCCCACGCTGGCCGCCATCGTCCTGACCGAGGTCAACCCCAGCTACGACCCCTCCGGCGACCAGCTCGCTCGCTATGTCGACACCGTCGCCGCTGCGATCGCTCACGGGCTCACACACCCCAGACGACCGTCCTGAGCCCGCCACGCTCATCGCACATCAGATGTGTGTACCGGTCCGGGGTCACGACGAGGCGGCCGCTTCGTGGATGGCGTCGGCGAGCTGGCGCAGTGGTGCACGGTCTGCCACTTCACCGCTGTTGAAGTGGAGGACGACGGACACACCGTCGGCGTAGTGGAGGACGTGGTTGTTGGTGAAGGGTGAGTTGGGAACCCGACCGATGGCGATCACGGACACGTTGGCGCCGTCGGCGTCGCAGGGGCAGAACCCGTTGAACGGGACGCCGGAGCCGTAGACGTCCATGTCGTTGGTCCGGTCGGCCAGGAACCGGCCGGGCCCGGGGGCGCGATCGGTGGTGAAGAGGTCGCCGTTCGCCCACACGTCGAGGAGGTCGAGGAGGTCGCGCACGGTGGAGTTGGCCGACGCGGCGGCGAAGTACGAGTTGTACGAGGTGTGCGGGTACTGCGACGTGTCGAGCCGTCGGCCTTCGAAGGGCAGCACGCCGTCCTCGAAGCCGGCGGGCTCGGTTCCGTCGCTGATGGCCGTGTCGTCGAGCCCGGTGGGCTGCGCAATGCGGGTCTCCACGAGATCGGCCAGCGCGCTGCCCGTGACGTCTTCGACGATGGCGATGAGCGCGGTCGCGGCCACACCAGCTCCCTCGATCGAGAGCCCGCCCGGCTTGGCGACCGGTGGGTTGGTCTCGACCGAGGCCAGCACCTCGGGGAGCGTCCAACGTCGATTGGGGTCGGCCGCCATCAGGCCGTAGGAGGCGTCGGCAAAGCCGGCCCACCCGTGGGTGTGGTCGAGCAGCATCTGGATGGTGACGCGGTCGGCGTTGGGTTGCTTGGGCAGCCACTGGTCGACGGTGGCGTTCGGGTCGAGCGCCCCTTCGTCGATGAGCTGGTAGGCGACGGTCTGGACGAAGCTCTCCGTCACGGCGCCGATGTTGAAGGCTGCTTCGGGATCGAACGGGGTGCCGTCGACGCTCTTGCCGGATGCCAGGACGATGTCATCTCGGCCGGGCATGCGCACCGCGACGGAGGCCCCGGTCGGGGGTGTGGGGAACGGGGTGTCCCAGGCGGGGCCGGGCTCCGCGATCTCAGCGTCGAGGAGGCCCTGGATCTCGTCGACGACGGCGTCGTCCGTCCCGCTCGCCTCGGTGGTGGCGGGTGCGGCCCCGGTGTCCTTCGTATCGTCGTCGCCCCCGCCGCCGCACGCGCCGAGGGTGCCGAGCGCAAGGGCGACGACGACGATGATGGGTCGGTAGCTCTTCATGGGTTGCTCCTTGGGGTGTTCGTACTGGTGGCGTGGTGCCAGAGGAACCAGGCGACGGCGGCGAGGGTCGCCGCGAAGGCGCTGTCGGCGACGCCGCCGGCCGAGAGGGGGAAGCGGGCGACGCTGGTGAGAGCGAGCGCGACCGGCAGCCAGCGGGGCACCGACCGGGCGTGCCACAGCGCCCCGGCGAGCAGCAGGGGGCCGACGGTGAGGAGCACGACGGCGAGGATCAGCAGAGCGCCGATGGGCTCTAGGTCGTCGACGACCCTGAGCAGGGTCGTGCCCGACTGGGCAGAGAGTGCCTCTGGTTCGGTGGCGTACGCGCCAGGCACGGCCTCGGCGGCGACGCTTCCGTAGAAGGCGAGCCCACCGAGGCCCGTGAGCAGGGCGCCGACGGTCGCCCAGGTCGCGCCGCGGGCCAGCACGAGCAGGCAGACGGCGAGGGCGACAGCGATCGTTGCGACGGCGACGCCCAGGCCGCCGACCAGGTGCCACGCCCACCAGGAACTGCGACTCGCCGCGATGCCGGAGGCGGCAGAGGTGGTGGCGCCCATGGCGAGGACAACGGCGACGATCCGTGCCCGTGCCGGGCCCGCGTCGACCGGTTGAGGCTCGGACGTGCTGCCGGCGAGGCCTGCGATGGTCGAAGCGACGGACACTGTTCCTCCTGGTCATGGCGAGAAGCAGAAGCTGGAGGCACCATGCGTCGGTCCGGTATCCGTGCAGGGCGCCCGCTGGTATCCGTCCGGTATCCGTGCCGTTGACCACTACGGACCGCGGGCAGACAATCACCGCGTGGGCATCCAGCTCCTTGGGCCGGTCGTCGTCGACGGTGGCGGGACGCTGCGCCCTCGCGATCGGATGGCGTTGGCCGCCCTGGCCGTCCGGCGAGGACAGGTCCTCACACCGGACCAGCTGGCCGACGCGTTGTGGGGAGAGAGCCCACCCCCGTCGTGGCCGAAGCAGGTGCAGATCTGTGTCGCGCGGCTGCGCAAGGTCCTCGGCCCGTCGACGATCGAGACCGTCGCCCCGACCGGCTACCGCCTGTCGCTGAGCGACGACGAGGTCGACATCGACCGCTTCGAGCAACTCGTCGAGCGCGGTCGGTTGCTTGCGGCCTCCGACGAGCCCGACCGGGCGACTTCCACCTTCGCCCGCGCCTTGTCGTTGTGGCGCGGCACTCCGTTCGGTGACCTCGACGCCTGGCCTCCGGGCCGCAGCGAAGCCGCCCGGCTCGAGGAGCTGCACCGATCCGCCGAGGAGGAGATGTCGGACGCCCGCCTCGCCTCGGGAGAGCACCGGGAGGTCGCCGCGGGGGCCGAGACCCTCGTCGCCGACGAGCCGTTGCGCGAGCGGCGCTGGGCGATCCTGGCGCTGGCCCAGTACCGCTGCGGTCGCCAGGCCGACGCGTTGCGGTCACTGGAGCTGGCCCGGCGGACACTGGTCGATCAGCTCGGCATCGACCCCGGCGCCGAGCTCGTGGCGCTCGAAGCGGCGATCCTGCGCCAGGACGTTGCGCTCGACGCCGTCCCTGAGCCGCCGGCTGTCAGCGATGCGTGCCCGTACAAGGGTCTTGCGCCCTACGACGTCGGCGACACCGACAGCTTCTTCGGCCGTGACGCCGAGGTGGCTACCTGCCTCGAGCGGCTGCGCTCGACGTCACTGCTCGTCGTCGCCGGACCATCCGGTTGCGGGAAGTCGTCCCTGGTGCGGGCCGGGTTGGTCCCCGCGCTGCAGCGCCGGGGACGGGCGGCCGTCGTCTTCGTGCCCGGTGCCGACCCCGAGGCGGCCCTCACCAACGCCGTCGCGGCCACCGAAGGCACACCGGTTCTGGTGGTCGACCAGTTCGAGGAGCTGTTCGCGCTCGACACACCGATCGAGGCCGTGCGGTCGTTCAGTGAGCGGATCGTCGCCTACGCCACCGACCGCGCCCCGGTGGTGATCGCAGTGCGGGCCGACCACCTTGCCGGCCTCGCCGCGGACACGGCGCTGAGCCGCCTCGCCGAGCAGGGCCTGCACCTGGTGCGCCCCCTGGCAGGCGACGAGCTGCGAGAAGCGATCGAGGAGCCGGCCGACCAGGCCGGCCTGCGCCTGGAGCACGGCCTGGTCGACCTGCTGATGCGCGACTCCGAGGGCGAGCCGGGCGCGCTGCCCCTGCTGTCGCACGCGCTGGCCGAGACGTGGCGTCGACGCGACGGCCACGTGCTCACGGTCGAGGGATACCGGGCCACGGGCGGGATCCGTGGTGCCGTGGCCCGCTCGGCCGATCGCCTCTACGACAGCCTCCCCCCGGACCAGCGGGCGATGCTGCGCTCGGTGCTGCTACGGCTCGTCGGGCCATCGCTGGACGGTGACCCGGTCCGCTGCCGAGTGCCCAGCCGCAGCCTCCTGGGCGACCCCGACCGGGAGCGGGTGGTGGCGCTGCTGGTGCGCTCCCGGCTGGTCACGTCCGAAGCGGACACGTTCGAGCTCGCCCACGAGGCGCTGGCCCGGGCGTGGCCGCGGTTGCAGTCCTGGCTCGAGGATGACGTTGCCGGCCAGCGCATCCTCCGCCACCTCGGCACCGCCGCCGATGGGTGGGAGTCGCTCGGTCGCCCCGCGAGCGAGCTCTACCGCGGGGCACGACTGGACACCGCGTTGGAGTGGGAGGAGGCCACCCAGCCGGATCTGACCGACTTGGAGCGTGCGTTCATCGAGGCATCCGTGGACCACGCTGCGGACGAATCGCGGGCGCGGGCTGAGCGCGCCCGCCGGGATGCCCACCAGAACCGCCGATTGCGTGGGCTACTCGCCGCGACCGCCATCTTCCTCGTCGCCGCGCTTCTCGCCGGGCTTCTGGCTCTCTGGGGCCGCCACGACGCGCGACAGCAACGCGACGCAGCCGAACACGAGGGCCGGGTCGCCACCGCCCGCGAGCTGGCGGCCGCCGCCACCGCCAACCTCGACGTCGACCCCGAACGCAGCGTCCTGCTCGCGCTCGCCGCCATCGACCACACCCGCGCCGCCGACGGCTCGGTGCTGCCCGAAGCCCAAGAGGCGCTGCACGACGCGGTCACCGCGTCGCGGGTCGACATGCGGGTACCGGGGGTCGGGGGCGCGCTCGATTGGAGCCCCGACGGCGACACCTTCGCGCTCGAAAGCCCGGAAGGCCCCGGTGCGGTCGACGTCCGCGACGCCCGCACTGGCAGGTCGGTGCGCACCTTCGATGGCCACGACGGCGCCATCACCGCAGTCGCCTTCAACCACGACGGGACCCTGCTCGCCACCACCGGCGACGACGGCGCCACCCGGGTCTGGGACCCGCGCACCGGCACGGATCTCCACACCCTGCAGAGCCTGGGTGAGAGTGCCGCGCGAGGCCCCTCGTTCAGTGCGGACGGCTCGCTCCTGGCCGCCGCATGGCCGGGCGAGAACGTCGTCCAGGTCCTCGACCTCGCAACAGGACACGTCGTCCGCGAGATCCACTCCGTCCCGGAACCGAACAGCACGTCGTTCGATCCGAGCGGCAGACGGATCGCGGTGTCGTCGAACGCCCAGTCCGCCGCCGTGGTGGTCGACGTCGTCACCGGCGGCGACGTGTTCACGCTGGAGGGCCACGAGCACACGCTGGAAGACGTCGCCTGGAGCCCGGACGGCAACTCGATCGCCACCGCCGGAGTCGATGGCAGCGCCCGCGTCTTCGACGCCCGCACGGGCCGCCAGCGCTTCGCGCTCTACGGCCATCGCTCTCACCTCGCCGATGTCGACTGGAGCCCCGACGCCACCCACCTGATCACGGCCAGCGACGACGGCACCGCCAAGGTCTGGTTCCTGATCGGCGACAACGCCCGCAACAACATCACCCTCTCGGCGCAGGACACCCGCAACGGCATCAGCGGTGTCGCCTACTCGCCCGACGGCAGCCAGGTGCTGACCGGTAGCAAGGACCGCACCGCCAGCACCGTCTGGGACGTCAGCCTCACCGGCGACGCCGAGGTCGCGAACCTTCCCGCGGTGATGCTCTTCTACCCATCCGTCACCTTCACACGCGACGGCCAGCACCTGCTCTCCACCGGCGCCACGGGCACCGTGAACCTCTGGGACGCGCAGGACTACACCGCGACGGCGACGCTCGGGGCTCCGACCGCACCGTCCCCGTCCCCCGGCTACGTGTCGGGTGACCCGACCGTGGGCGTCGACACCACCGACTTCACCGCCGTCGAGGTCAGCCGCGACGGGCAGCTGGTTGCCGGGGCGCGGCCGGACAGAACCGTGCGCGTGCTGGACACCGAGACGGGGCAGGACGCCTTCGCCCTGCCCTCGACCGATGCGTTCGTGTCGACCGGGTACGTGGCCTGGAGCCCCACCGACGATCTCCTCGCCGTCACCGGTCGCCGAGGCGACGACGAGCTCGTCGCCATCCTCGACAGGTCGGGCCACGAGGTTGCCGTCGTGCGGGAAGAGCCCGGGTTCGTGGTCAGCTCCGTCGCGTTCAGCCCCGACGGCCGACAGCTCCTCACCTCCCGCGTCATGCAGGGACGTCCCGGCCCCGCCGTCGGACGAGTCGTGGTCTGGGACTGGGAGGCCGGCGAGGTCGTGCAGACCCTCGACACGCCCGCGACGCTCGCGGTTCCCAGCCCGACCGCCGACCTCGTCGCGACCGTCGGCGCAGGGCAGGTTGCCGACCTCTGGAGCTCGACCACCGGGCAGCACAAGGCCACCCTCGTCGGGCACACCGGTGTCATCACCGATCTCACCTTCGACGCCGACGGCTCCCGCATCGCCACGGCCGGAGCCGACGGCACCGTGCGGCTCTGGAACCCCGACACCGGCGAGCAACTGCTCGTCCTGCACGGTCACCTCGGCCTCACCACCTCCGTCTCCTTCAGCCCCGACGGATCGCAGCTCGCCTCGGCCAGCGCCGACGGCAGCGTCCGCGTCTGGGCGCTCGACATCGACGAGCTCATGGCGATCGCCAAGAGCGAGCTCACCCGCAGACTCACCGACGAGGAATGCCAGCAGTACCTGCACATGGACCGCTGCCCGCCGACCTGAGCAACCGTGGTGGGTAGACGAGCGGTACCCAGCGCAGCAGCACCTGGACGGGTGACCGCGGTCTGTCGGTGGGCCGACGCCGGTCGTGGTGGTATACCTGCCGGTGGGGTGGGCCACGTGAAGGGCCGCACTATGGACGACGTCTCGGATCGGCTGCTCGAAGCCTTGTCGGCGCTCGAGGCTGTGGTCGGCGAGGTGACGACCGACGAGGCTCCTGCCAGGTTCGACGACGCGGCACTACAGGTGTTCTGGCGGGACTGGCCCCGGCTTGGTGCCTGGGCGGGCGCTCTGTGGCGCCGGCTCGACGAGGACCTCGCTGTCCCCTCCTCGTCGGTGAACGAGCTCGACCTCGACGAGGTGGGCGGCGAGGGCTGATGACCAGGCTGGCCGGGATCATGACGTCCCGTGTGTTCACCGTCTCAGCGGGTGCATCGGTCGCGGCTGCGGCGGCCGCGATGGTCCGGGGAGGGTTCGGCTCGGCGGTGGTGGTCCAGGGATCGCTGGTCGAGGGCATCTTCACCGAGCGGGACGTGCTCCGTGCCGCGGCGTCCGGAGCCGACCTCACTGGCTCGCCGGTGTCGCGATGGATGACGAAGGACCCGGAGACGGCGGAGCCTGACGTCGACTCCGAACAAGCGGCTGAGCTGATGCTCGCCGGCGGGTTCCGGCACCTTCCCGTCGTCGAAGGCAACACGTTGGTCGGCATCGTGAGCCTGCGAGACCTGTTGAGCAGCCGGATCCGTCGCCGCCCGGCGTGATACGGGACGCGGCCGACTCCACCGCCACCTGAACCGACCCTCTTTACGCGTGGTGAGCAAGGGCGGAAGATGAGATGTGCAGATCCGCTGCACCCACGAGGGGGTGGTGCCCATGGCAACGGACCTCCGCATCGAGACCGGCAATCGGGTCGGTGTGCTGGCAACGATCGGCGAGGAGCTCGGCAAGGTCGGTGTCAACATCGAAGGGCTCTGTGCCACCGCCATCGGCGAGCAGGGTGTTCTCCACGTCCTGGTCGAGGAAGCCGGCACGGCTCGCCAGGCTCTGGTGGGCGCCGGCTACACCGTCGGCTCCGAACGCGAGGCGATCGTCCTCGACGGTGTCGAAGACCGGCCCGGCTACCTCGGCGAGATCGCCCGCAGGCTCGCCGACAACAACGTGAACATCGACTTCGCCTATCTCACCACCGACGCCCGATTGATCCTCGGCGTCGACGACACGACGACCGCCCGGCAAGCCCTCTGAGGACAGCGTCACTCCAGCAACCGTCATCGCAAGGACGACCAGCCCGGCGACCGCCGGGCCCTGTCCCGCGGCCGGAATTCCGTAGGCGGACTCGCTAACTGACGACGAGGCAGAGCGCGCCGGCGAAGCCGACACCATCTCCTAGACCCGGGTCGCAGCCCCGTCACGCGGCGGCCCGGCGGCGGAGGTAGCACCTGATGGCGACTCTGCCCTTCCATGAATGCCCGTTGATGGTGATGGTCACCGCCGGGCGTTTGCCCCCACCTAGCGCCGCCACATCCGGGGGCGTCACAGCGGAGGTGTGAACAGGGTCAGCTGCATCCCGTCCGGCCCCCGGACGCGCGCATTGCGATCACCCCATGGCGTCGTCGTCGGTGCCGCCATCGCCTCCGCTCCGCCCGCTACAAGGCGGCGAGCCGTCGCTTCGCTATCCGACACCTCGAACGCGAGCCGAACCGGACCGGCGACGCGGCGGCCGACCTCGAGCCGATCGACGTACTCGGCCTGCGCCTCGTCGAACAGCTCCAGCGTCGCTCGTCCCGCCGACAGGACGACGACCCGCCCGTCTGGTGACGTCCAATCCGCAACCTGCTCCAGCCCGAGCGCGTCCCGGTAGAGCGACAGGGCTTGCTCGAAGTCCGCCACGGTGAGTGCGATGCGCAGCTCCGTCACGTCCGACACGTCGACACACCTCCCGAACTCGGGGACAGCTCCCGGTAGCCCTTGGGATCGCCCGACGACACGGGACCTACCCTGCCCCTGGACGAACCTCGTGCTGATGGTGTCACGGTCTGGCTAGAGGCGGAAGGTGACCAGGTAGGTCGACGGTTCGAGGACCTCGAGTTGAGGGGACGGTCGTAGCCTCGCGCTCATGTTGGAACGAGCCAGAGACCTGACTGAGCAGGTCATCGGTCAGATCCAGGAGGCGGGGCGCCGCCGGACGGCCGAGGTCATCTTGGAGCTCGACCTGACCGAGCCGTTGATCGAGGGCGTCCCGCAGGATCCCCTCGGGGCGGTGCTGGCGCGGCGCCGGACGGCGCTCGAGGCAGTTCTGGAGGGCTTGCGCCGGGCGGGCCGGGATCCCCGGGTGCGCGCGCTTGTGGTGAAGCTTGGCGGGCCTCGCTCGGTCCTGTCGCCGGCGAGGGCCCAGGAGCTCCGTGCGGCGGTGTCGGGCTTTCGTGGCGAGGGAAAGCTGACCGTGGCCTGGGCGGAGACCTTCGGGGAGCTCGGGCAGGGGACGGTTCCGTACTACTTGGCGACCGCCTTCGACGAGGTCTGGCTGCAGCCTTCGGGCGGCGTGGGCATCACCGGCGTCGCCGCCGAGCTGCCGTTCTTACGCGGTGCGTTGGACAAGGCGGGTGTCACCGTCGAGGTCTCCCGGCGCCACGAGTACAAGAACGCTGCCGACATGTTCACCGAGCAGGGGTTCAGTGCCGCGCATCGCGAAGCGACCGAACGCCTCGTGGAATCGTTGATGGAGCAGCTGGTGGGCGGCATCGCCGCGGACCGGGGCCTCGAGGTCGCCGGCGTGCGGGCCTTGTTCGATCGCGCCCCGCTGTTCGCCACCGAGGCGCTGGAGGCCGGTCTCGTCGATCGCCTCGGGTACCGCGACGAGGTCTACGACGCCGTGCGGGACCGGGTCGGCGCGGACGCGTTGCTGCAGTACGTCGGCCGCTACAGCCGATCGGGAGGGTCGCGGTTGGCGGAGGCGTCCCGCCGCCTGGCCGGCGGGAACCGGGAGGCGTTGGCGCTGGTCCACGTGACCGGGTCCATCCACTTGGGGAGGAGCCGGCGCCAGCCGCTGGGTCGCCAGAGCGCGGGCTCGGACACGGTCGCCGCTGCGCTGCGGTCGGCCGCCAAGGCGCCGGAGGTGAAGGCCGTGGTCCTGCGGGTGGCGAGCCCGGGAGGCTCCTATGTGGCGTCGGACGCGATCTGGCGCCAGGTTGCCCTGACCCGTCAGGCGGGGACGCCGGTGGTGGTGTCCATGGCCGACGTGGCGGCGTCGGGCGGGTACTTCGTGGCGATGGGTGCCGACGTGATCGTCGCGGAGCCGGCGACCATCACGGGCTCGATCGGCGTCCTGTCCGGCAAGCCGGTGATCGCCGACCTCCTCGACCGGTTGGGTGTCGCACACGACCGCGTGGCCGGCGCCCGCCATGGGCTGATGTCGTCACCGTTCGAGCGGTTCACCGACGACGAGTGGGAGCGGCTCGACGCCTGGCTCGACCGTATCTACGACGACTTCGTTGCCAAGGTGGCCGAGGGTCGGGGCCTGGCGGCCGACGGCGTGCACGACGTCGCCCGCGGCCGGGTGTGGAGCGGCGCCGATGCGCAGGAGCGCGGGCTCGTCGACGAGCTCGGCGGCCTCGCCACCGCCGTGGAGGTCGCCAAGGAGCGGGCCGGTCTGCCGCCGTCGGCCGAGCCCGACCTGCTCGTGCATCCCCGGAGACCGCTGGTCGCCCGGCTGCGGCCGGCTCTGTCCAGCGAGGACGCCGCCGCAGCCGACGCCCAGGTCCGCCTCGATGCCTGGGGGGCGTTCTCCGAGCTGGCTGCCTTTCTCGGCCTGCCGGCACACGGGCCGCTCACCCTGGTAGGAGGACCGGATGTCCCAGCACGGTGAGCGGGTCCGGTCCTGGTGGGGGTGGGGGTACGAAGACGCCGCCATGACCGACGAACAGGTAGCGGCCCTGTCTGTCGCGGTTGCCGGCCGGCTCGGTGCCGATGTGGGTCTCGAGGTGGCGCCCGCACCTCGGCTTGAGGATGTCCAGCTCCCGGCGCCAAGCGTCGAGGCACCGGCGGCGTTGGCGCCGCTGGCCCGCAACGACCCCTACGAGCGGGCGCTGCACAGCCACGGCCGTAGCTACCGCGACGTCGTGCGGGGAGCCCGGGGCCAGATCGACAACCCGGTCGACCTCGTCGTTTACCCCCAGACCGAAGCGGATGTGGTTGCGGTCCTCGATTGGTGCTCGACCTCGGGGATCGCCTGCATACCGTTCGGAGGCGGCTCCTCGGTGGTCGGCGGTGTCGAGCCCGTCGGCTTGCACGACTGCTTCCCAGGGGTCGTGTCACTGGATCTGACGGGCCTGGGTCGGGTCGTGGAGATCGACCGCACGAGCCGCGCCGCCCGCATCCAGGCCGGCGCCCTGGGGCCGGCGCTGGAGGACCAATTGCGCCCGCACGGCCTGACGCTGCGCCACTTCCCGCAGAGCTTCGAAGTGTCGAGCTTGGGCGGCTGGTTGGCCACTCGCTCCGGCGGTCACTACGCGACGGCCTACACCCACATCGACGATCTGGTGGAGTCGGTGCGGGTGGTGACCCCTACCGGTGTCAGCGAGTCGCGACGGTTGCCCGGCAGCGGCGCCGGCCCGTCACCGGACCGCCTGTTCCTCGGCAGCGAGGGCTCGCTCGGCGTGATCACCGAGGCTTGGATGCGGCTCCAGGACCGGCCCCGCTGGCGGGGGTCGGCCGGGGTGCGCTTCGACCGCTTCGCCGCCGGCGCCGAGGCGGTGCGGGCGCTGTCGCAGGCGGCGCTGTTCCCGGCCAACTGCCGGCTGCTCGACGCCGACGAGGCTCTGATCACCGCTGGTGTCGCCGACGTCGTCGCCGGTGGCGGGCTGCTCCTCGTCGGCTTCGAGTCAGCTGACCACCCCGTCGGCCCGTGGCTGGACCGAGCGCTCGAGCTGTGCCGTGACCACGGCGGCACCGTGCCGGCCGATGACGTGAAGCTGACCGAGGACACCAGCGCCGGCCAGGAAGGGGCAGCCGGCGCCTGGCGGGGCGCGTTCATCCGGGCGCCCTACACACGCGACGGGCTGGTGCGCTGCGGGGTGATCTGCGAGACCTTCGAGACCGCGTGCACATGGGACCGCTTCCCCGAGTTGCACGCCACGGTCACCGAAGCCGCCCAGCGAGCGGCGAACCAGGTCAGCGGCTCCGGCTGGGTCACCTGCCGGTTCACGCAC
>Ga0075421_100000869_pt1 | contig 33749 bp, 34 predicted proteins | sample SoiMetdeltSBSDD5_FD_75292 | JGI IMG/M metagenome (GOLD analysis project Ga0075421, IMG submission 75292) | Bulk soil microbial communities from a Populus tree surrounding site in Tennessee, USA - Soil MetaG P. deltoides SBSDD5 | ecosystem: Environmental > Terrestrial > Soil > Tree plantation... | reverse complement strand
TGCTGAACCAGGTCGGAGCGACCGACGCGCGCGAGCGGCTCGCCACCTGGCGCCGTCACCTGGCCAGCGTCCCCGTGGTGCGCGACGTCCTGTCCCTCGATGCCTTCAGCCGCGCCTGGGTGGAGGAGAGTCTCCTGCTCGAGCGCGTCGCCGGCCTGCTCGACGGTGACAAGCGCGCGGCGATGGAGCGGCTCGTGCGCGCGTGGAACGGTCGCAACTTGCGCGTCTTTGCGAGCGCGATCGACGCGCTCGCGGACTATCTCGCCGAGATGGCCACCGACCGCCAGCCGATCGGAGCGGCCAGCGGCGACGCCTCGTGGCTCCGCGACCGTCTCAGCGACCTGCGTGCGCTGTCCCGCGTCGATCGCGAGCGCGCGATGGGCGCGCTCTTCGACCGCGTGCAGCGCGCGACGCGACGGCTGATGGATCGATTGATCGAGCTGCATCAGCTGTCGGGGTCCAGCCAGGCGCAGGTCGAGCGCCGGCTCGAGGACGCTGCCGTGCCGCAGCACGAGGCGATCAATCCCACGACCGGAGCGATCGTGGGCGGCGCAGTCAGCGGACTGCTGACGGGCCTCGGCGCCGACGTGCTGACCGGCGGTCTGTCGCTCGGTGGCGGCGCCATCGTCGGCGCGATGCTCGGAGCGCTCGGCGGCTATGCCTTCGGCGGCGCGTATCGACTCGCGATGGGCGCCGAGGTGGCGATTCAATTCCAGCCCGCGACGCTCGACCGTCTCGCTCGCGAAGCGCTGCTGCGGTATCTCCTGGTCGCGCATTTCGGCCGCGGACGCGGCGACTATGCGGACCTCGACTATCCTGCCGAGTGGACGGCCGACGTCGACGCGCAGCTCGCGCGGCATCGCGATCGGCTGGACGAGGCGTGGCGCGACGCCGCGCGTGGCCGCGAATCGCGTGCCGACGTCGCGGCCCGCCTGCGACCAAGCCTCCGCGACATCCTTGCCGACGTGCTCCGCAAGCGCTTTCCCGACGCGACGATGCTCGCGCGCGATCCTCGGGCAGAGACCGCTCCGCCCTGATAAACTCGTCGACGCTATGAAGCAACGTCACGTCCGCTGGTTCGCTCTGCTCTTGCTCGCCGTCGTCATGGCGGGTGCGCCTGGCACGACGCAGGCCGGTTCCTCGAGCGACAATCTGTTGGAGCTCGCGGGTAAAGGCGGTCCCTCGGTCGGTCTCGGATTCGGCGTCCCGCGGCTGGACTGGCAGCTCATCGCTCCGCTCCCGGCGCTGTCGGGTTCCACCGCCGCCGACACTCCGACGTCGGCCGACCTCGCGCGCAGCCGCGCGCTCTCCTTCGACCTGAAGCTCGGATGGCCTGGGACCGATCTGTCTCAGGGTTTCGAGCCCTACGCCGTCCTGGGCCCCGCGCTGTTCGTCGATTCGCCGTACGACACGTATGGCATGTTCGGCGCCGCCGGTGATCCGCACGTCCGCGTCGGCGCCAGAGTCGGCGCCGGCTTCAACTGGCGCGTGCGCCGGGACGTCACGCTGTTCGGCTCGTACGACGTCACGACGACGCCGTTCGAGGGCGCCTCGCCGCTCGGCCTTCGCGCACCGGCGACGAGCTCACCCACCAGCTACGACGCGCTCTACGGCATCCGCTTCCGCTACTGATTGATCCGCCGCCCGGCTTCCTGCGGGTGCGCGCCGAGATCTGGCATACCTGATGCTGCACCCTAGGCCGTATGCCGATCCTGAAGCTGGGCGACACGGTGCGACATCGCTTCGATGGTGCCGCCGTCGGCGAGATCATCGAGATTCGAACGACGTCGAATCAAGCGTTCCGGCTGCTTCGGGTGCGGTGGGCCTCCGGATCCGTCATCGAGATGAGTTGGGAGACGGAGGAAGACCTTACAACCGCAGGGTAAACTCAGCCCTGCATCTCGATCTCGTCGCGCAGTAGCGCCTCGATCACGTACCCAAGCCGTGCCGGCTCGATCGGCTTCGCCAAGTACATCTGGAACCCTGCCGCCAGCGCCTTTTCGCGATCTTGCGTGCGCGCGTGGGCGGTCAGCGCGATGGCCGTCAGCCGCCGTCCGCCGGCGTCCTGCGCTCGGATCCTCTGCATGAGGCTGAATCCGTCCTCGCCGGGCATCGACAGATCCGACACGACCACGTGCGGCCAGCGCTGCGCCAGGATCTCGAGCGCCGCGTGCACGGACGTCGCCACGTCGACGTCGGCGCCATATTCGGTCAGCGCCGCGGCGAGAAAATCGACCGTGTCCTGATGGTCGTCGACGATCAGCACCCGGATGTCGCTCAGCTTCGGACGGACGCTGCGATGCTCTGGCCGCTCGAGCTCTTGGGTGGGTGCGGCGTGTGATGCCGTCAGCGGCAGCTCGACGACGAACGTCGCGCCCCGCCCCTCGCCTGCCGACGACGCGGACACGCGGCCACCGTGCAGCTCGACGAGATGCCTCACGATCGCGAGGCCGAGTCCGAGACCGCCGTGGTGTCGCGTGAATCCCGTCTCCGCCTGGCGAAAGCGCTCGAACAGCTGCGGAAGGAACCCCGGGGCGATGCCACGCCCCGTGTCGATGACGGCGATCCGCGCGAGATCATCGACGCGCTCGAGCCGGACATCGATTCGCCCGCCCGAGGGCGTGAACTTCACGGCGTTCGAGATCAGATTCCAGACGACCTGCTGCAAGCGCGTGGCATCGCCCACGATGGTCCCCGCGCCGGCATCGAGCGAGGTCGTGAGCTCCAGCCGCTTGGCGTCGACGGCGGGCCGCATGATCTCGACCGCCATCTCCATAATCGGTGCGAGCTCCACCGGCTGCAGGTCGAGCGTCAGCTTGCCGCTCACGATCCTCGACACGTCGAGGAGATCGGTCAGGATCTGCGTCTGCTGACGTAGGTTGCGCTCGATGACCTCGAGCGCGTGGGTGGAGCTCTTTGCATCGAGCTGTCCTGATTGCAGCATCCGTGTCCAGCCGAGCATCGCCGTCATCGGCGTGCGCAGCTCATGCGAGACCATGGCGATGAACTCGTCTTTTGCGCGGTTCGCGCGCTCGGCTTCCGCCTGGAGCTCCTCACGGCGGCGAGCGGCCTGCACCAACTCCTGCTCACGCGCCCGGCGCCGCAGGCCAAAGGCGACGTGATGCGCGATCGTCTGCGCGAGCTGAAGCTCATCGGTGGAGAAGTCGTGCAGCGTGTCGTAGTACAGCATGAACTTGCCGAGCAGCCGGCCGTCGCCGACGAGGGGGATGAACGCCAGCGCACGGATGCCCTCGGTGCGGAAGACCGCCTCGTACGACGCGAGCGACGGATCACCGAAGACGTCGCGGACGAGGAGCGGGGCGGCGTTTGTGGTGTCCGGCCCCCATGGGGAATGACCCTCCACCGCGGCACGATAGGCCGGCGACAGCGCATGCCACGCGCGGAAGCGCATCACGCCCGCCTCGTCGAGCACCAGGACGCTCGCGCGATCGGGCATCACGGTGGCCATCAGCGCGATGAGGGCCTCCTCGTAGATCGTGGCGACCGACGACGCCCGGCTGACGTGATCGACGAGCGTGTAGAGGGCCTGGATGATCTCCCGACTCTCGCGGGAGGGACTGGCACGACGTGCGGCCCGGCCCTGCATGAGGCGTCTACACTACAATGGCGCCCTGAGCCGATTCCAGGATTACGCCGTTTTTTCACTCTTACAATGCGGCACCTCCGCCGCCGCTCACTGGCACATCCAGTCGCGAATCGGGGCTTGACGTGCTCGAGCGTGAGCGGCTCGTGCAGCAGGGGATTGTCGTACAGATAAATCTGGCCGACGGAGAGGTAGTTCGCGGCCCTCCAGTACGCGTCGATGGTCGCGAGCTCTTCCTTGGACAATGCCGGCTTCGCCATGATGCTTCCCTCCGCCGTGTGGACAGTCGGCGGCCGCGGTGAGATCGTGGCAGCCGCGAATGCTGCTCGTCCTCAACGCCGGCTCGTCGAGCCTCAAATTCTCGCTCTTCGACGTCGCTGGCGGCGATGCGCCGACTCTCAGCGTACACGGCGTCGTCGACGGCATCGCCACCACGCACGCACGGCTGACTATGGGCAACGAGACCAGCACGGCACACGCGTCCGACCACGGCGCCGCGTTCACGCTGGTCGCGCGATGGCTCGACGCGCACCTGAAGGGCCAACCGCCGCGCGCGGTGGGCCATCGCGTCGTGCACGGCGGGGTGCGCTACGCGGGCGCCGTGATGGTGGACGAGGCGGTGCTCGCGGACCTCGAGGCGCTGACACCGCTGGCGCCGCTGCATCAGCCACAGGCGCTGGCCGCGATTCGCGCCGTCCGGCGGCACTGGCCCCGGGTACCGCAGATCGCCTCCTTCGATACCGCGTTCCATCGCGCGCGGCCTGAGCTCGCACAGATGTTCGCGCTGCCGCGCGAGCTGCACGAGGCCGGCATCCGCCGCTACGGCTTTCACGGCCTGTCGTACGACGCGATCGCGGCGGCGCTGCCGCGCGTCGCACCGCAGATTGCGGACGGCCGCGTCGTCATCGCGCATCTCGGCAACGGCGCCAGCCTCTGCGCCGTGCGGGCACGGCAGAGCGTCGACACGACCATGTCGTTCAGCGCGCTGGACGGGCTGCCGATGGGCACGCGCGTCGGTGATCTCGATCCCGCCGTCGTGCTCTATTTACAGACCGCGCGCGGGATGAGCGCCGCCGAGGTCGAACGGCTGCTCTACACGCGCTCGGGGCTGCTCGGCGTGTCGGGCGTGAGCGGCGACGTGCGGGAGCTGCTGGCGAGCGACGAGCCGCGTGCGCGTCTGGCGCTCGACTACTTCGCGTATCGCATCGCGCGCGAGACGGGCGCGCTCGCGGCGTCGCTCGGCGGCCTCGACGGCGTCGTGTTCACGGCGGGCATCGGCGAGCACGCCGCGCCCGTGCGGGCCGCCGTCTGCGAGCGGCTGGTGTGGCTGGGCGTGCGGCTGGACGACGCGGCCAACGCGCGGCACGGTCCGCGCATCTCGGCGGCCGACAGCCTCGTCGCCGTCTACGTCATCCCCACCGACGAAGAGGGCGTGATTGCGCGCGAGGCGTTGGCGACGCTCAGCCGATCATCGCCGCGATCTGCACCGGGTCGACCGGCTTGACGATGTGATCGTCGAACCCGGCCTCGAGCGAGCGACGGCGATCTTCGGGCTGGCCGTAGCCGGTCACCGCAATGAGCCGCCCCGGCTGGAGCGGTTGGCGCCGTATCTGGCGCGCCAGCTCGAGCCCGTCCATGATCGGAAGCCCGAGGTCGATCAAGGCGACTTCGGGGTGCATCTCGATGGCCAGTCGCAGGCCGGCCGCGCCGTCGGTGGCCTCCAGGACCTCGTGGCCGTAGAGCTGGAGAATCGTCTTGAGCATCTCGCGCGCGTCGTCGTTGTCTTCGACGACGAGCACGCGGCGACGTGTCACGACTTCGGGAGGCCGGGCGGGTCGTGAGGCGCCCGGCTGGATCTCCGCGCGGGGCAGGCGGATGGTGAACGTGCTGCCACGATTCGGTCCGCCGCTCGCGGCCTCCACGGTGCCGCCATGAAGCTCGGTGAGCATCTGGACGAGGGTGAGGCCGATACCGAGACCGCCTTGAGCGCGATCCGCCGTGCGCTCACCCTGCACGAACAGATCGAAGATTGTTGGAATTGTGTCGGCGGTCATGCCGACTCCTTCGTCGGCGACTTCCAGCAGCGCGTGGCCGTCCACGGCTCGCGTCGTCACGCGGATGCTCTTGCCGGGCGGCGTGTACTTCAGGGCGTTCGTCATGAGATTGAGGACGATCTGCTCGAGGCGCGTGGGGTCGGCGCTGACGGCGACGGACTGCAGATTCGTCGCGATGACGTGGTCGGTGCGCGACGCGCTCGTGAGAACGGTGAGCGCGTGCTCGATGGCGGTTGCGAGATCCAGCGGGCGACACTGCAGCTTCACCTTCCCTGCCCGCACGCGTGCGGCATCGAGCAGATCGTCGACCAGACGCTTGAGGTGGCCCACCTGGCGCTCGACGATGGCGCGGGCCCGGGCCGCCGGCTCCGAGCGCGGATCGAGCAATCGCAGCACTTCCGCCGCCCCACCGATAGCCGCGAGCGGATTGCGCAGCTCGTGCCCGAGCATGGCCAGGAAGTCGTCCTTGGCCTGGTTCTCTGCGCGCGCTTCGTCGCGCTCCCGCGCGCGGGTGTAGATCTCGGCTTCCATCTGTTCGTTGCGGACGCGGAGCGCCTCGTTCACGACCTGTTGCTCACGTCCCCGCTGCCGCAGCCGCACGAAGTCCGTCACGTCCGCGACGCGATGGATGATGTACGCGATCTCGCCATCGGCGCCAAACACCGGTGAGTTGACGGGACTCCAGTAACGCTCCTCGAACTGTCCGCCTTCGGCCTCGGGACGCCGGATGTCGTACTTCTGTACGGCCATCGCATCCTGCTTCTTTGCGGAAAGCACGCGCCGAAGCGAGGCTCTGAGATTGCTCACGCCCGTGGCGTTGGGATCGTCGGGGTTGTCGGGAAAAACGGCGAAGAGGTTACGGCCGAGAATGCCGGCGCGCGTGGTCATCGTCGCGCGCAGGTAGGCGTCGCTCACCGCGACGATCGTGAGTTCCGGTGTCAGGACGAGGTAAAGGCCCGGCGCCGACTCGAACAGCGTCCGAAAGTCGGGCGTGGAAGTCATGCGTCCTCCCTTCGCGAATGGCGAGCGTAGGGAACCGTCCGCAGCGTGTCAACGGCACAAGTGGCCGCGGTCGTATCTCACTGGTTCGATTGCCGAAGTCCGGCTGAGGTCCGATACATCGGACCGGTGGACGGCGGTGGATAAGTGTGCCGACTCCCTCGTGCGCTCTGGAAATTAGGTGAGGGCGACGGCCCTACGCTAACTTATGGGGGTGAATTCCAATGCCGGTCGTCCCGACCTCTTCGGACTCACCGTCCTCGTCGTCGAAGACGACGCCGACAATCGAGAGATGCTCCGCGTCGCGCTGCAGTGCCACGGCGCGAGCGTTCTCGAGGCCGAGGAAGTGATGACCGCGCAGGAGTGCGTGCGGAGCCTGAAGGTGGATCTCGTCGTGACCGACCTGGCGCTGCCGGGCCGCGACGGCGCGTCGTTCTTGAAGTGGCTCCGGGAGCGGCCGCGGGAGCAGGGTGGCTGTTTGCCGGCCATCGCCGTCACCGCCTTCGACCAGCGGTTTCCGCCGACCGAGGTCACGGGCTGGGCCGCCTACCTGCGCAAGCCGTTGGATCCGCACCAGCTCGTGACCACGATCGCCGAGGTTCTGAACCTGCCGAAGTAGGCAAATCCTTTCCGTCTTGTCGCCCTCACGTTAAGGGTTTAGTCTTCGTACATCTACGTATGTCCGTACTGGCGACGCACCCGCCCTGGCCCAACCTCCGAGGCGTCCACGCCTTCGTCGTGGACGATAATGACGATTCACGTCGTCTGCTCGACCAGGCGCTCCATTACTGCGGCGCTCTCGTGACGGTCTTCGCCTCACCTGAAGCCGCCCTCGAAGCCCTCACCGAGTATTTGCCGACGCTCATCATCTCCGACATCTCGATGCCCGGAATGACCGGCTTCGAATTCATCCGTCGGCTTCGTGAGCGGCCGCCGGCCAAGGGTGGCCGCATTCCCGCCATCGCTGTTACCGCGTTCTATGAGGACTTCGTCGCCGGCGCCGCGCGCAACGCCGGGTTCGACGCGTATCTCACCAAGCCGATCAACTTCGAGTCGCTCTGCTCGCTCGTCGACCACGTGGTGGGGCTCAAGCGGCACCGCGACAGCACCGCCGCCTGAGCGTCAGAAGCTCGTTCGGTTGAGCGCGTTGTCCGGCGCGCCGACGCGATACCAGCGATGGCCGTACGGCGGCAGTGAGATCTCGTGCACGCCGCTCTCGGAGCGGCTGTGGTTCTCGTCGAAGACGTCGACGAGCAGGCCGCTGTTGTCGCTCTTGGGATCGACCCCCACCGTCTGGCGCCGGCTCGAAAAGTTGTGGAGCGTGAGCATCGACACGCCGCGGAAGTCGTAGCGGATCGCCAGCACCTCGGGCGCATCGACCCGCAGCACCGTGTACTCGCCCCAGCCGAGCTCCGGGCATTCCTTGCGCATCCGAATCCGCCGCTCCGTCCAGTTGAGCAGCGACTCCGGATCGCGGCGCTGCTGCGACACGTTGACCTTTTCGTACCCGTAGATCTCGTCGGCGATCACCGGCCGCACCGTCCGCTCTGCCCGCGAGAAGCCGCCGCGCGGCTCGTTGGTCCACTGCATCGGCGTGCGGGCGCACTCGCGCTCTTCCATCGTGAGATCGTCGCCCATGCCGATCTCGTCGCCGTACTGCATCATCGGCGTGCCGGGTAACGAGAAGAGCAGGCTGAACGCCAGCTCGAGCCGCCGCCGGTCGTTCTTCAGCATCGGCGCCAGCCGCCGGCGGATGCCGCGGTCGTACAGCTGCATCGACTTGTCGGGCGCGAACTCCTTGAAGACGGCCGCGCGCTGCTCGGGCGAGAGCCGCCCGAGGTCCAGCTCGTCGTGCGATCTCAGGAAGTGAACCCACTGCGCCGCGGCGGGCTTCTTCGACGTCTGCTGAAGCGCCCACGTCAATGGACCGACGTCGCCGGTGGCCAGCGCGTAGAACAGGCGCTGGTTGACCGGGAAGTTCAGCATGAGCTGCAGGCGATCGCCCTCGTCGCCGAAATACTCGAGGCTCTCGTCCGGCGGCACATTGGCTTCGGCGAGCATGACGGCGTCGCGGCACCGCCACTGGAGGAATTGCCGAAGCTCGTGGAGCAGTCCCAAGTCGCGCTCGGTCGGCACGGCCATACCCTTCTTCGCGACGATGAACGGCACCGCGTCCATCCTGAAGCCCGAAATGCCGAGCTCCAGCCAGTAGCCCATGATCTTGGTGATCTCGTGGCGCACCGCCGGCCGATGCGTGTCGAGGTCGGGCTGGTGATCGTAAAAGCGGTGGAAGTACCACATGCCGGCCGTGTCGTTGAACGTCCACGTCGACTTCTGCGTGCCCGGGAAGACCATCCCCTTATCGTAGTCCTTCGGCCGCTCGTCCGACCAGACATACCAGTCGCGGAACGGCGATTTCGCATCCGCGCACGCGGACTGGAACCACGGGTGCGCATCGGAGGTGTGGTTGACGACGAGATCGATGATGACGCGCAGCCCGAGCGCCTTCGCGTGGTTCATGAACTCGACGAAGTCGCCGGGCGTGCCGTGCTTGGGATGCACACCGTAGAAGTCGCTGATGTCGTATCCGTTGTCGCGGTTGGGCGAGGGATAGAACGGCTGCAGCCACAGGCATGTCACGCCGAGCCCGGCGAGGTATTCCAGCCGGCGATGCAGCCCCTCGAAGTCGCCGGTGCCATCGCCGTTCGCGTCCATGTACTTCTCGACGTCGAGACAGTAGAGGATCGCGTTTTTGTACCAGAGGTCGTGGACGGCCATGCCTGTCGCCTCCTGTCCGGCAAGTTCTCTGCCGTCAGCAGGTGCAAACCCCGGACCGGCATGGGCCAAGGGGAGGTTGGTTTCTTGCGTGGTGACGCTAGCCGACGGCGGTTCGACGCGCGCCGTGACGATCCGACGGCCTGGCGAGCGTTGCCCAGGCGAGCGCAGCGACACCGGCCGCGGCGATGGCGAGCCACCAGCGGTGCGTCGTGGCCCAGAGCTCGATGCTGAAGCGCGCCGCGACGTCATCGAACACGCCATGGGCGCCGTGATCGCCGGGCACCGGCGCCCAGAGATTGTCCGGACGCTCAGGATCGGCTGGCTCGTCTGTTTGCTGCGCGTCATAGCCGCGCTCCGCGAGATAGCGGTCGGCATAGCCGGGGACGAGCTTGTTGCCGACGATCGCCTTGACGGTCGGCCACCCGACGTACATCTCGCGCCGCGCGTGGTCGGCGGCATAGACGACGGCCTCGGCCGCCACTTCCGGCTGGAAGATCGGGGGCACGGGCTGCGGCTTGCGCGGCAGACGGTTCTTCACCCACCGGAACTGCGGCGTGTTGAGCGCCGGCAGCTGGACCATCGTGACGCGCACGCCGCTGTCGTCGTGCAGGAGCTCGGAGCGCAGTGAATCCATGAAGCCCTGGATTGCGTGCTTGGCGCCGCAGTACGCGGACTGCAGCGGGATACCGCGGTAGGCCAGCGCCGAGCCGACCTGCACGATCACGCCGCGGTCACGCGGCAACATGCGACGGAGCGCGGCGAGCGTGCCGTAGACCGTGCCGAGATAGGTCACCTCGGTGACGCGTCGAAACTCCTCGGGCTCGATGCGGGTCACCGGCGCGAAGACCGACACCATCGCGTTGTTGACCCAGACGTCGATCGGTCCGAGGGCGCGCTCGACGGCGTCGGCCGCGTTGTCGACCGCCGACGCATCAGCCACATCGGTGGGGACGATGACCGCGCGGCCGCCAAGACGCTCGACGTCGCGTCGGGCCCCTTCCAGTCCGTCGCGGCCCCGCGCGAGGAGTCCGACGTGCGCCCCGCGTCGCGCGAACGCGCGCGCGGTCGCGCGACCCACGCCCGCCGAGGCTCCGGTGATGACGACGACGCGGGGACTCTCAGCCACAAACTCCTCCATCGGCCAGACGCAGCAAGCGCGATGCCGCCAACACGGCGCGGAAAAGTCAGTGAGCCGAGACCGCGACGAACGCGCCGACGATCGCGCCGTAGGCCAGGTGGGCAGCGATGGTCAAGACCGGCGTCGGTCGACCGTAGTTGAGCAGCATGAAGCCCGGCGACTCGAGCAACGGCGAAGAATCCGCAGCGCTGTCCGGTGTTCCCATGCGTGGATGGATGGCCGGAAGCAGCACGTTCACCAGCGTGGTGCCGGCGAACATCGCGTGAGCGAGGCCGAACAGGAGGCCGAGCTTCCAGCCCGCCCGGCCGAGCACGAGGAAGCCCGCGTAGTAGATCAGCGCGAACAGCAGCCCATTCACGAAATGCACCGCGTAGCCGACCAGGCGCGCGCGTGTGCGGTCGGTGGTGAATGCGGTCCCCAGCAGAAACGAAATGTCCATCCGCGTCAGCCGCAGCTGCGTTCCCGCCGCGAGCGCGGTGGTGAGGACGATCGTCCCCGCGAACCCGCCGGCGAGCGCGCCCCACACGCTCACGCGTCACCTGCGTGCATGGCCATGGCGGCGCTGATCAGCGCCAGATGGACCAGCCCCTGGGGAAAGTTGCCGAGAAAAGCGCCGGACGCCGGATCGATTTCTTCCGCATAGAGTCCGACGTCGTTGGCGAGACCGAGCAGCTCGTCTATGAGATCCTCCGCGTCTCGCCGCCGATGGCCAATCGCCAGGGCCTCGGCCAGCCAGAAGGAACAGCACGCGAACGCGCCCTCCCCACCCGCGATGCCGTCGTCGCCGGTGTATCGGCGAAGCAGCGCGCCGCGCCCGAGCTCACGGCGGACGGCGTCGATCGTTCCGTGCACACGCCGGGCGTCGGGCGCGTCGTAGCGCATGATCGGAAGGAGGAGCAGGCTCGCGTCGAGGCCGTCGGCCCCCGCGTACCAGACATAGCTGCCCCTGGCGTCCGACCAGCATCGGTCCTCGATGAATTGCCGGATGGCCGCCGCTTCGCGCGCCCACGTTGCCGCCCGGCGGCCCGGAACGAGCCCGGCCTCGACCAGACGCGTGGCGCGCTCCAGCGCCACCCAGCACATCGCCTTCGACTGCGTGTGATGCCGAGGGGCGGCACGGACCTCCCAGATGCCCGAGTCGGGATTTCGCCACTGCGCACAGACGAAATCCGCGATGCGGGCGACGTCGCGGCCGGTATCCCGGCCGAGCTGCCCACCCCGCTGCACGTACTGGTAGACGGCATCCACGAGCTCGCCGTAGGCGTCGAGCTGCAGCTGTGTCGCCGCCGCGTTGCCGACTCGCACGGGCCGTGAGCCACGGTAGCCGGACAGCGGCAAGATCCGCTCGGGCACGTGCGCGCCTCCGTCGAGGCGATACAGCACGTGCAGCCGCGGCAGTGTGCGCTGCGTCGCGTGCATGAACCACCAGAAGAACGACATCGCCTCGGCGGCGCATCCGAGCTGCAGGAACGATTCGAGCATGAACGCAGAGTCGCGGATCCACGAGTAGCGGTAATCCCAGTTCCGCTCGCCGCCGATGACCTCCGGCAGCGACGTGGTCGGCGCGGCGGCGATCGCGCCGGAGGGCGCGAAGACGAGCAGCTTCAGCGCCAGGGCGCTTCGCACAACGGCGTCGCGCCAGCGCCCGTGGTACGCCAGACGCGCCGACCAGTCGCGCCAGAACGCCGCGGTCGCGTCGATGCGGCGGTCGACGTCGTCGCGCGCGGGGAAGACGAGCGGCTCGCCGTACGCGGCGACCACGGCGATGGTCGCGCGCATTCCAGCCTGCGCCTCGAACCGACCCGCAACGCCGTGGCTCGACATCTCGAGCGTGCCGGCGTCCCACGCGCACACCGCGACAGCGGTATTGCCGCTCGTCGCGACGGGATACGGCCGCCGCGCCTCGAGGCGCGTTTCGGCGAGTCCGTACCCAAAGCGGGGCGCGACCTTCCAGCGCATCGAGACGCGCCCGTCGAGGCCCTCGACCCGGCGGACGAGCTCGCGCAACGGCGCGAGTCCACCCCCGCCCAGCGTCAGGGCGTCGATCACCCTCACGCGTCCAGTCGGCGTTGTGAAGGTCGTCTCCAGAACGTTGGTGTCCGGGACATAGCGCCGGCGCACGTCGGTGACGTGCTCGGGCCGAAGTGTGAAGCGTCCGCCGCGATCGGCATCGAGCAGTGCGCCGAACACGCTCGGCGAATCGAGATTGGGCACGCACCACCAGTCGATGGACCCGTCCCTGGCGACCAGCGCGGCGGTGCGTCCGTCCCCGATGATGGCGTAGTCGCGCAGCGGCGGCTGGCGCTCAGACATCACTCGTCATGCGGCGAGCGTGCGTGCGTGCCGTCTCCATGCGCCTGCGCGCAGTGTATATGGCACGCGGCGAACGCCATCCGCTGATTGCCGTGAGTGGCTATGCGCCGCCGGCCGACGTGAGAAGTGCGATCGAGGCCGGGGCACCATCGTGCTCGGTGTCAAGGCGGTTGGTATAGTGAGCCGCTCGATGACTGCGATGGCGATACAGACGGTGCGCGTCGACGGGATTCAGCTCGCGTACCGTGCGCTCGGGGACGGACCGGCCGTGCTCCTGCTGCACGGTTGGCCGACGTCCTCCTTCCTCTGGCGCGCGGTCATGGCGCCGATTGCCAAGACCAATCGTGTCATCGCGCTCGATCTCCCGGGGTTCGGCGCGTCGGATAAGCCGGTCGGAACCCGCTATAGCTTCGAGTTTTTCGGTCGCATGCTCGATCTTTTCCTCGCCGATCTCGGCATCGATCGGATCGGACTCGCCGTCCACGACCTCGGCGGTCCGGTGGGCCTGCATTGGACGCTCCAGCACCCCGGTCGAGTGACGAAGCTCGCTCTCCTGAACACGCTCGTCTACCCCGAGTTCTCCGACGCGACGAAAGAGTTCGTGCGTGCGTGTATGACGCCGGGGCTGAGAGAGAACATTACGAGCGCCTCGGGCCTCGAATCAATCCTACGAGACGGACTGGCCGACCCCGGCGCGCTCAGCAAGGACGTGCTCGCGGCGGTCCAGGAGCCGTTTCAAACCGCCGAGGCGCGCCGTGCGTTGGCCGACGCCGGCATCGGCCTCTCGATGAAGGGCTTCGTGCAGATCGCGCGTCAGCTCCCGACGCTGCGCATGCCGGTACGAGTCATATACGGCGTGGACGACCGGGTCCTCCCCGACGTCGCGGAGACTATGGCCCGCGTGAAGAGCGACCTACCGCACGCCGAGGTCACCGCGCTGCAGAATTGCGGTCACTTCCTTCAGGAAGAGAAGCCCGAGGAGGTCGGTGCGTTGCTCGCGCGCTTCTTCGCCGAGTGAATGGTGCTCAGGGCGTCGAGGTGGCGCCGATCGCCGCGACGTCGAATTCGCGAACCACGTCCCGGATCCGGGCGATGTCGGGAAACGTCCGCACGTCGGTGAAACCCGCCGCGTCCAGCGCCGCCGACCACTGCTCGGGTGTGAGGAACCCGCCGTTCGGGCGGTATTCGGCGTGCAGCTGCGGCGCCCGGAACGTCTCCATGAGGTTGAAGACGAACTCGGGGTAGACCGTCTGCCCCGGTCGCGGTCGCACGCACTCGGAAATGATGAGCTGGCCGCCGGGCGTGAGCGCGCGCCGGATCTCGCGCAGGGTGAAGGCCAGGTCGTTGGCGACGTGCAGCGTGTTGACCGCATAGACGATCGAGACACTCGCCGGCCGCACGTCCTGTTCGCCGAAGGGTCGATCGATGTCGAGGACCCCGAACGTCAGCGGAACGCCGGGAAAGCGCTCGGCCACGCGCTGCGCTCGGCGCAAGAACCCGCGAACGAGCTCCGTGAATCGATACGCGGCGACCGTGTCGAGGCGGCCCGCCGCGCTGAGACGCTCGAGCACCGCGGCCGTGCCGCTGCCCAGCCCGCCGCCGAGCTCGAGGATCGTCGTCGCGCCACCGTTCGTCCAGCGCTCGAGCGCCGCCGCGCCGACGCGGTTGTTCACCGCGTAGAGGGCGTTGTCGTTCGAAAAGTAGTGCGTCCAGAGCGGCAGCCGCGCCGGCGCGAGCAGGACCTCCTCGCCGGTCCGCTCACCGCGCAGGAAGGCGGGATAGTCGCGCGCCGCGGCCTCGGCGACGGAGTACGACGGCAGACAGCCGGCATCATGGAGCTTCTGCGCCGCCAGCACCTCGGCCGCGTCGACGGCCGGTAGTGCACCGTCGGCCATGAACCGGCCGTCGTCACACGCGAACACGCCCCGGGACGCCAGATGGCGCAGCATCCAGCTCACCGGCACGACACTGCGTCTCGGCTCGAGGCCGGCTTTGGCGACGAGATCGTCGACGGTCAGCCATTGGCGCGGCGCCGCATCCAGTCCGGTCGCGCGCACGACGTGCAGCGTCAGGCGGAACACGTACTCGTCGAAGAGCATGTGCGACAGCACCGAGCGCGGATCGAACAGATGCTGCACGGACGGCGGCAACAACGGAGACGCCGCGGCCGCCAAGCGAGCCGCGTCCTCGAGTGTTGGCAGTCGCGTCTCGACGGGGCGGCTCACGCGCGCACGCCCGTGAAGGGATGCCACACGTCGAAGAAATTGAACCACTGCGTCGGATGCTCGCGCACGATGTCTTCCAGCAGCGCGACCCAGGCGCGCGCCGCCGCTTCCTCGCCGCCGCGCTCGACCGGCATGGGCGCGCCGATCCGCACGTGGTACCGATTGCCGCGTCCGAGCAAACAGACCGCCGGCACGACCGGCACGCCCGCGGCCCGCGCGAGCAAGAACGGCCCCAGCGGAAACGGCGCCGGGCGGTCGAAGAACGGAAGCATGATGTCGCCGCGGGTCCCGATCGCGCGATCGCCCTGCAGCGCCACGACCTCGCCGCGACGCAGCGCCGCGACCAGCTCGACACCGATGCCGGGATGCGCGCGCGGGACGAAGCGCAGACCGGACCCGTCGCGGCGCACCCAGCGCTCGAGCTCGGGGATCTCGTCCGGTGTGGCGACGATGTTCGTCGCACGTCGGGCGCTCGAGGCGAGCAGTCGTCCCGCCATTTCCCAGTTGCCGACGTGGGCGCTGACGACGACGAGGCCGCCCGTGAGCGCCGCGACATGATCGGTGCCGCTCAGCTCCTCGACGTAGCGCATCAGCCGCGAGGGCGCCTGGCGGTTCGTCGTCACCAGGTCGCTGAAGCACATCGCGAACTCGCCGAACAGACGCCGCGTCAGCGCGTCGAGCCGCGCGCCCGTCGCCCCGGTGACAACGTCGAGCGTGAGCCGCACGGCGGCACGCTCGGCCGGAAACCATCGGGGCACGAGCCCGCCCAGCGCGCGGGCCACCGTCAGGCGGCCGCGCCGCGGCACCCAGGCGAGCGCCCCCGCGAGCCGATAGAGGCGTGCGCGGTTGTAAGGGTGCCAGTACCAGCGGGGCGCGCGAACCGACGCGGTCCGCGTCGAAACGTCCTTCAGGATCTGCGAGTCGAGCATGCGCCAGTATAGTCAACTCGATGTCGGTGACTACAGCGCGACGCGCCCTGGTGACGGGCGGCAGCCGAGGCGTTGGCCTGGCGGTGGCGCGCGCCCTGGCGCGTGAGGGCCTGCGCGTGACCGCCACCTACGCCCGCGACCATGCCGGGGCACACGCGGCCTGCGACGCCGCCCGTGCGGAGGGACTGGCCATCTCGGTCGAGCGCTGTGACGCCACGTCGCGCGCCGACATCGCCGCGTTGTTCAAGGGGTTTGGCCCGTTCGACGTGCTCGTCCACGCCGCGGGATTCACACGGGACCGGCTGCTGCTTCAGATGTCCGACGCCGATTTCGACGAGTTGCGCGCCGTGCATCTCGACGGCGCCTTCCTCGCCTCTCGCGCCGCGCTGCCCGCCATGCTTGCGGGCGGCTGGGGCCGCATCATCTACATCGTCTCGCCGTCCGCTCTCGTCGGTCGCCGCGGCCAGGCCAACTACGCCGCGGCGAAGAGCGCGTTGATCGGCCTGGCGAAAGCCCTCGCCCGCGAGGCCGGCGCCGGCGGCGTGACGGTCAATTGTGTCTCCGCCGGCCTCGTCGACACCGCCCTCACGGTCGACCTCGATCCTATCGTCCGCAGCGAGCTGTTACAGGCGATCCCCCTCCGCCGCGCTGCACGCCCGGAGGAGATCGCGCCGCTGGTGGCGTTTCTCTGCTCCGACGCCGCAGCGTACGTCACCGGGCAGGTGTTGTCCGTCGATGGCGGGCTGACATAGCGACGCGGAGGCACGAATGCCGTTGATCGATGTGACTCTGAAGCACGGCCGCACACTCGAGGACGCTCGCCGAGCCCTGGAGACGGCGGTCCAGCGTGTGACCGGACAGTTCGGCGCGCTGGTGCACCGGGTGGAGTGGGCCGCGGATCGCAATCGGGTGAAGCTCGACGGCGTCGGTTTCTGGGTAGAGATGTGGGTCGACGCCGACGCAGTCCACGCGACGGGTGACATCCCGGTTCTCGCTGGACTGTTCGGCACTCAGCTCGGCTCGGGACTCAAACAGATCCTGCAGCAGACGTTTCAGAAAAAGCTGCCGTAACGCCATGCCGCCGTGGACATGGCTGGTGCCGGTCGTCGCGATCCTGCTCCTTGCCATCGCGTTGGCGGTAAATGTCGGCCTGGTCCTCACGCTGCTCTGTGTCGCGGCTCTTGTCGGTGCGGTGATCGCCTCGGTGCATCACGCCGAGGTGATTGCCCACCGCGTGGGAGAGCCGTTCGGCACGCTCGTGCTCGCGGTCGCGGTGACGGTGATCGAGGCGTCACTCATCCTGTCCATGGTGATCGTCGGTGGCACGGCGCAGGCCCGACTGCCGCGCGACACCATCTACGCAGCGTTGATGATCATTCTGAACGGCGTGGTCGGTGTGTGCCTGCTCGTGGGCGGCTTGTGTCATGGCGTGCAGTCGTTCCGCGTCGAGGGTGCGAACTCGGGTCTGGCCGCGCTCTTTCCGCTGGCCACGTTTTCGCTGGTGCTTCCGACGTTCACGACCACCACGCCGAGCGGAACCTACAGCGGCTCGCAGCTCGTTTTCGCGGCGACGGCCTCGGTCGTGCTGTGGGCCGTGTTCGTCTTCGTACAGACGGTGCGCCACCGCGACTACTTCCTGCCGGAGACCGATCCGGAAAATCCGGACGTTCACGCGGAGCCGCCGTCCCTGCGGGAGACGTGGGCCAGCGCGGGGCTGCTGCTCCTCTCGCTCGTCGCGGTGGTCGGCCTCGCGAAAGTCCTTTCGCCCGCGATCGAGCACGCGATCGACGCGGCCGGCGCACCGAAGACGCTGATCGGGATCGCCATCGCGATCGTGGTCCTGATGCCGGAGACCGCGGCGGCTGTTCGGGCCGCACGTGCCAACCGTCTTCAGACCAGCATGAACCTCGCGATCGGCTCGGCGCTCGCCAGCATCGGCCTCACGATCCCGGTGGTCGCGGTGGCGTCCGTGGTGCTCGGGATTCCGCTCGTGCTCGGCTTGAATGAGCCGAAGGACGTGGTGATGCTTGCGCTCACGTTCGTGGTGAGCGCGGTCACCCTCGCCACCGGACGCACGCACGTGATGCAGGGCGCGGTGCACGTGGTGATGTTCGCCGCGTTCCTGTTTCTGGCGCTCGTCCCTTGAGGTGGCGGACGGAGGAGCTTTCGGGTTACCTTCGCCCGTCACCGCCAGAGGAGGTCCGCCATGACGCACCTGCTCGTCTCGGCCATCGTCGTGCTGCTCGCCACCTCACCGGCCCTCGCGCACAAGCCCGGCGACCCGCCGCACCAGACGTACGCGATGGGGGACCTGAAGCTCGAGAGCGGTGAGGCCATCAAGGACTTCGCGATCTCCTACGTCACGCACGGGACGCTGAACGCGACGAAGTCGAACGCAATTCTCATGGTGACCGCGCTGACGGGCAATCACCATCGCCTCGACTTCCTCATCGGACCCGGAAAGGCGCTGGACACGAGCAAGTACTTCATCATCGCCACCGATGCCATCGGCAACGGGCTCACGACATCGCCGAGCAACAGTACGCAGCAGCCGCGAATGAAGTTCCCGAAGTTCGGCATGCGCGACATGGTGGAGTCGCAGCGGCGGCTGCTGAAGGAGAAGCTGGGCATCGATCACGTCGTGGCCGTGGTCGGGCCGTCGATGGGCGGCATGCAGGCGCTGCAGTGGGGCGTCTCGCACCCCGACTTCATGGACGGCCTCGTCGCGCTGGTGCCGCTGGCCCGCACGCCGGCGTGGAGCATCGTCATCACGGAGGCCACGCGCAAGGCGATCATGCTCGATCCGGCGTGGAACCAGGGCAACTATACGAGCATTCCGGAAGGTGGTGTGCGCGTCTGGCGCGACGTGCTCGGGTTCGCAGCCGCCCGCAGCCCGGAATGGTATCGCGACCAGTTCCCGCGGCCGCTCGACGTGCTGCCCTGGCTCAAAGCGCAGGAAGACGCCGTGCTGAACGTGTTCGACCCCAACAACTACATCTACCAGTCGTGGGCCTACGACGCGCACGACGTCGGCGCGACGCCCGGTATCGGCGGGGACTACGCCAAGGCGCTCCGCTCGATCAAGGCGAAGACCTTGATCATGACGGGGGTCAAGGACCTGCTGAATCCGGAATGGGAGGCGCACGAGGCGGCCCGCCACATCGCGGACGTCCGTACCGTGACGATCAACCCGCAATCCGTCACCGGACACATGGCGGCCGGGGGCTTCTTCCCGGCCGACGTCGAGCAGATCAACAGCGAGGTCACGAAGTTCCTCGACGAGGTGGCGCAAAAGACCCGCACCCGCTGAGTCGATTTCCGGGCTCCTCGTTCGACTCATTGATAGGAGGAGCCAGATGATCATCGTCTCGGGTCGGATCTATGTCGCCCCAGGGCAGCGCGAGCCCTTCCTCGCTTCGTCGCGCGATGCCGTGATCGAAGCCCGACGGGCGGCGGGCTGCCGGGACTTCGTCGTCGCGGCGGATCCCCTCGAGCCCAACCGCGTCAACGTTTACGAAGAATGGGACTCCGACACACAGCTGGAGGTGTTTCGCGGCGCCGGTCCGGAGCCGGCCCTGTTATCCGTCATCGAGCACGCAGAAGTGCTACGCCACCGCGTGGCGTCCTCGGGCCCGGCGTGATCATGCACGACGTTCACCACGTCAGTATCTACATCGACCGTGCGCCGGCCGAGGGTCTACGAGTTCGCTTCCGACCCGAGGAATTTGCCGCGTTGGGCCGCGGGATTGGCGCGATCAGAGGTCAGAAGCGACGGCGACGAGTGGATCGCGGACGCCCCGTTCGGCAGAATCAGGGTGAGATTCGCGCCGCGAAACTCGTTCGGGGTCATGGACCACGACGTGACGCTGGACTCGGGCGTGACTGTCCACAACCCCATGCGAGTCGTGCCCAACGGACAAGGCAGTGAGTTCGTGTTTACGTTGATCCGCCGGCCGGGAATGTCCGACGCGCAGCTCGCCGAGGACCGGACGGCGGTCGAGAAGGACCTCAAAACGCTGAAACGCCTGCTCGAGCGAAAGCCGAGCGCTTAGGGCCTATCGAAAGGACACGTCATGCCGACCAACACCGTCCGGCTTCACCGAGTGCTTCGTGCGACGCCCGAGAAAGTCTATCGGGCATTCCTCGATCCAGATGCCATGGCCAAATGGCTTCCGCCGCATGGCTTCACGGGCAAGGTTCATCACCTCGAAGCGAAAGTCGGGGGCACCTACAAGATGTCGTTCACGAACTTCACCACCGGCCAGAGCCACTCCTTCGGCGGCAGGTATCTCGAGCTGGTGCCACACGAGCGCATCCGCAACACGGACGCGTTCGACGACCCGAACCTCCCCGGCGAAATGCAGACGACGGTGTCCTTGAAGAAAGTGTCGGTCGGGACTGAGGTCAGCATCGTGCAAGAAGGGCTGCCGGACGCCATTCCCGCCGAGGCGTGCTATCTGGGCTGGCAAGAGTCGCTCATCCTGCTTGCGCAGCTCGTCGAACCGGAAATTCCCGGATAGCGGCCGCGGAGACCTTCGTCCAGGCGGCTCTGGCGAGCCGGCTATCGGTTTGGCGCGGTGCGGTCACCTCCGCCGACGAACCTCATCGGTTCCTTACCCTTGAGGACGTTCGGCGTGATGGCCCAGGTCCCCCCACACGCCGCCGTCGCGACTCGTTCGGCCGTCGGCGTGCCGCCAAAAGGCAGGGTCAGCGCGCTCGTCACGCCACCGACGACGCAAAAGGTCAGCTTGAATGGCGCGTACAGGATCGTCGTAAAGACGCTTCCAGCGCCGTAGCCGACCTCTTCCGCGGTCGACGCTGCGTCAGCGCGTGTCGGAACGACCGCGGCCAACCCGACACATGACAGCACCAACACGAGTGTGACGATTCTGCTCATGTCCCCTCCGCTCGTTGTTCGTCGTACGGTACGTCCCTGATGCAGTCCACGGGATAGTATCGACAAATAGCACCCGTCACAGGAGGCCCCGCCATGTTGTTGCGGTCGTCGTCACGCATCCTTGTCGCTGTCGCTCTCATCCTCGGTGCCGCCGGCTGTAGCTCCACGAGGCTCGTCAACCACTGGGAGAACCCGCAGTACGCTCCGGCGCGATTCAACCGGGTCATGGTCGTGGGCGTCAGCCGCCAGGCGAGCGTGCGCCGCACGTTCGAAGACGCATTCGTCGCCCGGCTGAAGGCCGAGGGTGTGGACGCCGTGCCGAGCTACGTGCTCGCCCCCGAGGATGGACAGGTCGACGAGACCCGGCTTCAACAAGCCATCCGGCAGGCCAACGCCGATGGCGTGATGATGACGCGCCTGGTCCGTGTTGAGCGGAAAACCCAGGTCACTCCGGGTTACTACACGCCCGGGCCGGCCGTGGGCTTGTATCCCTGGTACTCCGCGGCCTGGTTCGGCTACTACGAGCCGCCGCGTGTCTACCAGTATGACGTCTACATCTCGGAGACGAGTCTGTACGACGTCAGACAGAACCAGCTCGTGTGGAGCGGCACGGTGGAGACGACGGCGCCGGGAAATCTCAACAAGGAGATCCAACGCTACGTGGCCACGGTGATCAAAGCGCTGAAGAAAGACAACATCCTCACATGATCTCGTCGGCGCGATAAGGATTGCGTTCCGCTCAGAATCTGTCAGAGGCGCCGCCGCCGCCAAATCCGCCGCCGCCCGGGACGAAGCCCTTGTCGGCGGGCACCGGAGCCGTTGCGGCCGGTGTGAACGTGCCGACGACCGGGACGACCTGCAACAGCTGGCGCTGGCGTTCGTCGGAGAACAGGGCGTCCGCCGTGAAGCCCCACGCCTCGCCGCCGGGTGCACGCCGTAACGCGCGCTCCACAGCCAGCGCGAGCGCAATGAGCACTGTCCCCGAGAGAGTCAGGACTACCCAGAGCGGCGCGACGTGAACGTAGTGCCGCAAGGTGACCAGCGACAGCGCCAGCAGCACGATACCCGCATGGATCAGCAGCGTGCGGCGCGATCGCAACCCCGACATGAGAACGACGAGGGGCAGGACGGCCGTCGCAACGGCCGCAATGGCGAAGACGACCGCCGGCTGAGTGACACGCTGCGGGCTGAATCGCAGCAGGTCCTCCAACAAGCTCTGCTCGAGCGAGTAGACGTTCAGCGCCGCATAGACGGCGGCGAGGCCGGCCAGCAGCAGCACCGCCGCGGCACGACGGTGCGATGGTGCCAGCGCGCCGTCGTCGAGACGACGCGCGGCGACACCGGCCAGCGTGACGCCGGCCACGACGCAGAGGGCGCGGCCGAAGGGCACTCTCGCGATCAGGACGAACAGCGAGACGGCAGAGAGGCCGGCGAACAGTGGGCTCCCCCACCGCCACGCACTCGCCGCCCACGCCAGCGCGCTCGCAAGCAGGAACGCGTGGAGTGCAGGATCAGGGCGCATCCTCAGAACATGGAGAAGTAGGCCGAGGCCGCCGAGGAACAGGGCGATTCCCCAGAACGATGTGGCGCCCGCCGCGCCTCGGCGCGCCAGTCGCGGTGAGGCATCCATGTACTCGGTCGCGACGAAGCACGCGGCGGCGAACAACCAGAGCAGAAGCGCCAGCCCACGGTCGCGCGGCTCAACGGCCATCACGAACGCGCCGAAGGCACAAAGCACGATGGCGGTCACCATCACGGCCGTCAGGACCCGCCACACCGCCGAGGGCGTGATGCAGGGATCGGGGTACGCGTTCCTGATCGCCTGATGCGTGCGGGCGTCGATCGCCCCGGCCCGCCTCCAACCGTCAGCGGCGGCCCGAACTTCGGCGGCGCGCTCCCAGGCGATTGACTCGGACCTCATCGACCGCTCATCCGCCTGTGCGCCGTGAAGACAAGCGCGAGCGCGCCGAGGCCCAGTAGCGCGGCGAGCAGAAATGGCACGCTTGCTATCCGCTCGGCGAAGGGAGCAAAGACGAGGCGCACCAGCCCGACATACGCCGCCAGCACGCCCTGGGCGAAGTACACCGGCCGTCCAAGCCAAAACGAGAACCACATGACCGCACCTGCCACGACGAGAAGGGCCATGAGCCAGAGCCCCCATCCCAACTCAGACGCGACCACGCCGGAGGCGAGGCCACCGAGAAGGAGCAGCAATCCGGCATTGCCGAAGATCTCCTCGAAGTGGGCCTTGCGGTCGAGTCTGACCGCCAGAAAAGCAGCGAGCACGTACAGGACTCCGAGCAGGACGGCGTTCGCACGCAGATCGCCGGCGTCACTCCTCTCCAGCGACCCCGCAAGCAAACTAACCGAAACGCCGCGCCACGCCGTGAGCGTGCTGAGGGCCAGGCCCAGGACGATTCGCGAATCCCATCGGTAGGCGGCCAGGAGGTACACGATTCCGACGACGAGCAGATGGTGGACCCACCGGGGGCCGAGAACGGTGAACTGCGCCTCGACGTACGCGAGATCGGACGCGAACAAGAGCAGACCCAAAAGGAGGATGTAGTCGAACGCTACCCTCGGAGACTCCACCTCGCTCCAGGTGAACGGCGGGGCCGAGCGAATCACCCAGAGGAAACACGCGGCCGCCGCCATGGCGATCGAGGCAGCGATTGCCCATCGGCCGATGTCTCGGTGGTGCTCGACGATGAAGATTCCGACTCCCGACGTCAGCAGGAGAACGCCCACGTAGAGCAGGGCCCTGATCTCGAGGCGGACCGACACGAGATCACGGCGCGCCACCCTGCTGAACAGCGCCGCCTGGTCGCTCGACAGAACTCCTTCGCTGCTGAGCCGAGCGACGCCGGCGACGACATCAGGGCTCATGAGAACCATAATGCGGAACCGAGGTCGGCCAAACCAACCTAAACCTTCCGGCGGCGACCACCCTCCGTTTACGGTAGAGAGAGCGTGCAGCGTCGCCTAATAGTGGGCGGGCTGACGCTGCCACCATCCCCGGGAACCCGTCATGCGTCTGCAGCCGGCGGAATCCGACGCGATCGCCCGCCGCGTCGCGAGTGTCGAAGCGCGGACTGGCGTGCAGGTGCTCGCCGCGGTCGTGCCGCGATCGGACAGCTACGTCGAGCTCCCGTGGAAAGCCTTTGCGCTCGGCGCGTCACTGGGGGCGTTGGGTGCGGTGGCCGCCGACCCGTCGGCGGCGGCGGTGCTTCACGCCGTCGCTATCCTGGGCTCGGGCGCGATCGGCGCCCTGCTCACGATCTTCGCCCCACCATTCGCGCGATTGTTCCTGCGCGAGGCGCGCAGCCACGCGGAGGTGAAGCAGTACGCCGAGTCGCTGTTCCTCAGACGCGAGCTTTTCGCGACACGCGGCCGGACTGCGGTTCTGATCCTCGTGAGCGAATTCGAGCGACGCGTCGAGATTCTCTCGGACACCGGCCTTCACGGGCGCATCGGCGAAGCGGAATGGCGGCACGTGATCGACACGATGGTGCCTCACCTGCGCGAAACAGGTCCGTTTCACGCACTCGACGCGGGCATCGTCGCCGTCGAGCGGCTGCTCGGGGCCAAGGGCTTCCACGCCACTGCCAGCACTGCGAACGAGCTTCCGAATCGCCCGATCGAGGAGAGCGGCGCATGACCCGCGCGGTCGTCGCCGTGCTCGTGGGTGTGCTCTCCCCCGCCGTTGCGCTTGCGGCCGACGTTCCGTATCTCACCGGCCGTGTCGTCGACAACGCGGCGATCCTGTCACCGGATGCTCGCACCAGACTGACCGCCGTCCTCGCCGCACACGAGCAGGCGACGTCGAACCAGATCGTCGTCCTCACGGTGCCGACAATTCAGCCGGAAAGCATCGAGCCGTACGCCGCCGACGTATTCAACACGTGGAAGCTCGGCCAGAAGGGCCAGAACAACGGCGTCCTCGTCGTCGTCGTGCCCCAAGATCGCAGGATGCGTATCGAGGTCGGCTACGGGCTGGAGCCGACCCTGAGCGATGCCGCCGCCGGCGCCATCATCCGAGACGTCATGACGCCAGCCTTCAAGCGCGGCGACTACGACGCCGGAGTCCAGGACGGCGTCGCGGCGATCATCGCGCGTCTCGAAGGCAAGAGTGTCGCGACCACGGTGCCCGAAGCGGCGCGCGCGCCCGCGCGGATCCGCTCCGGCTTCGAACGAGCCGACATGCCGTGGCCACAACGGATCCTCTTGAGCCTCTTCGTCTTCGGTGTCATCGGCCTCTTCACGTTCATCGGCATCGTGACACCGGGCGTGGGCTGGTTCCTCTACGTGTTTCTGATCCCGTTCTGGTCGGTGTTTCCCATGATGCTCATCGGGCCGATGCCGACCCTCGTTCTCGTCGCCGCATACCTGATCGGCTATCCGCTCGCTAAGCTCCGCCTCTCGCAGACCGCGTGGTACCAGAAGGCGGCGCTCGACCTGAAAACGAAGGGCACCGCCACCCTCGGCGGCTTCGCCGTCGTCAGCAGCGGTGGCGGTGGCTTTTCGTCGGGAGGCGGAGGCGGTTTCTCAGGCGGCGGCGGGAGCTCCGGCGGCGGGGGCGCCTCGGGCAGCTGGTGAGTGCGATGCGCAGGGCGCCTCCTTGACGCCCTGCGCTTTCAACTACCGGGCGCGGCGAAGCGTTATCGTGTTCCCGCTGCCCAGGTCGCCGGTAATCACATCACCCCTCACGTTCAGCCAGGGTGTGATTCCCGTCCCAGGCCGCTCTGCGAGCTTGATGGTGTTGCCGTCTACTAGCCCGGTGATCGGTCCGTCGAGGTTGCCACCCGCGCCTGCAAGAGTACCCGTCACTTTGTTTCCCGCCTGCTGCAGCTGCAGCGTCACCGTCCGAGCGCCGGTCGCAGTGCTCCCGGTCCAGGTGCCGTTGACGTCGGCGGGCGTCGCAACGCTGGCACTGGGGCTCTTCGAGCTGGCGCAGCCCGACACGGCAATGAGCGACCCGAGGAGAAGCAGCATCACTGTCTTCAGCATGTATTCCCTCCCTGGCTCGCAAGGCTTTCGGAATCGACGCGCCCAGCTTGCCGGAGGGTGATGGTTCGCACAGGGCCGACTATCGGTTTCCGGAGAGCCTTTAGGCTCTAAAGGAGCCCTCTGGTCCGCCCTCTGCGGTTCGGGTAGACTGGCCGCCGCTGTGCAGCCCGTTTGATGGGAGCTGCGTATGAGATATCTCGCTGTGGCTTTGATGGTGGTCCACATTTCGGTGACGGCGGCCGCCGCGCAGAGCACCGCAACGATCCCGCCGTCCGGCAGCCCGACGGTCGCAGCCGCCGGACCCAGCACGCTCGAAATCGTGAACGGCGCCCCGATGAATATCGTCTTCGACATCAGCTGCGATCACGGCCGGAACTGGGATCCGATGGCACTCGCCGCGGGCGTGAGCAATACGTATTACTGCGGTCGCGGCACGCCGGCGAGCTTGTGGTTTCGGATCATTACGCAGCTGCCGGGAGAGCCACGTCGAGAAGTCCAGGGGCCGCTCGAGTGGAGGACCCGCAGCGAGATCGCCTGGGATGAGATCACCGAGAGGTGGACTCTGCGACGCGTCTCCAGCCCGCGCTGACGCGTCCCTAGAACATGAGGTTCCCTTCCAGCCAGGAGGCCGTGATGGGACGTTTGCTCGCTCTATGCGTTCTGGTGCTGATCGCCATGTCGCCCACCGGGGTGGACGCGCAGACGCCGCGAATCACGACGGAGAGCTATCACATCCCCGCGCGTGACTCCGGCATTCAGCTCTACGTCCGCAACAAGCGCCCCGACGGGGTCACGCAGTTCAAGTCGGAGAGGATTTTGCTCTTCGTGCACGGCGCGACGTATCCGTCGGAGACGGCGTTCGACCTGCAGCTTGACGGACTGTCCTGGATGGACTACGTCGCGCAGCGCGGCTGGGATGTCTATCTGATGGACGTCCGTGGCTACGGCGCGTCCACGCGCCCTCCCCAGATGAGCCTGCCGCCGACGGAGAACCAGCCCATCGTGAACACCGACGTCGCTGTGGGTGATGTGGCGACCGTGGTTGACCACATCCTCGCGCGCCGTGGCGTCTCCAAAATCAATCTCATGGGTTGGTCCTGGGGCACGGCGATCATGGGCGCGTATACGGCGCAGAACAATGCGAAGGTCGAGCGAGTGGTGCTCTACGCGCCGCTCTGGCTCATCAAAGATGCGCCGCCGATCGGCGGGCAAGGTCCGCTCGGCGCCTATCGGACCGTCGCCAGGGAGGCGGCCCAGCAGCGGTGGGTTCGCGGCGTACCCCCAGACAAGGTGAACAACCTCATTCCGGCCGGATGGTTCGACGCCTGGTGGAGCGCCAACATGGCGGCCGACCCCGAAGGCGCGCGCCAGACGCCGCCGGTTGTTCGTGCGCCCAATGGCATCATCGAAGACCTGCGCAAGCACTGGATGTCGGGAGCGCCGCACTATGATCCTGCGAATATCACGGTGCCGACGCTCGTGATACTCGCCGAGTGGGACGCCGATACGCCGCCGTACATGGCGCAGGCCGTCTTCGCGAAGCTCACGAACGCGCCGAGGAAGCGCATGGTGATGATCGGTGAAGGCACCCACACCGTCATCATGGAGCGCAACCGGATGCAGCTTTTCAACGAGGTGCAGCTCTTCCTCGACGAGCCGCGCTAGCGACGCGACGGCCTCAGCGCTTGCCGTACTCGTCGTGGCGCCGCCACCACACGCCCGACTCGTTACGCCCCTTGGGGGCGCGGTCGAGCCACTGGTACATCCCCCAGAGGCCATCCACTCCGCGCGAATAGGCGGAATAGGCGTGGTAGATGGCGCCGTCCTCGAAAACGAACGCACTCACGCCAGGTCTCTCGCGCGAGTACGTGGCCTCGTCGGTTCCGGTCATGGTCGCGAACGTGGCCGCTCCCTCGCTGCCCGCTGATGGCTGCCACGGGGCCTCGCGCCGGTAGTTGTATTCGATGCCCTCGCGCTGCTGTTCCTCACTGAACCCGACGGCGAAGTCGGGGTTGAAGTCGCTGCCGAACGAGGACGCCCAGGGGAACGTCCAGCCCATCCGCCGCTTGTAGGCCTGTAATTTCGCGAGGGGCGCTCGCGAGACGGCCCACAGCATGACGTCGTGGTTGGCCAGGTGCACGGCGATGCCGTTGAAGCCGTCGGCGATCGCCGAGCAGGACGGGCAGCCGGCCGCGTAGTCGGGCCCGAACATGAAGTGGTAGACGAGCAGCTGCGAGCGGTCTCGGAAGAGGTCCGCCAGCGAGGCGCTCCCCTCGTCGGTCTCGAGTCGATACTGCTTGTCGATCCGAACCCACGGCAGCTCCTGCCGCCGCTGTGCCAGCTCATCGCTGCGGCGCGTGAGATCCTTCTCGGCCTCCAGCAGCTGAAGCCGCGCGGCGAGCCACTCCTTACGCGTCCCGATCTTGTGCGTCGTCATCGTCGTGTCTCCTTCCCTCGGTGTCCGTTCGTTGCTCGATCCGACCCGGTGCTCCTTGCTCACGAGATAGACTTACCGCCGGATATCGGACGATGGGAGTGACAAGTGTGGCGGGATTCTGATGGACTCGCTCATCACGGCCGCGGCGCGTGCGCTCGCAGCGGGTGATCCGCTCGGCGCACTGAACCGGGTTGCCCTGCGCGACGATGCGCCTGCCCTCGCGCTGCGCGGTATCGCGATGGCGCAGCTCGGCGATCTCGTTCGCGCGAAGGCTCTTCTGCGACGTGCGGCGCGGGCCTTCGGTCCGAAGGAGACAGTGGCCCGCGCCAGGTGCATCGTCGCCGAGGCCGAGATCGCGCTGGCCTCGCGCGATCTGAGCTGGCCGGCCAAAGCGCTCGACGCGGCCCGAGCGACGCTGGAAGAGCACGGCGATCGGGTGAACGCCGCGTTTGCGCGGTATCTGGAGATCAGGCGGCTCCTGCTTACCGGGCGCATCGACGAGGCCGAGCGTACGCTCGCCAAGCTGGACCCCTCGCCCCTCGCTCCCATCTCTAGGACTCTCCACGAGCTCATCGCCGTGGGGATCGCCCTCCGACGCCTCCGCACGAAGGCAGCGCGCGCCGCGCTCGCTCGGGCCGAGGATGCGGCGCGCGACGCCCGCATCCCTGCATTGACGGCGGAGGTCGAGAGCGCGTCCCTGGTGCTCAGCACGCCCGCGGCGCGCCTGCTTGCGAGTGGCGAGGAGCGCCTCCTCCTGCTCGAAGAGGTCGAAGCGTTGCTCGCGTCGGAAGCCCTCGTCGTGGATGCGTGTCGTCACGTCGTGCGTGATGCCCGCACGGTGGTCTCGCTCGCACGACGTCCGGTGTTGTTCGCGCTTGCACGCGCGCTGGGTGAAGCGTGGCCCGGGGACGTCCCGAGGGACGCGCTCGTGGCTTGCGCTTTCGGCGCGAAGCTCGCCGATGAATCGTTTCGCGCGCGGTTGCGCGTCGAAGTCGGGCGCCTTCGCGCAATGCTTCGGACGCTGGCCGGCGTGAGCGCGACGAAGCGAGGGTTTGCGCTGGCGCCGCGCCGCGCACGAGAGGTCGTCGTGCTGGCGCCGCCCGTCGAAGATGAGCATGCGGCGGTGCTGGCGTTCCTCGTCGATGGTGAGTCGTGGTCCAGCTCGGCGCTGGCACAGGTCCTCGGAGCCAGCCAGCGCACCGTGCAACGCTCGCTCGACTCGCTTGCGGCGGCAGGCAGGGTTCAGTCGTTTGGCCGCGGGCGCGCCCGTCGTTGGATGACCCCGCCCGTGCCGGGATTCGCGACGACGTTGTTACTCCCTGCTCCTCTACCGAGTGACTAAGATGGACCGCATGAGTCGATCAGCGGCCGAGATCGTTCGCGAGTATGGACCGTTTCCGAGCGTCGACCACGTGCATGGGCTCACGTATGACGGTCAGCACGTCTGGTTCGCCGCGGGCGACAAGCTGATTGCCTTCGATCCTGCGAGCGGGAAGACGCTGCGCTCGATCGATGTCGCCGCGCACGCTGGAACCGCCTTCGATGGCCAGCATCTGTATCAGATCTCCGAGAATCGCATCGTGAAGATCGATCCGAAGACCGGCCGTGTGCTGGCCACCATCCCGGCGCCCGGCGGTGGCGGTGACTCAGGGCTCGCGTGGGGGGAAGGGACGCTCTGGGTGGGACAGTATCGAAGCCGGAAGATCTATCAAATCGATCCCCAGACAGGCGCGATTCTTCGCACGATCGAGTCCAAGCGCTTCGTCACCGGCGTCACGTGGGTCGACGGTGATCTCTGGCACGGCACCTGGGAAGGTGACGAGAGCGAGCTGAGGCGAGTCGATCCCCGCACGGGAGAAGTCCTCGAAACGCTCGTGATGCCGCCCGGAGTCGGCGTTTCGGGCCTCGAGTCCGACGGTCGCGATCTGTTCTTCTGCGGCGGAGGACCCAGCGGGAAGGTTCGCGCCGTCCGCCGGCGCGCGAAGACGAATCCACGAGCGCCGAGGTGACTCGGCGCGCGGGTTATCAGCGCACGGCGCGGGGCAGTGCGGAGCTGGCGCCGCCGGTGTCCAGCGCGCGGCGCGCCTCGGCGAGCATGGACTCTTCGGCGCCGCCGGCCTGTAGCTGTCGGTAGAGCCCTTCGGCGCCATCTCGATCACCGGTCGCGATGAAGCAGTGCACGGCGCCTAAGAGCGCACGCTTCTCAGTCGGTGAGCCTTTGGCGAAGAGCGCCGAGGTCATGAACATGTTCAGCGCTTCGCTATGGCGGCCTGCGCTACTGAGGAGCTTGCCAGCGCGGTAGGCGGCCTCACCTCCAGCCTCGCGTTCGGCGGCGTGCGCCTGGCTATGACGCCAGGCATCCCCCGGCACCGCAGCGACGAGCTTCGTGTAGGCCGCGATCGCTTCCGGTTTGCGACCGAGCTCCGCGAGAGCGTCGCCGGTGCCGAGGCGCGCCAGCCGGGCCCAGCGCGATTCCGGCGCAGCGGTGACCGCCTTTGTGAACCACTCGAGCGCCGTTCTGTGCTCTCCGCGCTCGCCCGCGAGGCGCCCGAGATCGTATGCAGCTTCGCTCGCCGTCTCGCCCTTCGAGGTCTGCGCCGCGGTCTGCAGCAACGGCCGCGCGCGGTCGGCCTGCCCTGCCTCTTGCAGCAGTCGCGCGTGGGCGAGCACGCTTTCGGCGGTGCGCGGCGTCGTGCGCGGAACCCGCTCGTAGGCGGCGAGCGCTTCGCGGCGGTCGCCCATCATCTGGCTGACCTCGGCCAGACGTAGCCACGCGCGCGGGGACTCCTCACCGTTAAGCAGCGCCGCACGCCGGAATTGCTCGCGCGCCTGCGGCAGCGCGCCCGCGTGCACATACGCCTCCGCCAGTTGCAGGCGCATGCGCCCGTCGCCGTAACGTGCGACAAGCTTCTCGTAGTTGCGGGTCGCCGCCGGCCAGCGTCCGGCCGATGCCGCCGAGTCGGCAACGCGGATCAACAGCGCCGGCGCCGCACCATAGAAACGGAAATCGTCGAAGAGGCGGTTGGCCAGTGAGTCAACGAGGGCGTCCGTCCAGCCGCGCTCCGCGGCGGCGACGAGGGCGACGCCGTGCAGCAGCGGTGCGGCCATCTGCGGATCGCGCACGTCGACGACCGCGGCGGCAAATCGATCGAGCGATTCTCCGGGCACGCCGGGCCGCACCGATCTCGATTCGAGTGTCGGCTCAGCACCTGGTGTCGCGAGCCCCGACACGATCGCGGTGTGGTCCGCCACCACCGCGCTCCCGCTCGTACGAATCACGTCGCCGAGTTCGCGCACGGCAGCGCTCTCGTCTCCGCGGTCCAGCGCAAGCAGCGAGCGTTGCAGTCGCGCCACCGCCACGTACGGGCTCTGCGGGTAGTTGGCGACCAGACGATCGAGCGCCGCTTGCGCGGACCGCCTGTCACCGGCCTTGTTAGCGGCACCGGCGGCGAGAATCAGCGCGAGCGGGGCGCGCGCGTCACGCGGAAATTCGTTGGCGACATACGACCACGTCCACTGCGCGTGGGTGGCATCGCCCTGGCGGAATTTCGCCCATCCGCGCGCCATCGCAGCCCGCGGCGCCTCGGAATGCGTGCGGTAGGTCGAGAGGAAGGCTGTGTAATGAGACGACGCCCGCGCGTAGTCGTGCAACGCGAACGCCGCATCTCCCGCGAGTAATAACGCCGACCCGTGCTGCGAGGGCGGCCCGTTCGATCGCACGACCGCCTCCGCGCCTGCGAGCGCGCGCTTGAAGTCGCCGCGCGCGAAGTCCTGCTGCGCGTTGGCGAGGATGACTTCGGGCGCCGGCGTGCGTGACGCTGTCGCGCCCGTCCCCGCCGCGTTCCCTCCGGCTGGCGCGCCTTCACCGCCGTCAATGGAGACACCGGCGGCTGGCGTGGCGCCGGTACCCGTGCTCGGTGTTCCGCTGGTGGCATTACCCGACGCGGCACCGCCGACGCCTCCCGTTGCCCCGCTGGGTCCTGCCGCCGCGCCGCTTCCACTGGTCGCGCCGCCGCTGCCACTGGTCGCGCCGCCGCTGCCACTGGTCGCGCCGCCACTGACGCCGGTCGCGCCGCCAGTCGCACCGGCCGCGCCGCCACTGCCACTGGTCGCGCCGCCACTGACGCCGGTCGCGCCGCCAGTCGCACCGGCCGCGCCGCCACTTCCACCAGTCGCGCCGCCGCTCGCGCCAGCGCCACTAGGGCCGGCCGAACCGCTGCCGACGCCAGCGGCACCGCTCGCGCCCGCGCCGCCACCGGCGCCTGAGCCGCTGCTTCCGCTCGCGCCGCTGGCGCCTGCCGCACCGGCTCCGCCGGCGCCGCCCGAGCCACCGCTGCCTGAGCCGCCACTGCCGCCCGAGCCCGAGCCGCTGCCCCCCGCTGCACCGGCTCCGCCAGCACCGCCCGAGCCACCGCTTCCCCCGGCTCCGCCACCGCCCGAGCCGCCACCACCGCCGCCTGCACCACCTCCACCACCCCCACCACCCCCGCCGCCGCCGCCTCCGCCCTTTGCGATGAGCACCGGTCCGTCTGCGAAGATCGATTGAGCTTGAGTGAGGCTGACGAGGCTCAGCGCCGCACCGAGCGCGAGCATCATCGCGAGCAGCAGAGAGATGAACCGCTTGGGACGCTTCACCGCGACGCGGAGACGAGCAACCGGTGTGCCGGTGGCTTTTCAGGCATTGAACCGAGAACCCGCGCGTTTCGAGTTCTCGATCGGCTTTTGGCAGCAACGATTGTAGGTTTGCGTCGTCGACGTGTAGAAGTTGATGGCTCTAAACACCAGCCGTGAAATATGACTATGCTGCAGGGCACTCGACATTCTTTTTCCTCTCGACGAAGGAGACGAACGTGAAGCGACAGCGTATACGACCATCGGTGATCGTCACTCTCGTCGGAGTCTTCCTCGGCTGGTCGTCCGCCGCCGAGGCCCAGGATGCGGAGGAGCTGTTCCGAAAAGTCAGCCCGGCGGTGGTCGTCGTGAGGGCCAAGGGCCGGGCCGTCGACAGCGCGCGAGGCCTCGTGAGCTTCAGTGAGATAGGCTCGGGCGTTCTCATCTCGGCCGACGGCAAGGTCATGACAGCCGCGCACGTCGTCCATGCGATGGACGAGGTCCTCGTGGAGTTACTCGGCGGCGAAACGGTCCCCGCACGCGTCATCGCGTCGGAACCGGCGGCAGATCTCGGCCTCCTTCAGCTCACGCGCGTTCCGAAAGGCGCGCAGCCGGCGCGGCTCGGCGACTCGGATAAAGTCCGGGTGGGGCAGCAGGTGCTGGTGATCGGTGCTCCATACGGACTCGCACACTCGTTCAGCGCAGGCTGGATCAGCGCCAAGTGGCTGCCGAACACGGCCTACCGAGCGATGCCGCT
>Ga0075421_100000868_pt1 | contig 33798 bp, 26 predicted proteins | sample SoiMetdeltSBSDD5_FD_75292 | JGI IMG/M metagenome (GOLD analysis project Ga0075421, IMG submission 75292) | Bulk soil microbial communities from a Populus tree surrounding site in Tennessee, USA - Soil MetaG P. deltoides SBSDD5 | ecosystem: Environmental > Terrestrial > Soil > Tree plantation... | reverse complement strand
AATCTAACCTCGCCCGAACTCTCACCTGCATGCCGATAAGCTGCAGTGCCAAAGACGACTCTTAGCCTATCGGCTTTTCACTCGATTCCTGGGTTTCGCTTCCTGCTGGGTCACGCTCTTCTCTAAGACACCGGCGTTGTCAACGGCCTCCTGAAGCCGGCGCACCTCGTCGAGAATCCCCATGAAACGACGGCCAAAGGGCGTCAAGACGTACTCCACTTCGACGGGAGGCTTCTCGCCAAACACGGTGCGCTGCACGATGCCGAAGCGAATCATTTTCCGCCACCGCTCGTTCATCACCTTCGCTGAGAGGCCTGGGCAAGCCCGAAGGAATGCACTGGGTCGACTGCAACCGTCGGCGCAGAGCCTGAGCAGACGCACAGACCATTTGCATCCGACGATGCTCTCGACCATCGAGCTGACGGGGATGGAGCTGCCCTCAGTCAAATCGTGGGGTGCGCGAACTGAGGAACTGTTCTCAACCATTGGGTAACTACCTTACCGAAAAGTGCCTTCCTGACAGAAGGGTGGGATGCTGTGTAACCTGCAGGCGCGCACAGAACCACGGACGTGGAACTCAACGAACGAAAGGAGCTAACCTATGACAGACAGAGCCAAGATTCCCGGATACACCTACGGCACCGGAGCGGTTCCGCGCTCGCCAGTGACACTCGCAGAGTTCGAGCTGATGAAGAAGAGCGTCCTATTTGGAGATGAGGACGCGAAGTACCTGCGCCTCTCGCATGAGGTAGTGAAAGATCAAGTCGAGGCGATCCTGGACGTCTGGTACGGCTTCGTCGGCTCCAACCCGCACCTGCTGGCGTCGTTCACCGGCAAGAGCGATGGCAAACCGATTAGTGACTACCTGGACGCGGTCCGCAAACGCTTCGAACAGTGGATACTAGACACATCCCGCGCCGACTACGACCAGAAGTGGCTCGACTACCAGCACGAGATCGGCCTCCGCCACCACCGCACGAAAAAGAACCGCACCGACGGTGCAGCCTCGACCAACAACGTCCCATTCCGAGACCTCTTCCTTCTGATATTCCCCGTGACGTTTACGCTCAAGCCGTTCCTTGCGAAGACTGGGCATTCCCCCGAGGAAGTCGAGAAGATGTATGCCGCCTGGGTCAAGTCATGCCTCCTGCAGGTGACCCTGTGGAGCCATCCTTACGTCAAGGACGGAGATTTCTGATGGGACCGTTTGCTCGGCCGAGGATTCATCTTCCAAGGACTACATCAATTCTGGGAAAAAAAGCAGTTTCTGCCTAGCGTGAGGAACCTTGCCTGCTCGCTCCATTAGAAGATGCTTGCCAAGAGGTGGTGACCTGAGACACGTTGGCAATAGAGTCGTTGGAAAGCCCCAGTGAGGCGAGCCGGCTGCTAGAGGTTTCCCACCGAAGGTAAAGGTCCTGTACCGGTCAGGTCCTCACCCGCATCCACCCGTAGCGGTTATGGTCCGGCTCGATCGCCAGGGCCTGGTAGGTCTCCTTCATTTTCGCTAGGTTGTCACCTTTTAACTGGCCAAACTCCAGGAGGGTCTTCAGCTCTTTGGTCATTCGCGACTCGTAATCTTTCGGAACGGCGCGGTACACGCCCGTGTCCACGGTTTGGATTCCGTACAACCTGGCGGACGTCAGTCCGAAGATCTTCCGCTTGGCCGATTCGGTGAGTTCCGGATAGCCATATTTCTCGCGGAGCTCTGCGGGAATCTGGAACCGCCATAACGCCTCGATCTGCCACTGTGGTGACCCATACCAAACTGAATCCGACCCGAACACGATCCGGTCCTCGCCCATGAACTTCATGAGCTGGCCCATGATGTGCGCCGCGATCGTCGGGAACGTCACTACGGACGAGGCCCACGTCGTGCCGATCTCCGCATAGCAGTTCGGCAGACCTTGAACGAGCTGAGCATACTCCGTCGTCCAACTGATGTTCGGCACTCCGCCGCGCAGCTTGCCCGCTTTGACGTCCTCCAGGGTGTCGGCCATGAAGAAGTTTGGCTGGATGCAAGCGTGGTAAGTGATGAAGTTGAGCTTCGGCCAGTCACGTGCCGCCTTGGGCAAGTCCTCCGGATGGCCGCGCTTCGGATCCGGCGGGCCGGGCGCCAGGCCCTTGTGAACGCAGATATTGTTGAAGCCTGGCTTTCGGCTTTTCAGGCGCTCGTACTGCTTCTGGATCAGCTCGAACGTCGGATACGCTACCTCAGCGTCGTCGTGCCGCCATTGCCGCATGAGGCTGCTGGGATCGTCATCCACCTTAGCAGAGTTTGAGATGTTGTAACCCTTCCACGAGTCTGGCGCGTTCTGATCGATCTGTTCCTGGATGCAAGCCAGGTTGCCTTTGCCGACGTAAAGCAAGCCGTGGCAAAGCATGCGCGTGGAACCGGAAATCTCGTTGATGAAATTCCGCGCGGCCGCCGTCTGAGCGGCCGTGAGAATCTCGCCGCGCTGGGCCTCTTTCGCGTTCCGCGGCGCCCGAGACTGTGCGCCCTCAATCTGAACGATCGAGGCAGTCACGTTGCTCAGCAATCCGATAGTGACCTGACTGTCCAGGTACACGTCCTTGATGAACTGCGTAATATGCGCATAGCCCGGATCAATCGGCAGGCCGACGAGCGCCGGGTTCCAGACACTCCAGGCGTTGCCCAGCTCATCACGCTGCCCGCGCGGATTGTAGGGATTCAACTTGACGTGTGGAGCGGATGACGGCCCTTGGGCGATGGCCCGCAAAGCGGCTGGCGATGGCTGGCTCCCGCGGACGAAGTGTAATTGATCGTCGAAGACAAACAGGTCCTTTGGCGGAGCGGCCTGTGCGTAGGCCGTCGGTTCGAACAGCTCGGTCAGGCTGACGTTGAAGAACCCTCCAAATACCTCGTTCATGGCCAGTAGGGCGGCTGCCGTGCCGCCTGACCGGCCCAGGAATTGCCGCCGACTGATCCCCAGCTTCTTGCTGGCCTCGTCGGCGAGTTCTTTGATCCGCGCTTCGACCCGTTTTTGCTTGTCGGTTTGCGGCGCTGGCATGTATTCGCCATTCGAGATCATCCGTGTGGGAACAGGAGAGCGGAAGGGCTCTGCCACGTCTGCTCGCTTGCATTTGGTCACCTGCTCCGCATCGAGCAGACCGTGGTCCTCTTCCCAGACGCGACCCAATTCATTCCATTTTTCAGCTGACATGTTCCTTTCCTCCTACTGTGACGCTGCGCTCTCTCGTTGACCCAGGCCTCGGCCTGTGTCCAAGAGCCAGCCAGATCAGGTCGACAGCGTTGCGCTCCCCCGGGCCATCTTCTAGGACCGTGCGATGCCGTCAGCCCCGGCCGACAAACGGCATCATGGTCGCCATGATGGTCAGGAACAACACATTCGTGTCCAACGGCAGACTCGCCATGTGGAGTACAGCACGGGCCACATGGTCCACATCAATCACCGGTTCGGCCGCTAGCGTGCCGTTGGGCTGCGGCACACCCTGGGTCATCCTTGCCGTCGTCTCGGTCAAGGCATTACCAATGTCGATCTGGCCGCAGGCGATATTGTACTTCCTTCCATCCAGGGCCGTGGACTTGGTGAGCCCGGTGATCGCGTGCTTCGTTGCGGTGTACGGCGCCGAGTTGGGCCGCGGCGTGTGGGCGGAGAGCGACCCATTGTTGATAATGCGTCCGCCACCGGGGTCCTGGCTTTTCATGAGCTTGAACGCTTCTTGCGTGCACAAGAACGCCCCTGTCAGATTGGTCTCCACCACCGCCTGCCATTGCGCGTAGCTCAGATCCTCGAGGAGGCCTCCGGCAACCAATCCGGCATTGTTGAATAGGAGATCCAGGCGGCCAAACACAGCCTGGGTCTGCGCGAAGAGGGCGCGGATGGCCTTGGGATCACGGACGTCGGTCGGCACGATCAGCGCCTGGGAAGACGCGGGCCCCGCCTCCGCGACCGTTCGCTCGAGGGCGTCCTGACGCCGTCCGGCAAGCGCCACATGATATCCCTCGCGCAGCAGCGCGAGCGTTACCGCTTTGCCGATCCCGCCGCCGGCGCCCGTCACCATCGCAACCTTCTTGTTCATGCTCAGCCTCCTGTCTCCCTCTGTCAGATCATGCTTCATAACCTGTCCCGAATCCAGTTGTCAGCCTGAGCTACCCAGTCTCCCCGAGCTGTTCTGGATCAACACCTAGCCGCTGACGGCTCGTCAGGAGCCTCGCCCTCCCGAATTCTTTAGCCGGTGTCCTTACGACTTCGGCAGCGGCTTCACTTTTAGCTTGAAAGTCTTGATTTCGAAGCCGCGAGCATCGAACTGGAAGCCATCGCTCTCTGCAGAAAGCGGACTGATTTCATCTTCTATCAGGTTGACTTCTGAAACCGAAGCCAATCCTGTTTGAAGCTTGACGCGAACTCCGTTGGCGACACTGCCGGTGGCTTCATACATCCTCAAGATGAGGCTGCCATCGGGACCTGGCTTCAGCGCTGATACGACGAGATTGGGATTGGAGACCTGCAACAGGCCCCAGCGCTTGCCAAGTGGCCCGCGGTGGGCTGCGGCTTTCCGCACCAGCAGCGGATGATTAAACTCCATGCCATCCCGGAAGGTACGGGCTTCCTGCCATCCAGCCGAGTGAGGAACCAGGGCGTAATGGAACCGAAGTGTCTTTCCGAGCTGGAGTCCTGATTCGGAGGAAACGGTCGGATCGAAGCCTCCCACCGTCGGATAGAGCAGCAGTCTGGCTGAGCGCATGAGCGAAAGCATCAGGGTACCGCCGGAGACATTGTTACCCGGTAACCCGCGGTTCAGCAGCGTCACTCCACGCCGACCATCACCGAAGTCAACCCAGTTCTGCCCGGGGTATTCGATTTCCGCTTGGCGCTCGATCGCTCCAAACGGGATTTCATGGAACGCCTTGCCATTCTGAATCGACGTCGGAAACAGCGCCCGGTAGCGGACGAAACGATCGTTGTTCAAAACCTGGGTGCTGATGTCGATCCTTCGAATTCCGGGATACAGCCGCACGGTCGTCTCAAAATTGTTGTTCCCGAGGGGGTGCGTGACCGTGTATTCCGAGATGACAGGCCCGGTCCGCACGGAGCCGTTACCGCCGACCCACTGGTTGCTGAACTGTGCCCTCGTTGGGACGCCATGCCTGGTGCTCATGGCGAGCGCCCTTCCGCCGTTCAGAAGACCATAAAGTTCCCAGAAGTCACCGCCATCGTGTTCCATGGCAATGACATTGCCAGACCCACTCAAGACTTCCCATCCGCCGGACTTCACTACCAGGCTCGTCATCTCGCCGGTCCAGAGATTGAAGGTGGCACGGTAGAGGTCATTCTCGATGGTCTGAACGTCCTGATGGGAGGCCGAATAACGGGCCAAGGCACCCATGGCAGGAGGAATCTCGCCAACGGAGGGCTGGCCTCGCTTCGGAACCAAGTGGTACACCACATGGCCCATGGCGGGAACATCTCGGGCGATGAAAGCGATCCTGGCCGTCTTCAAGCTTCCGTCGCTATTGCGCTGGGAGTCCAGGATTTGAACAGGAGCTGATTTCCCCTCTCGTTCGATCAGGTTGACCGCTGTCACCCCACTCTCGGAGAACGAGACAGTGAGCTCAGTGATATCAGACCGGGACCAGCTCAAGGGATTGAAAACCACGATCGCAATACCATCGCCGCTGGTGTCGATCTGCGTGATCAAACTTTCCAGATGCTGATCGAGCGTCGTCTGCGTTCGCTGCCTCGAGTATTCAAACCCGCGGATCGCATCGTCGTACACTTTGTCGACCATGACCCCCGAAGCCAGATCGTGCGCTTGATTGAATAGCACCGGTTCCCAAGCATCATCGAGGCCTGTCTGGGCTTGGTTGAATCCGAGTCCTCGCGTCACGGCATCCAGTTTCTCTGCTGTCGTCAGCAGGCTCTCCATCAGCCGGTTCCATTGTTTGATCTCAATTCTCGAACTGTAGATCCCCTGAAAGACTGGATTGAATTCTCCACTGACCACGGGACGATTGGTCCGCTTGCTGGCGACAGCCTCAAACTCGGCTGGCGAGGCAAAGCGGATGGAGAAGGGTGCGTCCTTGGCGTCATTAAACTGCTTGACCAGAATCGGAAGGTGTTCCTCCGGCTCTGAAACATCGGCGCCGGCCAACCCCACGCGGTCGGGACCGCGGGCGAAGCGAGTCAACGCGTCGAACCGCTCCCGGAAAAAGGCGGTGAATTCCAGCAGATTTCGAGGCGAGCCCCAGAACATTCCGTAACTGTAAGGCAACCAGTACGCCGGGATTTCCGAGCCGTCAAGTCCTTTCCAGATGAATTCCGCGGGAAGATCCATGGTCGGAACTCCGCGGCGGAACCAGTAGGATTCGTATCCTCCCAGTTTGAGGAGTTGAGGCATCTGGGCATTGTGGCCGAAGGTATCCAGTGCCCATCCCACTTTCACGTCCACGCCGAGCTTCTCACGGTAGTAACCCTTGCCATACAGCATCTGGCGGACGATGGATTCCGCGCCAGGCATGTTGTTGTCGTGCATCGTATCGATTCCACCGACAAGTTGAAGCCGCCCCTCAGCCACAAACTTCCGGAAAGCTGCCTCCTCTTCCGGATATCTCTCCAGGAAAGGTTTCACGTAGCAAACCTGATCGAGAGCAAAGCGGTACTCAGGGTGAGCTTTCAGCAATGTCAGGGCTCTGACGACGTGTGGTAGTCCAATTTCCAGATACTCCTCGCGAGTCTTAAAGACTGCGCCTTCCCAGTGGGTATGCGGGACCAGCCAGAGAGTTTCCCGGGCCTCGGTTTTTGATTGCGCCTGCAGGGTGGGTGGAAGGCAAACGAAGGCGAAGAGCAGCCAACGGTGCAGCATGAGAGGCTCCTTTGCAAACGAACAGCGATCACCGGTCGGCCGTCAGCGTTCAGCTCTTCAGAAATGCTGCTGGCCGATGCACGGCTAGGGATGGCTGCTGAAGGCAGAACGCTGATCCCTTATGGCTGAGGTTCTAAGTGATTTGGGGAATCACTTCCCCTGCCACATCGGTCAGGCGATGCATCCGGCCATTGTGAAAGTAGGTGAGCTGAGCGTGATCGAGGCCCAGCAGATGCAGGATGGTTGCGTGGAGGTCGTTCACAGAGTGGGGGGCTCCTATGGCCCGGTAGCCAAACTCGTCAGTAGCCCCAATCACCTGTCCGCCCTTGATGCCAGCGCCGGCCAACCACACGGAAAACCCATACGGGCTGTGATCTCGACCGGAAACCGACTGAGAGATCGGCATGCGGCCAAACTCGGTATGCCACAACACCAGCGTAGATTCCAGTAGCCCGCGGGACTTAAGATCTTTGAGCAATCCCCGAATCGGCTTGTCTACAGCTGCAGCCCGCTGGCGATGGTTCTTCTCGATATTCCCGTGAGCATCCCAGGAATCGTCCGAGGCATTGCCACCCCCGAAGAGCTGCACAAATCGAACTCCCCTCTCGACCAGCCGACGGGCCAATAGGCAGTTGCGGCCGAAGTGCTGGCACTGAGGATCGTCCATTCCATAGAGCTTCCTGGTTGCCTCGCTTTCCTTGGAAAGGTCGACTGCTTCAGGAGCCTGGCTCTGCATGCGAAAGGCTAGTTCATACGAAGCGATTCGGGCGGAGAGTTCAGAGTCGAGAGTATTCCGCTCGAGATGATACTCGTTTAGGGCCTTGATGAAATCCAGGCGGCTGCGCTGGTGCTGGGGCTCTACGAAACTGGGAGAGCTGAGATCGACAATGGGATCGCCATGGTTTCGAAAGGGCGTTCCCTGGTACACCCCGGGCAGAAAGCCGGAACTCCAGTTCTGCGAGCCTCCCAGTGGACCTCCCATGCTGTCTAGAAGCACGACAAACGCCGGCAGATTCTGGTTCTCTGTCCCAAGTCCGTAGATGCTCCAGGAGCCAACAGAGGGCCGGCCCGGCTGGATAAATCCCGTCATCATCTGCAAAATGGCGGGCGTGTGGTTGTTGCTCAAGGCGTGCATGGAGCGAATGACGGCAATATCGTCGATGCATTCGGCTGTTTGAGCGAATAGCTCCGACACCTCGATCCCGGACTGTCCATAACGCTTGAACGTGAAGGGACTCTTCAAGAACGTGCCGGGATTGGGAAAGAAGGTCTGAATGTTCAAACTGGGCGGGGGCGCTTCGAGATGGCGCTTCGTCAACTCTGGTTTGGGATCGAAGGTGTCAAGGTGACTGGTTCCTCCGTTCATGAATAGAGAGATCACCGCTTTAGCCTTTGCCGGAAAGTGCGGCTTTTTGGGCAAGAGCGGAGACTCTGCGACTCCGGAAGCCAGCAGTTCTTGCTGCTTCAAAAGGTCACAGAGAGCCAGGCCAGCAATGCCTCCTCCAATTTCCCAGAGGAAGCGTCGTCTCGATAGGAATTGATCGTTCATAACCGCCTGCAAAAGAGGAACGCTCAAGGTACTCAGAGATCAAGCCTTTCCTCTGCGCCCCTTCGCCTTACGTCTTGTCCCTTTCTCCACTTTTCCTCAGTTTACGTAAATAAACTCATTCGTGTTAAACAACGAGTGACACAAATCCATCAAAGCCGCTTTGTCCGGGGGCTGAATCTCAGCCGGATCGACACCTTGATCCGCAAGCCGGAGATTGTGATTCCGGTGATAGGTCTCCTGGTTTTTCAGGAACGCCAGCGACGCCTGCACCTCCTGTGGCTCCGGCTTGCGACCGAATGCTAGCAGGAAAGCCTTTTCAATCTGCAGAGCGGCATCGCGGCCAACGTCGTTACGCAATCTTTCTGCAAAGATCATGGCCTGCCCTGTCACGAACTTGTTGTTGAGCAGTTGCAGGGCCTGTGGAGCGACCGTCGTTGTGTTCCGTTTGGGGCAGGAAGTGATGTTGTCAGGCGGATCGAACAAATCGAGAATGGGCGCGGTGACGGTCCGCAACTGCGTGACATAGACACTTCGCCTCCAAACCTCCGGGCCATCCTGCGTCACGGGCCAGCGTTGGTAAAGTAGCTGGGGTGACTCTTTGGGGGAGCTCTCGATCAGGCCTCGATCGACTTCCGGAAAGACTCCCGGACCGCCCGCCTTCAGATTGAGCGCGCCGCTGACCGCCAGAATGGCATCGCGAACAATCTCACCTTCCAGCCGCTGTAGAGGCATTTTCCAGAGCAACCGGTTTTCAGGGTCTTTCTTGGAGTTACCCGGGTCGGAAAAGGAAGAGTCTTGCTGGTAGGTCCTTGAGGTCACTATCAGGCGGTGCATGGCTTTGATGCTGCAACCCTGGCGCACAAACTCGTTAGCCAGCCAGTCGAGCAGTTCCGGGTGAGACGGCGTGTCTCCCATTTTGCCAAAGTCGTTGGGGGTGCCCACCAGGCCCCTGCCAAAGTGGTGCTGCCACAGTCGATTCACCATCACTCTCGCGGTCAACGGATTGTTTTCGCTCGCGAGCCAGTTGGCGAGAGCCAGCCGCCGACCCGTGGTTTTGGCAGCAGCAGCAGCTGGCGGAAGATTGACCTCGGAGCCTGGTGGCGTCAAGACTTCCAGCACACCGGGCTGCATCTCCGAGCCCTTGCTCAGCGTGCTACCACGATGCAGAAAATAGCTCTTGGATGGCTTATCCGTGGGATCGGTAATCGCCATCGCCACGGGCAACGGCACAGGTTTGGTTTTCTCCAATTCCGCAATCTGAGTTTTAAGCTGTTCGGTTTGCTTACGATCGGCCTCACTCAAGGCAGCGAGCAATTCGGCTTCTGTCACATTCGTCGAAGTCAGCACCTGAACGGCTTGTCGCCTTTGAGCTTCGGTTCGTTTGGCTGGTTCCGTACGAAGTGCGATTTGCAGAGGTTCAGGTAGTTCCCGATACTTCGCCTCGAGCAGACGCTGCCGGGTAGGTTTCTGCAGGACTCGGGTCTGTTGAGCCAGCCCATCGATCTTGCGGTCGATTTCCTGGACCTCTCGCACGTAATTTTCGACCAGGTGCGGAGGCGCCAACGGCAAGTTTGTGCGCACGCTCGGAGAAAAGACCGCTATGAGTCGATAGTAGTCCTTCTGAGCAATGGGATCGTATTTGTGATTATGGCAGCGGGCGCATCCCACCGTCAGTCCCAGAAAAGCGGCGCCAGTCGTCGTCACGATATCATCCAGCTCGTCCTGGCGGGTCATTTCGTTTTGCATCAGAACCATGTCCCCGATAAAAGGCCCGTTGCGACAGAAACCCAGCGCAACGAGCGAGTCGTAATTCCGATCCGGCAACTCGTCGCCAGCCAATTGCTCCCGGATGAACCGATCGTAGGGAATGTCCTGATTGAAAGATCGGATGACGTAGTCGCGATACCGCCAGCTGTTGGGGCGAAGGCGGTCGTACTCATAGCCGTCGCTGTCGGCGTAGCGTACCACGTCCAACCAATGACGAGCCCATCGTTCTCCATAGCGTTCTGAGCCCAAGACACGATCAACCAGCTTCAGGTAAGCGTCTGCCGCAGGATCGTTCACGAAGGCTTCGACGTCTTCAGGCTTCGGGGGCAAGCCAATCAGATCAAAGTAAAGGCGCCGGATCAGCACGCGTCGCAAGGCTAAAGGCGCGGGTCGCAAACCTTTGCCTTCGAGCGCCGACAGGACGAAGGCATCAATCGGGTTCCGGACGTCTGCCGGGTTCTTGATTTGCGGTACCGGCGGTCGCACAGGCTTTTGAAAAGCCCACCACTGACGTTCTTCCGGACTGACGAGTCTCTCTTCCAGCTTCGCGAGCTCTTGTAGCGTTGCGAGCCTGGCCTTTTCGGCTTGTTCCGCTCTCGCCTCTTTGGGCCATTCGGCACCGCCTTCAATCCACTGCCGGATAAGTTTCACTTCCTCGTCCGGCAAGGGTTCTCCGGGGCCGCCGCCCGGGCCGAGAGGCATGTAAGGCTTCTCAAGACGCGCTACAGCTCTGTAAAGGCGGCTTTCATCAGGCTTTCCGGGGACCACGACCGGACCATGCCATCCGCCATTCTGAAACCCAAGGTAGGATTCCAGCGTGATCCCGGAATACTTGCGTTCATCATTGTGGCATGAGAGGCAGCGGCTAGACACAATCGGAAAGATCTTTTCCTGAAAGAAACGGGCATTGGCAGAAAGGCTTGTCTCCCGAGGCATCGCCTGTTTGTCAGCCTCAGCAAACGCGGGCGCCGGTTGGGGCCAGCCAGCTCCCTTTTCGATCCACCTCTTTAACAATGCCACTTCGCGCTCCGGCAGAGGCTCCCCCTCCATCGGCATGTAGGGCTTTTCTAGCCGAGCTACCCGGCGGAAAAGGCGGCTCTGCTCAGGCTTGCCAGGAACAACGACCGGACCGTGTAGTCCCCCTGTGTTGAGGCCATCTGCCGACTGCAACGACAGCCCCGATAGCTTGAGGGCGTCGTTGTGGCAGGACTGACAGCGACTCCGCAAGATAGACCGGATCTGAGAATCGAAAACCTGCCCATCGGGCTGGTTTGTCTGCTGAGCCAGCAGCTGCGACTGTGAAGCGCCGTCGAAGACCCCCAAGATGCAACCGAGAAGGGAAACCAGCCTTGGAAACGACCGGTATTTGGCAAGAGTCGGATTCATCAGTTAGATAGCCACGAACAAAGGTAGAGACTCGAATGGGGCCTAGTTTGGCTGCGATGAAGAAATTTCATAGATCCGTGTCCAATCTGAATGGGAATCAATATGTCGCTTTTCTGTTGCTGTCAAGCAACTTTCTGGCCGGCTAAGTAGTTTGTCGAAGTTCGGAGGCAGACTCTGGGTGGTGCACATGTGGCGCAGCTTGGGATGCGTGCGAGACGAACGCGGCAGAACGCGGTGTCTGCGCCAGCCGATGAGAACTTAACAAAGTAAATGCAAGAACTCGGTCATGGTGGAAACGACCAACGGTAACCTGCCTGCGGAGCTGAGTATCTACACTTCGGTTGCGGAGTTTCCAACCCCAAATTAAAACGCCGGCCACGTCGCCCGAATGGATCGTAAAGGCCTCAGGGCTTCTTGAGACGGTGCTCTAATAACTTCTCGCCGGCACGCTGCAGCTGGATCGTCGTTTTGTTCTTGCGCCGTTGAGCAATAGCAACAAACAGGGCATCCACCAAGGCCAGCTGGGTGATGCGGGATGCCAGGGGAGCTTGAAAATACTTCACTTCACTTGGAGTGGCATACAGCACCAGATCAGAGTGCTCGGTAATGGGTGACTTCATGCAGTTCGTCAGGGAGATCGTCGTGGCTTTGTTTTCGCGGGCGGTCCGGAGGCATTGAACGGTTTCGTGGGTCCTACCAGAGCAGGAAATGCCAAAGGCTACCTCGCCCTTTTGAAGTTGGGTCGCGGCGATGAGCTGCAAGTGGGAGTCAGACTGCGTGGTTGCCGGGATACCAATGAGCCTCAGTTTGTTGCAGGCCGTGTAGGCGACCGGATACGACATCCCGATTGAAAAGAATTCAATCCGCCTTGCCAATTCCAGAATTCGGGAGGCTTTCTTGAGGGTCTCCTCGGTATTGAGCTGGAAGGTTTCTCGCAGGCTCTGAGCATGAAATTGAAAGACGCTCTCGAATAGAGAAGTGGGCGCCCGCCCATTGACCATGCGGGCCGTTCCTGAAAATCCTCCCTGGGCTAGCTCTCGTGCCAAGGCGATCTTGAAGTTGGCGAACCCTTTCACCCCCAGAGTTCTGCAGAAACCAACGATCGAGCCAACACTGGCCCCGGATCCGCGGCGCATCTCGGAAATCGAAGACGACAGCACTCGCTCGGGATCTTCAAGAACGTATTCGCCGATCTGTCGCTCGGTAGGGTTGAGTGAAGGAAGAACGGCTTGCAAATAAATGAGCAGCGGTCGGTGTTGTTCCGATTGTTCCAGGCTTGCTTCGTGAACCAGAGAAGATCTCTGTCTCATATCGAGCCCCTGAAGCGCACGTTTTGTTCAGATCGGCCAGAGCATAGCAGAAGCGCAATGCGCCACCAAGGCTGTTTTTGCACCCGCCTCGTTTCCACCAGCAGACTTCCGTTCTCAGTGGCTTCCGGCGCCCGCGTTTCTGGCCCGCGAGGTTTTTGACACTGTGTCGGACTGCTTTGGCCGTCGGAAAAATCTATTGACAGCCGTCGGGCCTTTCAGGCACGATCCCTCTGACCAATGTTCAAAATTAGGGAAACAGTGTGAATGTTGTTCATGTCGCTGCTCCCGACCACAGCGCTAACATTGCCTGCCTCATTCGCATATAAGTCTTTTTGGAGTAGACCATAAGCTGGAAACTGGCGCTGAACAGGAGGAAGCCAATGCCGCTAGTCCCGATGGTCGAATTGCTGTCCCAGGCAAGGCGTGGCGGCTACGCCGTCTGTTATTGTGAGTCGTGGAATCTCGAGTCGTTTCAGGCCGTCATCGAGGCTGCCGAGGAGCTGAACTCACCGGTCATCGCTGGGTTCAATGGCGGCTTTCTAATGCACTCAAGTCGACGAAAGCCAGAAGACCTCGGTTTCTACGGAGGGATGGCGATGGCCGTTCGGGAAGCTGCCGTGCCAGTCTCTTTCATCCTGAACGAGTCGGAGAATCTCGCGCAGATCGCCCGAGGGCTCGAAGTGGGATTCAACGCAGTGATGGTTGAGAACCACCACCTCGGCCTTCCTGAGTATGTGGAGTTGGTTAAGCAAGTAGTGGCCATAGCCCACCCCCGACATGCTTTTGTCGAGGGCCAGATTGGCTATTTGCCGGATGGCTCGAGCGGTTCGAACGGCAACGGTGTTATTACCGATCCCTTGTTGGCCAAGGCCTTTATTGAAGACACAGGCGTCGACGCCCTTTCAGTTTCGATTGGCAACGTTCATATCCTCACGGAAGGGAAGGCATCCGTTAATATTGAGGCCCTGCGCCAGATCCAGGCGAGCGTGAATGTGCCACTGGTCGTGCACGGAGGCACTGGCTTTCCTTCCGAGTGTGCAGCTGATGTCATCGCTTTGGGCGTAGCCAAGTTTAACTTTGGTACTACCTTGAAACAGACCTATCTGGCTGCGATTCGCGAAAAACTAGCGGCCTATAGGGAGCCAATGAATCCGCATGTTTTCTTGGGTATGGGCGGCCCAGAAGACCTGATGGTGGCCGGCCGGGAGGCGGTCAAGCTGAAGGTGAAAGAATTAATCCAGACCTACGGATTCGCGGAGAGAAAGCGCCAGCTTTGACTCGCGATTCGGCAAGGTTAATGCCAGAATGCTATCCAGGATCACGACCGGGAATGACCCGTTCTTGTTTGGGTTGTGCAAATACCGAGGGTGTCCGGAGTTTTCCGCCCCTTTTGTTGAAAGGGCGCTTTGAGAGGAGCTCAGCCGATGATCACTCCTGAACAGTATCAACAAGCGGTCGGCCAGGCCTCAGCGATGTTGCAGAAAGCCGGGCTCGTCATTACTCCCGAAGAAAAGAGCCGCTTTGAAGTGGCAGACTTTGGCTTAGGGGAACTCGAAAAAACCGGGCTTCAAATCATCACCTACGTCAATACCGAACGCTGCTGTGCGAAGGAAATTATCATGACGCCATGGCAGACTTGCCCGGAACACCGTCATCCCACTGCCGGCACAGTACTCGGCAAGGAAGAGACCTTCCGTTGTCGCTGGGGGACCGTTTATCTGTACGTGACGGGAGAGGAAACCCCAAGCCCTGTTTGCCGTCCTCCGCAGGGATCCGAAGGCTACTACACAGTGTTCAGAGAAATCTGTCTGAAGCCCGGGGGACAGTACACGCTGATGCCCGATACGCTGCACTGGTTCCAGGCGGGGCCCGAGGGTGCCATCGTGTCCGAATTCTCAACCCGGAGCACGGATGAGGCAGACGTTTTCACTGACCCTCGAATCAAGCGGGCACCTGAGGTCGGCGAATCGTAGTCTGACACCTCTAGGTCGCTTGCGAGCTCGCTGGCAGCCGATTCATGGCACGAGCCGCCTTTAACCTCGTCCCGAACGGCGTCGGCATTCGATGAAATTCCGAGCCTTGTCATCACCCTCGCCTGGCGGCCTCCGTGACTGCGCATGCCCGGGTGAGGCTCGCCAGATGCCGAGGCAGCGAGATCCTCGGTGTCTAGATCCTGTTTGAGGTAGACCTTGGCTGCCGTGACCTTATCAAGGAGATGAGTGATGCGAGTGTGCTGGAGCGTTATTATTTGCGTCCTGTCTTGCCTGTTGGCAAACCCGTTGGCGTGGTCTCAGTCTGCCAGCAATCCCGGCAATGATGGAAAAAAAGGGACCCTCTGGTACATCCCGCACACGCACTGGGAGGGAGCTGTCTTCAAAACCCGGGAAGAATATCTGGACATGGGGCTGCCGATCGTTCTCCGGGCTCTCAACATGTTGAAGCGCTATCCAAACTACAAGTTCACCTTGGATCAGGTTGCTTTTGTCAAGCCGTTTCTGGACCGGTATCCCGAGGAGGTGGCGACCTTTCGCAAGTTTGTAACGGAAGGACGGCTGCAACTGGTGGGCGGGATGAACATCATGCCCGACATCAACATGCCCGGGGGTGAATCTTTCGTCCGGCAGGTGATGATTGGCAAAGGATTCTTTCGAGAACGGCTGGGGGTAGACGTCAAGATCGGTTGGTGTCTGGACTCCTTTGGGCATCATGCGCAGATGCCCCAGATCCTCAAGCTTTCGGGGCTGAATTCCTACTGGTTCTTTCGTGGCGTGGCTAACCTCGAGGTACCCTCTGAGTTTCTCTGGCAAGGCATCGACGGAACCAGGATTTCAGCTTTCTGGCTTCCGTACGGGTATGCAGTTGCCTACAACTCACCCCCGAACTTCCCTGGGTTCGACAGCTTTTTCCGGCAGGTCTACGACGGTCTCAAACCATTTGCCCGAGGCAACGACGTCGTCGGTCTGGCCGGAGCCGACGTGAGCGACCCCGAGGAACACATCCCAGGACTCGTGGAGGAGTTCAATCGCAGAAGCAGCGCGCCGTTTCAGATTCGGATTGGTGTGCCCTCCGAGTTTGAGGCTGTAATAGCCCAACGTGGCCAACAACCGGTGATCACCGGCGACCTGAATCCCATCTTTCAAGGGATCTACAGCAGCCGGATCGAGGTTAAACAATGGATCCGCTCTCTGGAAAACCTCCTCACCGCTGCGGAAAAGCTGGGCGCGCTCAGCAACTGGTTGGGAACGTCTTTCGACATGGATAGTCTCTGGAGGGCCTGGGAGCCAACAATTTTCAACCAAACCCACGATCTTGCATCCGGAGTGATGGTGGACAAGGTCTACGACGACACCATTCGGGGCTATGAATTCTCTAAGCGTCTTGGGGACGAACTGGTCCGGACTTCCCTGGAGAAGCTTGTCTCGAAGATTGATACTCGCGGCGACGGTGTCCCGGTGGTGGTCTTCAATCCGCTTGGCTGGCCGCGCACGGATGTTGTGGAAGTGAACGTTGGAATCAGCGAACCTGGCCGCGGCAAGCTAGCCGTCACTGACCCCGGTGGCGCTTCTGTACCACTGCAGCTCGCAGCGCCGGAGCGCTATGGCGATGGTGGATTGAGAAAAGCAACCGTCATCTTTGTAGCGCGCGACGTGCCTGCCTTTGGGTTTAGTGTCTATCATCTGCAGCCCAAGCCTTTGGGCGATGACCCAGGGAGTCCCGCGGCCCAAAGTGGCGGCGATGAACAGATGCGTTGGTTTGCCGATTCTGTCGCTCAACGAGACGTCGGCTCGATCGAGAATGAGCATTATCGCGTGACCTTCAAGCTTTGGACTGGGGAAATGACAAGCCTCGTGGATAAGGCCGCGAATTGGGAATCCTTGAGCGGGCCAGCGAATGTGGTCGCCCGGGAGCATGATGGAGGCGACTTCTGGGAGCTTTATGGCAACTTGCATGGTGGCAGGAACATTGCCATGACGCGCCAGCATTTGCCGCCACGCCCCGGCCAAGCAGCTTTTAGTAGTGAGCAGGTGGGAGGCAGCGGCCGAATTAGACAAGGTCCAGTGTTTTCGGAGTACTCCGTTGCTCACCCATTCGGCAGCGGCCAGTTTGCTACCATGGTCCGGCTCTACCAGGGCATTCGCCGCGTGGACATCACGACTCAGTTACTCAACAACGAAAAGTTTGTGCGTTACCGGGCCCTGTTTCCGACGACAGTCAAGAACGGACGCAACGCTCATGAAATTCCCTTCGGCACGATCGAACGTCCTCTCGGGATCGAATTGCCGGCCCAGAACTGGGTGGATTACAGCGATGGAACCAGGGGCATCGCCTTGCTCAACCGTGGCCTTCCGGGCAACAACGTCGCCGAAAATACCTTGATGTTATCGCTCATGCGGTCGGCTCGGATTCAGGCCTACGCCTTTCACGGGGGCTACGAACCTGGCGTCTCTTCAGATTCGGGCCTGGAAGTTGGCAAGCAGATCACGTTTCGTTATGCCATGCTTCCCCACTCGGGAGACTGGCGGGAAGCCGGTGTGCCTCGGGCGGGACATGAGTTCAATCATCCGCTCATTGCGACAACGGCTGAGATCCATCCCGGGCCCCTTCCAAAACGTTGGGGGCTTCTAGAGGTGTCTCATCCGAACGTTCTGGTGACAACTCTCAAGCCAGGGAACAACAAGACGACGATCGTGAGACTCTACGAGTCCTCGGGCAAGGCGACACCGAACGTGACGATCAAGCTTCGCAGCAAGTTGAGCTCGGCTGAGGAATCCAATCTCATCGAAGAGGACGGCCGTAGGCTTTCAGCATCGAATGACACGCTGCAGCTCAATCTGGGAGCTTATGAGATCAAAACCTTCAAACTGCGGCTGGAACCACTCCAATGAGCTTTGTCCCTTTGAAAAGGGGGTACGCTCCGCTCTTTGCAGCAGGGGTCGGGGAGATGAGATCCTCGCTCTGGAGCGAGCCATTCTCTTTAGTGCCGAGGCAGAGTGGCAATGTTTCTGGGTTCCGTTAGGAGCCGAATATTTATAGAAACGCCTTCCCTACGAATATTGTGAGCTCCGTAGGAGCGGCATCGCTCTGATACACAGAGGAATGGTGCCGCTCCTACGGAGCTTGAGAAGGGATGCTGACTGTCTGGAACCATAAAGATTCGGCTCCTACGGAGCCCACCCCAGAGGGTCGGAAACAGGCTTCTGTAATCTTATTGACCACGTTGGTGTAGCAAGACTTCAAATGAAACACACGATCATCCTGCCGGATCTAGGACAAACCACCAGCGAGGCAAAGATCGTGAAGTGGCTGAAAGCGGTCGGCGAGCGGATCGCGGCGGGCGAGCCCCTGCTGGAGGTTGAGACTGACAAAGCTACCATGGACGTTGAGGCCTATGTTGGCGGCTACTTGCGCAAGAAGCTGGCCCGTGAGGGCGAAGTAGTTAGCGCGCTGAGCCCGGTGGCGATCCTGACCGATACCCCCGACGAGGTTTTCGAAGAGGAAGTCAAGGCTGCACAACCTCAGACCGTTATTCAGACAGGTCCGAAACCAGCGGCAACCCCAGCGGCGCCTCCCACATCATTGGCTGCCGCTCCGGCGGCGCGTCTGCGCGCGAAGGAATTGGGTGTCGAGCTCTCGTCCGTTCGCGGGACTGGACCCGGCGGCCTGGTTACGAAAGCTGATGTAGAGCGTTTTGCAGCAGAAAGGGGAAAGACCTCTGGCCACCCGGGTAAATAGGTCCGTGGCGGCAGGTCTTGACTATCGTAGAAAGGTCAAGTAAGCGCTTCATTGACAACTCGGCGGATTGATGCCGAAACGTCTGATTGGCAGACTGAGACGCCTTGCCTTTGAAGTGCGACCGCACGAGGCCGCTTTGGGTGGGCGCGACGCGTCGCGCCCGAGGATTGCGGCCATGTCGCCGCAGTCCAAGACGTCGGAATTCAGCCTAATCCTAAGTGGAAGTATGACTCGATCTGTTCTCACATCTGAGCGCAAGCTCGCCATGTACCGGCGCATGTTGCTTTGCCGGATGTTCGAAGACAGGGTGAACGCCCTCTTCCTGCAAGGGCGCATGCCCGGCACGATCCATCAGGCCCAGGGCCAGGAAGCCTGTGCCGTCGGAGTCTGCGAGGCCCTGCACAAGGGAGACATGCTCACGAGCACCCACCGTCCTCACGAACATGCGGTGGCACGGGGAATTCCAGTAAAATCGCTGATGGCAGAGCTGTTCGCTAGGAACACTGGCTGCTGTCAAGGTAAGGGAGGCTCGATGCATTTGGGCGACGCCGACTTGGGAATGCTTCCGGCGATCGCCATCGTGGGCGGCGGCATTCCCCTCGCAACTGGATACGCCCTATCGTTCAAGTATCTCAAGAAGCCGAATGTCGCAGCCTGCTTCTTCGGCGATGGGGCGATCAATGAGGGAATTTTCCACGAAACCGTCAACATGGCCGCCATTTGGGATCTTCCCGTGGTATTCATCTGCGAGAATAACAAGTATGGAGCCTCTACCGTCATCCACAGCGTCATGAAGGTGCCGACAATCAGCGAGAGGGCGGCCGCTTATGGTATTCCCGGGCAAACGGTGGATGGAAACGATGTCGAGATTGTCTATGAAGCTATGCTGGATGCGGCAGACCGCGCCAGATCGGGAAAGGGACCAACATTGCTGGAGCTCGAGACCTACCGTTTTGCAGGACATTCTCGCAGCGATCCTGGCCACTACCGCCCCAAGGAAGAAGTCGCTGAATGGAAAGGGAAGGATCCCATCACTCGTTTTGAGATCAAATACGTGGCCGCGGGACTTTTGACGGAATCGATCATCGCTCGCTACAGAGCGGCGGTCGAAGAGGAACTGAACGAGGCCGTCACGTTTGCTGAGGCCAGCCCGAGTCCTTTGCCCGAGGACTGCCTGAAAGGTGTGTTCGCTCAGGGGTAGGAGAATTCGGCGGTCCGAAGTCGCTCGCTACTGCCATGTCCAAGCTTGAAGCTGAAGGTAGAAAGATTTCCATCGTCGAAGCTCTCCGCGAAGCCCTTCGCGAAGAGATGCGCCGGGATGAGCGAGTCATCCTGCTGGGCGAGGACATCGGAATCAAAGGTGGATTCGGAGGGGCGTTCACTGTAACCCTCGGCCTGAGTGACGAATTCGGGTCGCATCGCGTGATCGACACGCCCATTTCCGAAGCCGGATTCACCGGCATTGCTGTCGGAGCCGCGCTTGGCGGCCTGAGACCCGTCGCCGACGTCCAGTACGGCGACTTTTTGTTTCTGGCAATGGACCAGTTGGCAAATCATGCGGCGAAACTCCGGTATATGTCCGGTGGGAAACTTCGAGTTCCCCTGGTGATGCGGGCTCCCGTAGGAGCCACGACGCGCGGTGCTCAGCACGCGCAATCGCTGGAGTCCTACTTCATGCATGTGCCGGGCTTGAAGATCGCTTGCCCTTCCAATCCATACGACGCCAAGGGTCTCCTGAAGACGGCCATCCGCCTGGACGACCCGGTGATCTTCTTTGAGCACAAGTTGCTCTATGGCAGCAAGGGTGCTAGGAAGGAGGCGGGAGGCATCGACGTCTTTGGTGCTGTTCCTGAAGGGGAATATCTGCTTCCGTTCGGTGAGGCTAAGACTGTTCGTTCGGGCTCGCACGTCACCATTGTTGCCAATCTGCTGATGGTTCACCGGTCGATGGCAGCAGCGAAGACTCTGGCAGAAGAAGGAATCGAAGCTGAACTGATCGATGTTCGGACCTTGGTTCCGTTCGACTGGCAGACCGTCTTTGATTCCGTCAGCAAGACTGGAAAGCTCGTGATCGTGCATGAAGCCACGCTGACGGGTGGATGGGGGGCCGAAGTGGCGGCGCGTGTTGCCGATTCGTGCATCGGTTACTTGCAGGCTCCTATCCGTCGCGTTACAGCACCCGATACGCCAGTTCCCTTCGCTCCGGTGATGGAGCAGTTCTACGTGCCTTCGGTGGAGCGGATCGTCGGTACTGTCAGAGAAATCTGTCGTTAGGTGTGCACTTGCTGTTCCTAGAGTTCACCAAAGGGTCAAGTCTGTAGTGCCAGCCCTAGCCCGGCCAATGTCTCCGTCCAAAGCTGTGACTACAGACAATCATGGCCGATCATTAGGTCGCTCGCTACGACCAATCAGTCTTGCTGATCATGAAATTCAACCGGTATCTGCTGGGTAGCACAGTGGTGGCTGCCCTGGGTGCCTTCCTGTTCGGATTCGACACGGCCGTCATCTCAGGAGCCACCGAAGCGTTGCGTCATGCTTTTCAGCTTTCCAGCGCGCAACTTGGCTTTACGGTAGCGAGTGCGTTGATTGGAACCATCGTCGGTTCCATCGCAGCGGGTAGGCCAGCAGAACTACTGGGTCGCAGGCGGACCCTGATGGGACTTGCGGTTTTGTATTTTGTTTCGGCGCTGGGCTGTGGCTTCGCCTGGAGCTGGGCAGGGCTGCTTATCTTTCGTCTTGTCGGAGGAGTTGCCATCGGCGGCACTTCTGTCGTCGCTCCCATGTATATCGCCGAGATCGCACCCCCTCAGGTTCGCGGGCGACTCGTGGCCGTGACCCAGTTGAATATTATCGTCGGAATTCTCGCAGCTTATTTCTCAAACTATGTCATCGCTTCGCTCGTCTCTGCGCCAGGTGGAAGCACTTCGGAAGCTTGGCGTTGGATGATGGGGATTGTGGCTGCTCCAGCCGTGTTGTTTTTCTTATTGGTGCTGCCCATTCCCGAAAGTCCTCGCTGGCTGGTGAAACGGCATCAATCGGAGGAGGCGCTGGCGGTTCTGGGGAAGCTGGGAAACGAGGATGCCCACCGAGTCCTCAACGAAATCGTTGCATCGTTGCATGAGGAAACCACCAGCACCAAGGAGCCGCTTTTCCAGTGGAAATATCGGAAACCGATCCTGCTGGCTTTTATGGTTGCCACGTTCAATCAGTTGTCCGGAATCAATGCTTTAATCTACTACACCGCCGACATATTTCGGATGGCTGGTGCAGAACAAGCCAGCGCCCTGTTTCAGTCTGTCATCATCGGTTTGACCAGCCTGATTTTCACCCTCGTGGCGATGGCAGTTATCGACTACTTCGGACGAAAGAGATTGCTGATTATTGGGGCGGCAGGCTTGGCGTTTTGTCTTGCCCTCACTGCTTACGCTTTTTACAACCGCATTGGCGGAGCGGTGGTGCTCGGCAGCTTGATGGGTTACATTGCTTTCTTTGCTTTCTCTCAGGGTTCAGTGATCTGGGTTTTCCTGAGCGAGATTTTTCCGAATCGCGTCCGCGCCAGAGGGCAGGCCTTCGGGAGTTTCATCCATTGGGTCTGGTGTGCCATTGTTAGTTGGGCCTTTCCAGTAATCGCAGAACGCTCTGGCGGCCATGCCTTCTTGTTCTTCGCATGCATGATGGTTCTGCAACTATTGATGGTCTGGAAGTTTCTGCCGGAAACTAAGGGAGTATCATTGGAGCAGATCCAGCGGAAGCTGGGAATCGTATAGTATGGACGTTGTCTGTGCTGGAATCCTCGTTGCTGACATCTTTGCCAACCCGATAGCTGCCTTGCCGGCCGCGGGACAGTTAGGTCTGACAGAGCGGTTTCTGTTCGGGGTCGGCGGGTGTGCCAGTAATACCGCTGCCGGTCTCTGTAGACTAGGCAAGCCAGCAAAGGTTCTTGGGAAAGTGGGTGATGATGTCTTCGGGAATTTGGTTATTGCGGATCTCGATCGGCTAGGAGTCGATGCTTCAAGCGTCTCGCGCAGTCGCACGCACCCAACCTCGGCCACAGTGATTATCAACGTCACCGGAGAAGACCGGCGGTACATCCATTGTATGGGCGCCAATGCCGATTTTTGCTTTTCAGATATCGACTGTTCGGTGTTGGACGGAGCGAAAGCCCTCTATGTTGGTGGGTACATGGCCATGCCGCGATTCGGTGCCGAAGACCTCCGCCAGTTGTTCCGTGAGGCCAAAAAGCGATCCCTCACGACTATTCTTGACGTTGTAACTCCCTCGGGCGTGTCTGTTTCCCGAGAACACGTTGCGACGATGCTGGCTTACACCGATGTTTTCTTGCCCAACGATGACGAGGCCTATGCTATGACCGGCCTGCGCAGCCCTCAGGCACAAGCGGACTACCTCGCCCGAATGAATCCCGAGTGCTGCGTGGTCGTTACTCAGGGGCGCCGGGGAGCTCTGGCTCAGCGCAAGGACGAAGTGATTCAGGTTGGAGCCTACGCAGTGGAAGCCATCGACGAATCGGGTGCAGGCGATGCGTTCGCAGCGGGGTTCATAACGGGCATGCTTCAGGGCTGGTCGCTTGAAGAGACCTTACGCTTTGCGAGCGCTGTGGGCGCGTCATGTACCAGAGCTCTCGGGTGCACGGACGGAGTCTTTCGGTTCGATGAAGCCTCAGCGTTTGTGTCCGAGAATTTACTCCCGGTGGAAAGGCTCCGCAGCTGAGAAGCCGGGTTGCATGGTTTCCTCAGCAGTCTCTCGCCTAAGTTGGTTTGTTTCCAGTCGTCGGCCCACCTCGAAACCCAACTGCAGTCGCAGTTCTCGCCGAGGCTTCACCCACCAGTCAGTCTTCACTAGAAATTGGCGCTAACCGCCTCGGATGTTCCAGCCGCGTTGGTCAATGTGACGGAAACGGAACCGATCGCGTTGATGTCGCCTTGAACCGTGAAAGGAACGCGCAGCCGAAACTGACTTCCGAATGGCTGAGATTCCACGCTTTGGTACCAAGCGGTAAACGGGTCGCCCACATCTACGTTCAACACACCCGTCGGCACTGTGCTGCCGGGCCGCTGCGTAAAGCGGAAAGTAGCCTGCGTGAGCGAGCGAGGCGTGGAGTATCCGGTGACAGCCAGCTCGAACCCGGTGGCGGTGCGGGAAGCAATGCTGACGTCGGTGATGGCAGGGGCGAGGTGCTCGATGTCGACCATGCGCGTCGGTATCGTGGTTGGGGTCACGTCAGCGGTCCCATTTTGGAGACTTGCTGTAAGCCCAATTGTGCCTGAGACTGTTCCAGTCGAAAAGGCAATATCAGGTGCTCCCGCGAACTGAGCCTTAGTGCTGTCAGCGGGAATAATGAAATTTGCGACTCGTCCACCACTTGAAAACTGAATCGATGGGTCGTCGCTGGGGACATCAGCGTTGGATGTGAAGCTGAGCTGGAGCTGGCCCGTCAACTCGATCGGATATGGAGACGAAAGATCGACAGAAACTTTGGGTTGCTGGGCTGGAGGAACCGTGTCAGTGAGACCACTAATCGTAGCACCTGTAACCAACCCGATGCCAGCAAGTACAAAGGTGCTGGGACCAACAGTCAGCGTCTCCGTCTGGCTGGCTGGCACAACGGGCGTGAAACTAATCGTGAACGTCAGGCTGCCGCCCGCCGGGACACTTGCAGGCAGAGCCGGCAGGTCGACAAAGGTAAATACGGAGCTGCTGGAGTTGATGGTGTCAATCAGGAACGCTGAGGTCGAGGGATTATTCAGCTGAAATTGAACCGAAACGCTTGCGCCCACGGCGACGGAGGGGAAGGGAATCGTGCCGCCTGGAGACACGAGAGCCGGAGCCTGCTCAGCCAGGGTATACTGATAGGACAGGCTCACGCCCCTTCCACTCAAACCGACGAGCTGTTCCCCTCCAGATCCTGGAATGAAAAAGGACGCCGCGGCGTCGTAATTGGCTACAGCCGGGGGCATGAAGGTGATGTTCAGCGGGACCGAGCCACCGCCAGGTATGGTGAACATTTGAGACGCGACTGCGAAAGGTGAACCTGCAGTCGTCCCGGCACTGATCGGAACGGGCGTCGCTTCCTGATTCGAGATCATCACGCCCAGCGTTGCGGCAGTGCCCACCAGGACATCTCCAAAGTTCAAGCCCGTGGGGGCTACACTAATACGAGGAACGGTGATGGTGAAGGTGGCGGTACCGGAACTGCCGCCGCCTGGCGACGGATTGCCAACTGTTACCGCGACTGATCCTGCCGCGGCCAGGTCACCGGCCGAAATCGATGCTTGAAGTTGAGTCCTGCTGACAAAGCTGGTGGGGCGATCGGATCCGTTCCAGCGAACCACTGAGGTCGAAATAAAATTCGAACCGTCAACGGTCAGCGTCGTTGCTCCGGCTCCAGCTACCAGCGAACTCGGTTTGATGGAGCTAATGCTAGGAACAGGATTATTGATTGTAAAGGAAACTGGACTGGAGGTGAGCCCGCTAAAGCCGTTTTGCACGGTGATGGTGGCGGTCCCAGCCGTAGCGATGTCACTGGCGCGAATGAATGTCCGTAGCCGCGTAGGTGGGCTCTCGCTTGGGCTGTCGGGGACGGTGACTCGTGCAGAACCATTCCAGAACACGACGTCACCTTCGTCCATGAACCCGGTTCCGGTTACTACAAGCGTGAAGTTCGCTCCTCCCGCAACCGCTGAAGGTGGATTGAGCTCAGTAATGACGGGTGGGGTCTCCTGGGAGAATAACACGAGCGAGCAGCTGAGAATGATTGCGAGGAAGAGAAAAGCGCGGTGTGGAACGGATCCGTGTGGCACTCCCCTTTCGGCGGCCAGCGGCATCAGCGCCCACCTCTCTGCGGAATTCGTATCGAACGCGTGGTGGGACGCTTGGGGAGTGGCCGGACAGATCCTCCTGCTGTCCGTTTGTCATCCATTGGAACAAACAGCACTCGCGACTCCTGTCCAGTGCCGTCCAGGAGCATGAGGGGTTTGTCTGACAGTTCGGTCAGACGGAAGATCGAGTCTCCCATTCGCTCCAGGGCGGTTGGGATACAGTCGCAAGGGGTCAGTTGAGCCCCGCCGGTGAAGTTGATTGTGACAACGCCTCCTGGTTCTGCATTGGCCACGTACACTCGCTGGTTGTCTTTCGACAGTTCAAGTGCCACAGGTGAGGTGATGCCTTCCCTCTCGCTGGCGAGAAGGATGCGTTCGGCGCTTCCCAGCAAATCACGAATCAGGAAAACCTCTCTGGCCTGGCGATCGGCCGCAACGGCGTCCCGGCTTTGATTCAAAAAGCGCATGGCGGAAACCTGACCTGCCAGACCGACCATCCGGATCCCGCTTGCTCCGGAGTAACTGTAGAGAGTACTTACTTCGCCTCCCTGAACGGCCATCAGCAGCAGTTGACCATCATCGCTCAGCGCGAAGATTTGAGGAGCCGCCGGAAGCTGGGAAAGGTTTACTTCGGAAATGCCTGAGGGAGAATCTGGAAGCCCTCGGATCAGATATAAGCGCCGGTTTTCCGATGAAACAAGGATTGCGCTGTCACCTCTCGAGTTGAAAACAACTTGATCGATCTTGCTGCTGGTCTGAGGAATTGTCCAGACTCGGCCCGGTTCAGCTCTCAAATCCACCAAAACCATTCGCCCCTCTGTCTTGGTAACCCCCAGGGCAAAATCCTGGCCGGATGAAAGCTGGGCCATCGACAACTCGACGCCAGCCGGCCAGACCTCTCCCATACGGGAGGCGCCTGGCACTCCCCAGATGCGACGAAGCGCATTCGAGCTTCTATCGAAGACGTAACCCAGGACAGGACCTCGGATGCTGTCACTGGCAAAGAGGGCAACATCGCCGGAGAGAGGATTGCCGACAGCCAAAAGAAGAATGATTTGAAGAAGCAATTGGTGGCGTCTCGTGTTCATACTGATTCCTCCTCCTGCCAAAGGCCGCCATGCTTTGAGACCCGGGATTGAATCCTGAAGGAGGGTCAGTCGAACTTCGTTCCCGAGCCCTGTCGGGAGGAGTCAACCCTCGTATCATCGCGTGCGGCCAGGCAGATTCAATTGGGCCCTCCGACTGTGGGGGAGCCCGCAGTGATCGTGGCCGTTGGGCTAGGCACCGATTCGTTGCCATTGCCACTGGTTGCAGCCACGACCCCAGCAGCCACGGCTCCTCCCGCGATGGCGAGAATGGCGATCAGCTTCCCGGAAATTCCGCCAGTACCGGCAGGGGCCGTCAGCACATTGGACTGATTGATGACGGCGCTGGCCTTCGATCCCTTTGCCGTGGCGTCGACCAGTATCTGGAAGTCTCCTGCAACCTCGTTGGGCTTGAGTCCCCTGGCCTTTGCCTTCCCATTGGCATCCGTGTAGGCTATCAAGGTCTTAGATCCATCGGCGAAGGAGGCCCCTGCCCCGTTCTCGGGCAAGGTGAACAAAACCATCGCGCCTGCTACAGGGCGGCCGTTTTCGTCTTCGACCCGCACGATCGGTTCCCTGGCCGTACGTTGCCGGATACTGTTGATGGCCCACTCTCCTTCGATAATGACAATCCTCATTTTTGGGCCGGATTCCTCCTGCGCCCCAAGCGAAGGCGAGTCAAACTGAATCACCAGCAGGAATACCAGAGTTATGGACCAACAATGCGATCTCATGTTGTCACTCTTTCGCATCGATTTGTTTCTCCAAAACAACCTCGCCCGGTTGAGTCAGGGCCAAGGAAGGCCGAAGCTGGTTCACGATCAGCAGGCCTCGTTCCAGGGAGGAGCACCTCATTTTCACTGCTGAATGGTAAATTGTATTATTCAAAATAGTCGCGATCAGCTACAAGTTTTTTCTAGCGCGAGGAGATTGATCGAGGCTCTCTGCCGTTTTTTTATGTATAATGAGGGGTACGCTACAGGCTCAAGCGCGTGAGGTAGTCAATTATGTACAATCGAAGCAAGTTCTTACTGGTCGTTCTTTCGACAGTCTTCGTTTTCTACGCCGTGGTCGGCGGTCTGCTGGGAAGAGCGACGGAGCGGGAGGGGGCGTATTCTCAGCTCTCGGTTTTCAACGAAGTCTTGTCGAAAATTCGCACCAGTTACGTGGAAGACCCGAACTTCACTGAAGTTATGCACGGCGCGTTGCGCGGGTTGTTGGAGTCTCTGGATCCCTACAGCACCTATCTTACTCCCGATGAATACGCCCGCTATAAGAAGCACAAGACGAATGGCAATGGCACTGTTGGCGTCGAGCTGTCCAAGGAGAAGATGCTTGGGTATGCCTATGTTATCCATCCGATCGAGGGCGGACCGGCGAGCAAGGCTGGTGTGAGGGCCGGTGACGTGATCGAGTCAATAGAAGAAGTTTCGACGCGGGACACCAGCCTGCTTCAGACGGAATACTTGCTGACGGGTAATCCGGGTTCACCGGTGAAGCTGAAGATCTTGCGACGCGGCAGGACCGAGCCGCTGGAATTGACTGTCACGCGAGAGCTGGTGAAGGTTCCTCCCGTCAAGGCCAGTTTGCTGGAAAGCAAGATCGGCTACGTGAAGATTTATCGGTTTGCGCCCGGGATTAGCGAAGATGTTCGGACCAAGTTGCAGCAGCTGACCAAAACTGGCGCCAGTCGAGTCATCCTCGACCTGCGCAATTGCGCAGGCGATGAGTTTGAAGAGGGTATTAAGGTTGCGAATCTCTTTCTCGATCACGGAGTCATCACTTATGCCTTGGGTCAGAAATCTCCTAAGAAAGAGTTCGTTGCAGATCCAGCCAAGGTCGTCTGCAGGTTGCCGATGGTCGTTCTGCAGAACTATGGTAGCGCTTCGGCCACCGAGATCGTTTGTGCAGCGATAAAGGAAAATCGGCGCGGAGAACTCGTTGGGGTGAGGAGTTTCGGCAAGGCTTCCTTGCAAAAGTTGATTCCACTGGAGAGTGATTCAGCCGTCCTCTTGTCCACAGCCAAATTCTACTCGCAGTCTGGAAAAGTGATTCAGGGGAATGGCATCGCTCCCGACTTCGAGGTCCGAGATGGCCTTGAGGCAATTCAGGATGACCCAGACCTGCAGGAGGATGAGGAGTCCGAAGAGAATGCGCCGCCACCCCAAAACAAGCCGGCCTCGCAAGAAGACCTTCAGCTGAAGAAGGCCATCGAGCTCTTGAACACTCCAGTTTCCGAAAGGCAGAAGGCTGCCTGATCAGGGTCAATGAGTTTCCACTCGCACGATTAAAGGGCAGCTTCGGCTGCCCTTTTTTGATGGCGGTTGCTTTTGACTGCCCGGCCGACTCCTAGCAACGTCCTCCGCAGTCAGTGTCGTTCCCCAGCCAATGCTGATCAGTCTCAGCCATATTAGGAAGAGCTTTGGAAGCAGAACTGTGTTTCAGGATGTGAGCTTCCAGCTGAACACCGGTGAAAAAGTTGGCTTGGTGGGGCGCAATGGCACTGGAAAGACCACGTTGATGCGGATGATCACCGGAGATCTGGAACCGGACGACGGGCACCTTGCCAGGGTGCCGCAGGTGCGAATGGGTTTCATGGAGCAGATGACTCGGGTCGAACCCGAACGCACCGTTTTTGAGTCGGCGGTTTCAGTCTTTGCTCACATCGAAGCGCTGGGTCGGCAGATTGAAGATCTCGAAGGCGAGATCGAGGCCAAGTCGCAACAGTCGCAACACTCCGACATCAATGCGCTCCTCGACCGATACGGACAACTCCAGACACGTTGGGAAATGGAAGGAGGTTATTCCTACGAAACCAAAACTAAGTCGGTTCTCTTCGGACTGGGTTTCCAGGAGAAAGATCTGGAGAAGAATGCTTCTCTGCTCAGTGGCGGGGAGGTGAATCGTCTGAACCTGGCCAGGCTGCTGCTGTCAGATCCGAACCTCCTCCTTTTGGACGAGCCGACAAACCATCTGGACATTTCAGCTGTGCAGTGGCTGGAACGATTCCTGAAAGACTACCCGCATGCTTTTCTGCTGATCTCACATGACCGCTATTTTCTGGACGCAACGGTCAGTAAGATTTTGGAGATCTCTGACGGGAAAATCGAGGAATACCCTGGCAACTATTCAACCTATCTTTCGGAACGTGATAGGCGCTGGCAGCTTCGGCAAAAGGCCTACGAGGAGCAGCAAGAGCTGATTAGCCGAACGGAGGAGTTCATCCGCCGGAACTTGGCAGGACAAAAGACCAAGCAGGCCAAGTCACGCCGTAAGATGCTGGAGAACCTGGAGCGGATTGAGGCGGCATCTGCGGGCAGAGCTCCAGCCCGGTTTCGATTCGACTTGGCCTCCCCGAGCGGTGACTTGGTTCTGAAGCTCACAAACGTTGCGATTGGATACGATGGGAAGTTGCTAGCGAACAGCCTTAACTTTTCTGTCTATCGAGGAAGGAATGTGGGCATCATTGGACCCAATGGCTCGGGAAAGTCCACTCTGCTGAAAACGCTTCTAGGAATGCAGAAGCCTCTCAAAGGCGAAATCCAGATCGGCCAGAAGGTTCAGATGGCCTATTACGATCAGCAACTCTCGACTTTGAACCCACAGCTGAACGTTCTCGAGGAAATGCGCACTATCTCTCCGTTGGCTACAAATGAGACTCTTCGAGGTTACCTCGCCAGGTTTCTGTTTTTCGGCGACGATGTATTTAGCTTGATTGCTTCCCTCAGCGGCGGCGAGAAGAGCCGGCTGGCACTGGCCAAGTTGATCTTTGGCAAGTCAAATACGCTCATGCTGGATGAACCAACCAATCACCTGGACATACCCTCGTGTGAGGCGCTGGAGGCTGCTCTGCAGGATTTCCCAGGAACGGTGATCATGGTCTCGCACGATCGATATCTCCTGAACAAGCTGGCCGACCAAACGCTCTTCCTGAATGGGAATGGGAACTTTACGGCATTCGATGGAACGTATGAAGAATTTGAGAACGCTCGAGCCAAATCTATAGAGGCTCCCCCGCTGACGGAAGCCCCACTACGGAAGCCTGCTCCGGTCGTGGATAGACTTGAACCGAGCGGGCAGAAACTCAGTAAGAACGAGCTGTTCAAGGTAAAGAATCGTTGTGAGTTTCTGGAACAGGAGATCCAGCGGGTCGAGAGCTTGATCGAATCGACCGCGAGCCAGCTCAGCGACCCTCAACTCGTGAAGGACTTCGCGCAATGCAAAGAACTCAGCAACCGGCACGAAGACCTAAGCGCCCAACTACGCCAACTTTACCTGGAGTGGGAGGGTTCGCTGAAGCAATTGGATGGTTGATTGTTCAACACCGGGCTTCCCCACTGAAAACGGCGTCTACTTTCTTCCATCGGTTCCCTTCTTGCTTCAGGAGCTTTCGCCAGTTTGTCCTTCTGTTCGGGTGTGAACAGCCCCTTTGGCGAGAAGCGAGTTGCACTCTACCATAGTTTGGGTCTGCCGATCTCGCAGGAGTCCAGGCGCTGCTCAGCGAATTTGCCGACCCAAAGCGCTTTGGGAAACCAGGAGTACTGGTGTTATAGTCACCAGCAGAGGGGCGTGCAGCGCAGCTTCCGTCGTAGCGCGGAGAGTGACATCCCGGCTCCGCGGGAACGATCCTCCAAGATTCTCTTCTTAGTCAAGGGACATCTGCGGGGTCTCCGTTAGAAGCTCGACTATCAGTCATGATTCTGCCCATTATCAAATACGGAGATACAAGGCTCCAGAAGGTGTGTGAGCCGGTCACCTCGTTCGACAATGAGTTGGAAGCTCTTGCCAGAAACATGGCAGAGAGCATGTATGCTGCTCCCGGTGTAGGTTTGGCAGCACCTCAAGTCGGCGTCCTCAAGCGGCTCATTGTGGTAGATGTGACCGTGGGCGAGAAGGCCGGGAATTTGATTACCCTCGTCAATCCGGAAATCGTCAATGCTGAAGGAGATCAGTACGAAGAGGAAGGCTGCCTGAGCATCCCGAACTTTACCGGAAAGGTTCATCGACCCATTCGGGTCGTGGTCTCAAGCAAGGACTTGCAGGGCCAGGAAAAGATTGTCGAAGGCGAAGGACTGTTGTCTCGCGTCTTAGCTCATGAGATCGACCATCTCAACGGTATTCTCTTCATCGATCATCTCGGCGCCATCAAGCGCGACATCATCAAACGGAAAATCCGCAAGAAAGTACGCGCCGGGGAGTGGTGATGCGCTTGCTCTTCATGGGAACGCCGCAGTTTGCAGTCCCCACCTTGAAGACGCTCCTGTCCAGTTCGCATTTGGTGGCGGCTGTATTTACACAACCGGACAGGCCGTCAGGGCGCGGTGAGAAACTCTCGCAACCTCCAGTCAAGCAGGTCGCCCGAGAGCGAGCGGTCCCCACCTATCAACCAGAAAAACTCAAAGCTGCGGAGCCAGTTTTTCGAGAAGTCGGTGCCGATGCCTTTGTGGTGGTCGCTTATGGCAAGATTCTCCCGCAGTGGTTGCTCGATATCCCGAAACTCGGCGCCTACAACCTCCATGCCTCGCTGTTGCCTAAGTATCGCGGCGCCGCGCCGGTTCACTGGGCGATTGCCAATGGGGAGACGGTGACTGGCGTCACCACGATGAAGCTCGACGCGGGCATGGACACAGGAGACCTGTTGCTGCGGAAGGAAGTGGGGATTGGCGGCGACGAGACGATGGCAGAGCTTCAAGAGAGGCTTTCGATATTGGGGGCCGCCCTCATGCTGGAGACTCTGGACCTGCTGGAACGCCGCGCTCTTCGATCCTTTCCGCAGAATCCACAGCTGGCGACCTACGCTCCCATGCTCAAGAAAGCCGACGGGGAATTGCATTGGGAATGGTTTTCCACTCAAATCTATGACCGCATTCGAGCCTTTAATCCCTGGCCGGGAACCCACACGTCGCTGGGCGGGCAAATGCTGCGTATTTGGAAGGCGCGTCCCGTTGAGGCTCGCATTGAATCGCTGCCGCCAGGCACGCTGGTACATCATCCCAGCGAAGGAGCCGTGGTCACTTGCGGGCAGGGTTCTCTGCAGCTCGAGGAAGTTCAACTGGAAAACCGAAAGCGGACATCGTCCCTCGACTTCCTTCACGGGATTCGCCTGGTCAAAAACCAAACCCTCCTTCTGGGAACCTAACCTTGTCTCTATCACCTGCTCGCGTGGCGGCTTTCCGAATCCTTTTGCGCGTTCTGTGCGAGGATGCCTATGCCACCGAGCTTCTTCACTCTAGGTTGTCAAATTCCCTTAGCGAGAAAGACCGGCGCCTCAGCACTGAGCTTGTTTTTGGAGTTCTGCGCCAGCAGGCGTTGCTTGACCATCTGCTGGCCCGAAATAGCAAGACGCCGCTGGACAAGCTTAATCCCGAGGTCGTCGTTGCTCTCCGGCTGGGCGCTTATCAAGTTCTATTCCTAGCCCGAGTACCTTCGCGGGCGGCCATTCATGAATCGGTTGAGTTGGTCAAAGGGGCCAAACTCAGATCGGCTGCAGGGTATGTCAATGCGGTGCTGAGAAGGGTTAGACGGGAGGACGTCGAACCGGCACTGAGTGCGTTCGGAGCTGAGTCCACGGCGGGGCTGAGTCTGCGCCATTCGCACCCGCAATGGCTGGTCGAGCGCTGGGAACGGTGCTATGGACGAGAAAAATTGCTGGCGCTTCTTCAGTATGACAACCGGCCTCCGGGTCTCTGTTTTCGCGTGAACTCACCCGACCTTACCACGGACGGAATGATCGCAAAGCTCGAACAGGAAGAAATTTCCGTCGGAACTCACCCGCTTGCCCAAGAGATCTTCAAAGTAGTGGAAGGCAACCTGCACGAGACTTTACTGTTCCGGAATCACCAAATTGCCGTGCAGGACGCTGGCTCCCAACTCATTCCTTATTTGCTGGAACTACAGCCTGGCGATACCTGCCTGGACCTGTGTGCCGGGGCAGGCGGCAAATCTTCGCAGATCGCGCGACTCAGGAAAAGTCAGACGGCGGTCATCGCGGCTGACCTGCGCCTGCACCGTCTGCGGGTGGCGCGCGAGCTGCATTCTGGCCAGTGGAAGAACCTGAAGTGGGTTGTGGTTGATGGGACCCAGCCGCTTCCTTTCAAGCAAGGCTTTGACAAAATTCTGCTCGATGCACCTTGCTCTGGCACAGGCACTTTGCAGCGCCATCCGGAGATTCGCTGGCGGCTGAAGCCGGAGTCGTTTGAGGGGTTGGCGGCGCTTCAACAGGCTCTGCTGCAGAATGCCATGCGCTCCCTCAAGCCGGGCGGAACTCTCGTCTATTCGACCTGTTC
>Ga0075421_100000867_pt1 | contig 33814 bp, 25 predicted proteins | sample SoiMetdeltSBSDD5_FD_75292 | JGI IMG/M metagenome (GOLD analysis project Ga0075421, IMG submission 75292) | Bulk soil microbial communities from a Populus tree surrounding site in Tennessee, USA - Soil MetaG P. deltoides SBSDD5 | ecosystem: Environmental > Terrestrial > Soil > Tree plantation... | reverse complement strand
GCTTCAGCCCCGGCTCGGCCAACCCGTGGGAGCCGGCCGGTTGGCAGGGGTGGCGGGCGCACCGTGGCGAGCTGGGCTTGCCCCTGGGCGGGCTGGAGCTCGCCGACCTGGAACGGGACGCGGGCGGGCTGCCCGCCGACTACCGGACGTTCCTCACCGACGTCGCCGGGTCCGGCGCGGGGCCGGGATACGGCCTGCTCCGCCCCCGGGTCCGTGGCGACGTCGTCCCGCTGGCCCACGCCGGCTGCGGTGTGACCTGGCTGCTCCACCTGCAGGGCGAGCGGCGCGGGGAGGTCTGGGTCGACGCGGGCGGCTCCGACCGCAGCTACAGCCGCGTCGCTGACAGCTTCACCACCTGGTACGCCGCCTGGCTCGATGCCACCGTGCGCAGCGTTCGGCCGTGGGTGCAATGGGACGCCCGCTACTGCGCGACGCCGGCCGTACTGTCGCAGATGCTCGACGCCATGGGCGACGCGGCGCGCGCCCCCGGCGGCGCGAACCTCTCCGGGCGCATCGGCACGGGCGCGATCAGCCTCACCAACGGGGGCGGCTATCTGCCGGCTGGGGTTGCGCTGGATCCTTGCCATGCCTGCGTGGCCCTGGCGTCCGAGCTGGGCCTGGCGCCGGATGTCTTCGCGCCGGGCATCCTTTCCGGCGGCGTCGATGCCGTATAGGCGAAGGCCCGCGGTCGCGGCGTTCATATTCGGCGTCGCGACGGCGGTCGGCGTCGCGGCGGCGGCCGTCGTCACGGTCGGATGCACCCGGGACCGGGCGGACGCGGCCCTCACCTTCGGCGTGGCGATCGCGGTCGCCCCCGACGGCACCATCTACGCACTCGACCGGAAGGACGGGCAGGTCCTCGAGGTCCGTGGAAACGCGGTACGGCAGGCGTTCGCCGTCGATCTCCCGGGTGGACTGTCCATGATGGCCGTTGATGCGGCCGGTCGGGTGCTGGTCGCCAACGGGTCCCGGTCCGACACGAAGGTCGTGCGGGTCGGCTCGGACGGCATGCGTACGGTCGTCGTCGACGACCTGCCCCACGCCCGCGACCTCGCCATCGCGGTCGACGGCGCGGTGCTGGTCCTCGCTGGTCGACCCGGCCGTGTGATCCGGATCGCGCCCGACGGCACCCGCACGCACGTGGCCGGTCCGCACGATGGCACCGACCCGGCGGTGCCGGCCGGGCACGAGTCCCGGTTCACCGAGGGTGTCGACCAGATCGGCATCGACACCGACGGCACACTGCTCGTGCTCAGCCGGTTCCGGTTGTGGCGGGTGCCGGTCGGCGGTCAACCCGAACTGCTTGCCGGCTCACTTGATCCCCTGTCCGAGACCGGCTCCGGCGACGCCGGCCCCGCCGTCAACGCCCTCCTGGTCGATCCCGCCGCGCCCGTGGCCACGCCGGCCGGGTTCTTCCTGTGCGACAACGCCAACCGGAACCTGCGCCGGATCGACCGGCAGGGCCGCATCGACACGATCCTGCACTTCCCGATCCGCGAACAGTGCGCCGACCTCGCCGCGATCCCGGGCACGTCCGACCTCGTCGCGCTCGACCAGACCGGCCGGCTGCGCCGGCTCTCACCGGACGGACGCGCCCAGTCGGTGCTGCTCGGCCGCGCCTGACCAGCGCCGGACGTCGCGCCTCTCGGCAAGTGAATCAAGATCTACTGCCTCGCACGCACGCACGGCGCACAGGCTAATCACATTGCGGTGCCCGCCGCTCCGGACCTAGCCTGGGCCAGCATCCTGCGTGACGACGGACCAGAGGAGGTGGCAGCGGTGCGGCGATCGACCCAACGATCCATAGTGGACAAAGGACCCGCTGCTGCCTGCGAACTGCCAGTCCGTTAGACGATCGCGACGGTCGCTCGACAACTCGGCGACCCCACACGGGGAAGAATGTAAGGGGAGATCCCATGTCGTACGAGCTGCTGCCCGGAACCCGGGCCCCGGTCAAGGTCTGGACCGATCCGTGGACGATCGAGCCCGAGGCCCAGCGCCAGCTGCGCAACATCGGTTCGCTGCCGTGGGTCGAGGCGGTTGCCGTCATGCCCGACGTCCACTTCGGCAAGGGCGCGACGGTCGGCTCGGTCATCGCCATGCGCCAGGCGCTGGCGCCGTCGGCGGTCGGCGTCGACATCGGCTGCGGCATGAGCGCGGTCCGCACGTCGCTGACCGAGTCGGACCTGCCCGACGACCTGAGCCGGCTGCGCCGGGCGATCGAGAACGCGATCCCGGTGGGCTTCAACATGCACGCCGAGCCGGTCGACCCGCGGCGCGTGCACGGCCTTGACCAGCCGGGCTGGAGCACGTTCTGGTCGGGCTTCGCCGACCTCACGGCCCCGGTCTCGCAGCTCGAGGACCGCGCGGCGCGACAGCTCGGCACGCTGGGCGGCGGCAACCACTTCATCGAGGTGTGCCTCGAGGTGGGCGGCCCCGACGCAGGTCGGGTCTGGCTCATGCTGCACTCGGGTTCCCGCAACATCGGCAAGGAGCTGGCTGAGCGGCACATCGCGGTCGCCCGGCGCCTGCCGCACAACGCGGACCTGCCCGACCGGGACCTCGCCGTCTTCCTCACCGGCACGCCGGAGATGGCGGCGTACCGGCGCGACCTGTGGTGGGCGCAGGACTACGCACGGCGCAACCGGGCGCTGATGATGGCCCTGCTCTGCGGCGTGCTGCAGGAGCAGGTGCCCCACGTCGCCTTCGATGAGCCGATCTCGTGCCACCACAACTACGTGGCCGAGGAGTCCTACGGCGGCGTCGACCTGCTCGTGACCCGAAAGGGCGCGATCCGGGCCGGCCGCGGCGATCTCGGCATCATCCCCGGCTCGATGGGCACCGGCTCGTTCATCGTGCGTGGACTCGGCAACGACGACGCTTTCAACTCGGCGAGCCACGGCGCGGGACGGCGCATGTCCCGGGCCGAGGCGAAGCGGCGGTTCACCACCGACGACCTCGCGGCGCAGACCGCCGGCGTCGAGTGCCGCAAGGACTCGGGCGTCGTGGACGAGATCCCTGGCGCGTACAAGGACATCGCCGACGTCATCGCCCGCCAGGACGACCTGGTTGAGGTTGTGGCCCACCTCAAGCAGGTGGTCTGCGTCAAGGGCTGAGCCTGGCCCGTGCGGCCGGCGGCGTTGGGGACGCCGCCGGCCCGGACGTCGGACGGCGGCCCCCCGGATGTCGGTCGCCGGCCGTACAGATAGGTCGTCAGAACGCGGTGATGCCGGCCGGCGCCCGTTCGGCCCGGCTGAGGGCGCGCAGCACGGCGGTCTGGCCGTGACGGCGGACGGCCAGGCCCGCCAGGAGGGCGAGCACAGGGTCGAGCACCTCGGGCGGTAGGTCGGGTGTCGGCAGGTCGAGGCTGGCGGCGAGGTCGTCGCAGTGCACGGCGATCTCCATCATGCGGGTGACGAGGAAGTCGTCGAGGCGCAGCGCCCACGGCCCGGCGGGCGGGTGCACCAGGTGGTCGGGCGGCTGCGCCGGCAGCTCCTCCCGGAGCACATCGATCGCCGAGGAGAGGGCGGACAGGAGCGCCGCCGGCCCCGCGGCCGCCGTCGTCTCCCCGCCCTTCCGGATGGCCACGTTGATCTCGGCGTCGAGGTCGGCCCCGATCCAGGTGACCCGTTCGTAGTGGCCGAGGAGCGGCAACGGTGGACCGTCCACCGGCTCGGCCAGCGTCTTCGGCACGAACGTGATCTGCGCGGCCAGGTGACTCGCGAGCCCTCCGACGCTGAAGTCGGGCAGGGCGCTGGGCCGTTCCCACGCCTGGGCGACGGCCGGCTCGCCGATCAGGGTCGCGGCCGAGACGGCCGCCACCAGGTACGCCTCCCGGATCGGGGTCGATGTCATGGCCGCCACGCTAATCAGGGGGACCGACAAATCACGCGGCGACCGGTGCACAACGGGCGTATCGGTGCTATCGGCGCGCGGACCGGCGCGGCGCACGCCACGATCGCGGCATGACCCGAACGATTCGCACGATGCCGACGGACGTCGTCGGTCCGGTGTCGTTCTTTGACCGATTCGCCGGCGCAGCGTCCACCTTCGTCTCCCGAGCCTGGTTCTTCGCCCTCTGCCTGCTGCTCATCGTGATCTGGGCGCCGTCCTACTTCATGGTCGGCAACGTGGACACCTGGCAGCTCATCATCAACACCGCCACCACCATCGTCACGTTCCTCCTCGTCGCGCTGCTGCAGAACAGCCAACGCCGCTCGGACGAGGCCACCCAACACAAGCTCAACGCGATCTCCGCCGCGCTGGCGAACCTCATGGAGTCGCTCTCGGCGGACCATCCCGCCGCGCCTGCCCTAAAACACGACCTCGAGGAGCTGCGCGATGCCGTGGGGCTGGAGAATCGGGAGAGCGCCTGACTCGCTCTTTCGGGGTGTGGCGGGGGCGAGGGTCGGGTAACGGTCCACCATGCGCGTTGGATACTTCCTGTCCAGTGAGGAGTACGGCCCGGATAAGTTGATCGAACAGGCGCGGCTGGCCGAGGATGCGGGCTTCAGCAGCCTGATGATCTCCGATCACTACCACCCGTGGAACGACGCCCAGGGTCAGAGCCCTCTGGTGTGGTCGATGATCGGGGCGCTGAGCCAGGTGTCCTCGCTGCCGATCACGACGGCCGTCACCTGCCCGATCATCCGGCTGCACCCGGCGATCGTGGCCCAGGCCGCGGCGACGAGCGCGGTGCTCACCGGCGGCCGGTTCGTGCTCGGCGTGGGCACCGGCGAGGCTCTCAACGAACACATCCTCGGCCACCATTGGCCCAACGCCGAGATCCGGCTGGAGATGCTGGAGGAGGCGGTCGAGCTCATGCGCCTGCTGTGGACGGGTGAGACGGTCAACCACCGCGGCCGCCATTACACGGTTGAGAACGCCCGCATCTACACCCGCACGGACGAGCCGCCGAAGGTCTACGTCTCCGCGTTCGGGCCGCGCGCCATGGCACTCGCCACGCGCATCGGTGACGGCTACATCTCGACCCAACCGGACGGCGAGTTGGTGCGCCGATTCCGCGAGGGCGGCGGCGGTCAGAGGCCGTCCGTTGGCCTGATGAAAGGCTGCTATGCGGGCAGCCGCGAGGACGCAGTGAGCATCGCGCACCGGCTGTGGGCCACGTCGGGCGTGCCGGGCGAACTCTCACAGTTGCTGCCAACGCCGCGCCACTTCGAGCAGGCGGCGTCGCTCGTGACCGACGAGATGACCAGCCAGGCGCTGCCCTGCGGTCCGGACGCGAAGGTCCACCTGGAGTTCGCCGGCCGCTACCGCGACGCCGGCTTCGACGAGCTGCACGTCGCCGCGATCGGCCCACACTACCGGGAGCTGATCGCCCTCTACCGCGATGAGGTACTGCCAGCGCTGACGTGAGCCGTCCGCCGCTGCGCCCACGCACTCACCGGGACCAGCGCCGTTCCGAGGGCCACAAACACGACGCCGAGCAGAAGCCAGCCCGTCGCGCCCAGGCCAAGCACGAGCGCGACCACGAGGGCCGGACCGACCGCGTCGTAGATCCGGGTGCCCATCGCCCAGGCGCCGAGGTACTGCCCTTGCCGGTCCTCGGGGGCTAGGCCGTAGGAGAGTCCCCACGATCCGGCGCCGTGCCACAGCTCGCCGATCGTCAGCAGTACTCCACCCGCAGCCAGCACCACCAGGGCGCCCGTGGCCGGCACAACCCCGCTGATCGCGAACACGGCACAGGCCAGCAGCAGCGCCACTCCGGCGCGCCGGCTGGCCCGCGCGGCTCCGCTGACGGTCTCCGCTCCCCGGCTCGCGCGCACCTGGAACAGCACCGCGAGCGCCGTGTTGAGCAGGAACACGGCCGCGACCGACCAGCGCGGGGCGTCGGTGTGCTGAACTATCCACAGTGGAAGCGCGACGGTCAGCACGGCACCATAGATCATGAGAAGTCCATTGAGGACGGTCACAGCGAGGAACGGCCGATCCCGGAAGACGGCGAACAGCCCCGCGGCCGGACGGACCGACCCGCCGGGCACCGCCACCGGACGGACCGACCCGCCGGGCGCGGCGGCCGGTAGCGTGACCAGCACGCCAGCCACCACGAGATACGAGATCGCGTTGGCGAGCGCGAGCGACAGGTAGGCCCCGCGGGTGTCGAACTGAAGTGCCACGCCGGCCCCGAGGGCGCCGAGCGACCATCCGACGTTGTGGACGGCCTGGTTGTACGCCCGCGCGCGGACCCTCAGCTCGGGGCCGGCGATGCTCGACAGGTACGCGCCCCGCAGCGGCGCCCCGCCGACACTGGCCATCGCCAGTGCCGTCACGACGACCAGAAACCCGGGCAGGGACCGGATGAGCGGGTACGCCGCGTAGAGCAGCCCTTCGGTGATCGTGAGCGCGATCCACACCCGACGGTGCCCGAACCGGTCGCCGAGCGTGCCCAAGGGCACCGCCGCGAGCAGAGCCGCCAGCCCGGCGATCGACAAGCCCAGGCCGACCTGGGCGACCGACAAATCGACCACGCGGGTGAAGAACAGCATGCTTCCGGTCAGGAACAGCCCCGTGCCGACGGAGTCGACCAGCGTCACGAACGCGTAGCGACGCAGCGGTCCGGGCGCCGGCAGGAGGCCGTCTAGCCGCCGCCGGGCGGGCGCGCTCGTCGACATCGGATCAAGGGACCAGATGGCGCCGGGCACTGTCAAGGCCGGGCCCGGCCACTGTCACGGCGGTCACACCGCCGGTACACTGACCTACTCTTTGACCAACATGAGTATCGGTGGCAGTGGATTGAGGCGGATCCTGCCCCTCGGGGTGTTGCTGGCGGCTAAGGCCATCTCGGATGTCGGGTTCGCGCTCGACTTCGTCTGCCTGGGCGTTTTTGTGTGGGTGCGCACCCAGTCCGCCGCGGCGACGGCCGCGCTTGGTCTGTGCCTCTACGCCGGTGGCGTGCTCGGTGGTCGGCTGGGCCAGCGCTACGGCGCGTCGTGGGACCGCCGTCGGGCCATGGTCACGGCCGACCTGGCCCGGATGGCGGCGCTGGTCGTGCTCGCCGCCGTTCCCGGGACCGCGCAGCTGTGGTGGCTGTTCCCGGCCGTCCTCGTGATCGGGGCGGGTCGATCGGTGTTTGAGGCCACGCTCGCCGCGGCGACTCCCGTCCTCGCCGGTGACCGGCGCACGCAGGCGGTGAACAGCGTGTTCTCGGCGGCCAAGGGGCTCGCGCTCGTGCTCGGCATGGGCCTGGCCATCATGGCCGTCCCGGCGGTTGGCTACCGGGGCGTGTTCCTGCTCGACGCGGCCACGTACGCGCTGTCGGGCATCGTACTGCTCACCACGCCGCTCCGCCTTCGCGAGCCGTCGGCGGCTGCGCCGACCGGGCCCGACGGATCTCCACGCGAGCCGGCCGGGCGGCGTGCACGCTCGCCCGCCGTCGGGTGGGCCGTGCTCGCCGGTGGCCTGGGTGCGCTCGTCGTGGTGCGGGGATTGGACGCGTTCGGCAGCGCGTCCCACCATGTCGGGCTCCCCTTGCTGGGCGGGGAGCGGGATCCGGCGAACCCGGCGAGCCTCGTCGGCGCGGTGTGGATGGCGTGGTCGGCCGGGCTTCTGTTGGGCAGCCTCGGCGTGCGGCCGCTGCTGGCCACAGCGATCGAGAACCGGTCGGTGCCGGTGTTCGGCGTCGCCACCGCGGTGATGTCGGCCGGGTTCATTGGCATCTTCTGGTTGGGTTCATGGCCGGCGATGATGGCGTCCGCCGCCATCGCCGGAATCGGCGACGCGATCAGTGAGGTGACGTTCAAGCAGTCGTTGCAGTCACTGCCGGACGATGCCCGAGGCGGCGCGTTCGGCTCAGCGCAGATCGTGTTGAACGTCGGGTTCACCGTCGGGGTGCTGTCGGTCGGTGCGAGCGCGGTGCCAGAGCGCATCGCGGCGATCGTCACCGCCATGCACGGCGTCGCTTTCGTCGCCGCGCTCGGTCTCGCCGGTTGGTTCTGGTCCTGGTCGGTGCCGCGGGTGCGCACGCCCGCAGTCGATCCACAGTGACCAGTTACCTCGACTACGCGGGCATCGGTGTGGTGCGCCCGGCCGCTCGGGCTGCCATGCGCCACACCGTGGACGCGGTGTTGCCGCGTGGGTCGGCGGAGTACGGGCAGTTCTTCACCGCCCGTACCGCCGCCCGGGAGGCGGGCGCGGCCCTGCTCGACTGCCACCCGGATGAGGTGGCCCTCGTGGCGAACACCAGCGCCGGCTTGCAGTTGGTCGCGGACGGCCTGGCGTGGCGGGTCGGTGACGAGGTGGTGGTCTTCGAGCGGGACTTCCCGGCGAACGTGCAGCCGTGGCGGCGCCTGCGCGAGCGCGGCATACGGCTGCGATGGGTGCCGATGCGAGACGGCCGTTATGAGCTGGATGATGTCGCGTCTGCCATCGGCGCGGCGACCCGGCTCGTGGCGCTCAGCCACGTCCACTTTGTCACCGGCTTCCGCATCGACCTCGACGCCGTGTGCACCCTGGCCAAGCCGTACGGCGCCCTCGTCTGCGTCGACGCCGTGCAGAGCCTGGGGGTCGTGCCGATGTCCCTGTCGCGAACGCCGGTGGACTTCGCGGTGGCCGGTGCGCACAAATGGCTGTGCGCACCGCCCGGCACCGGGCTGTTCTTCTGCCGGCGCGAGCGGTTGGAGATGCTTGGTCGGGCCCCGCTCGGCTGGTTCGGCTACGACGGCTCCGACCGGATATTCGGTCACGGTGAGGGGCAGCTCGTCTACGACCTCCCGCCGCGCCCGGCCGCCCGGCGGTTCGAGGGCGGCATGCTCAACTTCGTGGGCATCGCCGGGATGGCGGCCGCGCTCGACGAGATCGTCGCCGTTGGCGCCGAGACGATATGGGAGCGAGTACGCAGCCTGACCGCCACCCTCCGGGAGGGATTGTCTGACCTCGGGTACGCCGGAGGCGACCCGTCGATGCCGGCGGCCGGGATTGTCAGCTTCGCCCCCCACCGCGGCCGGTTCACGGTCGACGCTGCGAGGTTGCAGGCCGATCTGGCACTACGCGACTGCCACTGCTCAAACCCCGACGGGCACATCCGGCTCTCGCCGCATTACTGGACCACCGCTGACGAAGTCGGCCTATTTCTCGACGCACTTCGCACGATCGTGTCGGAGCATTCGTCCTAGAGATCGAGATGTTGACATGCATCGGATCATGCCTTGCGATGGATGGATTGGACGTTGTCGGAAGGAGGTGGACATGGACGAGCGCTACGAGAGCTGGGAGGTTCTCGCCGACGAGGTAGAGGTCGGGGTCGGGATCGTCGACTGCTGGACCTGCCTGCTGGTCGACGCCTGACCGCATCTAAGACCCTGTCGGGCGCGGACCGGTGGTCCGACGCCCGGCGGGGTCGCGACGAACCGTGGCACGTGCGGGCCGCGGTGCAAGCCGGGCCGAGAAGGAGGGGCGCGAATGGACCGGTGGGAGCGCGGCCACGGATACACCGGGGTGAACGCCCCGAGTTGGCTGACCTTTGAGCTATACCGGCCGTTCTTCGACGGGGACTCCTCGGCCATCACGCCGGTGCAGGCGCGCGGTGCCCTCCTGGCGGCGCGCCATTTCGCCGCCCGCGACGCCACCGCCGCGCAGCACGCGATGGTAATGCCGGCGAGCTTCCGCCAACTGCTGGTGGAGGAGTCACGTCTCGAACGCTACCGGGCGAGCCGGCCGACGGATCTGGCCGACGACCTCGCCTCGGCCGACTGGCGCATGATGACCGACGCGTACCGCCGCCGCGACGAGCTGGACGCGGTCGACCGGGCCGGCCTCGCGAGCTGGCTCGTCGCCGCCTGCCTGCCCGAGGCCGTGCTCGACGTCGTCCCGGCCGACCTCTCCCCCGCGCAGTCCGAGACCGGGGAGGGCGCGGTCGCACAGTACTGCCGCGCGATGGCGCTCTTCCAACGCGAAGGACTCACGCCCGCGACGGCGGCGGCCTTCGCGACGCTGATCGAGCGGCCCGCGGGCACCACCGCCCACCTCCAGGCCTGTGGGGTGTGGGCCTATCTGCAGGCGCGCAACTCCGCCGACGCGTCGGCGGCGCCCGAGCTGGCGCAGCAGGCCCGCCGCCTCTTCGACGAGCTGGCGCCGCAGCTGTCCACATTCGACTATGCACTGTGGCGCGCTCGGATTCCGCTGCGCGAGGTGACCATCGCCGAACGCCTGGGCGACCTGGATGAGGCGTGGAAGCTGGTCGAGCAGGCCGGGGCCGAGTTCGACGCGATCGAGGCGAGCAGCCCGGAGGAGCAGTCGGTCACGACCGAGCTGCGCCGCCGCATCATCGACCGGCGGGTGGAGATCGCGGTCAAGCGCGGCGATGCGGAGGCCGTGCGGACCACGATCGAGGAGGGCATCGCCCTCGACCCGTACTGTGTCAAGATCCGTATGCAGGAGGCGGAGGCGGCCGAGCGCCGCGGCGACCTTCCAGCGGCCCTGGCCGGGTTCCTGGTCGCCGCCCGGCTCGGCCCGTTCGGCACGGGATTCGCGTTGCTGCGCGCCGCGAGCTGTGCGGGACGGCTCGGCCTCGACGAGGTCGCGCGCGGGCTTGCCGAGCGCGCGTTCCGGGCCGCGCCGCGGTCGGTGAAGACCCGGGAAGCGTTGGTGCGCGCCTGTGTGCTCACCGGTGACGAGGCGCTGGCCGACGTGGTGCGCCATCCCACCGACGGCTACCGCACCGTCTGGCACTATCGGATGTACGGGTCGTACCTCAACCTGGGCCCGGCCGGGTCGCCGTGCCTCTACGCCCACAACCCGCGCTACGCCTATGAGTTCGCGGTGGCCGGTGACTATCCCACGGTTGATCTGCAGCGTGTGATGCCGCCGGCGTTCCGCGCGAACCTCGCTCGTGAGGCGGGCCTGCCCGAGTTCGCCGTGCCGCATCCGGCCGATCTGCCGCCGCGGTTGCGCACGCCGGCCTGGGAGCAGCTGTGCACCTGGATCGACGACTTCGACCGGTCCGATCCACACCGCCAACTGCTCACCTGCAAGCTGCTCTACCATCTCGGCCTGCGCCGGACGCTGATCGACCTGCTGCCCGATCGGGCCGCCGCGAGCCTGCACGAGCCGGCTGAGTTCAATCAGTACGTGCTGCGCGAGCTCGCGCGCTACGCGGAGCTGGCCGGCCGGGGCAAGAAGGCCCCACCCGACCTGCGCCTGGAGCTGGTGGATCAGCCAGACTGCCCGCTCTACCTGCGGTTCACGGGGGCCACCTTCGCGGTCGTGTACGCGGGGCGTGACTCCAAGTCCATTGAGGACGCTACGCTCTGGCGCGCCCGAGCCGAGGAGTATCTCGAGGCGGTGCTCGCGAGCGACGAGTTCAGCCCGTTCGACAAGGTGATGATGCACAGCCGCTTCTACCGGGGTGTCGGGTTCCTGCCCTTCCTCCGGGGCGACACGGTCGGGCTGGTGGACGACATGTCGCGGGCCGAGGAGCTGGCCCGCGCCGTGGTGGCCGAGACACCCTGGCAGGATCACCTTCGCCGGGAGAACCTGCACGCGTGCCTGGAGAGCCGGTCGAAGGAGGCCCTCAAGCTGGGAAACGCGGACCTCTCCCACCGCCGGCTCGAGGAGGCCCTGGCGATCGACCCCTACCACCCCATGAGCAACATCGAGCTGGCCGAGAGCCTGGGCCGCCAGGAGCGGTACGCCGACGCGGCCGTGTATTACCTTCGGGCCGCGCGACTGGGGCCGTACGGGACGGCGCTGGCCTACCACATGGCCGGTGATTGCCTGCGGCGCACGGGCAACGACGTTCTCGCCGAGGACAGCTTCCTGCAGGCGCTGCGGGTCGACCCGTACGCGGTCTCCGCCGCCCGGGGATGGCGCCGCACCGCGACTCCCGCGATGGCGACGCTCGCCACGGAGTACGCGGACGGGCTAGACGAGTGGGGGGCCCTCCGAGGCGCCCCGGCGCGCGCATCATGACGACCGCCGACGCACTCCCCTCCGCGGAGGCGGCGAAATGACCGCCGACGCACTCCCCTCCGCGGAGGCGGCGAAATGACCGCCGACGCACTCCCCTCCGCGGAGGCGGCGAAGTGACCGCGGTCAGGCTGGCCGCGCAGCTGCCGGCCGACATCGACGCCGTCGCGGTGCCGGTCTTCGCGGGCCACCTCGACAACGCACCGGAGCCGGCCTACCTGTCCGGCTGCGGCTTCACCGGTGCCGCCGCCGAGGTGCAGTTGCTGCCGCCGGAGCGACGCGACGGACCGGTACGGGTGGTCGTGGGGCTCGGTGAGCCGGGTCCGTTCGACGCGGTGGCGCTGCGACGCACGAGCGCCGCGCTCGCCCGAGCGGCCCGCCGCTACCCCCGCGTGGCCATCACGGTGTCCGACGCGCTGGCGCCAGGCCATGATGCCGTCGAACCGGGGCCGGACCTCGTCGCGGCAACGGCCGCGGTGGTCGAGGGCTTCCTGCTCGGCGCGTACCGCTTCGGCCGCTACCTGTCCGAGACGCCCCCGACCCCCTGCCGGCTCGACGTCGTGCTGCCCGACCCGGACCGGGCCAAGCTGGCGGTGGACCGGGCCGTCCGGCTCGCGGCGGGAGTGGTGCTCGCCCGGGACCTGGGCAACGAACCTGGCGGGACGCTGACCCCGGCGGCGCTCGCGGACCGGGCGGCAGAGGTGGCGACCTCGTCCGGTCTGGCCTGCGAGGTGTGGGACCGGGACCGGATCGTGACCGAGCGCCTGGGCGGTCTGCTCGGCGTCAACCGCGGTTCGACCCAGCCGCCCCGCCTGGTCAAGCTCACGTACGCCCCAGACAGTCCACAAGGGACAGTAGCGTTGGTGGGCAAGGGCGTCACCTTCGACTCGGGTGGCCTGACGATCAAGCCGATCCAGATGATGTTCGACATGAAGCTCGACATGGCCGGCGTTGCGGCCGTGCTGGGCGCGATGTCGGTCCTACGCGACCTGGACGCCCCGGTACGTGTGGCCGGTTGGCTGCCCATGACCGACAACATGTCCGGGGGCGACGCGACCCGGCTCGGGGACGTGCTGCGGATCCGCAACGGCACCACGGTCGAGGTCATCAACGCCGACGCCGAGGGGCGCCTCCTGCTCGCCGACGGGCTGTCACTGGCGGTGGAGGAGGCACCGGACGCGATCGTCGACCTGGCGACGTTGACGGACACGGTGCCGATGGCGGTCGGGCGACGCGTGGCCGGTCTGTTCGGCAACCACGACGGTTGGCGGGACCAGGTCGGCGCGGCCGCGGCGCGGGCCGGCGAGCAGGTGTGTCCACTGCCTCTGGACGGCGTTGAGCGCAAGAAGCTGGACTCCAAGATCGCAGATCTGGTCAACACACCCCACCACCGGTACGGCCAGTCGGCGCTGGCCGCGTTGTTTCTGCGCCAGTTCGTGCCCGACGGCGTGCCGTGGGCGCATCTGGACATCGCCGGCCCCGCGTTCTGCGAGGACGACGAGGGCGTGTGGGCCAGCGGCGCGACCGGGTACGGCGTGCGCACGCTCGCCGAGCTGATCTGCGCGTACGAGCCACCGGGGTGACCGTGCATCACCGTCCACATTGCCGCTATCCTCTCGGCTGTGGCCGAGCCCATTGCCGGTTGTGTGCCGGTCGTCTACGCGACGGACATCGAGCGGTCGGTTGACTTCTACCAGCTGCTCGGCTTCACGGTGCAGACCCGCGGGCACGACGATGAGTGGCGCTGGGCTTACCTGAAGTGCGGCGACACGGGGATCCTGCTCGGGGCGGGCGGTTCCGTGTGGACGGCGGACCCGGGTCCGGTCCTCCTCTACCTCCGGGTGACCGACGCGGACGCGACAAAGCGCGTCCTGGAGGCGGCCGGCGTGTCGGTGGAGCACCTCGGATATCCCGACCACGCGCCGGGCGGTGAGCTGCGGGTGCTCGATCCGGACGGGCACGGGCTCATGCTGGGCCAGGTCACCGGGACGCCGCCGGCGGTCCTCGAGGACGCGGACCTGCACCAGCCCGAGTTGCCGCAGCGGACGAACGTGCTGGTACGGGCGGCCGAGGCGGCCCGGCGCCGCGGCGCCACCCACCACTGCCAGTTCCCCCTGCACGGCGCCAAGCCGTGCCCGTCCCAGGCCGACGTCAAGCTCGCCGACTCCTGGGGCGACTCCGCCTGGGTGTGCGTTCCGCACGCGGAGGAGGTCATGCTCAACGCCCGGGGCGCGTTCATCGCCAACGAGGACTCGGAAGGGCTCGCAACCTACCTACGGCGCCGACAGGGTCTCACCTGACCCCCGCCGCCCGGCCAGATCCTCCGAGATCTTGGATGATCTGTGTCGTCCGGGCAGCACAGATCATCCAAGATCTACTTTTGGAGCGCCGTCACGCGGCACGTTGATTGGTTAGGCGTGGGCGCTGGGCAGCTTGAGGGGATCGCGGGGCGCCTCCGGCTTCGCGTCCAGGAGGGTCTGGCCGAGTTCCGTCAGGCGCGCGCGTCCCATCGCCGTCCGGACCATGGGGAACCAGTCCTTCTCCTCCTCCTCGACGTGGTGGCGGACGTTCTCGATGAGTACGCGCACCTTGGCGTCGTAGCGCTCGTCCGCCGGGTCCATGCGCGACAGTTCGGCGAGCATCCAGACCACGAGGTGGTGCTCCTCGACGCTTTCCAGAACGTGATCCTTGGTGTCGGGGACGGCCTCGCGCGCGGTTGGGTAGAAGTAGATCTCCTCGATGTACGCGTGGACCGTCAGCTCCTCGATGATTTGATCCACAATGGACTTCTTGGTGCGGTGATCGTCTTCCTTGGCCCGTTCGAACTCCCGGAAGAGTCGGGCGACGGTCTTGTGGTCCTCCTTGAGCAGGACGATGGCATCCATGGCATGCACTCCCACGATCGGTTGGCCGGCGTTGTGCCGCTACCTCTTCCCGCGAAAGGCCCGCCGTACACCTGTCAGGTGTCGAATGCGTCCGCCTTGGCGCGCACGACGGGTGACGGATGACGGATGCACGGAAGCGATCACGGTACGAGGCCCACCGGACAGCTCGTCGGCATGGTCCGAGGAATCCGGCCACGGCAGGAGGGTCCCGCGCGGCGGGTCGCCATGCCTGCGACCTACCCTCGCCACGGCCCGAAAAACGTGGGGACATGCCCGATCGAGCGAGTAGACGCGCGACGCGGGGGTAGCAAGCCAGTTGAGTCCTCACCCGGAGGTGTGCCATGCCGGCTTCAGGCACCGGAGGTCACCTGACCTGGACCACCGAGTCGCGTTACCCGGTCGCGGTTGTGGCTCTGCGGGGCGTGCTGACCGAGGCGACGGTGGCCGCGGCCCGCGACTGCATGATCAAGGCGCTCATCGAGCAACCGACCGTCCTCGTCGTGGACCTCGACGGCCTCAGCGGCACCGACGCCGCCGGCCTGGCCGTCTTCGGCACGGTGGCCCGACACGCGGCTCAGTGGCCCGAGACGACGGTCATGCTGTGCGGCGGCGCTCCGGACCTGCAGCGGCGGCTCCGGGACTGCGCGCGCGATACCCCGCTGGAGCTCTATCCCAGCCACGCCGAGGCCGTGGCCGCGGCCAAGGCCCGCCCGGTGCCGCGCCGTTGCCGTCTCGCATGTGGAACTGAGATCGATGCGCCCGCCCGGGCCCGTCGGATCGCGACGGCCGTTTTCCGCCGGTGGCACGTGCCGGACGAGCTGATCGGGCGGGCCGTACTGATCATCTCGGAGTTCGTCGCGAACGCCGTCCGGCACGCCCGGACCCGATCGGAGCTGATGTTGCACCTGAGGGGCGGCCGACTGCACATCGCCGTCCGCGACACCTGCCGGCGTCTGCCGCGGGTCCCCACTCAGTCCGACGCCGACCGGGAGGACGGCCGGGGCCTGGGCATCGTGGTACGGCTGGCCGCGTCGTGGGGCGTTGTGCCCGACTCGGGCGGCAAAGTCGTGTGGGCCGCCCTCCGCTGCGGTCCATGATCGACGAGCGTGCGCCGCCGCGATGACGCGGTCGGGTAGCCTTCGCCGTTGTGAAGACGGTGACGCTGCGCCTGGTGGACGACGGCAACCGTGCGGAGGTCGAGGCCCTGCGAGTCGCGCCCGGGCAGGAGAGGTTCGTCGACGGCGTGCGCGACTCGCTGGAGGAGGCGGCGACGTACACGGCGCTCCCGTGGTGTCGGGCGATCTATGCGGACGAGGTCCCGGTCGGGTTCGTGATGCTCTCCGACGACCACCCGGACAGCCCTTGGCCCTACTACCTGTGGCGCCTGCTGATCGACGCTGACCACCAGGGTCGGGGCTACGGCCGCGCCGCGCTCGCCCTGGTGACCGCGTACGTGCGCACCCGACCAAGGGCCGAGTGGCTCGTCACCAGCGTCGCCACCTACGACGACCCGGCGATCGATGCGACCGGCCCGATGGCCTTCTACCTCGGCTACGGGTTCGAGGAGACCGGCGAGCGCCACGACCATGAGCGGGTCATCCGCCTCAAGCTGACATCACACTGACGCGGCCGGCGCTACTCTTCCCGGGTGTCCTCCGACCTGATCCCGGCCGTGGGCGCCATCGCCCGGCGCACGCGTGGCGTCTCGGCCCGCGACATCGAGCTGTTCACCGAGATGACCGGCGACCGCAACCCGCTGCACTATGACGAGAAGAAGGCTGCGGGCAGCCGATTCGGCGGCATCATCGTCCAAGGCGGGGTCACATCCGGTCTGCTCAACGCCGTCGTCGCCGAGGACCTGCCGGGGCCGGGCTCGGTGTTCCTGCGGGTCGGCTGGGACTTCAAGGCGCCCGTACGCCCCGGCGATGTGCTCACGGCCGAGGTTGAGGTGCTCGAGGTGCACGCCACCAAGCCGGTCGCGCGGCTGCGGACGACGATCCGCAACCAGGACGGCGTCGTCGTCCTCGACGGTGACGCTCATGTTTACCGCGAAGCGCTGGTCTAATCGAGGTAACGACGGTACTCAGGGCCATGGCAACGGTCAATGGATGTCGATCGAGGCCAACTGATTCCGTCGATGGCCGTTCGCACGAGGGGTGAACGGCCCGACAAGCCGCGCGTCTTCCTGTTGCCGGCGTTCGGTCGGAGTGTCGCGTAACAGCGGATGATCACAACCGAACCGCAACCGATGACTGCTGCACTCGGGTCGAGGTTTCGACGGCTCCGGGAGGCCGGCATGCAACGAACGCTCCGAAGGATCACGATCATCATGGGCGCGGCGCTGGCACTGATCGGCGCGCAAGCCGCCCTCGGCGCCGTGGCGGTCCACGCGGCGGGGCCACCACCGCCAGCCAACGTGTACGTGGACACCAACACCTTCACCCTCCACGTGCTGGCCGCGCCGGGCGTCGACAACTACATCAAGGTGGTATCGCTCGGCGGGGAACACATCGTCACCGACCTCGCGGTCACACCGACGGCGGGTCACCAGTGCTACGTCGTCCCCATACAATCGGCCACCTCCGAGATCCATTGCGACGAGGCCTACGTGAAGTTCCTCCACGTCGACCTCGGTGACGGGCACGACCACCTCGGCGTACGGGGGACGCTCGTCAGCGTCCCGACGACCCTCGACGGTGGACCCGGCAACGACATCATCGAGGGCGGCGACGGCGACGACGCCATCAGCGGCGGCCCGGGTAACGACACGATGTACGGCTGGTGGGGCGACGACTCGTTCTCGGGCGGCACGGAGATCGACACCGTGTCGTACGGTCAGATGCCGTTCAGCGTCAACGCCGACGCCGACGGCGTCCACGGCGACGACGGCGTCATCGGACAGGAGAACGACACGATCATGCCGGACGTCGAGCACCTCGTCGGCGGCAAGGGCGACGACATCCTGGCTGGGAACGAGGCCCCCAACCTGCTGGTCGGTGGACCCGGCATCGACGTGCTCATCGGCGACGCGGGAGATGACGTCCTGCTCGGCGAGGAGGGCTACGACTACCTGTTCGGCCTGGACCGCGACACGCCGAGGCCGTCACCCGGCTCGAACGACACCTGCGTGCTGGGCGCGGACGGCGGCGAAGCGTACGGCTGCGCCAACGTGCGGTGACCGTCGGCGGTCCACCTCGTCCTCACATGGTCAACATCCGGACACTGGCCTAAATAAATGTGGCGCGCGTTGCGGCGTCGTGCTCTCCTCCAGGCAGGAGGGCACGATGCCGACGAACGCACCCGTCGCGGTCGACATCCGGCTGCTCGGGTCCTTGGAGGTCGGGGCCGCCAACGGCGCCGACCTCGGCGTGCCGCTGGGCGGTCCGCGGCAGCGCACGTTGCTGGGCCTGCTGGCCCTCCGCGCACCTCACGTCGTGTCGGCCTCCGCCCTGATCGACGGGATCTGGGGGGAGGATCCGCCCCCGTCCGCCGGCAAGACCCTGCAGGCGCACGTGGCCTACCTGCGGCGGACCCTGGCCGCGGCCGGCCTCGATGGGCTGATCGTCACCCGGCCACCCGGTTACAGCCTCGCCGTCGACACCGCGCACATCGACGCCCACCGGTTCGTCGACCTGGTCCAGCGCGGCCGGGCCGCGATCGCCGCCGGCGCACTCGACCCCGGTGCGGATACCCTGCGGACCGCGACCCAACTGTGGCGCGGTGAGGTCCTGGCCGACTGCCCGATCGCCGAGTGGGCGCAGGCGGAGGCCGTCGCCCTCCAGGAGACGCGCCTCTACGCGCTGGAGGATCTGTTCGCGGCCGAACTCGAGCTCGGCCGTCATGCCCGGGTCGCGGTCGAGCTGGAGACGCAGGTCGCGCGGGAGCCTCTGCGAGAGCGGTTCTGGGAGCTGCTCATGTCGGCGCTGTGGCGCAGCGAGCGGCAGGGCGACGCGCTTGTGGCGTACCAGCGAGCCCGAACCGCGTTGGTGGAGATGCTCGGCGTCGAGCCCGGCGCGGCGCTGCGTCGGCTGGAGACGGCGATCCTCGCCGGCGAGCCGGCGGCCGCCGGGCCCATCGCGGCCGGGCCGGTCGTTCCGGGGCCAGCCACTCCGGCCGGGCTGATGCCCGATGAGGATCCACCGGGCGCCGATCTGCCCGCTCCGCTCACCAGCTTGGTCGGGCGCGGCGCCGAGGTCGCCGAGGTGGTCGACCTACTCGACCGGCACCGGTTGGTGACGCTGATCGGGGTTGGCGGTTGCGGCAAGACTCGGCTGGCCATCGCGATCGCCACCGCGGTCACCCACCGGTACCCGGCCGGCGCCCGGTTCGTCGACCTGACCGGCGTCACGAACCCCGAGCTGATCCCGGGCGCCATCGCCACGGCACTCGGGGTGCCGGAGGTGCCCGACCTGAGCCCGCTCGACCTCCTCACCCGGCACCTGCGTGCGCACCGATGCCTGCTCGTCGTCGACAACTGCGAACACGTCACCGATGCCTGTGCCCACGCGATCGGCGTGCTGCTCGCCGGCTGCCCGAACCTGCGGGTCCTCGCGACGAGCCGGCAGGCATTGGCCATCACCGGCGAGTTGGCCTGGCCGGTGCCGCCGCTGTCGGTCCCGGCCCCGATGTACGCGGGTGATCTGGCCGAGCTCCGTCAGTACGACGGCGTCGCGCTGTTTGTCGACCGGGCGGCCGCTCCGACGGTCCGCGCGCTGGGTGACGCGGACGCGCCGGCGCTGGCCGCCATCTGTCGCGGTCTCGACGGGCTACCTCTCGCGCTCGAACTGGCGGCCGCCCGCACCGCCGTCCTCACCGTGCAGGAGATCGCCGCCCGCATACACGACCCGGCGCTCCTGCGCGACTCGCGAACGGGCCCGCGGCCGGACCACAGCGCGTTGGAGTCGGCGATGGCCTGGAGCTATCAGCTGCTCGACCCCGTTGCGCGGTCGCGTTTCCGGCGACTCGCGGTCTTCGTCGGCGGGTTTACGCTCGACGCGGTGGCGGCCGTGTGGCCCGAGGAGCGCGTCGATGGCGCGATCGACGCGCTGACCGAGCTGGTCGCGAAGTCCCTCGTGGTCATGCAACCGCGCCGGACGGGTGCCCGCTACCGCCTCCTGGAGACGATCCGGCACTACGCGTACGAGCGACTCGCCGAGGCGCCGAAGGAGCTTCGCCGGGCCCGCGCCGACCACGCCCGCTACTACCGGACGTTGGCCGAGCACGTCGACAGCAACCTGCACGGTCCCGAGCTGGAGCTGCTGCTCGACCAGCTGACGGCGGAGCACGAGAACCTCCTGGGTGCACTGGGCTGGTGCTCCGGGCACGGATCGTCGCGCGATGAGCTTCGGTTCGCCGCCGCACTGGCCCGCTACTGCCACCTCCGGGGGCGCTACCGGGAGGGCCGCCGGTGGTTGGAGGACGCCCTGTCCAGATCGGACGGATCACCCTCCCCCGAGCTGGCGCGAGCGCTGCTGAGCGCCGCCTACCTGGCGCTCTTCGAGTGCGACTACTCGGCGGCGGCCCGGCACGGCGAGCGCGCACTGTCCGCGTACCGCGACCTCGACGAAACGGCCCCGATTGCCAGGGCGTTGAGCCTGCTCGCGTCCGTTGAACGGGAACGTGGAAGCTATGACCGGTCGCTCGCCCGCTACGAGGAGGCGGCCGACCTCTACCGGGCCGCCGAGGTCGACGCGGGCCTCGCCGACACGCTGCAGATGGCGGGCTTCACCGCGTGGCTCACCGGCGACCTGGACCAGGCCGAACGGCTCATCGAGGACGGCCAGCGCCGCTTCCATGTGCTCGCCGATCCCGAAGGCGTCGCGTCGGCCCGCGTCCACCTGGCGGCGGTCGCGCACTACCGGGGCGAGGGCGCTCGGGCGCGCTGGCTCGCCAGTGACGCGCACGCCCGTTTCCGCGAGCTGGGCTTCGACGAGGGCATCGCGTGGGCCTTGAACGTGCTGGGCCTCATCGAGGAGCGCGACGGTCAACGCGATCGGGCCACCGAGTGCCTTGCGGCCAGCCTGGCGATCCACTGTCGGGTCGGTGACCGGTGGCGTTCGGCCGCGGTGCTCGAGGCGTTGGCGGGGGTGCTCGCCGTGAACGTGCCGGCGGCCGCCGCCGAGCTGCTTGGCGCCGCGTCGGCGATCCGCGACGCGATCGGCGCCCCGGTGCCACCGCAGGAACGACAGGCCGTCGACGCCGCGCTCGCAGCCGTCCACAGTGGCCTGACCGACCGGGAGCTCTACTCCGCGCGGGCCCGCGGTGAGGCCCTGCGCCTGGGCGATCTGCCCGGCCGGCTGGCCGACCTTCTGCCGACGCGGCCGCGCGTCCAGAGTGGACCGGCCGACATCGGCCCGTTAGTGGCTCTGGGGAACCAGGCTCGCCGTCCCTAACGTCCGTCGCGGGGCCGTCGGAATGCGGCCCGTGACGGAAGGAGCATGCACATGTCCCGCAAGGTGCTCGCGGCGGTGCTCGGCGCGATCGTGGCCGCCGGCCTGACCGTAGTGACGACCGGACCCGCGGCGGCTGACCCACCGGCCGAGGAGGGGCAGGACGAGGTCGCCATCGAGTTCGTGATCGCCAACGACCGGGTGTCCCGCGAGGAGGCGATCCGCCGGCTCGCGGCGCAGGACGGCCAGACCGCGACGGCGGACCGGCTCGCCCGTGAGCTGGGCGACCGCTCGGGCGGCGCGTGGATCGACCGCCGCACCGGCGAACTGGTGGTCAACATCGTGGACGATCGCGACGCCGCCACGGTGGCCGCGGCCGGCGCGCGACCGGACATCGTCGAGTTCTCACTGTCCGAACTGGACGCTTTGCGAGCGCGGTTCGACGAGGTGGCCAGCTCCGGTGACACCGGCCGGGTCGATTCCTGGTACGTCGATGTCATGGCCAACCGGTTCGTCGTAACGGTGATCGAGGGCGACGACGACCCGGCCACGTCGCGCCTTCTTGAGTTCGTCCGCGAGGCCGGCGACATGGCGACCGTCCAGCCCAGCGATGGGGCCAAGCCGCAGCTCGGTGGTCTGAACGTCTACGCCGGGACGGCGATCAACAACGCCGGCGGTGGCTGCTCCGCCGGGTTCGCCGCCAAGGACGTGTACAACAACCGCTACATGATCACAGCGGCTCACTGCGTCTGGACCGACGCGAACGTTAAGATCGGCGCCACGCACTTCGGCCAGCGCTCGTACTACAACGCCACCTTCGACGAGGCCGCGGTCCTCAACTGGTACACGTGGTACTGGTTCCAGCAGCCCAAGGTCTGGCAGTACAACGGCAACCTGACCAAGACGGTGGTCGGGGTCAGCCAGGCGCCGGTGAACTCGGTTGTGTGCAAGTCCGGCATGACGACCGGCTGGACCTGCGGCACCATCCAGCAGTACGGCGTCAACGCCTTCCCGGTGCTGTTCCCGGACAACACCATCAAGTGGCTCGCCGGGATGGTCAAGACCAATATGTGCTTCAAGAAGGGCGACAGCGGCGGACCGGTCATGGCCGGCAACTGGGCCCAGGGCACGATGAGCTCCGGCACGATGTACGCCGCCAACGGCGCGCCGTGGGTGAGTGGGCCCGTGTACTGCGGTTGGCAGGTCGGCAAGCCGAACGTCTCGTACTACCAGCCGCTGGCGTGGACCCTCTACCGGGCCGGGCTGAGCATCGTCACCTGAACGACCGTATCCCCGGACCGCTCGCAGGCTTCGCCGTCATGCGGCCGGCACGAGGTCGGGGCGCCCGAATCGGTTCGGGCGCCCCGCACCGCTTCTGGTGAACCCCAGCTCCGTGTGGAGGGCGTCGGCGAGGTCGGCCAGCGCCGTGTGCAGTGCGGCGTCCGGTAGGTGGCCGTACCCCACGACGAGGGCGTTGGCGGCCGGGCGGCCCGAGAAGTGGTACTCGGCGAGGGACGGCACTCGGATCCCGACGGCTCGGAGCGCTTCCGAGACGACCGTGGCGTCGACCCCGGGCGGCAGATGCAGGAGCACCGTGCCCACGCCGTCGAACCGGTCGAGGCGCGCGTGCGGCGACAGCGCCGCCAGCGCCGACTCGACGAGGCGACGCTTGCCCGCGTAGAGGCGGCCCAGCCGGTACATCCGGCGCAGCACGGTGCCATCGCGCAGCAGTGCCGCCACCGCGAGCTGCGTGACGTGCGGCGGTTGCTCGGCCCGCTCCGCGAGCCGCCGAGCGATCTGGCGCGCCAGGCCGGCCGGCACGACCGCGTAGCCGAGCTTCAGTGCCGGCGTGAGCACGTCGCAGAAGCCGCCGACCAGCGTCGCGGTCCCGCCCGCGGCGGGGCCCAACAGGCGGGGCAGTCCGGCCGCGCCGGGCCGGAAAACGGCGTCGCAGGCCAGCTCCACGAGCCAACCGTCGTTGTGGCGGGCCCACGCCGCAGCGGCCTCCCGGCGCCGGGCCGACAGCACAGCACCGGTTGGCATCTGGGCGTCCGGGCCGAGCACCAGGGCCCGGCACGACGGCGGCACCCCGTCGATCCGTGCGCCCTCACGGTCGACCGGAAGGGGGACCGGGTCGTCGCCGCCGGCGGCGAGCACCGCCGGAGCCACCGGCTCCTCGACGGCCACGGCGGAACCGCACAGGCCGAGCGCGTCGAGCACGAGCCGCAATCCGTGGCCGGCCCCGCTGGTCACGATGACCTCGCGACCCTGGAGCGAGATTCCCCGCGTGCGGACCAGGTGTTCGCCGACCGCCTGCCGGAGCGCGCCGAGGCCGAATGGGGGTGGCAGGCTGGGCGCGGGCGGCCGGAAGCTAGCCTCGCGCCAGGCGGCCCGCCACGAGGCCAACGGGAACGCCTCCCCGCTGGGCTGCCCCGGCGTGAGGTCCACCGGCGGCCCGTCCACGTGCGACACTGGCGCCCTGGTGCCGGACCGGCTCGGCCGAGGGTCCACCACGTAGGTGCCCGAACCCGGCTGGCCCTCGAGGTAGCCGCGGGCAAACAGCTCCGCGTACGCGGCGACGGCGACCCCACGGGACACGCCTAACAGGTCCGCCAGCGTGCGGGTGGACGGCATCCGGGTGCCGTGCAGCAGCGCCCGCGAGTCAACCGCGGCCGTCACCTGTCCGGCGATCTGCTGGTGCATGGGCGAAATCGCGTCACGGTCGAGCGCGATCGGGATCGTCAGGGACTCGCGATACCGCATATGGCCGGGTGTACGCGGCGGCGCTTGCGACCTGGCTGTGGCGTGGCTGCCGTCCCTTGCGACCGGACCACTCCGCCCCGACGCTGCGCCGACACCGGCACTGCCGCGAAACACCCGGCGGTCCCTACGGTCGAGTCCCGTAGCCGATCACAGGAAGCCAATCACAGGAAGGGAGACGACCATGCGGAACCGTCTCGCGAAGGTCGCCGTCGCACTCGCGGCGGTGGCCGGGCTCACGCTCGGGGTGGCATCGCCGGCGTCGGCCGCCAGCAAATGGATGTGGGCCTACGGCGCCTACACCAACGTCTACAACGCCCAGCACCAGACGATCGGCCAGTCCGAGTGGCAGAACATCTACGTCTACTGCCAGGCCAAGAACTTCGGCGGCGTGTGGGGAAACCAGATCTACCTGTGGGCGTACGTCCCGTACGCGACGCCGAGCGGCGCGCGCACCGGCTGGGTCGACGGACGCAACGTCAACAACTTCGACCAGAGCGGCATCGCCGGCATCTCCTGGTGCTGGTAGCGATCCCGCGCGAGGGAGGCGTGAGCCATGACCACGAAACGCACCACACGTCCGGTGAGCCGGCGCGCGTTCCTGCAGACGGGCGCCATGGCCGGCGCCGGCGGGCTCGTGCTGGCTCTGCGGACCGACCCGGGCGCCTGGTCGCTCGGCCAGCCACAGCTGCTGGCCGGCCCAGCGAGCACTTTCACCGCCACGCTGATCCGACGGGCCGACCAGTTGGCCCTGCGGTTCGAGTTCTTCAACCTCAAGCTCCTCAAGGCCGGCCAACCCGGGCCGGGGGTCGTGACCTCCGCCCGTCTGGTCCGGGAGATCTCGTCCCAAGCCGCGCACATCGTCGTCCACTTCGGACCGCAGACGCTGGCCGAGTTCGCCATGTTCGACAACGACCAACCGAGCCTGCCCCTGACCACACCGGTGTCGGCCGTGGTCGCCGGTGACAGTCGGCTGGCGTTCACGGTGCCCGAGTCGACCACGGTCATCCCGTACACGGTCGAGGACCTGCTCGCCTGGGAGAAGCTCACCCAGAACGTCGTTGCGACCGCGCGCAAGACCGTTGCCGGAACACCGGTCCCGGTCGAGCCCGACGCGACGCAGACCTCGATCGAGGCACCCTGGCGGCTGGCGCTCTCGCCGCACGATCAAGCGGCGTGGGCGCATGTGACGACACCGGATCCGCCCGGGCCGGGCGGGCGGACCGAGTTGTGGCACACCCGCCTCGCCGTCCGCAGCGGGGAGGAGATCGACGAGCTGAACTCCGTCGACCGTACGGTGCGGGCGGTGTGGACGCCGGGGTTCGTGCGCTCCTCGCCGGCGCTCGTGCCGCCACCATCGCCGCCGGGCGACACCTCGCTGTCGCCGCTGCAGCGCTGGGAGATCGTGCGCCTCACGTCCGACTGGGGCATCGTCAGCCGGCGCAAGCCGTACGTACCGCTGCCGATGTCCGTCAACCAACTCGCGCTCAGCTCGCTCGGCGCGTGGCTGAAGGCCGACGGGGCCTGGCCCGACGTGCACGACGACGACATCGACTGGAACTTCGGGGTCCTGAGCTGGTCCCACCGCGCGGCGACCGGACGCGACCACTACGTCCGCGTCGTCGAGCGGGGCTTCCTGTTCCCCATCCGGCACCGGGCGGCGATCTTCAAGGTTTACGAACGCAAGATCCGGCCGGTCAACGACCCGACGAACCCGCAGCACGGCCGGCCCGGCGCGTTCGCGCTCAAGCACGCGTTCATCCTGGCGCGCGACCTCGAGCGAACCTACCCATCGCCGGTGCCGGGTGGGGCGGGTGCCGGCAAACACCCGTTCGGTACTCGGAACATGCCGTTCAAGAAGCTGCGGCTCACGACCACGGTCACGCCGAACCTCGTCCTCTACTACGGGCAGACGGCCGTGCAGGAGACCAAGGTGCTCAAGGACCTGGCCAATCCCAACGGCCAGTTCTTCGGCGACGCGGCGTTCTGGCCCCGCGTGGCGACCGGACCCAACACGTCCGAGGACGTGCTGTTCTCCGTCATCGCCACCGATGCGGAGGGACGCGAGACGAACCTGTCGATGCCGCTGATCTTCGTTGCCGTGAACACCTCGACCTCGCAGTCCGATGTCGACACGATCATCGACAACTACATGTCGACCGACCCGACCGCGACCGCCCGCCGCACGCGGGGCCTGTCCGGGCAGCGGGTCGCCCTCGCGACGTTCCCGGGCGGGGCCACCGGCGAATGCGCGTACCCGCTCGAGGAGCTCGAGTTCGGCGCGAGCCTGCCCGACCCGCCGGGCGGGCAACTAGACCCGTTCAACGAACCGCGGTTCTACCCGCAGATGGCGCGGGCGCGGGCCCACCTCGACGCCGTCGAGCGGGTGTCGGGTGGGTCGTTGGGAGCGCAGGACCTCACCCTGCACGACGCGTGGCTCACCGGCGCGGCCAACGAGGGCCGGGTGTTCGCGAAGTTGACTAATGAGGTGGCCCTGTCATTCGGCGCGGATACGTCGGGCGGGGTCGTGACGCCCAACATGAAGATCACGGGGCTGTCCGCGGACACCGGCCCGATCGGCGGCAACCTCGACCAGTCGGCTCCGATCGAGTTCGACCCAGCCGACTTCTTCGCCGGCGCCGCACCCGAGATCCTCGGCGGCATCTCACTGCTCGACGTCATCGACAACGCCGGGTTCGGCTCGGCCGGCGGCGCGCCCCGGCTCGTGAGCACACCCGTCCCCGACGGAACAGAAACGGCACTGACCTGGCGGCCGAAGGTCAAGGAGGCGCTCGGCCTGTTCACGCCGAGCAGTGAGGACTGCATGACGATCGTCGCCCGGAGCCTCGTCCGGGCCGACGGCTCCCCGCCGACCACTCAGATCAGCGGCGACATCAACGAGTTCAAGGTGCACGCCGTCGGTTCGGTGTCACTGGCCACGGTCGACTTCCGGCGGCTGCGCTTCTCCTCGGTCGACGGCAGCAAGCCCAATGTGGACGCCGACGTTCGCGGTGTCCAGTTCCATGGCGTCCTCGAGTTCGTCAACAAGCTCCAGAACTACCTTTCCGCGTTCAGCGGCAGCGGCCAGAACAGCCCAGCGGCGAAGTCCCTCGCGAACAGTCCGGCGAGCGAGCCGGATGGTTCGGGCGGGGCGGGCTTCGTGGAGGTCACCACGGCGGGCATCAAGGTCGGCTACATGGTGACGCTGCCGACGATCGCGGTCGGCGTGTTCAGTCTCGAGAACATCGGCCTGGGCACGTCGTTGGCGATACCGTTCGACGGCCAACCGGCCCGGATCCGATTCACCTTCGCCGAGCGCGAACGGCCGTTCCTGCTCACCGTCTCGCTCTTCGGAGGCGGCGGCTTCTGTGGCGTCTCGTTCGGGCTCGACCAGTTCGAGCTGTTCGAGGCGGCGTTGGAGTTCGGCGCGAAGCTCGCGCTCGACATCGGCGTGGCCTCCGGCGGCGTGAGCGCCATGGCGGGCATCTACCTCGCGATCGGCGCCAACGAGGGCGAGTTGACGGGCTACCTGCGGCTCAACGGCGAGCTGGACATCATGGGGATCATCTCCATGGCCATCGAGTTCTACCTCGGCTTCACCTACGACATGGTCAACAAGGAGGTGTGGGGGGAGGCGTCCGTCACCGTTGAGATCGACGTCCTGGTCTTCAGCGGCTCGGTGACGCTCGGCCCGGTGAAGCGACGCTTCGCCGGAGGCGGCGGCAACGATCCGAATCTGGCGGCCGGTAACCAGGCCGGCTTCGGCGGCAAGGCCGGCTCCGCCAACAAGGCAATCAGGGCCCTGCGGCGAGTGGCCGCCCAGCCGGCCGCGCTCAACGGCTCATCCCCGTCGTTTTTCGACCTCATTCCGCCGCTGGTCTGGTCGGACTACTGCGGCCTCTACGCCCCCGCCGCCTTCGCGTGATCAGAGGGAGTGACTGACGATGCTCAAACAGACGGTCGTGTGGACCGCGGTTCCCAACGGTGTCGAGGCGGGTCTGCTCAAGGTCGTGGGCCTGGCCTCCCCCCGCCTGTCCAGCGACGGCATACCACCCCAACTGACCCTCGAGCTGTTCCCGGATTTCAAGAACTGGGCGACGACCGCGGCCGCAATCACGTTCAACATCCGGATCGGCAACAACCCGCCAATGCCGGCAACCCGCGTCTCCCAACCGCCGAAACCCGAGCTCTGGAGCGCGCTCTTCACACCCGAGACATACGTGCGCCCGTTCCAGTTCAGCGACCACACCGCCAAGAACATCCGGTCGTACCCGGCGGCGAACGTCGCCGATGCGATCGCGCAGTTCTACAAGGAGGTCGCGATGACCTCGCCGACGGAGTTCCCGCTCGCGAGCGTCCTACTCGGCGACCAGCTCCCGGGCCGGATCGCGATGCCGCGGGGCCGCGACGACGAGCGGGGATTCCTCGACCTCCTCAACGGGCGCTACGCCAACCAACGGGCGCTGCCGCCCGGACCCGCCGACCCGGTGATGGACTTCCTTCAGGTCAAGGCGTTCCACCTGGTGACGAAGGGTGCGCAGCCCGTGGAGCCGAAGGTCACGCCCGAGCAACTGGACTTTCACCAGGTACTCGCGCTGCTGGCCGAGTACCCGGCCGTGCAACGCCTGTTGGGGCTCGTCGTGGATCTCACGGTGCCGGTCCCGGCCGGCATGCCGGCGAACACGACCGTCCAACTGGTGCCCGTGTGGCAGCCCGGACTCGCCGGCAGCATCGACCGTACGCTGGTGACGAGCGCCAGCTACGCGCCCGACCGGTTCCTGCCGGCCGACGCTGGAGACGTCAAGGGTGGCGCCATCGACCTGTCCAGCGGCGCGTTCGCGGTCACGCCGATCGACGTCGACGGGGCGGCGCTGAAGGTTCGGCAGTTCGCTGACAACGTCAAGCAGGCCTGGACGGTGGCCAAGAGCGGCGACACTCCCGACCGGTACGCGCTGCCGGCCCTCCGCGGCGGCGGCCTCGCGGTGATCCGCACCGGACGGGCGGCGCAGCAGGCGGCCAAGTTCACCACGGCCAAGTCGACCAACGGCGTGATCGTGGGCGGCGGGAACCCGACGCTCGACGCGGCCGGCCTGCTGCACGGCGTGCGCTGGCACGTCTACGACGTCGGATCCGGACGGTGGTACTCGCTGTGCCAGCGCACCGGCGACTACGAGTTCGCCAAGCTCGGGCTGAAGATCCCGATCGGCGGGAACGGCACAACGTGGGAGGAGGGCGCGGTTACGGCCGCCGCCACCCAGCGCGTGGACGGCTCGGGACCGGATTTCTACCTCGCCGAGTACGTGGCTCGCTGGCACGGCGATAGTCTCGTGGCGCCGCGCCCTGGCAACTGGCTGGACCGCGACCCGGGCCAGCCGCCGACCTCCGGCTCGCCGGGTCCGCATCCGGAGTTCCCGCTTCGTGCCCTCTTCACTCCGCAACCCGGCTCGCTGCCGCCGCTGCGGTACGGGCGCGCGTACCGGCTGCGAGCCCGGGCCGCGTTCATCGGCGGGGCCGGGCTGTCCTACGTGCCCGGCGACCCGTCGTCAAACTTCGCCGGGGCAACGGCCGAGGTGACGTTCGCCCGGCTCGAACCCGTACCGCCGCCGCACGTCGTGCGCCGCAAGCCGCGTACCGCGGGCGACTCCGTGCACCGGCTGGTCATCCGTACCGACTTCGACCTCGAGGGCTCGGAGACGACACCCACCGAGCGGCACATCCTGCCGCCGAAGATCGCCCAGCTCGACGCCGAACGCCACGGCATGTTCGACGGCCCGAACGGGATGGATGCCAGCACGTACGAAATGATCAAGGCCCGTGCGGACGGCGCGCTGACGGCCGGCGACGACCAGGACCCGGTGTTCGACGTCGACCAGCCGTCCTTCCCGGTTGAGGGCGGCTCGACGGCGCAGGTGCCATGGCTGCCCGATCCGCTCGCGCGCGGCGTGGCGTTCTTCGGATTGCCGGGCGCCCCGGCCGGCTCGGTTCACACCGTCTCCTTCGGCAACGGCGAACCCGGCGTGGCATGGCCGAGCCTGCTGCCCGCCCGGCTGCGGCTGGTCGAGGGCCCCGACGCCCCGGCGCCGCTTCCCGACGGCCGGGGCCTGCAGGTCTCGCTCGACAAGGGCGACGTCGCACACGTGCAGGTGAGCTGCCATCCGTACGAGAGCGATCTGCGCTCGCTGCAGATCTGGCGGTGGGTCGAACTGGAGGCCAACCTGCCACCAGCCATTGTGGACGCCCGCCGGGTCGAAGCGAGGAACGGGCGGAACTGGCTGCTCACGCCCCGCGTGCCGGTGGTGCTCATCTGCGCGGTCCGCCGACCCCTGGTCGCGCCGAAGTTCAGCCAGGCGACCGCGACCCGACCGGCGCTCGGGGCCACGTACGCCACTCTCACCGACACGCTGGAGATCAGCCGGAAGAGCACCGTGAGTGTCGACCTGCAGGCGGAGTGGACCGACTGGGTCGACGAGGTGGAGGGCGACGTGTGGCACCCGGCCAAGCCGGTCACGCGGACGGCCGATCTGGGCGAGATCCGGGTCAACCTGGCGGGCGGTCAGCTCAACGAGAGCACGCTGCCGGTGCAGCGGCGCCACGATGTCGGCGACACACGGCATCACCTCGTCACGTACTCGGCCGTCGCGAAGAGTCGCTTCGCCGAGTACTTCGCGGAGCACGCCACGCCTGTGCTGCCGGCCGCGGCCGCGGTGCTGGTCGACAACCGGGGTATCGCCCCGAACTCGGAGGAGGTACGCAGCGCCGACGGCAACGTCCGCTACGTGGCCGGCGTCGACTACACCGTGGACTATCCAGCCGGGACGCTCGCGCGTGTGCCGACCGGCACGATCGCGGAGAACGCCACGGTCGAGCTGCGCTACACCCCGACCGTCAGCCGACCGTCCGACCCTAAGGACCGCCATGCCATCGCGTCGGTCGAATGCTCGGCCCGGCCGGCCGTAGCCAGGCCGCTCTACTGCGTGCCGACCTTCGGTTGGGATCTGGAGAGCCCATCGCCCGATCCCACGCTGCCCGGCCACATCCGCAGCCGCCGGCTCGGCAACGGGATCCGGGTGTACCTGGACCGGCCATGGTGGTCGTCCGGCAACGGCGAACAACTGGGCGTGGTGCTGCTCAACTCGCCGTCCATGCCCGAACGGCTGCGACACCTCGTGACTCAGTGGGGGCTCGACCCTGTGTTCAAGTCGACCGCGCCGGGCCCGACCCTGCCGCAGCAGCAACACTTCCCCCAGCGGGTCGCGTCGCCGGCGCCCGTATCGCTCGCCGAGGTGCCGGGCCAACTCGTCTTGGTGGCGCCGCACGAGGTGCACCCCGACCTCGACCGCCGGCTCTGGTACTGCGACATCGAGCTGGCGCCGGGGCCGAGCTACTTCCCGTTCGTCCGGCTGGCCCTGGCCCGCTACCAGCCCAACGCGATGGATGGCGCGCAGTTGTCCCGGATCGTCCTGGCTGACTTCGCTCAGCTGGCGCCGGATCGGTCGGTCACGCTCAACTACTCGGGCGTGACCAACGTCGGAGTCGCGGTGGTCGGCTTCGGTCCACAAGGGACCAAGGGCAACCCGAGCTTTTTCAACCGGATGGTCGCCACGGTCGAGCGGCGCACGGCGGGCGTGCCGGGCGACCTCGGCTGGGAGGCCGCGGGCGACGTCGCCCTCGCCGGCAACGGCTGGAGTGGCGGCCAGCACATCTGGAACGGCAACGTGCACCTGCCGGCCCCACGCGGCAGCGAACCGATGCGGATCGTGGTCCGCGAGTACGAACGATTCTCCGCGAACAGCGCCGAGGACCGGCTGGTGTTCACCGACATCGTGGATGTGGCGTGATCAACTGTCGCGACAACTTCCAGGAAATGGGGCTATCCCGCGACGGTTTAGCCCCACTTTCCTGGACTGTGCTATGCGCGGTTTCTCTCGCAAGCTTCGAGAAACTTGCCCAACCAACATGATGGACGGGTGAGCCGTTGGCTGGTAGGACTCGCCATCGCGGTGGGCGCGGTGGTGGCGTGCTGGGGCCTGCTCGTTGTGCTGGCCCGCCGCCTCCCGCCCGGGACGGCTCGGGACCTGGCCGCGTTCATCCCCGACTGCGTCACCACGGTGCGGCGCCTGCGTGCGGATCCACGCGTACCCCGGCGGGCGAAGGTGGTCGTGGTGCTGGCCGGGCTGTACGTCGCGAGCCCCGTCGACCTGATCCCGGAGTTCCTGCCGGTCATCGGGCCGCTCGACGACATCGTGGTCGTCGCGTTGGCGCTGCGGTACGCGGGCCGTCGGGTGCCGCGCGACGTTCTGCTCGCGGCGTGGCCCGGCGACCCGGGACTCATCGAGCGGCTGCTCGGCCCGCCGAGGACCTAGGTGGGGCTGGGGGCGCCTTGTGCCTTCGGCACCTCTCGCACCAGAGGTATCCCCTCGCCGGCGAGCTTCATCTCGTACGAGAGGTCGAAGGTCCGGTCGCCCTTGGCCAGCGGAACGCTCGCGGCTCCCGTCTTCGACGACCTGACTCTCAGCACGACTCGGACGACGCCCTCGCCGCCGGTGACACTCGTGAGGTGGCCGTGGTGGACGACGGCCGCGACCGCGGTCACCTCCACCGTGACGGCGACGACGAATGTGACCGTGGCGATCGTCGAGGAGTTCCAGGTGACGTCGACGTCGAGTTCGTGGTCCCACGGGAAGGTGTAGTTCTTGATGGTCACCTGCTTGTAGGTGCCGGGGTTGGCCGCGGTCTCGTGGGCCGCCTTCAGCAACGCCGAGCGCAGACGCCACGCCTCCACCAACACGTCGCTGACCTTGACGTTGAGCAGGCCCGCGACCTTCGTCATGACGGCACGGGCGAAGACGACCGGCGGCACCTCGCCCTGACGCGGGAGCGAGCCGACCTTGGCGAGTCGCTCACCGGCCTCCTCGACCTTCCGCGCAACGGTCCCCGCCGGCCCGGGGATGACCTCGCCGAAGAGCACGTCCCGGATGGTCGTCATAGGACTTCCCGGATCTCGTTGTGGCGGTACGCACTGCGGGTCGCGCGCACGACGACCTCCAGCTGCGGCAACTGCACCTGACGATCGCGGACCCGCTGGCGTCGCAGCGTCTGCCGGAGTGCGAGCAGGCTCGCCAGCAGGAGCAGCAGCACCAGCACCAGCAGGCCGACCCCGGTCAGCATCGGCCAGTCCCAGCTCGCCGGCACCGCCCGGTCGTCCGGCGGCGGCGTCACGACGGCGGCGGCCAGGCACAACGCGGTCACGTCGAGGCTGATCGGGTCCGGGTTGGGGCTGAACCCTCCGACCACGATGGTCCAACCGCCTTCGCGCGCGGGGGCGGCCGCACGCACGGAGTACGGTCCGGGCAGCGTCCCCACCGTCACGTGGTGACCGCCGCCGCCAAGGACCTGGTCCGTGGCGCAGCGGGCGCTCTGCACACCGTTGCGTGGCACGAGGCACGCCGCGAACTGGTTGAAGGTGCTGCAGTCCGGTTGGCCGCTCAGCACATCGAGCCGGACGGGCAGGCTGGGGACGGCGGCGACGCCGGACAGACAGACCGCGTAGGCGCTCGCGAACGCGCCGGCCTTGGCGTTGGGGTCGCCCTGGACCGTGGTGGCATCGATGCTCCACCGCCGGTCCCCCTGCGGATAGCTGCCGCTGACCGCCAGGGTCGCCAGCTTGGGGGGCGCGTACTCCCAGGAGTACCCACCGCCGGAGCGGGCCGTGGTGTCGGGACAGTCGGCCGACATCGTGAACGCGTTCTCCAGGTGGGTCTCGGTGACGACCTGCACGCTGGACTGGCCGTCACCACCGGCCAGGCAGGCGGCGACGACCTGGATCACCTGTGTGGTCTTGGTCGCGTTGGTCACGCC
>Ga0075421_100000864_pt1 | contig 33894 bp, 30 predicted proteins | sample SoiMetdeltSBSDD5_FD_75292 | JGI IMG/M metagenome (GOLD analysis project Ga0075421, IMG submission 75292) | Bulk soil microbial communities from a Populus tree surrounding site in Tennessee, USA - Soil MetaG P. deltoides SBSDD5 | ecosystem: Environmental > Terrestrial > Soil > Tree plantation... | reverse complement strand
GGCGTGCCGCTCAGCCGTTACTGGCTCATCCCTTCGGCGCAGCGCCCAAAAGTTTACTCTCCGCATCCACTCATGTCGGCCGAACAGATCCGTGAAGGCACGCAATACGTCTGGGACCGCTTCTACCGATTGGCAGCGATCTGGCAGCGATCCGACTGCGTGAGGTCGATGCGCTCACGGTTGGCGTTCGTTCTGATCTCGAAGCTGTATCGCCAGATGTATGCGAACACCGGGATCGCCACCGACAGCGCGCGCCATACCCGATCGGCACGGCGCGCCCGATGGCTCGCGAAAGCGGCGCGCCGACTTTTCGTCACTACGCCGATGCCCGGCCTCCAGGCGCCCGCGGCTCTTCGCGAGCGCGCCGACCGCAAGCGCCTTGCGGTCCGGGTGGTGACATGAGGCCGGCGCTCCGCGGATCGATCGTCGCCGGCGCCTTGCTCGTCGCTCTCGCGACCGCCGGGTCGGCCTCCGATCGCGACCGGGCCCGCGCGTTTCTCTCGGCCACGTTCGGCCTCACGGCCGCCGACTTCACGCGCATCGATGCCGGCGAGGTCGTGGCAAAAGGGACGGCGGCCGGTGATGCGCGCGACATCGCCACCTTCGGGATCGTCCGCGTCCGAATCACGCCGGCGTTCTACGTCGAGCGGCTCGCGGACATCGCGAGCTTCAAGAAAGACGACGCCGTGGTGCAGATCGGGGTGTTCGGCCGCCCGCCGGCACTGAGCGACGTCGAGGCCCTCAGCCTCGACGAACCCGACATGCGCAGCCTGCGCGAGTGCCGGATCGGGCACTGCGGCCTGCAACTGCCGGCAGAGACAATCAACCGGTTCCGCGCAGAAGTGAACTGGGGCGGCGTCGACGCCCGGCAGCGCGCCAACGGCCTCATTCACCAGATGCTGGTGGACTACGTCAGGAAATACCAGCAGTCGGGTGCCGCGGTGACGATGCACTACGCGGACCGGGACGACGTGATGGATGTCAGGAACGAGTTCCTGTCGCTGGCGTCGTCCGATGCCGGCGGCTGGGGACGATTCGGCATCCTGCGGCGGCACTTCGTCGAGTATCCATCGGCGTCAACACCCGACGCACGCGATCTGCTGTACTGGTCGAAGGAGATCGTGTCGCGGAAGACGGTCGCGAGCGTGACCCACCTGGCGATCCTTCCCTGCGCCGATTCGCCCGCGGCGTTCGCCGTCGGCTCGAAGCAGATCTACGGCAGTCACTACTTCGACGCGTCATTCGGTCTCACGGTCCTGGTGCCCGATCCGTCGTCGCCGTCGCCCGCCACCTACGTGGCCTACATGAACCGATCGCGCGTCGACGTCATCGGCGGGATGTTTGGCGGCGTGGCGAAGAAGATCATCGCGTCAAAGGCTCGAAGCACGGTGGGGGATACATTGGGGCGACTGCGAACACGCCTGGAGCGGGAGTTCGCGGCCCGGCCATCGCCGTAGGGCGGCCGCAGCCTTCCGGCTTTAGGCGGAAGGCTGCGGCCGGCGATACACTGAGGGCTGGATCAGCCGATGCGCATCCGCACCCTCCTGGCCGGTGTCATCCTGCTTGCCGCCGCGGCCTCACCCACTCACGGGCAGACGCGTCCGCCCGAGGCGACAGTTACCCCGTTCGTCGAATCGGATGCGGTGCGCCCGGGGTCGCGGGTTCGCCTGGCTCTCACGGTCGCGCTGCCCGAAGGGCTGCACGTTCAATCCGATAAACCACGGGATCCTTCATTGATCCCGACCGCACTGACCATCGACGCGCCGCCCGGCCTGAAGGTCACGCAGCTGGTGTTCCCGCATCCGACCGACTTCGCGCAGGAGGGCCAGCCCCAGCCGCTTGCCGTCTTCGAGCGCGAGTTCGTGGTCGGTGCGGAGCTCGACATCGACAAGAGCGTCGCGCCCGGAGAGCTCGCGATCCCCGGCAAGCTTCGCTACCAGGCGTGCAACGACAAGGTCTGCTTCCGGCCCATCACCGCGACGACCGGGTGGGCGCTCAGGATCGTGCCCGCCAGCGCGAAGGCAGGATCACCCGCGCATCGCGACGTGTTCACCCGGCTCACAGCAGGACGGCGGACCGGACCTCCGGTCGCGCGCTCCCTCGATCCGATTCCCCCGAAGCCATCCGCGCCGGTCGATCCCCGCGACTTCTCGAAGCTCGATGGCTTCAGCGTCGCCGGCACGACCGGCGGCTACCTGAAGACGCAGGCGTTCCTCGAATTCATTCACGATGCCGAACAGGGCATCGCACGCAAGGGTCTGTTCGAGGGACGTGGACCGATTGCGATCCTGTTGCTGATCCTGATCGGCGGGCTGGCGCTCAACCTGACCCCGTGCGTGCTGCCGATGATCCCGATCAACCTCGCAATCATCGGCGCGGGCGCGCAGGCGGGCTCACGCCGCCGCGGCTTTCTGCTCGGGTCGACCTACGGCGCCGCAATGGCCGTCGTCTACGGCATCCTCGGCCTGGTCGTGATCCTGACCGCAGGAACGTTCGGCACAATCAACGCCTCGCCCTGGTTCAACGCGGGCATCGCGGCCCTCTTCGTCGTGCTCGGCCTCGCGATGTTCGACGTCGTCAACATCGACTTGTCGCGGTTCTCGAGCGGCATGCGCGGACCCAGCCAGCGCGGAACGTTCGCCGTCGCCTTCACGATGGGCGCGGTGGCCGCGCTGCTGGCGGGAGCCTGCGTCGCGCCAGTGGTCATCCAGGTTGTTCTCTTTTCCAGCAGCCTCTACGCCGGCGGGACGTCGCTCGCGCTTGCGCTGCCGTTCGTGCTCGGGCTCGGAATGGCGATCCCCTGGCCGATCGCGGGTGCCGGCCTCGCGTCACTGCCGAAGCCGGGCATGTGGATGGTACGCGTGAAGCAGGCTTTCGGTGTGCTGATCCTCGCGACCGCCGCCTATTACGGCTACATCGCGTACGGTCTGTTCCAGAACCTGCGCGTGGACGCCGCCGAGGTGAGCAGCAGCGTCCAGGAGAAGCTTGGGGAAGGATGGACCAGCTCACTCGCCGCGGGGCTCGAACAGGCTGCGCGGGAGAACAAGCCAGTGTTGATCGATTTCTGGGCGACCTGGTGCAAGAACTGCCTGACGATGGACAAGACGACGCTGGCGGATCCGGAGGTCATCGCCGCGCTGTCGAATTACGTGAAGGTGAAGTTCCAGGCGGAGGATCCCGAAACCGAGCCGGCGAAGTCGCTGATGACGCGGTTCAAGGCGGTCGGCCTGCCGACCTACGTCATCCTGCGACCGGGATCGTCTGGAACGCGCACCAGCGTTCCCTAGCCAAACAACACGTCTTTACGGGAGGGCCAGGAGATCAGGAGAAAAACAAGGGTTTCCTCCTGATCTCCTGGCCCTTTTGTAGAAATGTCTCTGGTTACGGCTTCGTCTTGCCCCGGGTCTTCAGCTCCGCGACTGTTCGTTCCCAGTAGGCTTTCGACCCGATGTAACCCTTCGTGTCGGGCATCGCGGCGAGGATCGTGCGGCGCACTTCGAGGATGTCGATCTTTCCTTCCTTCCTGTAGAGCACCTGCCCGCCCGGCGCGATCACCATCGTGAGCGGCTGCGCAGGATTCCACTTCTCCCCCCACGCGGCCTGGAGGCCGGCGCGATCCGGGGTGGCGAACTGCTTGTTCTGGCTCGAGGCGTACTCCTTCTTGAGGAACGCGAGCACCTGCGGCGCGTCGGTGGGAGCGTTGGTATTGATCGTGACCAGGTCGAAGGCGCGCTTGCGGTACATCCGGTAAGTCGTCTCGAGATCGAAGAACTGGCTGGCGCACGCGGCGCAGTTCGTCGACCAGAGATTTACGAGCAGCACTTTGTCGGTCGAATTGGCGCGGATCTTCTTCAAGTCCTCGGCGCCGACCATATCGACGGTGACGGGCTCGGCCTGGATGCGGGTCCACTCCTGTTCCACGCCCGACGCTTTCGACAGCCACTTGGTGGTGCAGCCGAACGCGGTGGTATCGGTCACCGGAACCGGCTTGCCGGCGAGCAGCGCGTCGATCGCGTTCCTTGCGTCCTGGGTCTTGACCAGCTCCTCCCGCTGGTTGTCGTCGATCCGTCCCTGATATCGCAGCTTGCGGTCCTGGTCGAAGATGAAGATGTGCGGGGTGGCGACGGCGCCGAACTTCACCGAGACCGCCTGGGTGTCGCCGTCGTAGAGATACGGCCAGTCGATCCCCCGGAGCTGGGCCCGAAGCTTCATCTCTGGCAGGGAGTCGGTTACGTCCGTGTATCCGAGCTCGTCCAGCCGCACGGTCTTCGGATTGTTCGGATTGATCGCAACGAGACCCATGCCTTTCTTCCGGTAGTCCTCGTAGAGCTTCTCGATCCGACTCTCATAGAGCTGCGATACCGGGCAGTGATTGCTCTCGAAGACGATGGCCAGGAGCTTCGTGCCCGCATACTCGGATGCCTTGTGCGTCTTTCCGTCGACGCCGGGCAGGCTGAAATCCGGCAGTGGCGAACCGATCGGAAGCACGGGATGTTCGAGGTTCGACTGGATTCCGCGTCCGCTCCCCTGCGCGGGCGCCTGCTGACGGGCGGTCAGGGACTCCGTACCGATTGGCAGCGCGACGAGCGCCACCGCTGTTGCAAGCGTCCCGAAGAATCGGCTCATGTTCTCCTCACTTCTCGCCCTTCGACTTCGCTCAGGGCAGGCCTGTATTGGACCAGTAGGCGGTGTGTCCGGGGAATTTCGGATCCTCAGGAAGGTTCGCCAGGATGGCGCGGCGCAGCCTGTTCACGTCGAGCTCGCCAAGCTCCTGATACATCACGTCACCGTTCGGCGCGAGCAGGATGGTGAAGGGCACCGGCGCCGGCATCTTCGGGTCGAACGCAGCCTGAAGGCCGTACACGTCCGCGGTGGCGAACAGCAGGTTGCGGTGCGTCGCCTTGTGCGTCTTCAGGAACTCGAGCACACCGGGCTTCTCTTCAGGATCGTTGACCGACACGGTGACGAACTCGAGCCCGCGAGGCTTGTACATCTGCCAGGTCGCCTCGAGATCGGGGAACTCGGTGGCGCATGGCGCGCACCACGTCGCCCAGAAGTTGATCAGCAGGAGCTTGCCGGTGCCGTTCTGCCGCAACCGTTTGAGCTCGTCGGCGCCGGCCATCTCGACGGCCACGGTCGCATTACTGGGCGCCGGCTCTGGCTGATTCGCCGCCGCGGCTGCCAGCCCTTTGACCTGACACCCATCGACACGCGTGCGCGCGTCCGCAACCGGCTTGCCCGCGAGCAGCGCATCGATGGCATTGCGGGCATCCGCGCTGCCACCCCGCTCGCCCTCGTCGATACGCCCTTCGTAGCGCAGCGTGCGCGCCTGATCGAAGACGAAGACATGCGGCGTCGAGGTGACGCCGAACTTCTTCGAGAGCGCCTGATCGTGGCCGTCTGACAAATACGGGTACTGGAGCTGCCGATCCGCCGCGCGCCGCTTCATGTCCTCGAGCGTCTCGCCGAGGTCGGAGTAACCGAGGTCTGCGGGCTGCATCGCGGCGGGCGCATTCGGGTTGATCGCAACGACCGAGACGCCCTTGCCGCGGTAGTCCTCGTGGAGCTTGCGGATACGCGCCTCGTATTGCTGTGAGACCGGGCAGCTGTTGCCGGTGAACACCACCGCGAGCACGCGGCTATCTGCGTACTCGGCGAGCGCATGTGACTTGCCGTCGATCCCGGGCAGCGAGAAGTCGGGGGCGGCTGCACCGATCGCGAGATGCGGAGACTCGGAGCCTCGGCAGGCACCGAGTGCCAGGGCAAGCAGGACCGTCGCGGAGGGTCGGCGCATCGTGGCGAAGATTACAACATCCATCCGGTTTCCGGAGACCAGAGAACGGAGCTTACGTTCACGGGAGGCAACGGATCTCAAAACGGAGCAACGGAGCCAACGAAGGAAACGGAAACCCCGCTGCTTTCGCCGGGCTCACCGGGTCCGCCGCTGGCGCCGGGCCGCAGGCCCGGCTGGAGGGTGGGAGAGCGATCCGGACCCACAAGCGGCCGACAGCACATGAGCCGCTTGTGGGTCCGGATCGCTCTCCCACCCTCGCGCGCGCTACGCGCGCGCCCAGCGGCTGAGTGCAGAGTCCTGTCGATGCCAACAGTCGTCTCCGTTTTCTCCGTTAGCTCCGTTGCTCCGTTTTTGAGATCCGTGGTCTTCGGATCCTCGGTCTTCGGATCCTCCCTCCCTCGCCTCCCCTCCAGCATGCCCCTTGCAACATCGCCTCTTTGGAGGTCCTCATGGCCAAATATGGCAAAGGCGCGAGCAAGCGCGTCGAATCGGCAATGCGGCGAAAGAAGAAAGGGACGTTGAAGAGCGGCTCGGGCCGGAAAGTGACGAGCCGGAAGCAGGCGATCGCCATCGGGCTCAGCGAGGCACGTGAGAAGGGCGCGAAGGTACCGTCACGGAAGACGTCGCGCAGAACCTCCAAGAAACGGTAGCTGATGCCTCAACATGGCAAGGGCCTCGTCCGCTACGCGGTGGTTGGACTCGGCCATATCGCGCAGGTGGCGATGCTGCCGGCCTTCGCGCACGCACGACGCAACTCTCGAATCACGGCGCTCGTCAGCGACGACCGCGCCAAGCTCAGGCAGCTGGCCTCGCGGTACCGCGTCGAGCACACGTTCAGCTACGACGACTACGACGCCTGCCTGGAGCAGGTGGACGCCGTCTACATCGCGCTGCCGAACTCGATGCACGCCGAGTACACGATTCGCGCAGCACGTGCGGGCGTGCACGTGCTCTGCGAGAAGCCGATGGCGGTCACCGTCGAGGAGTGCCGGCGGATGATCGCAGCCTGCCGCCGCCATCGCGTACGGCTGATGGTTGCGTATCGGCTCCACTTCGAGGAGATCAACCTGCGGGTGGTCGATCTCGTGCGCCGCGGCCGGATCGGCGAGCCGAAATTCTTCAACTCGTCATTCTCGATGACGGTGAGGCCCGGCGACATCCGGACGAAGAGGGACATGGGCGGCGGCTCCCTCTACGACATCGGCGTCTACTGCATCAACGCCGCGCGCTATCTGTTCCGTGCCGAGCCGCGACAGGTGACCGCGATCTCGGTCAACAACGGCGGGGCCAAGCTGGCGGAAATCGACGAGTCCACCGGCGCGCTGCTGCGTTTCGAGGGCGAACGCGTGGCTGCGTTCGTCACCAGCTTCAACGCCACTGACGTCGCCTCCTATCGCATCGTCGGATCGAAGGGCCACGTCCATGTCGAGCCGGCGTACGAGTACGCGGAGGGACTCGAGTACGAGCTGACGATCGACGGGAAGACCACCCGCAAGCGCATCGGCAAGCGCGACCAGTTCGCGCCGCAGCTGCTCTACTTCTCGGACTGCATCCTGAACAACCGTGAGCCCGAACCCTCGGGCGAGGAAGGCATGCAGGACGTCCGCATCGTCCAGGCCCTGTACAAATCGGCGAAAACAGGCAGAGCGGTGACGATTCCGCCGTTCACGAAAACGAAGCGACCCAGCGGACGCCAGCGAATCAGCAGGCCGGGCGTCAGGAAGCCGGCGCTCGTGAAAGTACAGAGCGCCAGCGAAGACTGAAGGCGCGCAATCACATCGGCTCGTCGGCGCTCGGCCCGTAGATCTGGGGGACGGTCGCTCCCATCGGCCGCAAATAGGTCGAGATCTGGCCGCGATGGTGGATGATGTCGAGCAGGAAGCCCCAGGCCATCTCGGCGCCCGGCTCGTTCATCACTTCCTGTCCCTGGAACATGAACGGCATCTTGCCGGACCAGCGCGCCGGGTCGGTCGCCTCGAGCGTCCTCGTCCCCGCGTCGTGTGAACGATCGTAGGTGTCGAGCACCTCCTTCATCGTCTTTGGCGCGGGGATCTCGGCCCATTCGAGAGCGCCCTTGTCGAAACCGTCCGCGAGCACGATCTCCTCGCGCACGATCAGCCACGCGACTTCTCGCGCGGTTCGCGACTTGGGATCGGGTCGATAGTCTGACCCTTCCGGGATCCGCGAGAGCACGGCGCGGGTGGCCGCGGCTTCCTTGTTCCAGTACTTCAGAAAATGAGCCTTTTCGTCCATGCATTACCCCGGTTCAGGCTTAGCAGGCGGCTGAAAAGCGCCGCCTGAAGGCAGAAGGCAGAAGGCAAAAGGCAGAAATGTTTAGAGTTGTGCCTTCTCCCTTCTGCCTTTTGCCTGGTCGGCGATACTCTTTCAGCAACCTGTTAGCTTAGGAACGGACCGCCTCTCTCCGCCACGCGGCCGGAGGAGAGCCGGTCGCGCGTTTGAACGCACGACTGAACGCCGCTTCCGACTCATAGCCGACGCGCGTCGCGATGTCCTGGATGTTGCCGGTACCGTCGCGCATCATCTGCTTCGCGAGCTGCATCCGCCAGCCCGCAAGGTATCGCATCGGCGCCTCGCCGACCAGCTCGGTGAAGCGCTGTGCCAGCACCGAGCGGGAGACCGCCGCCTCCCGCGCGAGCTCGTCCACCGTCCAATCGCGAACGGGGTCCTCGTGCATCAGGCGCAGCGCCTTGCCGACGTACGGATCGTTCAATCCGGACAGCCATCCACCCCGGTTCGTAGGCAGGCGCTGCATGTACTCACGGAGGATCTCCACGAACATCAGTTCCGTCAGCCGGCCGAGGATGGCCGCGTTGCCGGGACGGGCCGCTCGCGCTTCATTGACGGTGAACTTCAGCGTCGTGCCCAGCCACGTTCCCGATCCTTGCGGCACGACATCAGGCAACGTGCCGCGCGTGTCGACTGCCTCGATCGACGAATAGTCGTCGCGGCTTCGGACCAGCAGCATCGTCGGCAAGGCATCGACCAGCGGGCTGAAGCGCTGATCGCAGTTCAGATATCCGCAGACGAAGCGTGAGGTTCGTCCGCCGCCGCCGTAGGACAGCTGGGGCGGTTCGTCGTGCTCACCGGGCGAAAAGATCGCTGACAGCGGACTCGGCGTTCCCGCGCCGTGACTGCGCATGGTGTGTTGATCGCCGCGGGGGAAAACGACCACGTCGCCGCTCTGCATCAGCGTCACTGGATGCGACGGGCAGGCGACCTCGCATTCCCCCTCCACGAGGATGTGAAAGAGCACGACGCATTCCGCTTCCGGCATCACGGCCGCAGCGAGCTTGTCGGGAAGTGGCGATTCGATGGCCCACGGCGATGAAAAGTCCGCCGTGAAGAACACGGCCCCGGACAGTCGCACGACCCGCAGCACGTCGGACAGCACATCCATGTCGGTCTCTCTCGAAAAGGCGGCGGGGTCGCCGGGGACCCGGTCAAGGATTCCAGAGCCTCAATCAAGCCGTCAAGCAAATCCGGCGGTTGGGACAAGCGACACAGAGTCGCGGTCATGGCACACGGGCGCCAGTCGATTCAGGATCGCTCCACTGCAACAGCGCACTCGAAGAGGAGCGAAATCATGCCGCTGATCACACCGGACCCGACGTTTTATCCCTCGCCGACGATGGCCGTGAAGTCACCGCCAGAGACGCTGGCCTACGTCGCGCTCATCAACCCGATGCAGGATGACCGCACCGACGCGCTCGGCGTCGTCGACCTCGACCCCGCGTCGTCCGGCTACGGACGCGTGGTCGGTCAGACCGACATGCCAGTGGCCGGCGACGAACTGCACCACTTCGGCTGGAACGCGTGCAGCTCGTGCCTGTGTCCGTATGCGCCCCACGCGCACATGGAACGGCGCTACCTGATCGTTCCAGGGATCCACTCGTCGCGCATTCACATTCTCGACACGAAGCCGGATCCGCGGCATCCGCGGATCGTGAAGGTCATCGAACCCAAAACGGTGTTCGAGCGAACAGGATATGCCGCACCGCACACCGTGCACTGCGGGCCGGACGGCATCTTCGTCAGCGCGCTGGGCGCGCCGGACGGCAACGGCCCCGGCGGCACGTTCATCATCGACCCCGAGACGTTCGATGTCCGCGGACGATGGGAGCTCGATCGCGGACCGCAGCAGCTCGCCTACGACATGTGGTGGCACCTTGGCCAGGACACGATGATCACCAGCACATGGGGGACGCCCAACATGGTCAAGGACGGCGTCAACCCGGAGCTTCTGCTCGCAGGCAAGTACGGCAGCAAGGTGCACGTGTGGGACCTGCGCCGACGCCGTCACGTTCAGGAGCTGGAACTCGGGGCTGAACAGCAGATGGTCCTGGAGCTCCGGCCGGCGCACGATCCGCGGCGCGCGTACGGGTTCGCCAGCGTGGTGATGTCGTTGAAGGACCTGTCGTCGTCCATCTGGTTGTGGCATCGCAAGACACGGAAGAACGGCTCGCACGAGTCCGACGGACAGTGGGCGATCACGAAGGTCATCGAGATTCCCGCCGAACCAGCAGACCCGGAGAAGCTGCCGCCGCTCCTCCAGGGATTCAAGGCGGCGGCGCCGCTCGTGACCGACATCAATCTGTCCGTGGACGATCGCTACCTGTACGTGTCGTGCTGGGGCCTGGGAAAGTTCATCCAGTACGACGTCAGCGATCCGTTCAACCCCAAAGAGGTGGCCTCGATCAGGCTGGGTGGCATGGTGGAACGGACGCCCCACCCGAGCCGGCCAGGACGCCCCCTGAACGGCGGACCGCAGATGGTCGAAGTCAGCCGCGACGGGACGCGCATCTATTTCACGAACAGCCTCTACACGCCCTGGGACAAGCAGTTCTACCCGGACGGCATCCAGGGATGGATCGCGAAGGTCGATGTGCCGCCGGGCGGCGGCGCGATCAGGCTCGATCCGGACTTCTTCGTCGATACCGGCAACATGCGGCCGCACCAGATTCGGCTCGAGGGAGGTGACGCCTCCTCCGATTCGTACTGCTACGCGTGAGGGGCGGGAGGCTGTCATGGACTGGTATCCACTGGCGTTTCTCGGCGCCTACCACGGGATCAATCCCGGCATGGGATGGCTGTTCGCTGTGGCGCTCGGCATGCAGCAGGGCAGCGCGCGCGGCGTGTGGCGTGCGCTGCCGCCGATCGCCCTCGGTCACGCGGCGGCGGTGGCGATCGTGGTCGCGACCGCGGCGCTGGCAGGCCTGATGATCCCGCTCGACGCGCTGAAGGTCGTCGTGGCGTCGATGCTGATGTTGCTCGGAGTCTACCGGCTGTGGCGTCATCGGCACCCGCGCTACGGAGGCATGCAGGTCGGCTTTCGCGACCTCACGGCGTGGTCCTTCCTCATGGCGTCGGCGCACGGTGCCGGCGTCATGGTGCTCCCGTTCGTCCTGCCGGTGCCCGCCGCCTTGTCCGCAGTCGGCCACGAGCATCCGCATCACATGGTTGCTCCGGACACGAGCGCGGTCGCGGCAGCGAACGCGCTGGCCGTCGGTGTCCACACCCTGACCTATCTCGGCGTCATGGCTCTCGCGGCGTGGATCGTGTACCGGAAGCTCGGACTGAACCTTCTTCGCAGGGCCTGGCTCAACATGGATTGGGTGTGGGCCGGCGCCCTGGTCGTTACCGGCATTGTCGTGTTGTTGAAGTGATCCGGCATTGAATGAAAGGAGTGCGCCATGCGCGACTCACAGATCCGATTCATACGCCAACTGGGCTTCCCGGGAACGCAGTTTCCCGACAGCTTCTACTCGGCACTGATGTTCCAGCCAAGAGCCGTTGGCTGCGTGGTGGTGCTCGGCGTCCTGCTTCAGAGCGCCTGGCCCTTCCTTGCGCTGTCTGCGGCACTATGGTGGAGCACCTTGTTTCCGTCCTTCAATCTGTTCGACGCGATCTACAACTCCCTGGTCGCGTACCCGCGTGGTCTTCGGCCCCTCGGCGTCGCACCGGCACCGCGACGGTTCGCGCAAGGCCTCGCCGGCACCGTCGCGATGGTGATTGGCGTCGCTCTCCTCATGGAGGTGACGACGGTCGCCTGGATCTTCCAGGGTCTGTTCGTCGTCGCGTCCATGGCGGTCGTGTTCCGGGACTCTTGTGCTGGTGCGGAGGTCTACTACGTGCTGAGACGTATGCCTCGACCGTCGGCGTCACGCTGATCCCTGGAATCTCTGGCGATCCGGGGACGAAGTCCCCGGATCAGCATTGGTTGCCGGGCACGCAGCCGGCGTTACGTGCAGCCCGCGAATGCCAGCATCAGCGTGAGCCCGCGAGGGTATCAGCCAGGCGCAACTTGATGAAGGCCTGCCGGGTCACCCCGATGCGTCTCGCCTCGCGGTCGATGGCACGCAGCAAGTCCACCGGAAAATCGACGTTCACGCGGTGACGGTAGGCCGCGGTCCGGTCGCCGGGGTCCGGGTCCGGATGGCACGCCGTAAGGCCGGGTGGTAGCCTTGATCCTCCCGATGAAGCCTCCAGTTCCCAATCGCCGCACGGTTCTTCAGCTGCTCGCCGCGCTTGGAGCTCTGCCGGTCAACGCATTCCCGAGGCCGTCCCGAGCACAGTCGAGGGGCGGACCGCGGACCGCGGGCGACGGACAGCATGTTCATCCAGGCAGCAACATCCAGGACGCCCTCGAAGCGGCAGCCAAGGATCCCGACAACAAGCGAGTCATCGTGCATGCCGGCACCTACCGGCCGAAGGCGAAGGGACAGGCACTGATCTGGTTCAATGCCCGGCACGACGGCATTACGCTCGAGGCCGAGGGCGACGTCACGCTGACGGCAGCCAATCCCGACATCGCGGATCGGAAGGCGCCGAGTCATCCGGCCGTCGTCAACCACGTCGTGTATTTCGGCGACGGCATCTCGCGCAAGACGGTAATGCGCGGGTTCAGGATCACCGGCGCCAACAACTTCACGACCGGTTCCGGCGATCGTTCGCCGATCGAATCGGACGACGTGCGGAAGACGCCGTTCTTCTTCGCAGACGGCGGCGGGATCAAGATCTACGCGCGGTCCTATCCGACCATCGAGCAGGTCGAGGTCGTCGACAACTACACCAGCCCGTGCGGCGGCGGCGTCTCGGTCGAGCACCTCGATCAACTGCAGGACTCGGTGCTGTTTCGCGACTGCGTTTTCAGGAACAACCGCACCCAGATCACCGGATCAGCCGTGGACGTGCTCCACGGCAGCCGCGCCACGCTCGAGAACTGCCTGTTCACGGGGAACGTCGCCAATCTCGGCGTCGACTACGTCGGGATGTTGAGCGGCGGCGAGTATCACACGCAGAACGGCTCCGGCGCCCTGACGGTCTTCGCACGATCGCGCGTCGCGGTCACTCGCTGCACGTTCACCGGCAACTGGAACGGCGTGGACGACGACGGCACCGGGAGCACCTATGTGGATTCGATCTTCTGGAAGAACACGCTGGCGGGGGGCATATCCGAAGGCGGCCGCTACGAAATCGACATCGTCGATGCCGCGGGAGTCCGCGGTTCGTTCATCCACGGCGACATCAACGACCTGAGACGGACGATCGATTCCAAGGCGAACCGGTTCGATCCGCCCGATCCGCGGTTCGATGCGGCGTATGTGCCGCAGGCGCCGGAGTATGCCAAGGTGGGTTACAGGCCGGCGGCGCGGGTCAAGCCTTCCGCCTGAAGCCGCGGCCCCGGACTGCGGACTGCGGACTGCGGACAACGTCATTCTTCTTTGATCTCTGTCAACGAATTCATCTTGAACGGCCCCGGAACCGTCTGCCTCTTCCCCGACGGCCACTGCACCTCGATCCCGTCCACGGCTTGTGCCGCACCGAGCCCGAAGTAGAGCGGATACAGGCCGTGCGACAGGTAGCCCGAGTTCCCGTCGAACACCTTGGTGTAGGTGGCGCCGCCGGCCGTAACCTTGACCACTGCGCCCAGGCCGTTCCGGTTCGATGACGATCCGGTGAGCTTCACGGCGACGTAGCGCACCTGTGCCTTCTCTGACAGGTTGCTGATCAGCACCATCGGCGCCGCATTGAAGTCGTTGGTGACGATGTCGAGATCGCCATCGCCGTCGACGTCGACAATCGCCGAGGAGCGGGTGCCCCGGGCGCCCCAGATCGCGATGCGGCCGGCCTCGCCCTGCGCGTCCTTGTGGTTGCGGTCCTTGCCCGACGCGTCCAGCTCGAAGAACGGCGTCGAGACGCCGCCTGCCCTCGGCTCGATCCCGAGCACGAACTCGGCGTCCACGAAGCGGCGGCCGCCCTCGTTCAGCTTCACCGAGTTGATCATGTAGCGCTCGGGATAGTTCATCCCCGAGGCGATAAAGGCGTCGTCGAACCCGTCGGCGTTCAGGTCGCCCACGCTCGGCCCCCACGGACAGTAGTTCTCGGCCCCGATGTCGTCGGAGACCTCGCGGAATCTGTTCGGTCCGTCCTTGAGGAAGAAGCTGTTGCCCCAGATGCTGGTCTTGCCGGTGCCGCGGAACGAGACCGGCCACTTCATCGTGGACTTCAGCTTTTCCTGCTCGGGCGGAATCGTCTGGCTCATGTCCGAGTGCATGTCGGTGACGAAGATGTCGAGCCGCCCGTCGTTGTTGAAGTCGAAGACCTTGATCCCCATCGAGCCCCAGGACGTGCGGGGAAACACCTGCCGGCTCTTCCTCACGAAAATCCTGCCCGCACCATTCTCGTAATACTGATCGTCCCCTTCCATGTTCGTCAGGTAGAGATCGAGCCAGCCATCGTCATTGCCGTCCAGGGCGGTGGCATCGCCGGTGAAGGACAAGTCGACGATCCCCATTCGTTTGGACACGTCGACGAATCGGTTGCCGCCCTGGTTGTGATACAGGATGCTGCGCTCGGCACGTTCCGGCTTGAGATGGCCGGAGAACGCGTCGTCGAAGGCGACGTAGTATTTGTAGCCCTCCCCGGCCACCGTGTCGGTCGTATAGCGTCCGACATTGACGAGGAAGAGATCGAGGCGCCCGTCGCGGTCGTAGTCGAAGAACACGGCTCCCGACGAGTGGCCCACGTACGAGAGGCCGGCGGCGGCGGTGATGTCCTGGAACCGGCCCTTGCCATCGTTCTCGAACAGCAGGTTGCCGCCGCGAACGGTGGTGACGTAGAGATCCGCATCGCCATCGTTGTCGATGTCGGCAAACGACGCGGTCACGCTCACCCGATCGGGAACCGCCACTCCTGCCGCCGCGGTGATGTTCTCGAACCTTCCGCCGCCGGTATTTCTCCAGAGTTGATTGCCGCCGACCTGGTTGGCGAAATAGATGTCGGTGAGGCCGTCTCCGTCCACGTCGGCTATCGCCAGGCCGTTGCCATGATCGTAGTGGGCGGCCTTGTAGGTCTTCCCCGCATCCGCCACGATGTGGTGCTGGAAGGTGATGCCGCTCTCGCTGCGGCGATCAGTGAAGGCGAAGTCATGGAACGCCTTGACACCTTCGACGGCCTTGGCCTGCGCAGTGCCGAGCTTCCTCAGCCAGGATGTGTCCTGCAGATCGTCCGGAACGTAGCGAACCGCCGCGTCGCGGGCAGGAGCCTGACCGTCCAAAGCTCCACCACCTCGAGCCCAGGCGCCGGGAATGAGCGGCGTTCCCGCCGCGACGACACCGATGATCAGCGCAGGAATGATGCGGGATCCACCTGTTCGTCCCATGGAGAAACGACTGTATCATCACCGGCCGATGAGCCTTTCTCTCCTGATTCGCCGTACGCATATGTATCTGGCGCTGTTCCTGTTCCCATGGCTCCTGATGTACGCGCTCAGCACCGCGGTGATGAATCACCGGGCGCTGTTCGTCGACGAGTCGGGTGGCGGGGCGCCGCAGTTCGAGCGCGAGCGCGAGCTCGTGTACGACGGCGTGTTCCCGAACGATGCCGAGCTCAGGACGATCTCACGCCAGATCCTGGCATCGCTGGATCTCGACGGCGCGCACGGCGTGACCCTCCGCAAGGACGGGGCGATCGTGATCACTCGGAACGATCTGCTGACACCGCGCCGGATCACCTACACGCCGGCCAGTCACGCCCTGCTGATCGAGCGGCTGCCGCACCGGACCAACGCGATCCTCGAACGCTTCCACCGCCGGCGGGGATACGCGACCGGCTACACCATGGATACGGTGTGGGCCGTGACGGTCGACGCGGCCATCGGCGCGATGGTCTTCTGGGTGCTGTCGGGTCTCTGGATGTGGTGGGAGATGAAGGTCACGCGGCCGCTCGGCGCGCTCGCCCTGGCGGGCGGCGCGGGTCTGTTCGCCCTGTTTCTGGCCACCATCTAGGCAACGCCGATGACATTCGCGCATTTCAACCGCCGCCTGCACCTGTATCTCGGTCTCTCGCTGCTGCCGTGGCTGTTCATGTACGGCATCTCGTCGATCCCGTTCGCGCACAACCAGTATTTCGAACGGCGCGACGCCGCCAAGGGCATTCCTCTCTGGAGCCTGCGCTCGACCCACACGGTGGACGCCGCCATTCCCGAGGATCCCGGTCAACTGCGCACGTTCGGCGCATCGCTCCTGCAACAGGCCGGCATCACCGCCGACACGTTCGGCGCCTACCGGCAGAGTCCGACGCAGGTCAACGTGTACGTGTACTCGTTCTGGAATTCGACGCAGCTGAAGTACTTCGCCGATCAGCAGCGGCTCACCGTCGAGGACCGGCGCTTCCGGTGGGACCACTTCCTCACCGGCATGCACGCGCGCGGCGGGTTCGAGCAGGAAAGCCTGTTCGTCCGATCCTGGAGCGTGATCGTCGACCTGGTCTGCCTGGCGATCGTGGTCTGGATCGCATCGGGGCTTTACATGTGGTGGGGATTACCGGGATCGCGCCGCTTCGGCTGGCTGACGATTGCGGCGGGTACGATCTCGTTCGCGATTTTTACAATTGGATTGTAGGGCCGGGTCTTCAGACCCGGCCGACTGCGGCTGCGGGTCTAAAGACCCGCCCCCACAATTCGAACCGAACCGCGAACCCGCGAACCGCGACAAAAGTATGTTCATCATCGAGCTGATCTACAAAGCGCCGCTCGAACAGATCGACGCGCAGATGAAGCCGCACATGGCCTTCCTGAACAAGCACTACGCGTCGGGGCACTTCCTGGTGTCGGGCCGCAAGATTCCGCGAGATGGCGGGATCATCCTCGCGGTCGGGAAGAGCCGCGAGGAGATCGAAGGGATAGCGGCCCAGGATCCGTTCTGCAAGCAGGGGCTGGCTGACTTCAGGGTCATCGAGTTTCGGGTCAGCCAACGCGCCGAGGACATTCAGAAACGAATAGTGGGCTAGTTCGCCGAGGACACGAAAAAGAACAACACGGAGGCGCGGAGCCACGGGGATGAGCGATGGTCCGGTGTTGTTCTTCGTGAATCAGCGGTACAAGAGAACAGCTGCGCGGCTCTCAACGAACGCCGCCGCCTCCCGATCCCACTCCTCGAGCAGCGCCGGCAGCCGCCCCGCGTCGATGGCCAGGCGGGCCTTGTCCGAGCCGGTCAGCCGATCGATCGTCTTGCCCCAGGCGAAGTCGGCCGGATGCTGGCGGCGGATTGCGTCGATGAGCAGGAGCGCCGTGCGAACCGGCCGGTAAACCTGGCGATCGGTCACGTCGAATCGGATTGCCGGAATCGTTTGTCCCGGGAATTTCGCGGCGGTCGGGGCGACGGGCATGGTGATCGCCTCGAAGATGATTCCGGGGAGCCGCCTGTCGTTCATCGTCCTGACGACCGCAGCCGCGTTCAGCCATGGCGCACCAATCTGTTCGAACGGACGATCGGTGCCTCTCCCCTCGGTCAGGTTCGTGCCCTCGAAGTACACCGACCCCGGATAGCTGGTCAGCGCGGCGAGCGATCGGAGGTTGGGCGACGGGTTCACCCATGGCAGCCCGGTCTCGTCCTGCCACTGCGATCGGCGCCAGTTCAGGGTCTGGACCACGATCAGCTCCGCGCCGAGCCCGAACCTGGTGTTGAACATCACGGCGAGCTCGCCAACCGTCATCCCGTGGCGCGCCGGGATGGGATACATGCCGACGAACGACTTGAACTTCGGATCGAGCAGCGCGCCTTCGACGATCTCGCCGCCAATAGGGTTGGGCCGATCCAGCACGACGAACGGAATTCCCTTCTTTCGCGCCGCTTCCATCGCGAGGGCCATCGTCGACACGTACGTCCAGGTGCGGCCGCCGACTTCCTGCAGGTCGTAGATCAGGACGTCGACATCGCGCAGCATCTCCGGCGTGGGGCCGCGGTCCTCCGACTTGTAGAGCGAGAAGATCGGAACGCCCGTCTTCGAATCTTTCTCGTCTTCGATCTTCGCTCCCGCGGGCGCGTCGCCGCGAATACCGTGCTCGGGAGCGAGCAGCGCGACCAGTTTCAGGTGCTGGTGCCGTGCGATGAGATCGATGTCCGGGGTCCGCGCGCGATCGACCGCGCTGTGATTGGTAATCAGCGCCACGCGCTTGCCGCGCAGCGCCGACGGGACGTTCGCGAGAAAGACCTCGATGCCAGGGCGCACGGGTGCGCGGTCCTGCGCGAAGACCCCCAGGGATAGCGAAGCGAGAACGATTGCCGAGGGCACACGCATCAGGACAACCTCAATCCTGCGCGTGACGCGCGACCCTGAGCTCCAGATGTTTTCGCACGTCCGGCCATTCCGTCGCCAGAATGCTGTACAGCACCGAATCCCGTACGCTGCCGTCGCGACGCATTGCATGATGCCGTATCACCCCATCCTTCTTCGCACCAAGCGCCTCGATGGCGCGCTGCGAGCGGAAGTTGAAGTTGTCGGTGCGCAGGCCCACCACCTTGCAGCCGAGCGTATCGAAAGCATGGGCGAGCAGGAGCAGCTTGCAGGTGGTGTTGACGGCCGTCCGCTGACGGCTCTTTGAATACCACGTGTACCCGATCTCGACGCGGTCGAGCGCGGGGACGATGTCATGGTAGCGGGTCGAGCCGATGACGGCGTTGCGCTCGACGTCGCGGACGACCCAGGGAAGCATGTGGCCGTCGCGTTGCCCGGCAAGCGCGGTCGCGATGTAGGCGGCCATTGCCTCCGGAAAGGGAACCGTGGTGAACCACAGCTCCCACAAGCGGCCGTCCGAGGCGGCCGAAACGAGGGCGGATTCGTGATCGGAATTCAGCGGCTCGAGCCTGATGCCGTCCCGCTCGAGGGTGACCGGCTGCACGGTGATCATCTGTGCAGCCTACATCGCAAAATGGATGGATTACAGCTCCTCGATCCGCGCGGTGGCGTCCCCGAACCGATCGAGCTTCACGCCCATCCGATCCATCAGCGACAGGTGCAGGCTGCACGCCTTGCGCTGATCGTCGGGCTTCTCGAGGTAATCCAGGATCCGGCCGGTCCTGAGGCTGCCCTGGCCCTTGCCGGTCAGCAGGATCGGCAGCTGGTTCGCGCCGTGCGCGTCACCGTCGAACAGGCTCGACGTGCACATCAGGATCGAGTTGTCGAGGAGCGTGCCGTCGCCCTCCCTGATGTCCTTCATCCGTTGCGTCAGGTAGGCGAACTGGGCGATGTGGAACTGGTTCGTCTTCAGGTACATCGCTTCCTTGTCCGCCGCCTTGCCGTTGTGGGTCAGATCGAGGTGGAGCGCGCCCTGCACGCCTTCCAGGAACTTGAAGTTCATCTGCGACAGATCGTTGTTCAGCATCAGCGTCGCGAGGCGGGTCTTGTCCATCTGGAACGCAAGCACGATCAGGTCGAGCATCAGCTTCATGTGATCGGGCACGTCCTGCGGCAGCTCGTTGGCCGGGCGCGGCATGTCGGGCTTGCTGAGCGTGGGGCGCCAGCCCTCGATGCGCTCTTCCTTCGACGCCCGCTCGATCCGCTTCTCGATGTCGCGGATCGATTCGAAGTACTCGGTCAGCTTGACGTTGTCGCCTTTGCTGATCCGCGGGCGGAGGCTCTGCGACTCCTGCCGGACTTCGTCCAGGATGCTGCGATCGAGCCGGCGCGCGGTGCCGTCCCCCACCAGCCGATCGAAGGTTCGCGACGGGTAAATCTCCTTGGTGGCAGGCTTGGTCGGCGAGATCCACGACAGGCTCGAGCCGTAGATCATCGACAGGCCATCTTCCAGCCGGAGCTCGTTCGGCTCGATGCCGAGCACCAGGCTCGGGATCGCCGTGCGGCTGCCAATCTGCGAGGCCAGCACCTGGTCCATCGACGTGCCGACGCGGATTTCCTTGGGATCGAGGCTGACGGTCGCGCCCGAGAGCACGTTCATGCGCCCGAGGTGCGGACTGGTCGACACGTGGGCCGCCTGGTTGAACAGCCCCTGGATGAAGACCATGTCCTCGCGGTGCGGCATCATCGGCGTCAGCGCGGGACCGATCTCCATGCTCGCCCCGGCGCCCTTCGCCCACCAGTGGATCGGCTCGACGCCGTTCGAAAAGAACACGATGCCGAGTCGCAGCGGCGGGGTGTTCGGCTTCACCGCCGCGGCCTGGCCGAACACCGGCAGCGACTCCATCCAGGGCAGCGCCAGCGCCACTCCCATCCCTCGCAGGAAATGCCGGCGTGACGTGTTACAGCTTGCCCGCCGTAGCGCAAAGCGCGAAGGTGGGAACCGTGCGTCGATGCTCATCTGGTACCTGCTTCTCGATTGGCCCTGCCCTGAGCCTGTCGAAGGGCTGTCTGCTGGTTACTGGTGCTGGTGTTCGTTGCCGATGGTGCCGCCCCAGCGTCGCCCGCTCGATGACGGAACTGGCGGCTGGTGACGATCTTGATCGCGAGATCCGAGAAGGTGGCGTCGGGGCCGGCGGCGGCCATCTCCATGAGGAGCGGCCGATCGGATGCCAGGATCGTGCGCCCGAGCGCATATCCCAGCATCTTCCGCGACAGCGTCGTCATGACCTGCTTGTCCTTGCCCTCGAGGTACTGCAGGAGCCCGCCGGCGCCGGTGATGACCTTCTTGTCCGAGAGCTCGCCGGTGTCGTCCAGCGCTTGACCGTCGGCGTACTTCGTGCGCAAACGGCCAACCGCGTCGAAGCCCTCGAGCGGGAACCCAAGCGGGTCGATCCGCTGGTGGCAGGCGGCGCAGGTCGGGTTGCGCTTGTGCTCGGCGAGCCGCTGCCGGAGCGTCAGGCCATTGAAGGACTTGTCGTCGCCGGGAAGCGTTCCCGCGTCGCCGGGGGGCGGCGGTGTCGGCGTGCCGAGCACGCGCCTCAAGACCCAGTCGCCCCGCTTCACCGGGCTGGTTCTGAGCGGCGCCGACGTGGTGGTCAACACCGAGCCGAGGCGCAGGGCTCCCCCACGATTGAACGCGTTCGCGCCGTCAACCTTCACCACTTTGTCGTCGGACTTCACATCCTGCTGAATCCCATAGAACTTCGCGAGCGGCTTGTTGAGGAACGTGTAATCCGCGTGAAGGACCTCCTTCAACGGTCGTTCCTGCCTGACGATGTATTCGAAGGTGGAGATGGCTTCGTCGTACATCGACGATTTCACCTCGTCTGTGAACTCCGGGAACCGGCCGGTGTCGACGCCGCGATACTGATCGAAGTGATAGAAGCCGAGCCACTGCCCGAAGAACTCGGTCGCCACGCGACGGGCCTTCGGATCGGCGGTCATCCGCTGCACCTGTCTGGCCAGCATGGCGGGATTGCTCAATTCGCCAGCGGCCGCCGCACGCCGCAACTCGTCGTCCGGAATCGACGACCACAGGAAGAAGCTGAGACGGCTGGCCATCTCCCAGCCGTCGAGCGCCTTCTCACCGGAGGCCTTCGCCCCCGCGACGCTTTCGACTCGATACAGAAACGCCGGTGACACCAAGACCCGCGCGATCACCGCACGCATCGCATCGTCGTGATCCAGGCGGTTCACGGTGCGGGATTTCTGATAGAACGCGCGCAGGCCGTCTTTCTCCGCCGCGGTGAGCGGCCGCCGCCAGGCGCGGCTCGCAAATGCCAGCGCATCGTTGACATGGCCGGGCTGCGCCGCGGCGAGGGTCTTCATCACCTCGTCATAGTGCGCGCGAAGGGATGTCAGGTACGGCCTGGCCGCAGCCGGCTGCGCACCGATCCGGGCCGCATCGAGATCCGCGATCTTGTGGCTCGTCAGCTTCAGGCCGTAGTGATCGATGAGCATGCCCAGGTAGGCATCGTGGTAGGGCCACGATCCAAACAGGTCGTTCCACGCCTGGTCGAGGCGCGCGCGATCGGCGCCGTCGACCATGTTCTCGGTGAAGAACCTGTCGCTGCGCTGATATTTGACCTTCAGCACGAAGGCGTCGTGCTCGGGGCTGTTGTAGGTGTTGTCGAACGGTGCCGGGACCGGATCCTTGTCCGCGGGATTGGCCTCGCCGTGAGAATTCGGCGGCAGCAGCGCCACATACTCCGCCATGTTGGCGCGGAACTTCTCATAGCCCGTGCTCTGCGGGTCGCCGAACACCACGCGCTGGAGCGCGTCGCGCGACGTCCCTTCGGGACGCTCGGACAGCATCACGCGGATCACGGCATTGCGATCCTTGCCGAGCTCGGCGTCGGCCTGGAACTCGAGGACGTTGCCGTCCTTCGGGACGTCGATCGTGAACGACGCCGTTCCGGTCGTCGCGAAATCGTCCTCGCCAAGCGGCGACCCGTCCGGACTCGCGCCGAACTTCAGCGCCGCTGCGTCGTCGGGCGACAGCATCGACCGGAGCGTTTTCGTGGACAACACGGGGCCCGCGACACCGCGTCCCTGGCCAGCCGCCGGCACTGGGGCCGCCGCCGTTGCCGCCGCGGCAGGAGCCGCGCCGGGCGCCCCCCGGCCCGCCGGCACCGCGCGGGTCACGATTCGGGCGTTGCGCCAGATGACCACCGGCGTCGTGCTTGCGCCCGGGGCAACGTCGTTGAAAAGCAGATAGACCTTCTGCGCGCCGGGCGCCGATGGCCCGCCGCGACCACGCCCGCCACGCACGGCGATCGGATAGGAGAACTTGCGGGTCGGATCGACCTCGAGCGTCTCGTCGTTGAACGCGAGCGGGCTCTCGTCACCAGCGCCGCCGGCTGCGAGATCGCCGCGCGCAAAGAACCAGCTGGGCCAGGTGGTCAGGAGCTTCTGGATCTCGTCGCAGCCGGCGCGCCCCTTCTCGAGTGAGGCCCGGATATCGGAAGTCGGCACCGGAAGCTCTGTCCAGCGTTCCACCGTCTCGCGAGTGGGATAGACGGTGTTCGGCTTGTTCACGACCGCCCAGATGTGCTCGGCGAACCGGCCGGTGATGCCCTCCCTGGCGGCCAGCTGGCGAATGGTTGCGGACGGCTCGCCCAGCGCTGCGCGGTACTTGTAATACCACGCGACATAGAGGGCCTGACCGTATCGCTCGAGTCCGAACGGCCGGCCGCCTTCACCCGAGACCACGCGAAATCCCCTGCTCGCGTAGAGGTCGTTGATCCGGCTCAGGGCCGAAAGCTCGAGACCGGTCTTCCCGGGATCGGAATAGAACTCCAGCGGCCCTGCGCCGATCACCGCATGGTCCGCGACCAGCTTTGCCGCTTCGAGATAACGCTCGATGCTCTCGTCCTGGACGAACTGGACGTCGCCGAAATTCGCGAATCCTTCACCGCCGACCGAGTCGTTCGAAGTGTCGATGCCCGACTTCACCTCGATGCCGGTCAGGTCCTGAATCGCATAGGCGTACTCGGCGCTGGTCAACCGGCGGACCGTGACGGGTCCCGGCTCGCCGGCGTGATCGGTCTCGTAGGCCTTCAGTGACGCACGAATCCATGCGGCCGTCGCCGCGCGCTCCGGATCGCTTGGAAACTCCTCGGCCTCGATCGGCGGCATCAAGCCGGTCTCGAGCATCTCGGCAACCTTCTCCCACTGCTGCCAGTGAGCGCCGATCGAGAACCCCGTCACGAGTTTTTCGATGCTGAGGCCGGCTTCGGGCTTCTTCGTGCCGTGACACTCGAAGCAGTACTTCTGGAAGGTGGCGGGAGGAACCGCCGAGGGACGCGGCGTGTGCGCAGGCCGCGGCGCAGGGATCGCTGCCGCGCGCCGCGGAACGGACGCGGGCGCCTGGGCCGACAGGATTGACGCGAGCGTCACCACACCGGCAACGCTCAAACCCGAACGTGTCATCGCACTCCCAGGCGAGTGGCCGGTCCGGCCACACGTGCAAAAAACAGGTCAACTATTGTAGTTTCTTGCAGTTGCGCGTGTCCAGGAGGGCGGATCTCGATGAGCACAACAGTAGTCACGGGAGCGGGCAGCGGGGTGGGGCGCGCCATCGCGCTGAAATTCGCCGGCCAGGGCTGGAACGTCGCCCTGGTCGGCCGCCGCACCGATGCCCTCGCCGAAACGATTGCGCGCGCCGGAGCCGAGGGCGCAAACCGGATGGCCGCGTTCCGGTGCGACGTGGGCAACTGGGAAGACGTCGCAGCGATGGGGACAGCCGTGCTCGCGCGTTTCGCCGAAGTCGATGTCCTGGTCAATGCCGCCGGTACCAACGTCCCGCGCCGCGGCTTCGACGTGCTGTCCATCGACGACTGGCACGTGGTGATCGCGACGAACCTGCACGGCGCCTACTATTGCGTCCGGGCGTTCCTGCCCGGGATGCGCGAGCGCCAGGCAGGCACGATCGTCAACATCAACTCGGACGTGGGCCGGATGGCGCGCGACCTCGCCGGCGCGGCCTACGTGTGCTCCAAGTTCGGCCTCACCGGGCTGACGCAGCAGATCAACGCCGAAGAACGCACCCACGGCATTCGCGCCTGCTCGATCTTCCCGCGCGACATCAACACGCCGCTCCTCGACAAACGCCCGCAACCCCCCTCCCCCGAGGCGCGCGCGCAGATGATGCAGCCCGAGGACATTGCCGAGTGCGTGTGGCTCGCATCGACGCTGCCGTCACGAGTCGTGCTGGACGAGATTTCGCTTTCGAGTCGGTAGGGGTCCTGCAATCACTTCGACGGGCTCTGATCGCCTCCGCTCCGCGAACAGGTCCTGTCGCGGGATGCGCCAGCCTACAATCGACGCGTGATTCTCGCCCACCTCACACTGCCAACGCAGGACGTCGAGCGCACGACGGTCTTCTTCGAACGGACGCTCGGCTATCGCAGGAAGCCCGTGCCGTCGAACTCACCGGTCGACGTGTCGTGGCTGGATGTCGGGGAGGGCCAGGAGATCCACGTGTTCTTCGTGGAAGGATTCGCGGTCTCACCGTTCGAAGCGGAGTTCGGGCGGCACGTCGCCGTGTTCCATCCGCTCGCAGAGTTCCCCGCTCTGAGGCAACGCCTGCTCGATGCCGGTGCGGAGCTGATCGAGCCGCTGCGCGCGACCGCCTTCACCCGCTTCTTCTTCCGCGAGCCGATCAACGGCTACGTGTTCGAAGTGATCGAGGCCCCGGGACTACTCACCGCAAGAACCCCTTAGCCAGCCACTTCGACCAGTAGAACGTCATCGGCACCTTGCCGGTGTTGACAATCCCGTGGAGCACGTTGCCGGCGCAATACATGATCGCGCCAGGCCCCACCTGCGTAGTCTTGCCGTCACACTCGATCTCGCCAGTGCCTTCGGCGATGATCAGGAACTCCTCCTCGGGGTGCCGGTGCGGCGGATGCGGTGATGCACCAGGATCGAGCACCGCCATTCCCGTGCACATGCCGGTCAGCTGGTCGGTCGGTCCGTTGTAATGGACGAACACGCGACAGCCGCTCTGCACGTCCGGCGTCAGCGCATTGAGATCGATGACACCGTCCGGAAGCTTCGCAGCGGCGGTCTCCACGTCAACGACGACTTCGGGTTTTTCAGCCATAGGTTGATTCTTGATCGAGCGACGGCCGCGAGCTGAGCGCTAAATCAACAACTCGCCTGGCAGTTCCCCGAGGACCGCGGCGGCAGTGAGGCCGTTGGGACCGGCGCCTACGATCGCGACGTCGGACCTGGTCCCATTCATTTGGCTGCTTGCGCCGCGGCGCGGCCGGCAATGCGTCCGCCGAAGAGGCATCCGCCCAGGAACGTGCCTTCGAGCGCGCGATACCCGTGCACGCCGCCACCGCCGAACCCCGCAACTTCGCCGGCGGCATACAGGCCCGGGATCGGCTGCGCGCCCGGCCGCAGCACGCGGGCCTGCAAATCAGTCTCGAGCCCGCCGAGCGACTTGCGCGTCAGGACGTTCAGCCGCACGGCGATGAGCGGTCCATCCGCAGGATTCAGGATCGGCGCTGGTGTCGCGACGCGAACCAGGCGCTCGCTGACAAACCTGCGGGCGTTGCGGACGACGATCAGCTGCGGATCGCTCGAGGTCCCGGCCAGCACGTGTGCGTCGCGATTGAGGATTTCCTGCTCCACCGTGGCGTAGTCCAGGCGACCGTCGCCGGTGAGCGCATTCATGCCCGCGACCAGGTCGCGCAGGTTGGTGCGCACGACGAAGTCCGCGCCCTTGTCCATGAACGCCTGCACCGGCGGCTGCACGTTCCTGCCGATGCGCTTGAGGGTGAGCCACAGGCTCTTTCCCGTGAGATCGGGATTCTGCTCGCTGCCCGACAGCGCGAACTCACGTTTGATGATCGCGCGATTCAACACGAACCAGGTGTGCGAGTGCCGGTGGGTCGTGATGAACTGCAATGCGCTGAGCGTGTCGACGCCGGGGACGTGGGGAAAGGGCAGGCGCCGGCCGGTCGGATCGAGCCACAGGCTGCTCGGCCCCGGAAGAATGCGAATGCCGTGTGCGGGCCAGATCGGATTCCAGTTGCGGAGCCCTTCCGTGTAGTGCCACATCCGATCGGCGTTGATCAGGCTGGCGCCGGCCCGATGCACGCCTTGCTGCAGCAGCCCGTCGACGTACTCGGGAACACCTGACAGGAGAAACGAGGGTGCCGGACCCAGGCGCGGCTCGGGCCAGTAGCGGCGCACCAGTTCATGGTTCCCGCCGATCCCGCCCGAGGAGATGACGACGGCGCCGGCGGCGAATGCGAAATCGCCGGTGGCCCGACGGGAGGAGCTCGTCCCCCGCGTGACGTCCGATGGTTCAAGGACTTCACCATGGACGCCGTGCACGACGCCGTTCGTGATGTCGAGCCCCGATACCCGATGGCGGAAGCCGAGCTGCAACCGGCCGCCGGCCTGATGCGCCCGCACCCGGCGCGCGAACGGCGCAACGACAGCCGGGCCCGTGCCCCACGTCACGTGAAACCGCGGAAGGCTGTTGCCTCCCACGGCGCCTTCCGCCGCGCGCTCCGCCCAGCCGACGGCCGGAAACCACCTGAGACCACGCGCGTGCAGCCACGGACGCATTTCTTCGGCGGCGAAGTCGACGTAGGCTTCGGCCCACTTGCGCGGCCAGCGATCGTCCTCGCGATCGAAGCCCGCCGTCGCCATCCAGTCGGCCATCGCCAGATCGCGTGAATCGCGAATGCCAAGCCGACGCTGTTCAGGTGTGTTCACCATGAACAGTCCGCCGAGTGACCAGAATGCCTGGCCACCGAGGCTCTGCTCGCCTTCCTGATCGAGGAGGAGCACCCGGCATCCGGCATCGGCCGCCTCGACGGCAGCCACGAGTCCCGCGAGTCCGGCGCCAACGACGATTAGGTCAGCCTTCACGGCATTGCCAACATTGCCAAAATTCTAAAATGCGGAATTTTCGGCAGAGGCTGGTGGTTACGCGCCCGGCTGTGGAAGCAAGCGGTGTGTCTTGAATGTTGGCAATCTTGGCAATTTTGGCAATGTTGGCACTGTAGGGAACGCCCTAAGGCCGCTTCATCTTGGCGACGATCGAGATCGCGAGGATGCGGTCCGTCTTCTCGAAGCCCTCGGGAGGGTCAGCCGAATAGCGCAGCGTGTGCGAAACCTTCAGGGAGAGAAAAGTGTTCAAGGCGACCTTGAGCGCCACATCCTGGTTGAACTTCCAGTTGCCGGTGTCGGAGAACGGCAGGAGGTAGCGCGGCTCGTAGGTGAATTCGCTCGTGGGAGAGATCTCGAGCCGATAGCCCGCGCCCAGCGAGAGGGTCGCCGAGTCGAGGTCCTCGTCCGGTCGTTCCTCGTGCAGGTAGCCCAGGCCCGCGTCGAGACGCAGACGATGAGGCGCCCTGTCCACGGCGAGATACGAGACGCCGCCCTCGACGACGTGCCGCTGCTCGACTCCGGCAAAGACGTCGCGCAGGAAGTCGTACTGACCGTACACCGACAACCGCTCGTTGAGCGCACGTGACGCGCGGAACAGTCCGGCGAACGACCGCGCGCTCAACACGCCATCGTCCTCCGCCTGCGCGAAGAGCGCTTTTGCCGTGTAGGTCCACGGATCGGGCCGCCAGGCGACGTCCCCTCCGGCGCCGAGCGACTGCGAAGACGAGTTGCCGCTGGTATCCAGGAACGTGAACTGGGCCGACGCTTCCAGGCGTGGCGGCGGCTCCGGCGGCGGTGCGGGCGGAGCCTGCGCAAACACGGGGGACGAGCCGAGGATCAACACGGCGACGATGAGCGAACGCATCTCTTGTTCAGCTCTTCGTAAACCGTCCGAGCATGCCGATGACGTCATCGACCATCGAGCCATCGCGATTGGAGTCGAGCATCGGTGCGAGCATGCCGAGCAGGCCGCCGCCGGCGGACAGCGACGCCTGCGCACCACCGGTGCGCGCTGCCTGCTTGCTCATCGTGCCCATCATCATCGCGGCCACCACCGGGAGCATGCTCTTGAGGACGCCTTCGCCGAGGCCGGTTTGCGCCGCCGCCCTGCTCGCCACCTGGCGGCTCACGTCCTTGCTTCCAAGGACGTGCCCGAGGATGCCGTTGCCGTCGGCAATCGTCTCCGCACTGCCGAGCGTACTCACGTCATCCGCGTAGCGCTGGTGCTGGCCGCCGCCGAGCGCCGACATCAGGCCGTCGAGTCCCTGGGGGCTCGACATGTTCTGTTGCAGCCCGGCCGCGAGGGCGGGGACGAGCGCCGACAACGCCGACGAGACCTGACCGTCGTCCAGGCCGAACTGCTGACCGAGCTGCCGGGTGGTGCTGCCACCCTGTGCCGCGAGCATGGCGTCGAGAATGTTCATGACTGCCTCCTTTTCCGCGGGCTGCGGACTGCGGGTTTGTAACGCAATGGTGGATCCGGACTTCGCGGGTTCGGTTGCTGAGTGCATCCGCCGACGCTGCAACGGGTTATGGTGGTGCGCCGAGTCGGCGCTGGTTGCGCGACCGCCAAATCCCGTGGCGTCCCACCGTTCGATCGACGGGACCACCTCAACGACCCCAATGAAACACGTTGCGAACCACCGACCATCTGGGCGTGTGTTTCTCGGCGTCCTTCCCGAGGATCCAGTGATCGTAGAGCGCGTCCAGGGTGCCGTCGCGACGCTTCATGTCGATCCACGTGTTCACGAACGCCGACCACTGCGGGTCCGTTCCGGCCAGCGGAAAAGCCAGCGGGATCTTGATCAAACCGGGAGACGGCACGACGACGGTCCATTTGGGATTGAGCAACGTCAGCACCGACCCGCGTTCGGCCGGCATCGCCACCGCGTCGAACCCGGCCCGGTCGCCGAGCGGATTCTCGGTGACACCGAACGACCTTATTGGGACGCCGGGCAGCCGCGTCTTCAGCAGCCGCTCGTAGTACGGCGAAGCCGGAATGCCGATCGAGAGATCGGTGGCTTCCTGAATCGAGGCCCATGTTTCGAACCGGCTGCGCAAATGATCCCTGACAACGAACGCCGCGGTCTCGTCGAGGTAGGGCACGGAGAAGGTGACCGGCATCACGAGGCTCGACGCCACCGTGTAACCTCCGATGCCGATGTCAGCTCGTCCGCTCGCGACCCCTTCGAGCAGCTCGCCGGGCTTCCACTCCACGAACTCCAGCTGCACGCCGAGATCGCGGGTGAGCAGGTGCACGAGCTCGATGTCGAAACCGACTAGTTCCTGACGCGCGTTCTGAAACACGAACGGCATCCGCGGCTGAACGAACCCGACCCGGAGCGTTCCGCGCGCCTGGATACTCCCGAGCGTGACCACCGTTGCCTGGCCGGCCTCCGACGCCGGGATGATTCGCGCCTGCTCGCCCGGGAAGACGTTCGTCATCCCGTAGATTTGCTCGGCGCCCTTGAACTCGTGAGCGAGAGAGGTGCGGAACGTCACGCGAAGCCCGCCGACGATCGCCACCGTGAGCACGGCCGTGATGACCAGGTACCGAATGATCCGGCGCGACTCGAACCTCATCGTCCCGGCGATGGCGGCGCTGCCGAGGAGCGCGACAGCAATCGTGTGCACCGCGGCGACCAGGGCGCCGAATCGCGAATTGATGACCCCGGTCGCGATGAAGAGCTGAAACGTGTCTGCGGGAATCCGGAAGACATCCAGCAGGAACGGTACTGCGGCGTTGAGACTGCCGAAGAACGCCAGGAGTCCGGTGAGCGCCAGCTGGGGATATCGCATCACCGGTATCGCCGCGTCGGCGAACCAGCCGGCGAACAGGATGAAGCTGAGCGACAGCAGCTTGCCGGTGTGGGGAAAGTTGAACGAGGCGGGCACGATCACGTCCGGAAGGTTTGCGGCGGTACCGCCGCCGGTGCCCTCGTGGCGCGCGAGCTGCTCCTTGCAGGTCTCGATCAGCACCGGGAGCACGATGAACAGATCCCCGGCACTGAAGGCGGTGATCAGTGCGTTGCGGGCGGGAAACAGCACATCGCGGAACGGGATCGTGGTCAGCGCGGCGACCAGGCCGGGCAGCACCCACAGCGCCACGAGCAACGCGATCGCAACGTAGGCGATCAGGTACACCTGGAGCCGCTCGAACTGGTCGAGACGCAGCGTTCCTGCCGCCGTCGCCGCCAGCGCGAAGACGCCCACCGGCGTCAGCCGCGCGATGAACCGGGTGGCGCGTGCGATGGTGTCGGAGAGGATCTTCAGGACGTCGAGCAGCGCCGCCTTCCGCGGGATGCCGATCAGCGCCAGACCGACGACGATCGAGAACAGCACCACTGCGGGCACGATGTTGTTCGCGAGCGAATGAAAGGGATTCGAAGGAATGTAGAGATCGACGAAGTCGAACGCCGCCGGCTTCTCGATGAGCGCCGAGCTGAAGAACGACGCGGTTTCGGCCGGCGGGAAGACCAGCGGAAAGAGGAACGCGAAGGTGAGCGCGACGACCCACAGGCCGGCGATCGCCAGCCCGGCCCGCAGGCCCAGCCGCTTCGCCTGCACGACGTCGAGGCTCCCGACACTGAGGACGATCGAGACCGTGACGTACGGCAGCACGGTCATCTGGAGCAGCCGGACGAAGCCCTCGGCGACGAGTGTGAGCGGCGCGACGTACTCGCCGAGGACGATGCCGGTCGCGATCCCCGTCAGCAGACCGACGAGAATCTTCTTCGAGAACGACATCGGCGCCGGCCGGCCGCGCTACGACTTGTCCTTCACCGTCGCCTTGGCCCCCTTGCGCGCCTGCTCGCGCTCCATAACCAGACGGTAGGCAACGTAGTACTTGTAGATGTTACTGACGTACTGAACGGTCTCGCGCCCGATCTTTTCCGAGGTGACCCGCTCGACGTTGCCGAACCAGACGTTCGGGTTGAGTCCGCGCCTGGCCGCTTCCGCACGCAGCTGCCGGATCCGGCCGGGCCCGGCGTTATATGAAGCGAGCGTCATCAGGCCCTTGTTCAGCCGGTCCATCGGCTCGTTCTTGTAGAACGTGTCCATCATGAACCTGAAGTACTTGACCCCCGCGTGGACGTTCGGTTCCATCTTGGTGATGTCGCCGACGGCCAGCTCTTTTCCGGTCGCGGGCATCACCTGCATCACGCCGATCGCGCCGACCCGGCTCTTCACGTTCTGGTCGAGCCGTGATTCCTGGTAGCCCTGGGCTGCCATCAGCAGGTAGTCGACGTCGTACTTGTCGCCATAGACCTCGAAGAACTTCACCAGCTGACGCAGCTTGGCCCGCTCTTTCTCGGCGGCCGCATCCGTCACATACTGGACATTCTCGAGGTACCGCCGCTCCATCATGTTCCCGAACGCCGTGCGCGGCCCATACTTCTGGATCCACAGGTTCACCGCCCGCAGCATCTGCGGGTTGTTCTTGCGCACGCCAACCGCGATTTCGCCGCCGGTCCGAACTGCCACGGTCTTGAGCGGCTTGACGCCTTTGAAGACCTGCTGCCAGAACTCCGCCATGAAATCGTCGACGACGGTGAGCTCGACCAGTCCGGCGTTGACCATCTCCAGGATGTCGTCGTCTTCGAGGGCCTCGGGGGCTTCCTTGATGACCACCGGCGGTTTGCCCCGGCTCACCAGCCCTTCGTTCAGCCGGGTCAGGCTCTCGTAATAGCTGCTGCTCCGCCGGACGAAGACCTCGCGGCCCGAGAGATCGTCCGGCGTCGAGAGGGGCGCCACGTTCGGAGCGGTCACGACAATCTCCGAGACGTTGGTGCGGGTCGGCAGACTGAATTCGGCGACTTTGCGACGATCGGGCGTGATCGTGAGCGTCGCCGCGACGAGGTCGACCTTTCCTTCCTGCAGCGAACTGAACAGCTGGTCGCGCGCCAGCGGGATGATCGCGACGTAGACCTTGAGCAGCCCGGTCTTCAGGCGCTTGTTGATCTCCTCCTCGAACAGATGGAGGGCCTCGTAGCTCATGCCACGCTGCTGCCCCCGGTCGATGAAGTAATTCGTCCGGTTGTAGACAACGCCAGCACGAATTACCCGCCGTTTGATCATCGCGTCGAAGTCCCCCGTGAACGGCCGGTTGATGAGCGAGCGCGCTTCCGCCGGCATCGCGTCTTCCGGCGAGGGGACCGCCGGCAGCGCCTGATCGTCGCCTGGTTTCGTCGGCAGGGTGACCGACGGCGTCGACGCAGACGCCGGCGCCTCGCCGGCCTTGGCCGAGGACTCCGAGGGGGTTGAAGACGATGAACATCCAGCCGACAGGAGGATCAGCGCGGCGAGGACTCTGGAATAAGAAGAAGTGGCCACGACATTCCGTGCCTTGCGCCTTTGTTTCGCAGCGATCCTCCGGACAGACGGCGCACGAGCCTGTCGGAACTGCGCCTGTTTTTCGTCATCCCGGCGTTACAGGTGATTCGGGGAACGCCGGACCACAAAAACGGGAGCGAAATCGCTGCCACACGGGGTCCCCGCGCCGGAAAGCCAGGATTCAGTGGGCGTGTGCAACATCGGCAGCAGCCACATGCCGCCGCCGTTGATGCCATTTCAGGTAGGGCACGCAGACGATGCCACTCACGATGAGATACATCAGGATGATGGCGCCGAACTGCCGATCGGGGAAGTTGGTGGTCGCGATGGTGAGCGCGAGCGCCGGGTGACGGCACGCCGTCGACAGGGCGAGGACGACCGACTGTTCGGGATGCGGACCTCCGAGAACATGACCGATCGCGAGCCCTGCAACCGTCAGGATCACCATCGACAGCACGGTCCCGTCCCCGACGAGCGCCCAGATTGAAGTCACCGCGCTCGCAAAGAGCACGACCACCGCAACCGGCAACAACAACCTGGCAATCAGTGCCACCGGCTTCACGATGCGCTCGGCGAGTGCCGGAGAGAGTGTGCGTACGGCCATCCCCGCCAGGAGAGGGAGAATGATGCCTTTCACGACCACGCCGGCAATCGTGCCGGGCGGCATTCCCAGCTCACGCCCGGACACGCGCTGCAGGAATTCGAGCCCGAGCGGAACACCAACGATCGACACGATCGCGAGGATCGCCATCAGTCCCAGCGCGTAGGAGTTCTGCCCTCCGGCCCCGGCCTCTTTCCGCGGAAGGAGCGGCGGGACCGGCGACAGGGCGAGGGCAACGAGCACGATCTTCACCGACTGCGGGAAGTCGAATGCCGCGGCGAGCGCCACCGCGACGATCGGCAAAATCACGAAGACCGCCAGAAGCGATCGCGCAAGCAGGCGCGGCTGACGGAGGAGATAGAGCAGATCCTCACGCGTCGCGTTCAGGCCGAACCCGAACACGGTGGAGAGGATGCTCACCTGGATGGCGAGCATCACGATTTGTTTCACGTCCATTCTCTCTGAGTCGGCGGTTCGGGGGTCGGGGGCTCGGCGGTTCGGAAACCCTCACAGTCTCTTCGAAGACCCGGGCAACAGGCGACCCGCTAGCCAGTGAATCCGAACCGCCGAACCGCCGAGCCCCCGACCGTTA
>Ga0075421_100000863_pt1 | contig 33902 bp, 29 predicted proteins | sample SoiMetdeltSBSDD5_FD_75292 | JGI IMG/M metagenome (GOLD analysis project Ga0075421, IMG submission 75292) | Bulk soil microbial communities from a Populus tree surrounding site in Tennessee, USA - Soil MetaG P. deltoides SBSDD5 | ecosystem: Environmental > Terrestrial > Soil > Tree plantation... | reverse complement strand
GTCCAGGTACGTCTTCACCAGGGCCTCGATCGGCTTGCGCTCGCCCAGGTCGACGAAGCGCAGCTGGCCGCCCTGCAGCACGAAGGCGTAGAGGCGCACATCGCCGGCGACGTACTCGACCAGCGCGCGCTCGCTGAGGGCCGCGGAGAGCGCCGCCGGAAGGTCCGCGGGCGCGCCCGCCGCCTCGCCCAGGGACGCGAGCAGCGTCCGCGACTTCCAGCGCGTGGTGCTCCGCAGGCCCTCCGTTGCGCTGTCCGGATCCCGCGCTGCGCGCCGCGCGGCGAGGTCGGCGGCCACCTGGCCCCAGTCGGACAGCTCCCACACGCGCGACCGCACCTGGGCGGCCTCCAGGGACGACAGCTCCGTGATCTCCTCGCGCGCCGACTCGCTCCACGCCCGGACCAGCAGCTCGTCCACCTTGGCCTCGTCGCCCTGGAGCAGGGCCGCGCGGGCCACGCCATGCAGCGCCGGGAGCAGGAGGTCGCGCGCGTCCTGCTGCTGCAGGCTGGCCACCGCGGCCTCGGCCTCGGTTCGGGCGTCCTCGAGCGAGCCGAGCCGGCTGCTCGCCTCGCTGACCCCCATCAGGCTGACGGCGCGCAGGAACGGATCGTCCAGCCGCTCGGCAAGCTGCAGCGCCGCCGACGCCAGCGGCGCGGCCTCCGCGGGCCGGCCAGCCTCGAACAGCAGCCCCGACTTGCCGTTCAGCGCGAACCAGCGCGCGCGGCCGTCGGGCGGCGCGGCCGCGAGCGCCTCGTCGTAGAGTCGCGCCGCGTCGTCCTGGTCCCCCTGGAGGTGGGCCACGAGGGCGAGGTTGGCCGTGATGATCGCGCCCTCCTCGGCGTCCTCGAGCAGGGGCGAAAGCCGCTCGAGGCTCTCGCGCGCGACGGCGTATTCGCCCAGGTCGAAGGCCAGCACCGAGCGGTTCTGCAGCAGCTTGGCGTCGTAGGGCGACGGAGCATGCGGCGCCGCCAGCGCAGCCGCCCGGTCCATCAGCCCCTGCGCCGCGCCGTAGCGGCCGCGCAGGAGCTCGACCAGCCCGAGCTGGCCCAAGGCCTCGACCTGCTGGTGCCAGGTCGGCGCGCTGGCCGCGGCCTTCTGCAGCAGCTCGGCCGCCCGCGGGAACTCCGCCCGCGACTGGTACCACTTCCCGGCCTCGAAGGCGATGTGGGACGCGTAGGTCGGCTGGCCACCCTCACCCAGCGCAGCCAGCGCCTCCTCGTGCAGCAGCCGCGCGGCGTCATGGTCGCGCCGCCCCGCGGCGGCCTGCGCGAGGCCGCTCGTGGCCATGGCCTTGATGCCCCCGTCGGTCGTCACCTCGCGGACGCGCTCGAAGCAGCGCTGCGCCTCGTCCCAGTCGCGCAGCGCCAGGGCGATCTCACCCAGGCTGTTCTCGGCGTACGCCACCAGGTCCGGGCCGAAGCCGGCCACCGCCTCGCGCGAGCCGACGATCAACTCCCGCGCCAGCAAGAGGTCGCGCTCCTCGCGCTGCAGCAGGCTCCCCTGGAACATGCGCGCCAGCGCGTGGTGCGTGGCCTGGCCCGGGCGCGCCCGGCAGGCGAGCAGCGCCGTCCGGGCCTCGGGCAGCTCGCCGGCGTTCAGGTGCGCGATCGCGCGATTGAGGAAGGCGCCGCACGTCTCGGCCTCGACCTCGCCCGGCAGGACGGTGACGTCGCCGGGCCCGGAGGGCAGCTCGACCACGTGCGTCCCGGCCGTGAGGCGAGTCACCAGCCAGCCCGTCTCGCTGCGCTGCTCGCCGAGGACGATCGGCCCATCCGACCGCGCCAGGGTGTAGGGCCCGGCGTCCGCGATCTGGAGGAGCACCCTGTCGACGGCCTCGAGCCGCTGGCCGGGAACGAGGTGCGGCTCCCCGTCGAGCTGCGCCGACAGCGACAGGAGGAGGAGAGCGCACAACATCGAACACCTCCCGGGTGCCGCTCAGTCTACCCAAGCGGGATGCGGGCCTCGGGCAATGCCGACGGGGCTCGGGACCGGGCGCCGCGCCTCAGGGCGGCTCGATGTTGGTGCCGCCGCCCAGGTTGATCTTCTGGTCGCCGCCGACCGTGGTGGTGCCGCCGAGGGTCACCGTGTCGTCGCCCGAGCCCGCCGTGACGGTCAGGTCGTCGATGATCTCGGTGTTGTCGATGGTGATCGAGTTGTTGCCGGCCGCCACCAGGATCTTGAGGTCGTCCTGCACCTCGCCCCCGTCGAGGGAGATGGTGTCGTCCAGCGCGCCGGCGGTGATCGACAGGTCGGCGATCTGCGTGAAGCCGGTCATGGTGACGGCATTCACTCCCGTGACCAGGTTGAGCTTGCAGCCCTCGCCGACGCCGAAGGCGCCGGTGAGGCCATCGGTGAACGTGATGCTGTCGTCACCCGGCCCGCCCTTGATGATGAGCTGCTCGCCAACCTCCATGTCGCTGTCCAGGGAGGTCATCGTCACGCTGTTGGAGCCAGGACCGAGCTTGACGTTCATCGTCTCGCCGACCTGGGTGTCGCTGAGCGCCAGCGTGTCGTCGCCGATCCCGCCCTTGTAGGTCAGCAGCGCGCCGAACGAGGTGCCCCCGCCGCAGACCAGCGTGTTGTTCCCCAGCGACATCTTGAACGTGGTGTCTTCGCCGATCGAGACCTGGTCGAAGACCACTGAGTCGTTGCCGAGGGACATGTTGGCGGTGAGATTGCCATTGACGGACGAGGTCGACCAGTCCAGGACGTCGTCGCCCGGCCCGGCCTTGATCGTGACCACCTCGAAGAAGCTGCCCGAGGCGGTCACGGTGAGCAGGCCGGTGTCCCCGATGATCTTGAGCGCGTCGTTCAGGTTGCTGTCATTGAAGTCGAAGGTGTCGTCGTTGTCCTCCCCGAACAGCTTCACGTCGTCGTCGAGGTTGCAGTTCGTGAAGGTGACCAGATCCTCGCCGTCGTCGGCATGCACCTTGATCTGGCCCGCGAAGCTGAAGCCGTCGAACAGGACCGTGTCGGAACCCGGCTCGAGGTTGAGCTTGAGCTTCTTCACGTCGGAGAAGCTGGCCGGCTCGGTTGAGCCGTTGACCTCGGTGCCCTTGGAGGGGACCACCACGACGTCGTCGCCCGACGGGCGGCCGCCGTCGCCGTCGCCCGTGATCACCAGGAAGTTGACGATGGTCAGGTCATCGGCGGCGTCGGACCCGGTGATGGTCAGGGTCGTGCCCTTGAGCACCGCGGTGACGTTGTCGGCGCGGGCCGGCGCGGCCACGAGCACGAGAACGGCGAGCACGACGAGCACAGGGCACGAGCGGAACATGCGAGTCTCCCGAAACGGCGCCCTTGCAGGCCGGTGACCCGGGGCGCGCGAGGCTGTTGTCCAACGGCGGGCGGGGATTCTATGCGAAGCGATGCGCGGCGGGCCAGCCGGCCCGAGGCCGCGCGTCAGTCGGCCGGCACCAGCCTGCCGAGGTCGATCGACTGGCCGGCCTCCAGGATGCGGAACTCCCGGACCACCGCCGGCGCAGCCAGCAGCGCCGACAGAGACATCGGACTCGGCGCATAGGCGTACTCCGCGTCTTCGTCGTCGAGGACCCAGCCGTCCGGCGGCCTCCAGAACATCAGGCGCTTTCTTGTCACCGCGATGCGTGCGCGGCCCGACGTCCGAGGTCCGGAGAGCGAGAAGCGACCGTCGCGATCGGCCGTCGTCTCGGCCGCGCGGCTCCGCACCCGCGCGCCGGCGAGCGGACGCCCCGCGGCGTCGACGACCTGGCCGCGAGCCACCCAGCCAGCCGTCAGGCGGACGACCAGCGCGTCGAGCGATCCCTGCGCTTCGACCAGCGGCAGGACGTAGGTCGTCTTGTCCGGCCGGGGAAGCCCGTAGCCGAACCAATCCTTCTCGTCGTCGAGCTGGAGATCGTCGTCCAGCAGCCACTCCTCGGCCCAGGAGAAGATCAGGGTGTGCGGACGCCGGGCGACCACCGTATCGGCGAGGCTGAAGCGGCCATCCGGCCCCGTCGAGGTCTCTCCGATCGCCGGAGGCTCGCGCATCCCGGGCATGTCGGCGAGGGCCACGACCTCCACGCGTGGCAGCGGCACGTCGTCGCCGGCGCGCAGGACAACGCCCGCAAGCTGCAGGCTCGCGAGCAGGGCATCGTCCGTGGGCCACACCACGCGGACCAGCGGCGCCGGCCGTGGTGTGGGCGTGTCGGCGCGCACCGGTTGCAGGCCGGGCTGGATTCCGATCGGCGCTGGCGGCTCGCTCGCGGCCGACGTCACGCGATGCAGCGGAGCCTCCACGCTGGCGCCCCCGTCCGGCTCGTGCAGCACGCGCCACGCCAGAGCACCGCTCAGCAGCGCCAGCGCGAGCAGAGGCAGGAGCACTCGCCTCATCGATCCCGTTCCGGTACGGGGACCGCGCGCCGCCCGCGCGGCGCGCGGCCCCGGGCGTGCGGTGGTGGCCAGACCCGGAATCGAACCGGGGACACCTGCATTTTCAGTGCAGTGCTCTACCAGCTGAGCTATCTGGCCGCGCCTTCGGCCGGGCGAAGGGGCGCGCAGTGTCCTCGATGCGGGACGGGGCGATCAAGACTCAGTCGAGCGTCGCGAACCGGCCCTGCAGCACCGCGACCACCTCGTCCGCGCACGCGCCGTTGGTGGCCAGCAGGCCACGCGGGTGGTTCAGCGCCGGCCCGCCGTAGCGCAGCGGCCGGCCGTCCAGGTCCAGGAAGCGCCCGCCGGCAGCGTGCAGGATGGCCTGCGGCGCGCACGTGTCCCACAGACTGATGGCCGAGGTGGTGGCGATGTAGAGGTCGGCCTCGTCGGCCGCGATCCGGCCGACCTTGTAGCCGACCGACCCGACCTGCAGCGTCTCCTGCGGCGCCAGCGCGGCCAGCGCGGCCTCGAGCCGCGCGTCGCGGTGCGCGATGGAGGCGATGACGCGCAGCTCCGAGGTCCGCGCGCGCAAGGAGACGTGCAGCTCGCGCCGCTCGTCGCAGCCGGACGCGCGCGCGCCGCGCTCCTCCACGGCGCCCTGGCCGACGGCACCCAGGAACGTGCGCCCCGCACGCGGCACGTGCACGGCGCCCAGCGCCGGCTCGCCGCTCACCAGCAGCCCGATCATCACGCAGAAGCCCACGCGGCCCTTCACGAAGTCCGAGGTGCCGTCGAGCGGATCGATGACCCAGCAGCGCTCGGCGGCGCGCCAGCGGTCGCCCGCCGGCTCGCTCTCCTCGGCCAGCACGCCGTCGCGCGGGAAGCGCTTCGCCAGCTCCGCGACGATGAGCGCATTGCTCTCGCGGTCCGCCTGCGTGACGGGCTGGCCGCCCTTGTTCTCCACGCGGAAGTCGCCCGCGAAGCGGCGCATGACCAGCTCGCCCGCCGCGAGGCAGAGCTCGCGCGCGACGGCCAGCTCGGCGGCCAGGGCGCCGCCGGGGAGGGCTGCGCTCACGGCGCGCCGTCCCCGTCGCGCGCGCGCGGGTGCGGCGCCTCGACCGGCACACGCACCTCGGGCGCGTCGCGCCAGGCGTCGTCGAGGCCGAAGTGCGCACGGCCCTCGTCATCGAACAGGTGCACGATGACGCCGCCGTAGTCGTACAGCGACCAGCGGCCGTCCGGATCCTCGCTGGCCGCCAGCGGCACGCCCGCGCCGGCGGCCTTGAGCTCGGCGCGGATGGCGTCGCGCACGGCGCGCGCCTGGCGTCGGTTGTTCACCGTCGCCAGCACGAAGAAGTCCGCGATGCCCAGGCGGTCGCCCACGAAGAGCAGCCGCACGTCGCGCGCCTGCCGGTCGAGCGCGAGACGCGCGCACGCCAGCGCCAGCTCGCGGTCGTCGGGCGCCCCGCCGTGGCGGCGCGCGGAATGGGCCGTGTCGTGCGTGGCCCTAGCCAAACAGGAAAGGTGCCGCGATCACCGACACGTTGCGCAGGAGCTGGAGGGGGTGTTCATCGCCGGGCGGCGGTGTCCTTGAAGGGGGCGCGCCCAGTATCGCCGATCTGCGCCGCGAGCAGGAGGGTCAAGATGGGACCGGCAGGCCGCGGCCAGCGGTCCCGGGAGGCGCCCGAAAGAGCCGGGGAAGACGGCGTGCAGGACCTCAGAAGTAGAGCTCCCGCCGGAGGTCGGCGATGCGCTCGCGCACCGCGGTGACGTCGGCCTGGCGCAGCAGCCGCTCGTAGAACTCGCGCGAGCGGGCATTGTCCACGGCAAGCTTGAGCTGGTCGTTCAGGATGGACTCCTCCGTCCGCACCAGGGCGTAGAGCGTCCGCTCCATCTCGCCGGCCTGCTCCAGCAGCCGCGCGCGCACCAGCCAGGCGAGGGCGTGGTCGGGCTCGATCCGGAACACCTCCTCGAACTCCTGTTCGGAGAGGGAGGCCAGCCCGGAGCGCCGTGCCTCCTGCGCCAGCTCGAAGTGCCCCTCGACATCCAGGGGGTCGAGGCGCAATCCGGCCCGCGCCGCCACCACGTACTGGCCCAGCAGCTCGGGCTGCCGCAGCCGGCGCCACAGGCGCAGCACGAGGCTGGTCACCTGGCTCCGCAGGTCGGGGTCCAGCCCGTTGGCCGCCACGGCTGCCTCGCCCGCCGCCCGCGCCTCGGCGATCGCTGCGTGAATCTCGGGGTCATCGGCCGTTGCGCCCTCCGCCCACAGGCCCGCCAGCGCGCGATCCTCGAACTCCAGCCGGCTGCGCAGGGGCGCCAGCTCGCCCGGCAGCGCGGCGGCCGCCGCGGTGAAGGCGGCGCGCACCGGCCGGGGATCGTCCGCGGCCGTGAAGCCCGCGGCGAGCTTCTCGGCGTGCAGCAGCGCCACCTGCCCGAGCTGGCGCCAGGCGCACAGGCCGCCCGCGACCAGCCCGGCGAGCAGGCACAGCATCGCGACCGCGCGGCCCGGCACGTCGCGGCCCGCCGGCCGCGGCAGCCGCGCGAGCGCGGCCGCCGCCAGCAGCAGGAAGACCGTGAACACCGGCGGGTTCTGCTCGATGCCGTCCACCTGCAGCTCGAGCAGCAGCACCAGCGCCCCGAGCGTGGCGCCGAGGCGCAGCGGATCGTTGGCGCCGCCCGGCGTGGCCAGCACGCGTCGGGCGCTGGAGATCGCCAGCAGGAGCAGCGCCGCGCCGGCCAGCCAGCCCCACTCGGCCGTCAGCGTGAGGAACACGTTGTGCGCCAGTCCCACCGAGTGCCGCTGGTGCACGAGCCACGGCCGCTCCTCGTCCCAGGCCCGGGCGGGGAACTCGTACTTGAACATCGCGGGCCCGAGGCCGGACGGGTGCTCCGCGGCCAGCGCCGCCGCCGTCCCCCACAGGAACGGCCGCGTGAAGGCGTGGTCGGGCTGCAGGTTGGCCAGCCGCTCGCGCAGCGGGTTGGGCACGACCAGCACCAGCAGCACCGCCACCGCCACGGCCGCGAGCAGGGCCACGCGCCTCCAGCGCGCGGCGAGCACCACCAGCGTGACCAGCAGCGCCGCGACCGCGCCGCGCGAGCGGCTGGCCAGCAGCGCCGGCAGCAGCGGCGCCGTCAACAGCAGCGCCGCGAGCAGCGGCCGCCGGCCGGCTGCCGGCGCCGCGCCGCGCAGCGCCAGGCCGGTTCCCAGCACGGTCAGCACGGTGGCCGCCACGAGCGAGCCGAAGGCGTTGGGACTGCCGAGCGTGCCAGCCATGCGCGCCTCCGGCCCGCCCCACTGGCCGGCGAGGAGGCCCCGCACCGCCTGCGCGCAGCACATCGACAGCAGCAGGCCGCACAGGAGGAGCGCCGTGCGCCGCACGCACGCCGCGTCGGCTTCCGGGCCCGGCAGCCACGCGAGCGCGAGCAGGAAGAAGGCCGCGTGGAGCGCGCCCGTGAAGGCCGCCCAGCGCAGCTCGGCCGCCGGCGCCTCGGGCCTCGCCAGGACGAGCGCGAGGGTCAGCGACAGCAGCGCCAGGCCGGTCAGCAGCGCGGGCGCCCCCCAGCGCAGCGTCGGCGCGCGCCAGAGCCGGGGCACGGCGGCCAGCAGCAGCAGCGCCACGCAGCCGGCGTGCAGGGTCCACCCCGGCACCAGGCCTTCGGGAAGGATCGCCTCGGCCAGCAGCAGCACCACCACCAGCGACCAGGGGATCACCGACCGCATCAGCGCTGCCGCACGGCCGAGAGCATGGCGGTCGCCACCACCTCGCCGTCCTCCTCGAGCGTCACCTGCTCGACCACGGCCAGCCGCCCGTCGAGCCACGTCTGCCCGGGCAGCAGCATGTCCGGCCAGCCTTCGCCGGGCAGCGTGATCACGTGGTCGCAGCGGCCGGCATCGACGAGGGCCGCCAGCGGCTCATCGGCCGAGCCGCCGCCACCCCAGGGGAGCGTGACCAGCAGGGGCTCGTCGAAGGCCAGCAGCGCCAGCGGCCCGCACACGCGCAGCGCGCCGTCGGCCAGCGCGGCGCGCCGGGCGAGGTCCACCACCCGGGTCTCGCGGTCCTCGAGCACGTCCTGCGGCTGGCCGAAGATGTCGGGTAGCAGCGCGCAGCCGTTGTAGCTGGCGTGCGGCGGGGGCAGCAGCGCCGCCAGCGAGAGCAGCGGCAGGACCAGCAGGCCGGAGACGAGCGCGAAGCGCAGGCCGGCGCCCACGAACCGACCCTCGACGTGGCGCAGCAGGAGCGGCAGGAGCAGCAGAACCGGCCCGCCCGCGGCCAGCAGGGTCCAGCGCTCTGGCCGCGCGTCGTCGGCCGCGCCGGCGATGTCGCTGAAGGTGCCCGCCAGCAGCGCGACGAAGCCCGCCGCCAGCAGCCACGCGACGCGGCGCTCGCCGCGCGTCGGCGACGCCGCGAGCACGCGCGCGCCCAGCAGCACGACGAGCGGCGTGAGCGGCACGTAGTACCTCAGCTTGGTGTACGGCCAGGCCAGCGTGATGGCCAGCAGGGCCGCCGTGCAGGCGAGCAGCGCCAGAAGCCGCCGGTCGCGCCCCGCGACCGCCGCGCGCAGCAGCGCGGGCGCGCCCGAAGCCGCCAGTCCCGCCACGCCCGGCCACAGCAGCAGGCCCGCGAGTGCGAGGTACAGGACGTTGGGCGGCAGGAAGGTCCGCTGGGCGCCGAGCAGCACGCGCCACAGCGGGGCGTCCGGGAAGCGCGCCACCGGCTGGCCGCCCTCGATCGAGAGCGACGCGTGCACGCCCGCCTTCTCGAGGGCGTAGTAGGCGTTCGTGCTGTGGAACGGGTTGCCGAACAGCTGCGCGTTGCGCCACCACCACGGCAGCTGCGCGAGGCACGCGACGCCCACCGCCAGCACGCCCAGCGCCACAGCGCGGCCGCGTCGCCCTGGCGGTGCGCCGACCGCGTACACCAGCGCCGGCACCGGCAGCAGCACCGCCGCCTGGTGGTTGAGCAGCCACAGCGCCCCGAGCACGAGTCCCGGAGCCACAACGTCCGGCTGCGGCGCGGCCAGGCGCTCGACCAGCAGCAGCACGAGCAGCGCCTGGGCCATGTAGAGCGCCCCGTCCGCCGAGAACTCCAGCATGAGGAAGGACAGCGCGACGAGCGCCGTGGCCAGCGCGGGCAGGTGGACGGGATGCCCGGGCACGGATTCCACGAGCCGGTCGGCGATCCGCCAGGTGAGCGCCAGCAGTGCCAGGCCCGCGGCGAGCGACGCCAGCTTGAGCCCGCCGAAGGCATCGCCTGCGACGCCGCCGAGCAGCGCGCCGAGGAGCGGCCACAGCGGCGGATGCTGGTCGGCCATGTCCTGCGGCGGCACCGGGCCGTCGCCGCGTACCAGGGCGGTGCCGCGCTGGAAGCCCGAGCTGAAGCCTTCCCCGGAGGCGAGCTGCCGGGCGACGCCCGTGTCCAGCAGCACGTCGCCTTGCGGATGCTCGTGCCACGCCAGCGCGGCGAGGCGCAGCGCGATGCCGGCGAGGATGGCCAGCAGGAGGCCGCGCCTCATCGGCGCTCCTCCGGCAGCGCGCCGTCGCCCGCCGGGCCCACGCCCTGCTCGAGGAGCTCGCGCGCCAGGTCCTGCAGGCGCTGGTCGATCAGGGCGCCCTCGAGCTCGCGCAGCGGAGCCAGCGCGGCGGCCGCCTCCTGCCAGTCGCGGCGCGCGGCCCAACGGTCGCCCGCGCGTCGTTCCGCCTCGCCGCGCTCGAGCAGCAGGCCGGCCAAGAGGACGCGGTCGGAGAAGGACAGCTCGCTGCGCCGCAGGTGGTCGAGCGCGGCGGCGGGCACCTCGTCGCCCAGCCAGGCCTCGGCCGCGGGGCCGAAGGCATCGTCGTTGTCGCGCTGCAGCACGAGCAGGCGCCCCAGCGCGCCGTGCAGCCGCGGGCTGTCGCGCAGCAGCAGCCCCTCCTCGAGCAGCGCGAGGCCGCCGGCCACGAGGCGATCGTGGCGCGCCGCGTCCGGCGCGCGCGGCGCTTCGGTCACGACCAGCTGGTTGGCGACGTACTCGCGCACCGCCTCCAGGTCGGGGTGCAGCTCCAGCAGCGCGCGACCGAAGGCCGCGGTGCGCTCGCCCTGCGCCTCCATCTGCGCCAGGAGCATGCGCGTCCACAGCAGCGACGATGCCAGCGCCTTGATCGGTCCCAGCGGCGCCAGCGCCGCCGCCAGCGGCTCGCTGTGCGCGCGCCGTTCGTCCGGCGGCGCGAACAGTCCGGCCAGCAGCAGCGCCACGGCCCCGCAAGCCCCGCGCAGCGCCCTCATGGCAGCGCCGCCCGCCGCTGCAGCGCCGTGCCCAGGATCGCGAACAGCACCAGCCCCGCCAGCACGGCGCCGAAGATCCAGCGCTCGGCCGGCATGCGCACCGCGACGGCCAGCAGCCCGGCGAGGCAGGCCGTCTCGAAGTGGAAGGCGCAGCCGGCGGCCAGCGCCGCCAGCGTCGCGAGCAGCAGCGTGCCGGCCGCCGCATCCGGCAGCGGCAGGCCCGCGCGCCCGAGCGGCTGGCTGCCCACGACCAGCCGCGGCACCTCGTGGCCCGGAAGCAGCCCTTCCGCGCCGCGCAGCACGAGCTGCAGGTCGCCGCGCTCCGGCCACAGGTCGGGCACGGCAACGACGACCGAGCGCCGCTGCACCGTCACCGGCGCCAGCTCTTCCCTTTGGTCGCCGCGCATCACGGTCACGTGGAGCTGGGCGCCGGCCGGGTCCACCGGCAGCGTCGCCAGCCGCAGGTCGAAGGGCCCGCGCACGCCGGCCGGCAGCGGGAAGCGCCAGGTGGTCGACAGCGCGCCCTGCTCGGCCAGCAGGCCCATCGATTCCACGGGCACGGGCAGCCGGCTGCCGACGGCGCGCGCCGTGGCCGCCAGGAGCAACGCCAGCGTGGCCGCGCCCACGAGTCCGCCGGCGAGCCGGCCGAGGGCCCACGGCACCGAGCCGATGGGCCGCACGGCCACGAGCTGCTCGAAGCCACCCGCGCGCTCGCCGCTGGGCAGCGCCGCCGCCAGCGGCAACAGGAGCAGCGCGGCGAGGACCTGGAGCAGGGCCGGGAAGATGTCGGCGGCCAGCCCGCTGTCGGGCAGGCCCAGCACCGCGGCGCCGGCCAGCGCGCCCGCCGCCGCCGCGAGCAGCAGCGCGGCCGGCGAGAGCATGCGCCGCAGGGCCGCCAGCGCGGCGATGAACGCGCCGCTCATGAGCCCGACCCCAGGAGCTCGGCCAGCCCCGCGCGCTGCGAGGCGCCGGCCAGCACCTCGGCCGCCGCGCCGCTGCGCACCACGCGTCCGTCACGCAGCACCAGCACATGCGTGCACAGCGCCTGCAGCTCCTCCACCCTGTGGCTCGCCAGCACCAGCCCCGCGCCCTGCGCGAGCTGCCCGGCCAGGTGCCGGACCACGTCGTGCAGCACCAGCGAGTCGAGGCCCGAGAAGGGCTCGTCCAGCAGCAGCAGCGGCGGATCGCCCAGCAACGCCTGGGCCAGCACCACGCGCCGGCCCTGCCCGTGGGAGAGCGTGCCCAGCCGCCGCGAGAGCAGGGGCATCAGGCCCAGGAGCCGGGCCACGGTCTCGACGCGCTGCAGCGAGCCGCGCAGCGCGGACAGCGCCGCCAGCTCGTGCAGCGCGGCGGCCACCGTAAGCGTGCGCGGCCAGCGCACCTCGTCGGGCGCGTAGCCGATGAGCGCGCGCGCCTTGCGGCTGCCGGCGCGCTGGCCGTCCACGAAAGTGCGGCCGGACGTGGGCTCGAGCAGTCCCGCCGCCACGCGCAGCAGCGTCGACTTGCCCGAGCCGTTGGGTCCGAGCAGGCCCCAGCACTGCCCGCGCTCGACGACCAGGTCGACGCCGCGCAGCGAGGGCACGCTGCGCAGGGGCAGGCGGCGGTAGCCGTGCGAGACGGCCCTCACGTCCAGCAGGGGCATGGGTCGGCAGTCTATCCTGCGGTACCCTGCGACCCGCATGTGGCGCCTGCAACTCAAGGATGGCCGCGAGGTGCCGCTGCGCGAGCTGCCGGCGACGCTCGGGCGCGACGCCGCGGCCTCGGTGCGCCTGCGCCACCCCTCCATCGCGCCGCTGCACGCGCGGGTGCGCGAGGACAAGAACGGCAGCCTCGTGATCGAGGCCGTGGGCGAGGCCACGCTGCTGGCCAACGGCCGCGCCCAGCGCGTGGCCGTGCTCTCGGACGGCGAGTCGCTCGAGCTGGGGCAGCTCTCCTTCACCGTGCACCGCGACGCGCCGCCCGCGGTCGCGGCCGAGCCGGCTGCAGCCGAAGCGGACGAGCTGACGCTGCGTCCGCGCGCGCCGGCGGGCGCCGCGTCGCGCGCGGCTGCCGCAGCGCCGGCGCACCAGCAGCGCCGCGGCCGGACGCTCCAGTTCCAGCGCGTGGAATCGCGGCCCGGCCTGCTGCACGCCGACCTGTCGCAGCTCCCGGCCGGTCGGCGCGCCCTGCTCCTGCTGGCGCTGCTGGCCGGGGCCGCCGCACTGGCGGCCGGCATCGCCGCGCTCATCCGCCTTGTGGGCTGAGCGAGCGCCACAGCGCCTCGAGGCGCGCGGCCGACGCGTCCCACGACCAGCGCGCGGCCGCGGCGCGGCCGGCGGAGAGGCGCGCGGCGCGCAGCTCGCCGGGCGTCACGGCGGCGAGCAGCGCGGCGCCGAAGGCCGCGGCGTCGTCGGGCGGCACGAGCCATCCGCCGTCGCCCACGACCTCGGGCAACGCTCCGGCCGCGACGGCCACGACCGGCACGCCCTGCGACTGCGCGTCGACGACCGGGATCGAGAAGCCCTCGACGCGCGAGGCCACGACCAGCGCGTCGGCGCCGGCGAGCGCGGCGGCCAGCTCGTCGGGGGCCAGCGGGCCCGGCACGCGCACGGCCTCCAGCACGCCCAGCTCCCGGGCGCGGCGCGCGACGCTCTCGGCGGCCTGCGCGTCGGCCCGGCCCGCGAGCAGCAGCGCGAGGTCGCCGCCCCCGGGGCGCGCGCGCGCCGCCGCCAGCGCCGCGAGCAGGGCGCCCGGCCGCTTGTGCGGCGCCACCGGCCCCACGGAAAGCACGTAGCGCGTGTTGAGCCCGAGGCGGCGGCGCAGCGCGGCCAGCGCGTCGGGTGGAACCTCGCGCGGCAGCCCCGGCGTGCCGGCATTGGGCACGACCGTCAGGCGGAAAGGCTCCACGAGGTCCCGCGCGGCGAGCTCGTCGGCCGTGGCGCGCGAGACGGCCACGACGTGCGCGGCGCGCGCGAGGTTGCGCGGCAGCGCAGCCCGGGCCCACATCCGGCGCAGGGGCGGCGCGTCGTCGCGCAGGAAGCGCAAGTCGTGCAGCGTGAGCACGAGCGGCGCGGCGCGCACGCGCGGCAGGGGCAGCGCCCCCGCCTGCAGCACCGCGGCCCGGAGCCCGGCCAGGAGCGCGTCGAGGCGCGGGCCGGCCCGCGCGCGCCGCAGCGGCGTGTCGGCGGACGGCAGCGGCAGGCAGGCGAGGCCCGGCAAGGGATCGCAGCCCGGCCGCACGAGGTGCAGCACCTCCACCTGGCCGCGCGCGGCATGCGCCGCGCCCAGCGCGCGCAGCCGGGTGCCCGCGCCCGACGGCCCGCCGTCGAGCATCGTGGCGTCCACCAGCACGCGCAGGCTCGGGCTCATGGCGCCTCCCCCGCCGTGACGCGTTCGCAGAGCTGCAGCGTGGCCTGCGCCGCGCGCGCAGCCGAGAAGCGCGCCGCGTGCGCGGGCCCCTGCCGCGCCAGCGAGGCGCGGCGAGCCGGATCGCCGAGCAGCGCCGCAAGGCCCGCGGCGAGCGCCTCGGGCTCGGGCCCGCGGGCGAGCAGCGCGGGGCCCAGCGCCTCGGCCGCCGCAGCCTGCGGCGCCGCGAGCACCGGCGCGCCGCAGGCCATGGCCTCCAGCAGCGGCAGGCCGAAGCCCTCGAAGAGAGAAGGACACACCACCAGCTCGGCGGCGCGGTACAGCGCGACGAGCGTCCCGTCCGGCACGTGCCCCGTGAATACGACGCGCCCGCGCAGGTCCGGCGCGGCGGCGCGCGCGCGCAGCTCGGCGCCGGCGTCGCCGTCCGGGCCGGCCAGCACCACACGGTTCCCCGGCGGCAGCGCGCGCGCGGCGGCCTCCAGCAGCGCGAGCAGGTTCTTCTTGCGGCGCAGGCGGCCCACGGCCAGCACGGGGCACGCTCCCTGCAGGCCGAGCGCCGCGAGCGCCGCCGCGTCGGCCGCGCGCTCGTCGTCGCGCGCGGGCGAGAAGAGCGGCAGGAGCCCGGGCGCGATGACGACCGCGCGGGCACGCGGGTGCGCGGCCAGCAGCGCCGCCCGCGTGGCCTCGCTGAGGCACACCACGGCCGAGGCCACGCGCGCCGCCAGCGCGGCCCGCGCGCGGTGCGCGAGGCGCGTGTCGCCCGCGCGACGCACCTGCGCCCCTGCGAGCCACGGCAGCTCGTGCAGCGTGGCCACCACCGGGCAGGACGCGCGCAGCGGAATGGCCGCCACCGGTGACAGCAGCAGCGCCGCGCCGCGACGCCGCAGCTCGCGCGGCAGCGTCGTCTCGCGCCACAGCGCCAGGGGAGCGCGATCGCCGGCGGCCGGCGCGCACAAGAGGAGCTCGTGACCTGCGGCCGCCGCCAGGGGCGCCAGGGCCTCGATCAGCGCGCGCTGCGCCCGCTCCACGCCCGTCGGCTCGGCGAGCGCCTGCAGGCTGGTGTCGAGCGCGATCCGCACGGCGCTCAGTCTCCGACCGCGCGCGGCGCGGCCGCGCCGGCCAGCGCGTGATAGAGGCGGGACAGGCGCGTGGCGGTGACCTCCCAGGTGAGCCCGGCCACGGCCGCCGCGCCGGCGGAGCCCAACGCCGCGCGGCGCGACGGGTCGGCGAGCAGCGCGGCCAGGGCCTGCTCGAGCGCGGTGCCGTCGCGCGGGTCCACGGCCAGCACGGCGGCGCCGCCGAGATCGGCCATGGGCGTGCCGGCCGAGGTGAGCACGGCGCGCCCGCAGCGCAGCGCCTCGACCACCGGCAGGCCGAAGCCCTCGGCGAAGCTGGGGTAGAGGACCACGTCGGCCCGGCGCAGCAGCGCGGCCAGGTCGGCATCGTCGATCTCGCCCACGGTGCCCACGGCGCCGGCGAGCGACGGATCGGCGAGCCGCTCCTCGAGCGCCGCGCAGCCCCAGCCGCGCGGGCCCGCGGCCAGCAGCACGGCCGGCGCGCCCTGCGCGGCCCGGCGCGCGCGCAGGAAGGCCAGAAGCGCCGCGAGCTGGTTCTTGCGCGGCTCGCGCGTGCCGGGCAGCAGCACGAGCGGGCCGTCGGCCGGCAGGCCCGCGCGACGGCGCAGGGCTGCGACGCGCTCGCCGTCGTCGGCCTGCGGCGTGCCGTCCACGTGGTCGGCACCCCACGCCACCACGTGCACGCGGTCCGGCGTGGAGAGGCCCTGGGAGAGGACGTCCGCCGCGACGCGCGCGCTGGGGACGACGAGCGCCCGCGCGCGAGCGGCCGCCGCCCGCAGCCGCGGCTCCACGCGCTGCGCGAAGCGGTCGTCGTGCCAGCCGCGGCCGGCGAGGAAGCACAGGTCGTGCACCACGACCACCTGCCCCGCTTGCGCGACGGGCGCGAAGACCAGGTCGGTGTGCTGGAAGACGTCCAGCGGCCCGAGCAGCGTCTCGGCCGAGAAGCCCAGGGGCGCGAGCAGGCGCTGCAGCCGCGCCGGAAGCCGTAGCCCGCGCGCGCCAGGCAGCGCGAGGCCAGGGCGCGCGCCGTGCGCCATGGCCGTGAAGGGACGGAGCTCGAGGTCGGACCGGCGTGCCAGCGCGCGGCAGAGCTCGCGCGCCACGCGGCCGAAGCCCGTGCGGGTGCGCAACGCCGGCCGCACGTCGAGGCCGACGGCCAGCGGCGCGGCGCTCACGCCGCCGGACCCGTCGCCAGATCCACCGGCGCGCCCTGCTCGGTGCCGAAGTCCGGCGGCAGCACGCCGCTGGCCAGCACGCCCGCGGCGCCGGCCAGCAGGCCCGCGCCCACGCGCACGGCCGGCACCTCCGGCAGGTGCGGCAAGAGCGCCGCCAGCGCGCCCGCCGCGCCGCCCGCGCACACGAGCGGCCGAAAGGCGGCGGCGAGCGGGAAGCGCAGGCCCGTGCGCCGCGCCGCGCCCGTGGCGGAGGCCACCAGCACGAAGGCCTCCGTGGCCAGCGTGGTGGCCGCCGCGCCCTCGATGCCCCAGCGCGGGATGGCCCACAGGTTGACGAGCACGTTGAGAGCCGCGCCGAGGAGCGAGATGCGCATCATGAGCCGCTGCTCGCCCGCGGCGAGCAGCAGCATGACGTGCGGGTAGGCGCAGAAGACGCACACCGCCGCGAGCGAGAGGATGGCCAGCGCCGGCGCGCCGGCCTCGTACGCCGGCGGGAACACGAGGCGCATGACGTCCCGCGACACCAGCCACACCGTGGCCGAGACGGGCGCGCCGATGGCCAGCAGGAAGCGCGTCGTGCGCACGTAGAAGGGCCTCAGGCTCTCGCGCCCGGCCGACCACAGCCGCGCGTAGACCGGCAGGATGACCTGGCTGAACAGCACCGGCACCATGAGCACGAAAGTCATGAGCCGGTACGGGTTGCTGTACTGCGCGACGGCCTCCTCGCCTGCCAGCGGGCGCAGCATGATGCTGTCCACGTAGAAGTACAGGGTGGCCGCCGCCATGGAGACGCCTGCCGGCCAGGCCTCCGACCACAGCGCGGCGCGCTCGGCGGCCGTCGCATCGAAGCGCAGCGCCACCCGCCGGCGAGCCCACCACCAGGCCAGCGCGCCCTGCGCCGCGATGCCCGCGCCGAAGGCCAGGAGGTAGAGCGCCGGCTCGCGCACGCCGAGCAGCGCGAGCAGCACCGTGCCGGCGAGCCAGGTGGCCTGGCCCGCCACGGCCACCGCCGCCGCGCGCGAGAAGACCATGTCCACCACGAAGATGGCGGCCGCGCCGCTGGGCGCGTGGAAGAGGAGGTGCAGAGCCGCGAGGCACAAGAGCGCCGCGCGCGGCGTCCCGCCCTCGAAGCAGAGCGCCACGGCCACGGCCAGGAGCACGCCGAGGGCGGCGATGCGCGCCTTGAGGCCCACGAGCAGCCCCAGCAGATGGCCGGCGCGGGCACGGTCGCGCGCCGCCTCGCGCACCACGATCGTGCCCGCCCCGAAGTCGAGCACGTTCGTGAGCATCTGGTAGAGCGCGAGGTGGAAGGCGAAGACGCCCAGCGCCGCGGCGTCCAGCAGGCGCGGCAGCATGAGCGCCGTGATGGCGAAGGCCAGCGTGGACGTGACGAGCCGGCCGCCGAGCTGCCACAGCGTGGACAGGCCGACGCGTCGCGACAGGCTCATCGGGGCGCGTCCGGCGGCGGCATGGCCGGCAGTCTAGCCGGCGCCTCGCTCGCGCCGGGCGGGGACCGCAGCTGATGCAAGGCCTCGCTGGGGATGCGCCGACGAAGAGCTAGGGTGGTGGGCGGCGGCGGTATCCCGCGCCGCAAGCCGCGGAGCCGGCCCATGACCCTCGCCATCGTGCTCGCCGCCGGAGCCGGGCGGCGCATGGGCGCCGGCAAGGCGCTGCTCGAGCTCGGCGGCGAGCCGGCGCTCGTGCGCTGCCTGCGCGCGCTGGAGCAGGGCGGCTGCGACGAGCGGCGCGTGGTGCTGGGCGGGGACGCCGCCGCTGTGCTGGCCAGGCTGCCCGCGCCGGCCCCGGACAGCCTGGTGAACAGCCACCCCGAGCGCGGCCAGACCGGCTCGCTCAAGCTGGCCCTCGCGCGCGGCGCCGGCCGCGGACCGTGCTTCGTGCTGCACACCGCGGATCACCCGCTCGTGCGCGCCGCCGACGTGCGCGCGCTGCTCGTTGCCTTCGCGGCGCGCGGCCCGGGGCAGCGGATCGTGGTGCCCGTGGTCGGCGGCCGGCGCGGCCACCCGGCGTTGTTCGAGACGGCGCTGGCGGCCGAGTTCCTGGCGCTGGGCGACGACGAGCCGGCGCACCTCGTGGCCCGGCGCGATCCCGCGCGCGTGCTCGAGGTGCCCTGCGACAACCCGTGGCTGGTGCGCGACCTCGACACGCCCGAGGACCTCGCGGCGGCGCGCGCGGAGCTGCTCCGCGGCGGATGACCTGCCGGCGCGCCGACCGGCGCCGCCGGTCAGCCGACCATCAGCACCTGCACGCGGTTGCGGATCTCGTCGCGCACCGCGCGGAAGGCCTTCTTCACCTCGGCGTCGCTGCCGGCCGTGGTGGTCGGGTCGTTCAGTGGCCAGTGGATCGTGGTGATCTTCCGCTCCAGCTTGGGCGGCGGGTCGCTGTCCGAGGACAGCGTGATGATCGTGTCGATCTTGGCCACCGGAACGGCCTTGAACTCGAGCGTCTTCTGCTTGGTGATGTCGATGCCGAGCTCGGCCATGACCTCGACGGCATGGCGATTGAGGCCCTTGGGGTTGACCCCGGCGCTCCACACGTTGATCGAGCCGTTCGCGATCGAGCGCGCGAAGCCCTCGGCCATCTGGCTCCGTGCGTCGTTGCCCTTGCAGATGAACAGGAAGTTACGGGGTTTCGCCATGCTGTTGCGCACTCCAGCACGCCCCGAATGCGGGACGCACACGCGAGCGGAGGATTGTACCTGTTTCCATCCTTGTCCGCCAGCGCGCCACGAGAGTCCCGCGGGCCTGTCATGGCGCCCGCCAGGCTGGTGTCCGAGCGAGCCATCTGGTCCTCACGGAGGTTGGAGGGAGCGCTTTGGTCATCCCGAGGCGCATCCGACAAGGAAGCACGTGTCCGAATCCACCATCACGCACGGTCTGATCGATCCCCTGGCGAGCCTGGGCTTCCCCGTCTCGGCCGGCATCGTGCTTTCCGACGCGCGGCGCCTGTACGCGATTTTCGACGAGCGCAGCCGGCGGATCATGATCGTGGGCCATCCCGTGCGGCAGGGCAACATGACCGCCGTCGCGCTCACGCCGTGGACCTCCGCGCGTCCGCCCTGCGCCGGCGACCTCCTCGACGAGCTGATCGACCCGCGGCACGGCGACGGCCTGCGCGTCGCGCTCGACCTGCTGCGCAACGGCACGCTATAGCGGCGAGCGACGGCGCGCGCGCGACCCTCCCGAGCGCGGCGCCACGGGCGCGACGCCGCTCGTTTGACCGTGCGCGGATCCTGTGTGACCATGGCCGCGGGCTCCATGGGAGATCCGCATGCTGCGACAGCATGTCGTTCGCGTCGCGTCCGGACTTGGCTTCCTGGCCCTGCTCGCGCCGGCCGCGCCGGCGCAGTCGGGAGCGCTGGACATCGACCTGGTGGGCGGCGCCTACGACCAGGTCACGACCATCCAGCTGCAGGGCACGCCGGGCCGCAAGTACCTGCTGCTCGTCTCCGTGGTCAAGTCGCCGGGCGCCAACTTCATCCCCAACCAGTCCGTCGACGTGGGCCTCGAGTTCCTGGGCCTGAGCTTCGGCCTGCCGGGCTTCATCGGCGTGTTCAGCGGCGGCGGCCAGTCGGCGGCCGCGCTCATCGTGCCGCACCTGCCGGAGCTGGACACCTTCCCGCTCTACCTGCAGCTCTTCCAGACGGGCGTCACCGGCAACAAGCTGGTGGACAAGTCCGTGGTGCAGACGCTCAGCATGCAGGCCGGCACCACCTGGAAGTCGCCCGCGGTGGGCACCGACTACACGGTGGCGCGCAGCACGCACACCGTGACGCTGCTGCCGGGAGAGAAGGTGCTCACCCTCGGCGGCGGCAGCGACGGCATCACCAACAGCTACGGGCTGGCCACGGGCGAGATGTACGAACCGTCGGACGAGTCCCTCGCGCTGCTGCCCGTGACCATGCTGCAGGCGCGCACCGGGCACTCGGCCACGCTGCTGGACGACGGCCGCGTGCTCGTGGTGGGTGGTGCCGAGGACGTGCAGGGCGAGCCGACGAACACGGCCGAGGTGTACGACCCTGCCAGCGGCCTCTTCAGCCCCGTGGGCAGCCTGGTCAACGGGCCGCGCGCGCTGCACCGCGCCAGCAAGCTCGACGACGGCCGGGTGCTCATCACCGGCGGCACGGACAACTACATCGACCCGACCAGCATCATCACCGGCGGCTACCGCAGCACCGAGATCTTCAATCCGGCCACCAACACGTTCAGCGCCGGGCCGAACATGACCAAGCAGCGCCTCGGCCAGACCGTTTCGCGGCTGCCGAACGGCGACCTGCTGGTGGCCGGCGGCTACACGGTCACCACCATCTTCGGATTCGAGATCCCGGTCATCAGCGACGACGCCGAGATCTACGACTGGCAGTCGGGCCTGCCGGGCTCGTTCGGCAACGTGAAGGGCATGTATCACCAGCGCATGGGCCACGGCGCCGCGGTGCTGGCCGACGGCAACGTGCTCCTGGCGGGCGGCGCCAACGGCAGCTCGTTCCTGGATCCGCAGCCCGAGCTGACCTGGGAGGTCTACGACGTCGCGGCGCAGGACTTCGTGGCACAGGGCGCGCTCAACGACGGCCGCATCCTGCCGACGGTGCTGCGCCTCTTGGACGGGCGCGTGCTCATCGCGGCCGGCGCGGTGGGCTCGCTGACCACGCCTCTGCCGGTGGCCACGGCCGAGATCTGGGACCCGGCCACGCAGGCCAGTTCGCCCACCGGCAGCCTGCTGCAGGGGCGCGCGGGCCACGAGAGCCTGCTGCTGCCCGACGGCACCGTGCTCGTGTCGGGCGGCGGCAAGAGCGACGGCGTGTTCACCGACGGCTTGACCTCGCTCGAGATCTACCAGCCCTGAGGCGGGCTCGCGACGCGGCCAGGGATGGCGGGGAGGCACTGCGCATGAGAATCGGCGTCGTGGCCGCGGAGCTGGCTCCGCTGGCCAAGGTTGGCGGGCTGGGCGACGTGGCCGGTGCGCTGTCGGCCGAGCTCGCGGCGCGCGGCCACGACGTCACCGTGCTCATGCCCGGCTACGCCACGCTCAAGGACGCGGGGCTGCGCGACGTCGCGCGCGAGTCCGCCTCCGTGGCCTTCGAGGGCGTCCAGCGCGCCGTGCCCCTGCGGCGCGCGCGCTTCGGGCGCGTGCAGCTGGCGCTGGTGGATGACGCGCTGGTGGCCGGGCGCGGCCCCTACGACTACGCCGACGCGCGCGACGAGGCCTTCCGCTACGGCCTGCTGTCCCGCGTGGCCGCCGACTGGCTCGCCCCGCGCGTGGACGTGCTGCAGCTCCACGACCACCACGCCGCCCTCACCGTGCCGCTGCTCGCCGGCCGCGAGCGCCCGGCCACGCTGCTCACCATCCACAACGCCGCCTACCAGGGCATCCACGCCTGGGAGCACGTGGCGCTGGTCGGCCTGCCGAGCCACGCCCACGGCCTGCTCGACTGGTACGGCCGCGCCAACGCGCTCAAGGCCGCCGTCATCGGCGCCGACGCGGTCAATGCCGTCTCGCCCACCTACGCCCGCGAGATCCGCAACACCGAGCTCGGCTGCGGCCTGCAGCCCTTCCTGCAGGCGCGCGGCCCGGCGCTCACCGGCATCCTGAACGGCATCGACGTGGCCATCTGGAACCCGGAGACCGACGCGCACCTGCCCGCGCGCTACTCGGCGCGCGACCTGTCCGGCAAGGAGCGCTGCAAGGCGGCGCTGCTCACCGAGCTCGGGCTGAAGCCCTCGGGCCGCCCGCTGATCGGCATCGTGTCGCGCCTGACGGACCAGAAGGGCTTCGACCTGCTGCGACCCATCATGCCCGAGGTGGAGGCCGTGGCCGACCTGGTCGTGCTCGGCACCGGCGATCCGCGGCTGGAGGCCGCCTTCCGCCACGAGGCCGGCCGGCACGTGGGCGTGCGCATCGGCTTCGACGAGCCGCTCGCGCACCGCATCGAGGCCGGCTCGGACCTGTTCCTCATGCCCTCGCGCTTCGAGCCCTGCGGCCTGAACCAGATGATCTCCATGCGCTACGGCACGCTGCCGGTGGTGCGGCGCACCGGCGGGCTGGCGGACACGGTGATCGACGCGGACGACGAGCCCGAGCGCGGCTACGGCTTCGTCTTCGAGCGGCCCACGTCGGCGGCGCTGTTCGCGGCGCTGTTCCGCGGGCTCAAGGCGATCGAGGAAGGGCTGGCGCCGGACCTGGCGCGGCGCGCGATGGGCGTGGACGTGAGCTGGGGTGCGAGCGCGGCGCGGTACGAGGAGCTCATGGGACGGCTGGCGGGCGCGGCGGCCTGAGGGCGCGTCCTCAGTCCTGCTCGGGCTGCGCCTCCGAATCCTCGTCCCCTCCGAACAACCCTCTCACCCACGACAGGAAAGTCCCGATCGGACCGGTCACCACCTTGAGCGGCAGCACCCGCACCTGCGGCGCATTCCACGTGCCCTTCAGGTCCAGCGCGACCAGCTGCCGCTGCAGGTAGCGCAGCACGTCGCCGATCATGCCGCCTGCGGACACGGGCGTGATCTGCAGGTTCAGCGCGCCGCCGCGCGTGATCCGGCCCTCGGCGCGCAGCGTGAGGAAGTCGCTCTCCAGCCGCGCCTCGTCGATGTACCAGGTGGCGCCGCGCTGGCGGAAGTCGACGGACAGCGTGTCGGCGCGCTTCTCCGCGGGCGCAGCCAGCGTGAGGGCGCGCAGCACGGCGTCGAGCACGGGCACGCGCCACAGGTAGCCGCCGCGCACGGAGAGCTGGCCGGACGAGCGCGCGCTGCGCGGCTCGCCGATGCGGCCCTCCCAGTGCACCGAGGCCTGCATCCAGCCCGCCATCTCGCGCTCCTCGGCGCCCGGCATCTCCAGCGCGCGGTCGAGGCGCGCGATGTCCACGTCGAACAGCGCGCCGTCCGCCACCGTCTCGCCGGTGCGCAGGTTCAGCGTGCCCGAGAGCGTGACCGCGCCGCCCGAGCAGCGTCCGGACATCTCGTGGAAGGTGAGCACGTCGTTGCGCACGTCGAGGCTCCCGACCACGTCCTCCACGAGCACGCCGGTCGGACCCATGCGCAGGCGCTCCACGAACAGGCCGCCCCAGCCCTCCACCTCGGTCCGGCCGCCCAGGCGCTGGGAGACGCGCAACAGGAGGTCGAGGCGGCCGCCGTCCTCGGGCGCCAGCCACGCGATCTGGTCGGCGTTCGGGATCAGCTGCAGGTAGTCGCGGCGGAAGGCGGCGTCACGCGCCTCGACGTCCAGCGTGAAGCCGTGCTCGTCGGCGTCCAGCCCGGCCTGCAGCGTGCCGCCCGGAAAGTCGAGGCGTGCGTCGTGCACGACCATGCGCCCTTTCTCGTAGACGAAGGGCAGCGATCCCTGGTGCAGCGCGAAGGGCAGGTGCGCCGGCGACAGGGCGGCCTCGCGCAGCCGGCCCTCGGCGCGCGCGGCGTGCTCGTCGCCGGGCACGAGCGACAGGTCGAGGTCGAGCACGCCGCGCGGGCGCAGCTCGTTCGCCAGGTCCTGCGCCGAGTCCGGCAGGAACAGCGCGCACACCGGGCCCACCCGCACGCCCGCCACCTGCACGCGCTGCAGGCCCTCGGGGCTGAAGCCCAGCACGACGAGGCCGCCGGTGCCGCCCAGCGTGATGTCCACGCGCGTGCCGTCCGCGTCCACGGCCACGTGCACGTCGCAGCCGGGGACGACGAGCGTCGCCTCGCCCGGCGCGCGCAGCACGGCCTCGATGCCGTGCACGTCGAGCTGAAGTGTCGGCGGCGGGCCGGAGGGGCCGCCGCCGCGGCCGGCCAGTGCGTCCAGCAGGGCGCCGATCGCGCGCACGAAGGGCAGGCCGTCGACGTCGTGCGAGAAGGTGGCGCGCCCGCCCTCGCCGCGCAGCCCGGCGAGCTGCGGCGAGAACCAGCCGTCGCCCAGGCCCGCCTGCGCCTCCAGCTTGTCCAGGTGCGCGACCTCGTCGCCGGTGAGCGGATCGAACAGCGAGATGCCGCGCGCTTCCAGCCGGCCCACGTCCGCCAGGCCGGCCTGCTCCACCGTCAGCACCCGGCGCAGGCCGTGGCCGGCCAGCTCGCTGCGCAGCAGGTCCGTGGCCCGCGCGTCGAGCACCAGCCAGGCGCCGATGGCCAGCAGGCACGCGACGCCGAGCGCCACGACCAGCACGCGCAGCAGCGTCACCACAGCCAGCCCTCCGGCTCGTGGAACAGGTGGTGCATGCGGGACTCGCCTGAGCTGCGCAGCCGGCGTTCGCCCAGCTGCACGCCCGGGAGATAGTAACCATTGCGCACGCCGAAGGCCTCGTCGGCGGGCTCCAGCGTGGCGGGCGAGCCCGGCTCGTCGTCGGGCACGAGGACGAACTCGCACTGGCCCGGCAGGCTGCGGTCGCCGACGTGCAGCTCCCAGTTGAGCAGCAGCGCGTGCGGCGGGCCCGCGTCGAGCAGCGTGTCGTCGTCGAAGAAGAGGTCGAAGGGCCGGCGCGTCCAGGCGGGGACCAGCAGGTCGCCGGGCACCGACGTGTGCTCCGACCAGGCCTCGCTCAGGTCCAGGGAGCGGTGCGGGCCGCCGTCGGCCGCCTCGGCGTCCACCGTCAGCGTGGCGCGGGGCAGGGTCAGGTCGCCGCTGCGCGTGCGGGCCACGTCGAGCTGCACGTGCACGCTCGCCGTGCGCCGGCCGTCGACGAGGTTGCTGTAGACGCCCTGGCAGCGCACCTCGACCAGCGCGTCGAGGCCCTGCTCGACGTACGCGCCGATGGCCTCGCCCGGCTCCATGCCGGCCGGCCGGTAGTAGCCGCGCGGGGGCTCGGCCGCGCAGCCGGCGAGGCACGCGAGCAGCGCGGCGGCGATCGAGGCACGGGCGGACACGGTGGCATCACGATAGCGGGCGGCAGCCGCGTCCGGCAGACAGTCGTGCCGCATGGCGAGCGGACGACACGCGGCGCTCATCTGCCGGAGCGACGATGCGCCGGGCGTCGCGCGCCTGCTGGCGGCCGCGGGCGGTGCCGACGGCGCTCGTCGTGCGCGACGCGGACGCGGCCGCCAACCTGCGCGTGGGCGCCAGCGCCGCGCCCTTCGAGCCGGACGCCGCGCAGGTGGCGCTGGCACGGGGCGCCGTGGCAGCGCTCGGCCTCGACGTGGCCGGCGTGGACCTGCTGGCGGACGAATCCGGTCCGCTCCTCCTGGAGGTCAATGCCTGTCCCGGCCTTTCTGGCATCGAGCGCGTGACGGGCCGCGACGTCGCGGGCGCGATCGTCGAGCTGCTCGGGCGCCGGCTGAGCGCCTGACTCGCCGCTCGTTTGCGCGCCCCCGCGCCGGCGGCGACACTGCGGGATGATGACCGCCGGCCCCCTCTTTGCCCTCGTGAGCGACGTGCACGGCAACGAGCAGGCGCTGCGCGCCTGCCTCGCCGACGCCGACGGCCGCGGAGCCACCCAGCTCTGGTGCCTCGGCGACGTCATGGGCTACGGCGCGCGGCCGATGGAGTGTCTGTCCCTGCTGCGCGAGCGCGGGGCGGTCATGATCCGCGGCAACCACGAGCAGGCCGTGCTCGACGGGCCCTTCGGCTTCAACCCGATCGCGGCGGCGGCCATCCGCTGGACGCGCGCGCGGGCCGAGGCGCAGGGCAGCGAGCCGCTCGCCTACATGCGCGCCCTGCCCGAGCGCGTCGACGCCCCCGATGCCACGCTCGTGCACGGCTCGCCCGCCCAGCCGCTGGACGAGTACGTCTTCGCCGAGGACGCCCTGGACAACCTGCCGCACGGCGTGGACTACTCGCCCAAGCTGGCGCGCAGCTTCCGGCTCATCGACCGGCCCTGCTTCATCGGGCACACGCACGTGCCCGGCGTGATCCGCGGCGACATGACCTGGAGCGCGCCCTCCGAGCACGAGGGCCGCTTCGACACGCGCGGCGCGCCGTGCCTCGTGAACGTGGGGTCCGTGGGCCAGTCGCGCGACGGGGACCTGCGCGCGAGCTACGCGCTCTTCGACGGCCAGGTGGTCAGCTTCCGGCGCGTGGAGTACGACGTGCAGGCGGCGGCGAAGGACATCCTCACGACGCGCGCGCTGCCGCCCGTGCTCGCGCAGCGGCTGCTCGAGGGCTGGTAGGCCGGCGGCTTGCGGCCTCCGGCGTCCGCCCGTAGAGTCGGCCACCCGTCGGGATCCGGGAGGCCGCGCATGAAGACGTCGGGTGTGGCGCTGTCGCTCCTCGTGGCGCTCGCGGGCACCGCGCGCGCCGACGTGCTGCACGTGCCCAAGGACTTCGCGACCATCCAGGCCGCCATCGACGCGGCGGTCGCGGGCGACGAGATCGTGGTCGCGGCGGGCACGTACGACGGCGTGGTGCACGTCAATGCCAAGTCGGACCTGCTGCTGCGCGGCAAGGGCAAGGTCGTCCTCACGAGCAGCCTGCTGGCGCAGCCGCTCCTCACCGTGTCGGGCGGCGACGGGATCACGCTCGACCACCTGCGCGTCGCCGAGGCGCCGGAGGACGCCATCCTGGTCGAGCTGGCGACGAACGTGACGCTGCGGCACGTCCGCATCGAGGACCCGGGGGCCCGCGGGATCCACGTGACGGACTGCGTCGGCGTGGACATCGAGCACCTCGACGTGGTCGGGGCGGTCGACGAGGGGATGGTCGTGGAGACCACCGACGACCTCTCCCTGAGGCACGCCAGCTTCGAGGAGGGCGGCGCGGACGGCGTGCGCATCCTCGACGGCGTCGGCGCGCTGGTCGAGCACGTCACCGTCACGGGCTCGGCCGGGAGCGCCTTCGACTTCGGCGAAGACACCTCGGGCGCGATCCTGCGCAAGTGCGTCGTGCACGACGCGAACCCCGCGGCCGTCGAGGCCCACGGCACGGGCACGCTCGTCGAGGACAACCGCTTCTACGACCTGGGCAACCGGGGCGTGGACCTTGGCGGCGGGACGGCCAGCATCGTCCGCAAGAACCGCATCGTGCGGCCTGCGATCTACGGTGTCTTCCTCGTGCTGGGCACGCACCAGGTCCTCGAGAACCGCATCGTGCAGGCCGGCGAGGCAGGCGTGCAAGCGACCTTCGGGCCGTCGCAGGTCATCTCGGGCAACCGCGTGGTCAAGTCCCTCGGCGACGGGATCGTCGTCGGCACCGACGCCGACGGCTGCACGCTCGTCGACAACAAGGTCGTCTCCGCCGATGACGACGGCATCGAGGTGCTTGCCCAGGACGTGCAGGCCGTCGGCAACCGCGTCAACGGCAGCGCCGAGGACGGTTTCGTGGTCCTCGAGCCCGGGGGCGTCTTCGTGGGCAACAAGGCCAAGGGCAGCGGCGGCTTCGACCTGTTCGACGCCACCGCCGGAGGGAGCACCTATGCCGACAACGTCTTCGGCACGACGCACTTCCAGTAGCGCCGCGCTGCTGGCCCTGGCGGTGCTCGCCGCGGCGGCCCGCGCCGACGTGCTGCACGTGCCGAAGGACTTTCCCACCGTGGCCGAGGCGCTGGCCGCGGCGCAGGCGGGCGACGAGATCGTGCTCGCGGCGGGCAGCTACAACACGCCCATCCTCATCGACGACGTGGACGGCATCGTGCTGCGCGGCCAGGGCAAGGTCGTGCTGGGCGGCGGCACCGACGTGACGCCGGCCCTCACGCTGGAGAACAGCGACCACGTGACCGTGGACCACCTGCGCATCGAGGGCGCGCAGGGCACCGCCGTCTTCGCGGGCCCGGGCGCCGACGACCTCGTGCTGAGCCGGCTGCGCATCGAGGACTGCGCGGGCACCGGCATCGTGGCCGGCGAGTCCTCGGGCGTGCTGATCGACCGCTGCCGCGTGGAGGGCGCCGGCGGCCACGGCATCTCGATCCTCGAGGCCGGCGAGTTCACGCTCTCGCGCTGCACCGTCGTGGACGCGGGCGGGATCGGCATCGACGTCGGCGACGCCCAGTTCATCACCGTCGACCGCTGCCACGTCACCGGGTCCGGCCAGTCCGGCATCGCGATGGGCTTCAGCGGCCCGAGCCACCACGGCGTCCTCTCGCGCAACGTCGTGATCGACGCCGGCACGAACGGGCTCTTCGTGCGAGGAGCGGAGAACGTCGTCACGGAGAACCGCGTGCAGGGCGCCGGCGGCGCCGGCGTGCTGCTCCACGCCGAGTCCGTCGGCGGGATCGTGGAGGACAACACGCTGGTCGACGCCGGCGTCGGCCTCGATGTCGGCGGCACCGGCCTGCTCGTGCGCGACAACCGCGTGGTCACGCCGGTCCTCGAGGGCATCATCGTCCGGCAGGACCTGTGCGTCGTGGGCGACGACCGCGTGACGAAGCCCGGAGGCGACGGGTACCTCCTGGAGGCCACGGTCGACGGCGGCGCGCTGCTCGGCTGCAAGGCGCAGCACGCGGGCGATGACGGCTTCGAGATCGCCTGCAGCGCCCTGTCGATCACCGGGAATTCCTCGCTCGGCGCCGATGCGGACGGCTTCGAGGTGCTGGGCGACTTCAACGTGCTCGCCGCCAACTCGGCGCACGGCAGCGGCGTCCTGGACCTCGAGGTCCTGGGCGCGCAGAGCATCCTCCTCGCCAACGACGTCGGCACGAGCAACCTCCCGTGAGGACACGCATGCGCGCCTCCCTCGCCCCCTGCCTGCTGCTGCTCGCCGCCGCGGCGCGCGCCGACGTGCTCCACGTGCCCAAGGACTTCCCCACCGTGGCCGGGGCGCTGGCCGCCGTGCAGCCGGGCGACCAGGTGGTGCTCGCGGCCGGCACCTACACCGAGCTGGTGAGCCTCGACGGGCTGCAGGACGTCGTGCTGCGCGGCCAGGGCGAGGTGGTGCTCGTCGGCGACGGCTCGTTCGAGGCGCCCCTGAGCCTGACCGGGTGCGTGGGCGTGACGGTGGAGCGCCTGACCGTCCGCGACGCCTCCGGAGTCGCCGTCAGCGTGGGGAACTGCTCGGAGGTCACGCTGCGCAAGCTGCGCGTCGAGGACGCGGGCAGCGCCGGAATCGTGGTCGGCCAAGGGCACGATTCGCTCGTCGATCGCTGCCGCGTGGAGGACGCCGCGCTGGATGGCATCGTCCTCGTGGACGAGGACGACACCACGGTGTCGCGCTGCACGATCGTCGGGGCCGTCGGGATCGGCGTCTCCTTCGACGGGTGCGCCGGCTCGGTCGTCGAGCGCTGCAAGATCACGGACGCGGGCGCGCAGGGCATCCTGCTCGGCAAGGCCAACCCGGTGCAGGGCTGCACCGCGGACCGCAACCGCGTGATCGATGCCGGCTTCTTCGGCATCCAGACCCTGGGCACGGACCTGGTCCTCACCGACAATCGCGTCCAGCACTCCAGCAGCAACGGCTGCGTGATGTCCGCGCCGTCGGAGGGCGGCGTCGTGCGCGGCAACCGGCTGGTCGACTGCGCGGGGGGCCTCTCCGTCGCGGCGCTCGGCGTCACGGTGCAGGAGAACCGCGTCGTCTCGACCGGCTCCGAAGGCATCAGCCTGTCCGCCGATGACGGCGTGCTCGTCGACAACCGCGTGATCAAGCCGGGCGGGAACGCCTTCGGCTTCTCGGGCTCGCTCGCTTCGGGCTCGATCGCCGGCTGCAAGGCCCTGCACCCGGGCCTGGACGGCTACTTCATCCTCGGCGAAGGCCTGATGTTCACCGGGAACTCCTCGGTCGGCGCCGGCCTGCAGGGCTTCCATGTCGAGGGCAGCGGCCACGTGTTCACCGGCAACACGGCCCACGGCAGCCTGGACGTGGACATCACGGACCTCGACGGCGGGAACATCTACCTCGACAACGACTTCGCCACCGGATTCGAGGGAGACCCGCCGTGACACCACGATCGCTCGCCTGCATGCTCCTGATCGCCGCCGCCGCGCGTGCGGACGTGCTGCACGTGCCCGGCGAGTTCCCCACCATCGCCGTCGCGGTCGAGGCGGCCGGGCCGGGCGACACGATCCTCATCTCCGCCGGCACCTACGACGAGCAGGTCGTCGTATTCGGCGCCGACGGCCTGACCATCCGCGGGCAGGGCAAGGTGGAGCTCACCGGGCTGACGAACGAGATCGGCCTGATCCTGGACAACTGCGTGAACACGACCGTGGAGAAGCTGCGGTTCCGTGGGCTGAGCCTCGGGCTGCGCGTCACCAATTGCCAGGACGTCACGGTCCGCAAGTGCCGCGCGGAGGAGATGGCCGAGCTCGGCTTCCAGTTGCTGGACGGCACGAACACGCTGTTCGACCGGTGCCGCGTGGACGGCGCCATCGACCACGGCCTGCAGATCGTCAGCGGGACGGGCTGCTTGGTGCGGCGCTGCACCTTCGAGGACGTCAACTTCGGTCTCCAGGTCCAGGCGGTCTCGGCCCTGGAGGTCGACCACCTGCGCGTCGAGCGCGCCTCGCAGTCCGGCCTCCAGCTCGGGGACGGCTGCGCGGGCGTGGACGTGCACCACGCGCGGATCCTCGACTCCGCCGCGGGTTTCGACGTGGCGGCCGACGCGGGCATCTTCCGGCACGACCTGGTGGCGGACCCGGCCGGCGTCGGCATCCAGTGCAGCAGCGGCGCCGCGAACAACCTCTTCGAGCACGAGCGCGTCGTCAGCTCGGGCGGCGACGCCTTCCTCGTGGGCGGCACGGGCCAGGAGCTGCGCTCCTGTCGCGCCGTGAAGGCGGGAGCCGCCGGCTTCCGGCTCGCGGACGTCGGGCAGCACCTGGTGCAGGACTGCCGGGCCACGTCGCCCGCGAGCTACGGCCTCCTCGTGAACGGCGGCTGCGGCGACTGCTCGCTCCTCGACAACCGCGTGACGCATGCGCCCGAGAACGGCCTCGAGACGGACGGCGACCGGACGGTGCTCGTCGGCAACCGGGCGACGGGCACGGGCATCGACGGCATCCGCGTCGGCTCGGAGCTCAACGTGCTGACCGGCAACCACGCCCACGGCAGCGGAGGCTTCGACCTCCACGACCTCGTGGGCAGCTCGACCTACGCGGACAACCACTTCGGCACGGAGTCGCTGCCATGAAGCCGGCCCTCGCCGTCCTGCTCCTCGCCGCCGCCGCGCGCGCCGACTCGCTCCACGTGCCGGCCGACTTCGCCAGCATCCAGGCGGCCGTCGACGCGGCGCAGGCAGGGGACGAGGTGGTGGTCGCGGCCGGCACCTACGAGGAGACCGTGGCGCTGGTCGACCGGGAGGACATCACGCTGCGCGGCCAGGGCAAGGTGGTGCTGCACGGCGGGAACTCCGAGACCGCTGTCGTCACCTTGTCCCTGTGCACCGGCGTGCGGGTCGAGCGGCTGCGCTTCGAGCAGCCGGCCTTCGCGGCCGTCGAGGTGGTCACGAGCACGGGCACGACCCTGTCGCGCTGCTGCGTGGACGGCAGCGGCGGAGACGGCCTGAGCCTGGTCGACTGCACCCTGTCCGTCGTCGAGCGCTGCGAGGTCGAGGACCCGGCTGGCGTGGGCGTCGAGGTCGTCGGCTGCACCGACACGCTCGTGTTCCGCTGCCGCGTGGAGAGGCCCGGGGAGGTCGCCATCGACATCGCCGGCGGCGACGTCTCGCACGTGGAGCGCTGCACGCTCCTGGACTCGCCGTCCTTCGCGCTGCTCCTGGAGTCGCCGCACGGCACCGTGCTGGACAACCTGATCAAGACGGCGGTCAACGGCGGCATCGACGTCAGCGGCGCCTTCGCCGACGTGCGCGACAACCGGCTCATCGCGGCGGGCGACGTCCCGGTGCGCGTGGAGTCCTTCGGCGCCAGCTCGACCGTCGAGGACAACCGCATCGTGAAGCCCGTGGACACGGGCCTCCTGGTCCAGGCCGTCAACGTCGTCGTGCGCCGCAACCGGGTGATCAAGTCCGAGGCCTCCGGCATCGGGCTGTTCGCCGACGACCCGCTGGTCACGGACAACGTGGTCCTACACGCGGTCAACACGGGCTTCCTGACGGGCACCGTGACCGCCGGCACGCTCAGCGGAAATCGCGCGCTGCACTGCGGCGACAGCGGCTTCCTGATCGGCGGCTCCGGGCTGCTCGTGCACGGCAACGAGGCGAAGGGCTCCGGCCTCGACGGCTTCTTCGTGGTCGAGGGTCCGCACGTCTTCACCTACAACCTCGCCAAGGGCAGCGGCCTGTTCGACCTGCAGGACTCGTCAGGCGCCGCGAACGTGTACGTGGGCAACACGTTCCCGACCATCGAGCCCTGAGGCCCGTGCCGGCATGCCGCCCGCGCGGCATGACTTGCGGCCCGGAGTGCCGCCGCGTAGAGTCGGCCGCCGGCTGGGGCGGGGATTCACGAGGAGCCTCGCATGCGGTGCTTCGCGCTTGCGCTCCTCAGCGTGCCCTGGCTCGCCGTCGCCGCCCGCGCCGACGTGCTGCACGTGCCCAAGGACTTCGCGACCATCCAGGCCGCCATCGACGCGGCGCAGGCCGGCGACGAGATCGTGATCGCGGCCGGCAGCTATGCCGAGTCGCTGCTCATCGACGGCCAGAGCGACCTGCGCCTGCGCGGCCAGGGAAAGGTGACGCTCACCGGAGCGCCCGGCGTCCCGCCCCTCCTGTCGATCCAGGACGGCACCGACATCGAGGTCAAGCGGCTGCGCTTCGAGGGCTCCGCCGGCACGGGCGTCGCGATCTCGGGCTTCTCCAGCGGTGTGGCGCTGCTCCACTGCCGCGTCAGCGATGCCGACGGCGCGGGCATCGCCGTGGAGCAGAGCGACACGATCCTCCTGGAGCACGTGGATGTCTCCGGAGCGGGCCTCGACGGCCTCTCCGCGACGCTCACGGACTTCATCACGGTCCGCCACTGCACGTTCACGGACTCGTTCAACTACGGCATCGACGTCGACGGCGGCACGGGGCATCTCGTCGAGCACGTCAAGGTCGCGGGCACGGGCGAGGACGGCATCTCCGTGGCGGGGACGGGCGTCGAGGCCAGCATCGTCCGCAAGAACAAGGTGAGCGACGTCGGCCTGGCCGGCATCGCGGTCCGGGGCGACGGCGTGCTGGTCGAGGACAACCGTGTCCTGCCACCGTCGACCTACGGCATCTGGCTCCTGGACGGCTCCTGCATCGTCCGCGACAACCGCCTCGTCCAGCCGGACTTCTTCGGCGTGGACGTCTTCGCCGGCACGCACCAGGTGCTGCACAACCGCATCGTGGAGGCTGGAGACGCCGGGATCCGCGCGCTGGGCACGCCGCTGCAGCTTCTGGCGGACAACCGCGTGCTCCAGTCGCTGGGCATCGGCATCCTCATCGGCGCGGGCAGCGACGGCTGCACGCTCTCGGGGAACCGCATCGTGAAACCGGGCGGCGACGGCGTCAGCGTGATCGCCGAGGACGCGCAGATCGTGGACAACCGCGTGACCGGCGCCGGCGAGGACGGCCTGCATCTCGAGGGCAAGGGCAGCGTCGTCGTGGGCAACCGCGCCAAGGGCAGCGCGGCCTTCGACCTGAACGACACATCCGACAACGGGAACACTTATGTCGACAACGACTTCGGCACGACGCACTTCGACTAGCGCGCTCGCGGCGCTGGCCGTTGCGCTGCTCGCGGCGCCTGTGCGCGCGGACGTGCTGCACGTGCCCAAGGACTTCCCCACCATCCAGGAGGCCGTGGACGCGGCGCTGGCGGGCGACGAGATCGTGGTCGCGGCCGGCACCTACACCGGCACCGTGGACATCACCGGCAAGACCGACGTGACCCTGCGCGGCCAGGGCAAGGTCAAGCTGGTTTCCGGCGAGCTCCCGACGCCGGTCGTGCTCATCTCCGGCA
>Ga0075421_100000861_pt1 | contig 33915 bp, 20 predicted proteins | sample SoiMetdeltSBSDD5_FD_75292 | JGI IMG/M metagenome (GOLD analysis project Ga0075421, IMG submission 75292) | Bulk soil microbial communities from a Populus tree surrounding site in Tennessee, USA - Soil MetaG P. deltoides SBSDD5 | ecosystem: Environmental > Terrestrial > Soil > Tree plantation... | reverse complement strand
CGGGCCAGTCCGCCGTCCACGGCCAGGACCTCGGCCTCCCGCGGGAAGAGCCGGCGCAGCTCGACGGGCTGCGTGGCCTCGCCCCCGGCGGCCTCCAGGCCCGGGAAGGGGGCGAGCGCCAGGCCGAGGACGAAGAGCCTGCCGAGCGCCCGCCTCACGCCTTCTCCGCAGGCGCCTTGCGGAACACGAAGCGCTGGTACAGGAGCGACACGAGAATCAGCGAGATGGCGAGCCCGACGAGCGATGCCACGCGATACAGGTCCTCGAGCGCCCCGAGATCGTAGAGGAACACCTTGCCGATGGTCACCAGGAGAAAACCGAGGCTGATCCAGCGCAGCCCGAGCGAGTCGCGGGCCATCCCGAAGCCGAGCAGGACGAGCGCGTAGATTCCCCAGGCGATCGAGACTGTCAGCCGCTGCGCCGGCTGGTCGCCGAAGCGCAGGCTCAGCGCCGGTCCGGTGGCGAACCAGTCGGCGATCGTGAGATTGATCCAGACGAAGATCACGACGATCGCGGCCAGCGCCGCCCCGATCGCCCCGGCGGGATGGCCCCGGCGGTAGACATCGACCTCCCAGGGCCGGGCGCGCCCCGTCTCGATCGGCCGGAGGAGCGCCGCTCCCGCGAGCAGCGCGGCCGCCGGCACGAGGTACGTGTAGGTCAACCAGTTCACGATCCGGATCGTCGAGCGCGGGTAGTACGACAGGAGCGCCGGATTGGCGACGAGCCGCGCGGTGGTCGCGCCCAGAAGCCCCAGCCCGAGGTATTTCAGGCCCGGATGATCCAGCCGCTTCCAGAGGGCGAGCATCGCCAGGCCGTCCAGGGCCCAGCCGATCGTGATCCATTGCTTCTCGAGCTGCAGCGGGATGGCGACCGCGACGAAGCAGAGGGCGACCGCCGAGAACCACACGAGCGCGCTGCGGCGGATCGGATCCGCGGCCGGCCAGGACCGGCGGGCGCGGTCCGCGGCGATCAGGGACAGGACGCCGAGAGCAATGGGCAGCGCGCCGATGAAGGCGTCCCCGTAAGCCAGCACGAAGAGCCGTCTCAAGGACGGGAACCACAGCGGTCCCGCCAGCGCCGCGGCGTACCAGGCGAGACGGTCGTTCGAGAACCGCTTCACGGTGAGGAGCGGCCAGGCGGTGAAGAGGATCACCGCCGCGGCCTGCGCCACGAGCGCCGCGAGGGGCGCGCCCGCATGCGCCTCCAGGAACCGGCCTGAGAAGGTCCAGCCGGCGTGCACCGAGAGCGTGGCGCCGACCGCGACGGCGCACCACGTCCCGTTTCCCAGCCGCGTCGCCGCGGTCAACACCAGGAGGCCCAGGACGAGCGCGGCGCCGAGCGCCGGGAGCGGCCCCAGCGACAGCGTCATCGGTGCGCCGCAGAGGATGACCAGGAGGGTCGCCGGCAGCGCCCCCGCCGCGTGCTCGGCGAAGACCCGGACCTCCCCCTCGCGCCGCAGGAGAGCGACGGCCTGCAGCAGCAGCGACGCGCCGGCCAGAATCGCCAGGAAGACCTCGGGCGCCGGGAAGAGTCCGCTGTCGTGGTGCACAAGGTGGCAGATGGAGAGGCCGAGCCCCAGCCCCAGGGCGGCGACCACCTGAAGTCCGGCCCGGCGCGGAAACGCGGCATGGCGGTACAGCAGCGCGGCGATGGCCGTCCAGCCGAAGAGCCAGGGGGAGATCGGCACGGCCGGCGACGTCGACGAGAAGAGCAGCAGGATGAAGAAGCCGCCCGCCGCCACGAGCGCCGCAGGGGCGGGGCCGTCGCCGCCGAAGGGCTCGGGATCCCGCTCGACGAACAGATGGAAGATCGCGGTCAGCCCGGCCGCCACCGCCACGGTTTCCCAGGCCAGCGGCAGGGTCAGCCCGTGCTGCAGCAGCCACACGGCGACGACGGTCACGCACGCCGTGGCCGCCCCCGTGCCGAGCGCGGGCACCGATTGTTCGCGGGCGACCCAGCAGGCGCCCGCGCCCAGGAGCGCCAGCAGGATGGCGATGGGATACAGGTGCGGTCCCAGCCCGACGCGGGCGGAGAAATAGACCGCGAACGCGAAGGGAAAGAGGATGGCCCCGACCTGGCTCCACATCCAGGCGCCCCCGGTCCGGCCGGCTCCGGCGAACCGTCCGGCGAGCACGAACAGCACCGCGAACAGCGCCAGGATGACGAGCCCGAGGAACAACCGCTCGGGGCCCATGCGGGTGACGATCCAGAGGCCCTGCAGGAGCACGGTCCCCAGCAGGCTGAGGATGCCGAGCGAGGGCCAGCGGCGCTTGTGGCCGACGGCGAGCAGGCCGAGATCCAGAAGGAGGACGTAGCCGAACAGGCCGATCGGGCGGTCCGACCCGCTCGCCAGCAGGAGCGGCGTGGCGAATCCCCCGACCAGGCCCAGCACCGCCACGAGGAGCGAGGCGTGCCGCACGGCGAGCAGGCAGCAGGCGGCGGTGACCAGCACCATCATGCCGAACACCAGCGGCATGCCGATGAGATGGTAGAGAACGTGGGCGGCCCAGAAGGCCGCGTAAAGGATGACGATGCCCGCGCCGGAGATCCCCTCGGAGGTCTGCCGGTATCCGCGGCTCCGCAGCCACTCCGATCCGATCAGGCAGCCCAGGCCCGTGAGCGTGCCGGACACCACGCGCATCGTCGGGGTGATGAGTCCCTGCTCGATCGAGTACTTGAAGAACAGCAGGCCGGCGAGGCCGAGCGCGATCGCGCCGACGACCGCCGCTCCACGGATCCCGATCCAGCGTTCCCAGTCGATGGGCGGCGCCGAAGGGGTGAAGCGCGGCGCGTGAGGCTCGGCGGCTCCTGCGTCGCGGCTTGCCGCGGGGGCGGTGACGATCAATGGTGGCGGCTGCTGGGGCCGGCGAGGCGGCTCGGGCGCCGGCGGAACGGCCGGCGCCGGAGCGGGGCGCACGGGAACGGGAGGGACAGGCCGGGCTGCCTCGGCGCCGGGCGCTCCGCCCGGCGAGCGTTCGAGCGTCGCCGTGCGCCGGGCGAGCGCCGCGACCCGTTCCTCGACGGCATCGAGGCGCTCTGCGAGATCATCTTTCCCGCGGCTCTCGTCGGCGAGCCGCCGCACCCGTGCCAGGGCGACCAGCGCGAGGATGGGACCCGCCACCACGCAGGCGACGACGAGGAAGACAAGCGGGCCGATCATGTCTGCCATGGGCGGAGTCGGGAAGTTCCCGGGTCAGCCATCGTTGCGCGTAGCATGCCACAAGCGACTGGATTAGGACAGGACCTTCGAGGGCTTCATGAGGGGATCGCCCTCGCCGCGGAGGCGGGGCCGAGGTTTCTGCGTGCGAGGCGTTTCCTTCGGCGCGATTCGGGACCGAGGCTGGCGGGCAGGGCGGCGTTGACCCGGGTGCCGGCTCCGGGGGCCGAGTCGACGGTCAGGGACCCGCCGAGCAGCCGGGCACGCTCCTGCATGCCGATCAGCCCCGTGGACGAGTCGGCCCGACTCCCCACGGGAGCAAACCCTCGTCCCGAGTCCTCGACCCGGACGGACAGGACGCGGGAATCGGCCTGAAGACTCACGGTCGCCCCGGACACGCCGGCGTGGCGGGCCACGTTGGTCAGCGCCTCCTGCACGATGCGGAACGCCGCGGTCTCGACCTCCGGCGGGAACCGCTTCGCCTCCAGCCCGCGGTGGTCGAACCGGATCCGGATGTTCGTCCGCTTGGTGTAGCGGCGGAACAGGCCGAGGAGGCTCCCCACCAGCCCCAGCTCGTCGAGCATCGCCGGTCGCAGGTCCAGCGCGAGGGCGCGCACCCTGTCGAAGAGGTTCTGCACGACCGATCGCGCGTCCGTCACGCGGGACAGGGCCTTCCCCTGCGGGAGGCCGGGCTTGATGGTGAGCAGCAGGCGGAGCGCGGTGAGCATCTGGCCGATCTCGTCGTGGAGCTCCCGGGCGATGGCCCGGCGTTCGGTCTCCTGCAGCTGAAGCAGCCGCCTCGAGAGCAATTGCAGCTGCTCGCGGCTCGCGCTCACCTGGTCGAACAGGACCGCCCGCTCCCCCTCGGCGCGCGTGCGCTCGGCGATCTCCTGGGTCAGCGACACGTTGGCCTTCCTGAGCTGGCTGGTCCGTTCGACGACGCGCTGCTCGAGGGCCGTCTTCAGCCGCTCGATCTCGTCCTTGGTCCGCTTGAGCCGGGACGCTTCGAGGACCTCCCAGCGTCCATGGCGCACGGCCACGGCGGACTTGTGCGTGCGGACCACGTTCAGGATGTGGTCGGCGGCGCTCGAGGCGAGCGGATAGGTGCACAGCACGATCATGGGCCGGTTCGCCATGGAGGCGTCGAACGCCCGCTCGTACGAGGAGAACTTCGCCCAGTCCCGGGCCTTCAGCCAGGCGACGTTGCCGGTGGCCCGCATGCCCGGGTAGCCCCGGGCGATCGCCTGGTCGAGCTTCTGGTGCCAGCGCCGCATCGTCTTCGTCCGATCGAATCCCTCCCCCCCGAGATACCACTTGTCGTGCGGGAGAATCTCCATCCGGCCATCGGAGAGGTGGCGCTCGAACCCCGGCACGGCCTCGCGCATCGCGTTGCGGGCGTCCCGCTCGCTCAGCGGATCGGAGACCACCCACAGGCAGAATTCGCCGTGATCAAGGCCCGCCTTGAAGTAGGGAACCAGGAATCCGAGCAGGTCCCGCCTGGTCTCGTAGAAATGGCACAGGTGGGCGCCCCACGGGACGTCCCCGACGACGCCGAGCCCCGAGGGTCTCAGCCTCGAGCGGGGCGCAGGGGCCCTGCGGTCGCGAATCCGCGGTTCGGTTCGGGTCTGTGGGCCCACCGTGACCTTAGCGGACAGAAACGAAGCGGCCCGGGGCGGCAGCATCCTGGTCGGGCCGTTCAGCTCACGCGCTGAAGGGTTGATTGCTAGGATGAGATTACGACGTGGAAACAATCCGTGTCAAGGTTCCGAGGACCCGTCGAATTCCTCGATGAATCCCTTCATGCGGAACTGCCACCAGGCCATGCCGAACCGCTTCGCCTCGTCGATCGCCCGCCCGGCGGTCCAGCCGTCGTGCGCCATCCGGTACGAGGCGACGACGACCCCGGTGCGATCGCGCCCGCGCTTGCAGTGCACGAACACGGGCCCGGCCCCGGGCGCGAGAAGAGCCGCCAGGATCGTGCGCACCTCGGGCAGCGCCGGGCGGCCGAAGCCGGACATCGGCAGGTTGACGTAGGCCATCCCGAGCGCCGCGGCCCGAAGGCGCTCGCGCTCGGACGCGTCCCTCTCGTCGCGCAGGTTCACGATCGTCCTGACTCCGCGGGCCGCCAGGTGATCGAGGCACGTGTCGTCCGGCTCGGCGCCGCGATACAGGTCCGGGCCGACCTGTCCGAAGTTCTCGCACGGCGCTTCTGCGGGCGCCTGCACCGGCGCACGGGCCGGCGCCTGCGCGAACGCCGCCCCGATGGTGAGCGGCAACACCACGGCGACGAATGCCGACGCCACGATGGTCCGGGGCGCCCTCACGGCTTCCTGCCGAGGCCCAGAAGGTGCGCGCTCGCGCCCTGGATGGACGGCACGCTCTCGAGCGCGCGGGCCACATCGAGCAGGTCCCGCTTGAGCGCCGCGTCCTTCCAGCGGGCCTCGAGGTCGGGCAGGATCCATCCCGGTCCCTCGACCCCGAGCACCTGCGCTCCTGCGAACCCCGTCGCCGCGATCTCCTGGACCAGGTCCTCCGGACGATGGAAGTACGCGGTCGTGAAGTAGTTCAGGTCCTCCGTCTGGTTCCGATGCTGCCCGTCGGCGAGGTCGCGGTCCCGTATCGCCACGAAGCGCGGATCGACCGACAGCCTGCGCGCCAGGCCATCGAGGGCGGAGGCGCAGCGCGAGATGGCCGCGGCCACGAGCACGCCCCGGGGGGCGAGCACGCGAAACGCCTCGCGCAGCGCCAGGAGCCTGTCGGAGGCGTCCGTCAGGTGGTACAGGGGCCCCATCAGGAGGACCGCGTCGACGGAACCGTCCTCCCGCGGGAGCCGCCGGGCATCGCCGACCGCGAGCGACGCGATCGGGCGGGACGAGGCGGCGCTGCGCCTGCGGGCCTCCTCGACCAGCCTCGGCGAGGCGTCGACCAGGTGGACCTCGTAGCCGCGATCGGCCAGCCAGAGCGAGTACACCCCGGCGGCCCCCCCGACGTCGAGCACGCGGGCGGGCGCCTTCGGCAGGACCCGGGACAGGATGTCCAGGGTGCGCTCCAGCTCGAGGCCGGATCCCTTCGACGAGAGCCGGGACTCCTCGGGAAACTTCTCGTAGTACGCCAGGACTTCCGCGGGGGGCTTCAAAGCCTCACCGGAAGACAAGGTGTGCCACCCTGGTTTCCAGGTCCCAGTAGATGATCGCCAGCGCGGTCAGGTCGAACGCCGCATGCGCGCACATCAGCATCCAGAGGCTCCCGGTCACGGCGAAGACCGCCCCGAACAGCAGGCCGACGATCGTCGCCTGCTCGGCCCCCGCGAGCCCCTGGTCCGCGTAGTGGGCCAATCCGAACAGGAGGCCCGTGATCAGGACGATCGACGCCCTGGCCCCCCGCCCCGACCCGAGCAGCCTGCCGAGGCGCTCGAACAGGTACCCGCGGAACAGCGTCTCCTCTCCGAATCCCGCACCGACGATCATGGCGTACAGGATGCCGGGTAGCGCGGCCGTGTTCCCCACCAGGAAATGGTACGCCTGGTTGATCGGATCGGCCCCGAGAAGCGGCATCACGATCGCCTTCATCACGAGCTTGAGCGCGGCGCCGAATACGAGGCCGATCGCCAGTCCGGCCATCCAGCTCTTGGGCCGCACGAAGCCGATCGCCCGCCAGGGCGTGCCCGACCGCCGCGCCCACAGGAGCACCAGGACGGCGCTGAGCGGCGGCACCAGGAGGTTCCCCGCAAGGATGACGACCATCGCGAGGAGGCCCAGCGGCCCGAACCCGCGCAGGCGCGCGGCGAGGGAATCGTCGGCCGGCGGCCCGGCCGCAGCTTCCGTCATGTCGCCGAGGGGGCCTTCGCTTGCTCCACCACGCGCTTGATGCCGGCCAGGCCCCGCTCGAAGTCCTTCCCCACCATCGCGTCCATGTCGACCACCATGCACATCGCCTTGCCGAGGAAGTTGTTGGTCCCGTCCATGGTCCAGGTGACCCTGGTCCCGCCGGCCTCGGGCGCGAAGGTGAAGAGCATCCGGGCCTTCCCGGCGAGCGGCCGGACGAACACCTGCTCGACGTCCACCAGCTCGTCCGGCCGGCTGTCCCTGATCGTCAGGGTGCCCTCGCCGACCTGATCGTTGCCGGACCACGAGAACGTCGCCCCCTTGCCCGAGGAGGGGGCCGACCGGCTCACCTTCGCGTTCGGGTCGAGCTCCTTCCACGGAGACCACGCGTCCCAGGCCTGGAAGTCATTCACCTGCGCGAAGACCGCGGCCGGAGGGGCCGCCATCGTGGCCGACCGCTGCACCGTGAACGTGGCCGGCTGCATGCTGACGACGACCGACGCGGCGACCAGGATGCCGCAGAGGACCGCCAGGACGATCAGGATCTTCCGGACCACGAGGAGCCTCCTTCCTTGTTCTTCGAAATGGCGACTCCCACCGCGGCTCCCACGGCGATGCCGATGGGAAGCCACAGTCCCAGGTTGCCTGCCGACGCGCCGATGGCTGCGCCGATTCCGGCGCCGACGGCCACGCCGACGCCCACGTACGGCCCGGTCTTGCGAGTGCGGCTCGACCGTTCGTCGTCCATCTGGTCCTCCCGTTGGGCTAGTCGGACGCCCGGTGCCGGCTGGTGTGCCATTCGCTCATGAGCGATCCTACGATCTCCAGGGGCTTCATGTCCCCTCCTCGGTCCAGTCGTTCATCAGCCGCTTGATCTGGGTCTGGTACCGCACCCCTTCCAGGCGGCACCGCGATCGAAAGGCATCGAGGAGGTGCTCCGGGACCTTGAGGCTGATCAGGCGGCTCTTCGAAGGGGCGCGACTGTGCAGAAGGCGGAAGCTCTCCAGGAACTCGAGCACTTCGATCGGTTTCATCGCGCGGCACCGCTCCAGATACTCGTCGGAGAAGAACTGCACGGGACGCGGCGGGATTTTCTTCACAAGAGCCTCCTGAGAGCCTTCACGTCCTCCCGGTCCTGGGGCCTGCCGGTTCCTTGTTTCATCCGGATGAGGTCGGCGATGGAAGCGACCCTCACGGCCTGGTTCTGGATCGTGAACCTTTCGACCTCCATGCGGTCGAGGTCTTCGGAGAGGATCACGTCCACGATCTCCGAGGGGCGCGACGGGTTGACGAAGGTCCAGGCGCGGAGGTTCCGGTTGCGCAGGTATTCCTCGCGGAACCGGAAGACCTCGGAAGCGGTCACCGGCAGGCGGGACTGCAGTCCCAGGGCCATCAGGGCCTTCTCGGTCCTCCGGAAGACGGCTTCCCGCAGCCGGATGACGAGGTCCACGTCCACGGTCCCCCGCACCGCGCCGTGCAGCGCGACGGCGAAGCCGCCGACCAGGGCGTAGGGGACGCGCGCGCCGTCAAGGGCCTTGGCCACCCGCAGAAGCAGCATGGTATATACCAATATATACCATGTCCTTTCCCGGGCAAGCGGCGCGCGGCCCGTCCCGATGGGCTAGAATGCCGGACACCTCGGTGAGGCGCCGGAGCGCAGCGCCGCCGCGCGCGGGAGGCCTCGCGTGACCTTCAGCTCGATCTCGTCCCTGCTCGTCGCGGCCGCACGGATCTTCCGGCGATTCCCCGCCACGATCCTTTCGGGGATGCTGGCGGCGTCGGCCGCGATCATCCTGGTGGGGGAGCATCCGAAGGCGGAGCACCTCGAGCACCTGCTCATGGTGTCGGCGCTCGCCATCCCGCTCTTCACGGCCCTGACCCTGTTCTGGGAGAAGCCGCCGTGGGGCCGGCCCCTGTCGCGTTCCTGGATCCCCATGGCCGGCGGCGCTTTCTTCCTGGCGTTCTACTGGGCCCTGCTGAACGCCGACCCCGGCGAGAGCCGCTACCTGAGGTACTTCCAGCTCTCGCTCGCCTTCCACCTGGCGGTGGCCCTCGCCCCCTTCCTCGGGCGCGGAGAGATCAACGGCTTCTGGCAGGTCAACCGCCGGCTGTTCCTGCGCCTCATCCTGTCGGCGATCTACGCCTCTGTCTTCTTCGGCGGGCTGGCGCTCGCGCTGGTGGCGGTGGACAACCTCTTCGAGGTCAGCCTCAGGGGGGAGATCTACGCGCGCCTCTGGGTGTTCACGGTGTTCGTGTTCCAGACCTGGCATTTCCTGGGGGGCGTGCCGGAAAACCTCGCCGCGCTGGACGGCGACCGCGAGCACCCCAAGGCGCTCCAGATCTTCAGCAAGTACATGCTCGTTCCGCTGGTCGTTCTCTACCTCGGGATCCTGTACGCGTACATGGGCAAGATCGTCCTGACCCGCGAGTGGCCCCAGGGCTGGGTCGGCTGGCTGGTGTCGTACGCCGCGGTCTTCGGGGTGCTGACGCTTCTCCTGCTGCACCCCGGCGGCCAGGAGAGCGGGAATCGCTGGGTCGGGCGCTTCGCGCGCGGCTTCTACATCGCGGTCCTGCCGCTGCTCGGGCTGCTCTTCGCCGCCTTGAGCAAGCGGGTAGGGCAGTACGGGCTGACCGAGCCGCGGTACTTCCTCATGGTGCTCGGGCTGTGGCTCGCCGGCATCGCGCTGTACATGCTGTTCAGCCGGGCGAAGAGCATCAAGATCGTGCCGTTGACGCTTCTGCTCGTGGCGCTTCTGACCGCCTGCGGTCCCTTGGGAGCGTACGGGATGTCGCTGCGCAGCCAGAGCCGCCGGCTCGAAGCGCTGCTGACGAAGTACGGTCTCCTGTCGGACGGCAGGCTGGTCAAGTCCAAGGGGCCCGTGGACCCAGCCGACCTCAAGGAGATGTGCGCGGCCCTGGACTACCTGATCGAGAAGCACGGCCCCGCCCGGCTGAAGCGCTGGCTGGACAAGGACTGGACCCGCCTGGCGTCTTCGGGCTCGGTCTGGGAAAAACGGGCGAAGGTCGGCACCGAGTTCATGGCCGCGATGGGGCTCGAGTACGCGGAGCCCTGGAGCCCGTCGACCTACGCGTTCTACAGCGCGCGGGACGACGGATGGGACATCGGGGGGTACGACCTCCTCGTTCCCAGCGCGTTCAATAACGGGTCGCCGTCCCTCGACCCCGGGACCTACAGCGCGCGGTTCGACACCAAGGGGCGGTCGGTCGAGATCCTGAACGGATCGAAGGTCGTCCTGTCGGAATCGCTGGAGCCCGTCCTGGCGCGGCTCGAATCTCTGTCGCCTGGCGGAGGGGGAAACTTCTCCCCCTCCGACATGAGCCTGGTGCTCTCAGGCCCCTCGCTGCGCGTGAAGGTCTGCTTCAAGAGCATCATGGTCAACAAGGGGCCGAACGCCGTTCCCCTGAACGCCCAGGGGTACCTGATGATCGACACGACCCCGTGACGCCTCTCAGGCGTCGACCAGGGTCTTGAACCCTCCGTAGATCATCCGCTTGGGGTCGAACGGCATCCCTTTCGGATCCATCATGGATGCCAGGCGCTTGTCCTTCATCACCTTCTTGTTGACGCGGTCGCGGTGCGCCCGCGACTTGTACACGATCCAGGAAAAGAACACCGTCTCGCCGCGCTTCATCTTGACGCTCCGCGGGAACGACGTGAGCTTGCCGACCTTCACGTCGTCGGCGGCGCATTCCCGGTACTCGAGGGCGCCGTGCTCGCGCCAGACCCGCCCTGCCTTCTGGGACATGCGGCGGTAGGCCTCGACCTTCTTCTTCGGCACCGGCACAACAAAACCATCAACGTATGGCATGGGACCTCCTCAGGAAGGCACAAGCTTACCGCCGCGGCGCCGATTTGGAAAGACCGCATGGCGGCGGGCCGCCGCCGCGCGGCAGTCCGCTGCCCGGCCTCAGCGCTCCAGGGTCGCCTTCAGCCTGCCGAGCGCGACGTCCCATTGCCGGGCGATCCCCTCGAGCGAGCGCCGCGCCTCGTCCAGCTGCGCCGGCTCGAACTCCCAGCGGCGCTCCCGTCCGACCTTCAGGTCGCGCACCAGGCCGGCGCCGGCCAGGACGTGCAGGTGCTTCGTGACCGCCTGCCGCGTGATGTCGGTCCCGGACGTCAGCTGCGCGATCGACAGCGCTCCGCCGGCGCACAGGACGGCGATGATCCGCAGGCGGGTCTCGTCGCCGAGCGCCGCGAAGATCGGCGCGAACCGCCCCAGCGCCGCGCCCCGTCGCGGCGGGCCCGCCTGGCGCGCGGGGCCGGGCCGCGGCGCCGGCCTCGCGGCGACGCTACGACGCGGCGACATGCTTCGCGATGTTCTGCACCTGGATGTCCCAGCCGCCGCTGTTCATGCGGAACGCCTCCTGGCGGCGCGAGGCGGGGAGCCCGTCGAAGCCGCTCTCGACGATCCGCAGCAGTGTGCCCCCCTGGGCCTCCTTCAGCTCGAACACGACCAGCGTCGACGGCTCTTTGGAATAATCGACCGAGGTCTCGATCGCCGCCGGGTGCCAGCGAAACGACAGCAGGTGCTCCGGCTCCATCCGCTCGACGGTCACGTCGAACGTCAGGTGCTCGTATCCGGGATAGGTGACCTGTCCCTGTACGCGCTTGCCGGCGGCGAAGCTCTTTCCCTTGAGCGCCACCTTGAACCAGTCGCCGAACTCCTCGGCGTTCGACAGCGCCCGCCAGACCTTCGCCCGCGGCGCCTTGATCAGGATCTCTCTCTCGATGCGATCGGTCGATGCGTTCATATGCTACCTCCTGGTTGCATTATACGACGGCCCGCCGGAAAGGCAACCAGAAACCTGCATGTGTCAGTGCCTCACTTGGCGCGCGGCGGGCAGTCCGGGGGCCACGCCTCCGACCCGCGCTCGCGCCACACGAAGAACTCGCCTGAGTCCGGCCCCCCGATGTCCCGCGTGAACAGAAGCGATTGGCCGCTCGGCGAGAACAGGGCCCCGACCTTCAGGCCGTCGTGGTTGATGTCCGGTCCCAGCTTCGTCCGCGGGGACCAGCCGGTCTTCGTCCTGCGCGTCTGATACAGGTCGCCGTCGGCCATGACGATCAGCCGCTTTCCGTCGGGGGAGGGGAGCGGCTCGTACTCGTCGCCGGGGGTGTTGACCGCCGGACCGAGGTTCTCCACCGTCCATGCCCCCGCGGCATCCTGGCGCGCGCGCCAGATGTCCGTCGCGCCCAGGCCGCCGGGCCGGTCCGAGCCGAAGTAGAGCCACCCGTCTGCGCCTGGCCGCGGAAACCACTCGGCGCCGCCGGAGTTCACCGGCTCGGGAAGGCGGGCAGGGGCTCCCCACGCGCCTGCGTCGTTGCGATCGACCCGCCAGATGTTCAGGTCCGTTCGCCTGGCCGCTGCGTCCGGAGACGGCGAGGCTGCTTCCGCCGGGCGCGTCGAGATGAAGTAGAGGCTCCGCCCGTCCGGCGTGAACCAGGGGTCGGCCTCGTCCCAGTTCCCGGCGAACGGCGGCGGCTGGGGAGTGGACCATCCGCCACTCTTGCATTGACTGACGAGGATGCGCCAGCCACTGAACTTGGGTGTGCTGCGCACGAAGTAGAGATCGCCGGTCCGCGGGTCGAAGGCGGCGTGCGATTCGAACTGGGGGCTCGAGATGCCGATGGGCTTCCATGGCCGGACGTCGGCAGCGCCCGGCGCGACGGCCGCACCGGCGCCCGCTGCGACAGCGGCCGCGGCGCCCGCCGCTGCGAGCGCCACGCCGCCCAGGGCGACCGCGAGGGTCGTCATGACCAGGCGTTCGAGGGCTCCGACCCGACTCATGCCCGAGAGTCTACGCCGGTTCGCCGGGAGTCGTGGCCACGACCTCGCGGGAGCGCTGTCCGGAAGGTCTCGTTGTAAACTGGCGGCGTCATGAAAACCCCTCCGCTGGAAATCGCCCGGGACGTCGAGCGCGAGTACGCCGACCTGTTCACCCCCGAAGCCAGGGCGGTGCTGGCGGCGCTGGCGCGGTTCGAGCCCGCCCGGCGAACCCTCATGCAGGAGCGCATGCAGCGGCGGGCGGAGCGGGCGGCGACGAAGACGCGCATCTCCTTCCTCGACCCGAATTCCTTCATCCCGCGGACCACCCTCAGGGTCCGCGACGCCCGCGAGGGGAAGTTCGCCGGTCCCGAGATCCCGCCCGACCTGAAACGGCAGTGGATCCAGGGGACCGGGCCGGCGGCGAGGCCGCACGCGCCGTCCGGGGCGGGGCTGCGCAACATTGCGTACGCGCTCCTGTCGGGGGCGGACGGCTGGATGTTCGACGGCGAGGACGCGCTGGGGCAGATCGGGACGATGTCGCTCGACAACGTCCGGAACCTCAGGCTCGCCACGGCGCGGGACGCGGCGTTCCTCGAGATCGCCGGGAAGGTCGCCGTCGAGATGAACGACTGGGCGCGCGGTTTCCTCGGGCGGCCGATCATCGACGACTGGAAGGCGCAGCTGAAGCACACGACGCAGCTGTTCCGGCCGCGCGGGCTGCACCTGGACGACCGGCACGTGCGCTGCGAGGGCGGTCCCGGGTTCTCGGCGTCGATCGTGGATGCGACGCTGTACGTGGTCCACACCCAGGCGGCGCTGCGCCAGCGGGGCGCGTCGGTCGTCCTGTACCTGCCGAAGATCCAGACGGCCGAGGAGGCCGGCCTGTGGAACGACATCCTGACCGGGCTCGAGCAGCACCTGGGGTTGGCAGTCGGGACCATCACGGCGTATGTTCTGGTCGAGCAACTGGAGGCCAGCTTTCAGCTCATGGAGATCCGCGCCGCCCTCGGCCTGCACTTCGTCGGCTTCAACACCGGCCGCTGGGACTACATCAACAGCGTCGCCGACGCGATGGCATGGGACCCGAGGTTTCACCATCCGAACATCGGCGACGTCACGATGACCTACGGATACATGAAGACGTATGAAGACCGCGTGAGGCGCGCGGTGAACACGCGCGATCAGAACGGGCGGTGCGCCCTCTGGCAGGGGGGGATGGAGCCGAACATCCCGGTCGGCTCGGCGGCCGGCGTCGAGAGCGGCATGCGCCGGGCGGTGGCCGGCGCCGAGCGCGAGCGGAGCGCCGGGGCGAGCGGCAAGTGGGTGGCGCACTGGAAGATGGTTCACATCGTGCGCCCGGTCTGGGAGAAGGCGGGTGAGGAGAACCAGATGGGACGCAAAGACCCGGATCTCGGCTACACGGACGCCGATGCCGCGGCGCTGGTGTCGCTCGACCCGGCCCCGCGCACGGTCCGCGGCGCCCGCGACCTGATCAGCGTGGCGCTGCAGTACGGCAACGCCTTCGGCCAGGGGTTCCAGGCGGCGGCCCTCAAGCCGGCCGATTCCTTCGGCGACGACGACGTGCTCTACCTGATGGAGGACATGGCGACCGGGGAGATCCGCGTCAGCATCCTGTGGGAGTGGCTGCACAAGGGGGCCCGGCTGTCGGCGGTCGGGGGCGGCGCTTCGGCTGGTGGCGCATCGGCCGGCGGGCCGGCCGGCTCCGAGACGGCCGCCGAACCGTTCACCCCCGCGCTGTTCGGGCGGCTGCTCGAGGAGGAGTACGACAAGCTGCTGCGGGCCGGCAACCGGGACGTCCACGACGACTCGAAGACCACGACGCTGCCGATCGCGCGCGCCATCGTCGACGCGTGCGTGAGGTCCGAGGTCAAGCCGCCGTGGTTCATCGATCTGCTCAACATCAATTTGAACAATCACGATCTGGACGAGGCCGGGAAGCGGGTCCGCCTGTACCTGGAAGCGCTGGCAACGGACGGCAGGCGGATCACGGAGAACCTGGACTTCGGCGCCCCGGCCAAGGGCGGGAAAGGCAGGAGCCCCGCATGAGCACGAGCGCATTCGACAAACAGGTCGAGGCGGCCCGTAAATGGTTTGACAGCCCGCGGTTCAAGGGGATCGTGCGGCTGTACTCGGCGGCCGACGTGGCGGAGCAGCAGGGGACCATCCAGGGGGATTATGCCGTCGCGCGGTCGGCGGCCGAAGGGTTCTACGCCCGGCTGCGGGAACTGTTCGAGGCGCGCCGGCAGATCACCACGTTCGGTCCCTACTCGCCCGGCCAGGCGGTCAGCATGAAGCGGCTCGGGATCGAGGCGATCTACCTGGGAGGGTGGGCGACCTCCGCCAAGGGCTCGGCGCACGAAGACCCGGGGGCCGACCTGGCGAGCTACCCGCTGAGCGCGGTGCCGGACGAGGGAGCCCCCCTGGTGCGGGCGCTGCTCGCGGCGGACAGGAACCAGCATTTCGCGCGCGCGCGCATGACCGAGCAGCAGCGCGCCGCGACGCCGGTGATCGACTTCCGGCCGTTCATCATCGCCGACGCCGACACGGGGCACGGCGGCGACGCGCACGTGCGCAACCTGGTGCGGCGGTTCGTCGAGGTCGGGATCCCGGGCTGCCACATCGAGGACCAGAAGCCGGGGGTCAAGAAGTGCGGGCACCAGGGGGGGAAGGTCCTGGTCCCGCAGGACGATCAGATCAAGAGGCTCAACGCCGCCCGGTTCCAGTACGACATCATGGGGGTGCCGGGGCTCATCGTGGCGCGGACCGACGCCGAGTCGGCGACGTTCATCGACGGGCGCGGCGACGAGCGGGACCAGCCGTTCATCATCGGCGCGACCAACCTCGACCTGCCGACCTTCAAGGCCTGCTACATCGCCATGCTGCGGACGCTGCACGACGCGGGGATCGACGCGATCCGCGGGCACCTGCTGTTCGCGATGTCGAAGGAGGAGTTCGACACCGCCGTCGCCTGGCTGAAGCGGGCGGGGGTGATGCCCCTGATCGACGACGGGGCGCGCGCCTTCAAGTCCGGCAAGGAGCCGAACGTCGACAAGGTGCTCGACCCGATCGTCAACAAGTGCCTGCAGATCTGGGAGGCCGAGGCCGGCCTCAAGACCTGCGGCCAGGCGGTGGCCGACGTCATGAACTTCCGCCTCGGCGAGGGGGAGAAGTTCGAGATGACTCCCGACCAGTGGCAGGCGTTCGCGAAGAAGGCGTCGCACTACGCCGTCCGCGAGAAGGCGCGGTCGCTGGGGATCCAGTTCACCTGGGACTGCGAGCCGACGAAGACCCCCGAGGGGTACTACCACGTGAAGAGCGGGATCGACTACTCCATCGCCAAGTCGCTGGCGGCCGCCCCGTTCGCCGATCTGCTCTGGATGGAGACCAAGACGGCCAACCTGGACGATGCGGCGAAGTTCGCCAGGGCGATCCACGCCGAGTTCCCGGACAGGATGCTGGCCTACAACCTGTCGCCGTCGTTCAACTGGGACACGACCGGCATGAACGACGACCAGATGCGCCGCTTCCCCGAAGAGCTCGGGAAGCTCGGGTTCGTGTTCAACTTCATCACCTACGGCGGCCACCAGATCGACGGCCTCGCCGCCGAGGAGTTCGCCACCGGGCTGAAGCAGGAGGGGATGCTCGCCCTGGCCCGCCTGCAGCGCAAGTTCCGACTGCTCGAGTCACCCTACCGGACGCCGCAGACCCTCGTCGGCGGCCCGCGCCTCGACGGAGCCCTGATGGCCTCGACCGGCCGCACGGCGACCACCATGGCGATGGGGAAGGGCTCGACCCAGGTGCAGCACCTGGTCCAGACCGAGGTCCCGCGCAAACTCCTGGCCGACTGGCTCGAGATGTGGGCGAAGCACTACAAGCTGCCGATCAAGCTGCGGGTCCACCTGCGCCCGCACACGCCCGGGTCCGAGGTCCTCGAGGTCGGCCTGTTCAACGAGTCGGACGAGCGGATGGCAAACGTCGTCTTCGCCAACATCCACGACCGCAAGGGACGGAGCCTTTTGTCCATCCGCGACCAGAACACCTTCGACGAGCGGCTGCGCAAGAAGCGGCTGATGGACCTGGTCCACCTCTTCCTGATCCACCGCTACAAGGCGGCGTCGGTGCACTATGTCAGCCCGACCGAGGACAATCGCTACCAGGCGCAGAAGATGAAGAGCCACGGCATCTTCAGCGACGTGCACAGCGAGGTCGGCGACATCATCGTGGCCGAGGTCAGCAAGGAGCGGATCGCCGAGCTGCTCGAGCCCGATCGCGCCGCGCTGGCGCGCCTCATCGACAAGACGGGGCCGGCGCCCAAGTAAGCGCGCCGGCCCGAACCTCGCCTAGGGGGAGCAGGGAGCCGTGTTCGGCCGCGGCGTGCCGCTCGAGTTCGGACCGAGCGGCCCCTCGCCGCAACTGTTCTGGCCGGTGTTGTCGTAGTAGAAGGCCGTGCCGGCCGGCGGCATCGTCCCGTCCCTCGAGGTCGTCGCGCCGTTCCCCTGCGTGTCGTCCTTCTCGAAACAGCCGTGGTCGTACGGTGCGGGGCGGCTCCCCATCAGCGTCCGCGGGATCGTGCCGCGGTACGTGTTGTAGAAATCCGCCAGCGGGATCGGCCCCCAATTCATTGTGGTGATGCCGGTCGCCGGCACATTGACGAGCATCAGCGTGGGGCCGACCGGGCCCGGTGGCGACGCGCCGGGAACGGTCGGGGCGCAGTCGCACGCGTCCCCCAGCCCGTCGCCGTCCGTGTCCACCTGACCGGGATTGACGCGGAACGGGCAGTTGTCCCTCAGGTCGCACACCCCGTCGCCGTGGCCGTCGTCCGCCGTGTTGCAGACGCCGTCCGGGCCGTAGAGCGTCGGGTTGTCGTCGGCGGTGCCGCACACGCCGTCGAGGCCGGCGGCCGATTCCGAGTCGGCGAGCGGCACGCTCTGGCATTTGTCCAGCGCCAGGTCGCAGTGGTCCGCCGTGCAGGGGTCGTTGTCGTTGCAGATCGGCGGCGGCCCCTGCTGGCACTTGCCGGTGGTGACGATGCAGGACTCGCGCCCGTTGCAGAAGATCCCGTCGTCGCAGTCGGCGTCCGTCTGGCAGAACGGTCCCTCCGCGCCGCAGGTGAACTTCTCGTTGGTGGTGCCCGGCGGGCCGTTCACCAGCTGGCCGGCGATGGCAAAGATCTCCGTGCCGCTGGACACGAACTGGGAGGCGAGCCCCGATACCGCCGTCGGCTTGGGCGGCTGCGGGACGATCCAGGCGTTGGCGAACGGATCGTACGCCTCGTTGAGGTTCACGAAGCTGGATCCGTCGAAGCCGCCGATGGCGTAGATGCGCGCCCCGCAGATGCCGCTGACCAGGTTCGAGCGCCGCGTCGGCATGAGGGCTCCACTGCTCCACGTGTCGGTCGCCGGGTCGTACACCTGCACCACCTGGTCCTCGGCGAGCCCGTTGTAGCCGCCGATGACGTAGATCTTCCCGGTCCCGGGGAAGTACGTCGTCGAGTAAACGTCCATCATGGGACGGAGCATCGGGGCCTTCGTGACCCAGACTCCCAAACCGACGTCGTACGCCTCGTTGACTTTCAGGGGTGTCCCCGTTCGCGGATCGAGGCCGTCACCGCCGCCGACCACGTACACGCTTCCGAGCTGGCCACCGGCAACCCCGGGCCCCGGCACGAAGGCGGCCCCCAGCCCGCGGCGCGGCGTCGGCATCGGCGGGCCCGCCGCCCAGGTGTCCGACCCCGGATCGTAGATCTCGACGTTGTTCAACACCGTCCCAGACAACTTGTTGCGACCGCCGACGGCGAACACCTTCGCCCGGCCGTCGGACGTCTCGATGCAGACGCCGGTCAGCTCGGCGCGCCGCAACGGGGCGGAGGCCGCGGCCCCCCACGTGTTCGACGGGATGTCGTACACGAAATTGGTCGAGCTGTCGGGGATGCCGGGGCCCTGGCCGTGCGTCACGAATATCTTGTCGTTGATGATCACTCCGGTCGCCCCCTCGCGGCCACTGGGCAGCGGCGCCTTGACCGACCACGCGAGCGGCCCGCCGACCTGCATCGGCTTGCAGCGCGACGCGAGCGACGGCACCACCTCGAAGCCGATGCCGCCATGGCCAAGCGGGTCGTTCGGACCGCCCATCGGCTGGAACACCGCGGCGTAGTCGCCGTAGATGATCGGGCTGGGCGGCAGGAAGACGTCGAAGAAGGAGTACCTGAAGCTCTTGGACTGCCCCGGGCCGATCAGGGCGCCGAGCGGCAGATCGACGGGGCCGATGATGCCGCCGGGGTCGGACGTCGACACGTGCAGCGTGTCGACGAGCACGTCGGTCGGCCGCGGGTTCGTGAGCGTCACGTCGAAGAAGACGTCGAAGAAGCTGGAGAACTGTCCACCCGGGGGCCCCGGGTTCGTCTGGACGCTCACGTCGAGCGGCAGGGCGTCCGGCGCGTACGGGCAACCGTCGTTGTCGTGCGGACCCGGCAAGATTCCGCAGCGATCGGCATAATCCGGCGTCCCGTCGCCGTCGCTGTCCTGCCCGGGGGGGACGACCTTGACCTGGATGCTGGCCGTCGCCTGCCGCCCCGCCTTGTCGGTGCCGGTCAGGGTGATCTTGTGGATCCCCGCCGTCAGGCAGGGGCCCGGAGGCAGGTAGCCGCGGCCGAGCGGCCCCTGGATGTCGTCGGACCACTCCAGCTGGTCGCCGGGAAGCGCGCCGTCGTCCGGGCTCGTCCCGTTCCCGACCAGGATCAGCCCGCGGCACTCGGCGAAGACGGGCATGACGGGATTGGGAGGAAGGGAGGCCTCCGGTGACAGGATGGCCACCTCGGGCGCCTTGCGCGGCACCTGGAACGTGCCGACCGTCCCCTCTCCCACGTTGAAGCCGTCGGAGGCCTGCACGCGCAGCACGATGTGGGCTCCGCCCGGCAGAACGTTCGGGTCACCGATGTACGACGGCTGAGTCAGGTTGTTCGCGAGCGCCAGGAAGTGCTGCCCGTTGTCCGGGCTGTACTGCACCGCGTAGGTCAGCGGTCCGCCGTCGGCATCCGTGGCGGCCCAGCGGATCTCGAACATCTGGCCCAGCACCGGAGTCTGCCGCGGATCGGGGCTCAGGATCTGCACCGCCGGAAGGCTCGGCGTGACGCGTGTCGACCCGAGCAGAGTTCCGCGTGCCATGTCCCTCAGACGGATCTCGCTCAGGTTCAGCGCCCCGGTCGGGCCGAGCGGTGTCGCGATGTGCATCAGGAAGGCGTAGTCGGTCTGGCCGTGCCCGTCCTTGTCCGGGTCGTCGAAGTCCGCGAAGAAGCGCCGCTCGTCGACGATCTGCCCCTGCAGCCCGATGAGCTGCACGGCGAAATCCCCCTCGCGCCACGCCTCGGGCGGGTCGGGCGGAATCGGCCGCTTCAGCCGCCAGGCCGGGTGCAGCTTGCCGAGCCGCGACGGATCGATCCCCCCGGTCACCAGGATGAAGTCGAGATCCGGCAGGTTCTCTTCCGACGCCAGCAGCGGCCCGTACGGCATGAACGTCTCGAGGGGGAACAAGTCCCACCAGTTGAAGTGGCAGGTATCGAAGAACGACTCCGGCCCCGGGTCGTCCCACTTGTTCCACATGATCGTGTAGCGGGCCGCGTCCTGCCATGCCGCCGACGTCACCTGTCCCGGCACCATGACGTCCAGCTTCGTCGCGGGGACCGGCGTCCCGGTCGAGGTGTCCCAGCCGACCAGGCCCAGCTGGCCACTGCCCGAGTCCGGCCCGGGGTGCGCGTCGCACGCCCAGTTCACGTCGCCGTCCGCGTAGTGCACCTGGTGGTAGTTGTGGTACAGCTCGTGGGTGAACGTCCGCTGGTGCCGCGACGGGTCGGTGTTCCCGTAGATCCCGCGACCTATCGACGCGGCACAGGAGCCCGGCAGCGACGAGTTGCCGTTCCCCGAGACGCTCCCTTGCCACCAGCCGTACGCCTGGTCGTAGGTCGTCGAGCCCTGCACCCGCATGCCGGCCAGGGTCGAACGCAGCAGGCCGGTCGGGTCGGTGGTGCTCGTCATGTCGGCCGTCCACTGCAAGGGCGTCGGATTGACCCAGTACTGGATCTTGCAGGGGGCCATCGGCCCCGACTTGCGGAACCAGTCCAGCCCGTTCGCCACCAGCGCCGGGTCCGGCGACTTGGTCGGCGGCGTGATCGGGTTGGCGTCGTTATCGAACTGCAGCCGCACCCCCTCGATCCGCAGCCGCTGGTTGTGCACGAACGTGACCATCTGCGCCGGCGGATCGGTCGCCGTGATCGACGCCGGGCTGGTCGTGATGTCGAGCTCCAGGCTCACTGCGCCGTCCGGAGGGAAGGCCCAGTCGAAGTTCAGGCTGCTGTTGGCGCTCGCCGGGTTGGCCGACACCCAGGGCGTGATCGAGATCGGCCCGTTGGTCGCCGCCAGGGTCGCAAGAGTCGTCGCCCCCTTCTTGATCGTCAGCGTTCCGTTCACCGAGATCGGCGTGAAGTCCGGCAGGTGGAGGAACCCCGAGTGCATGAGCCGCGTGCCTTCGATGTAGGCGCGGATGGTCGTCGGCTTGTGGGCCGTCAGCGGCACGCTCGACCCCAGCCCCTGCTGCGGCGAGGTCTGGATCGACTGGGTGACCTCCATCGCCCCGAGGGCCCGGTGGACCTCGGCGGGCGTGTGGGCGAACGCCGGCGCCGCGAGCGAAGCGGCGGCCAGGAGGATGAACGTGGTGATGGCGGTGGCGCGAACAGGTCGATGCGGCATCGATGGACCCCCGTCCCTTGCGGGCGTTGTTTTGGGTCGAAGGGTGATGGTTGCGATTCTAGATACGCCAGCCCGCCCGTGCCGTCAAGAGAAAACTGACCCGCCCCTGCAGGATTGCCGGGGATGGGATATCCGGCATGCAGATTCCGTCTGCCGCGACGTCGGCCGCGGGGCGCCGCCCGGTCCGCCGCGGGGGCGCGGGCCGGTCGGCCGCGGAGGCGCTGCCCGGTCGTCGCTCAAGGCGTCGGCGCCGTGACCCTCCGCTCGTTGCGGTACCAGACCCCGAGGTCCTTCCTGCCGAGCCTCCACAGGATGCCGAGCGGCGCCCTGCCGCGGCAGGAGGCCAGCTCGCCGTGCTCGCCCCAGTAATGGTGGAAGCGGCACAGACAGTCGCGATTGTCGAGCGCATCGCCGCCCCGCCGGGAGCGGTAGACCATGTGGTGGTCGTCCAGGTTCTTGCGAGACGTGCAGCCCGGGGCAGTGCAGCGCCATCCGGCGCGGGAATAGACCGGGTCTCCGTGGCGCCTCGGAGCGCCGGCGAGGGTGCGGCGCGCGGCGCCGTCGGCGCCCGGGTGGAGCGGAGCGGCGCCCGCAGATCGTGCGTCGGTGTCCTCGGCGGGGATGCGGTACGGCGGGTCCCAGGTCAGGACGAAGTCCTCGAGAAGGGCCAGGAGGCCGACCCAGGCGGGGACGCGTCGTGACCGGACGGAAAACGTCCGGGCTGCCATCAAGGACGGCGCGGCGTAGGGATCCGGCCACGGCTCGTCCCAGGGGACCGAGTCGGCCAGGGTCGACAGGCGCTCCCGGGACGACTCGATGACGCCGAGAAAGTCGGCGGCGAGCTCGCGCGGCAGGCGGAGGCGGAGGCGGAGGAAAACGTCCGGGCTGGGGCGCTCGGCGGCGTACGTGCCGAAGCGCTGGACCCGCTCGCGCGCGGTCCCCGGGTCGCGGCGCAGGGACGCGTGCCACGCGGCGTCGTCGAGCGGCGACGGGTGGAGGGCTGCCGCCTGCCCGGCGGCGCGCTCCGAGCGAGTGCGCGCGAGTGCCCGGGCCTCATCCCGCAGGCGCTTCACGGTGGCCTCTTCGGCGCGGGCGACCCAGGCGAGCTCGAGATCGGCGGGGACGGGGCCGCGGCCGAGGATCCTCAATATGAGAAGAGTGGCCTCGAAGCCGATGCGACCGGCTTCGCAGGCGGCGCGCAGGTGCGGGAACTGCCGCAGGGAACGGACGGCGCGGACCCGGTCTTCGGCGGAGGTGCGCGAGACGCCGAGGCGCTCCTCGGCGTAGTGGCCGACGCCGGCGAACCGGAGGCGCGGCCAGGCGCCGCGCTCGGCCATGTCGGCGAGCACCCTGGCCAGACGGTCGTGCAGGTCCTCCTCGAGCGCGATCAGGGCACAGATCTGCGCGTCGAGCTCGGCCGCGCCGCCCGTCCCGGCGACGCGCTCGACGTCGCGCAGGCGGGCCAGGCTGACGCCGGCCAGGGCCAGAGACCACGAGGCGGGCGAGGTCGCCGGGAGGTGGCTCCAGTTGTCGGTCGAGCGCGCGAGCGCGGTTTCGACTGCGGCGGGGTCGGGGGCGGGCTTCATCGGTCGGATGTCAGCGTCGGGAGGGTGGCCGGCGGCGCAGGCCTCTCCCACCAGCGCCTCGACGAATGAGGTCACGCTCGCGTCGCGGCCCTCGACGCAGCGGTAGAGGTCGAGCGCCTCGTCGAAGGCCGCGAGAAGCGGCGCCGGGGCGGGCATGCTGACGAGCGCGCGATCGGAGAGATCGTCGCACTCGTCGTCGAGCGGGCCCGCCGCGGCGACCGACGCTGGCTCCGGGTGGGCCGACGCGGGCTCCGATGGGCCCGAGGCCGGCTCGAGACCGACCGACGCCGGCTCCGGACCGACCGACGCGGGCACAGGAGGGGCCGAAGCCGGCTCGGGATTGTCCGCGGCCGGGGCCATGCCGTCCGGCGGCCGGTCGGAGCCGGCGACTCGCGCCGCGCGGACCGATTCGCGCAGCGAGCGTATGGGGACGCGGCGCGCCAGGGCCAGCCAGGCGTCCAGGAAGTCGGCGGAGGCGGCCCGGGCGACGAGAAGCGCCGCCACCCGGCCGAGGGGGCGGCCGCCGTCGTCGCCGGTCAGTGCATCGGACAGGCGCGGCAGGGCGTCGAGCGCGCCGCCCAACGAGGCGCAGTCTTTCACCCACCGGCCCGAGCGGCCGAAGCGTTCGCGGGCGTGATCCTCGAGACGGGCAAATCCGAAAACCGACCAGGCCCCGCGCTGCACGAACGCGGCCGCGGCGCGGGCCAGGGGAATCGCAATGCGGTCGAGCGCGGCCCGAAGGGAAATCGCCAGGGAGTCCGCCTGGCGCAGAGACCTCTCGACCGGGTACGGGACGCTCGGCGTCCGTGCCGCGCCGACGGGGGCGGGAGCAGTCTCGGCGCGATAGATCGGCGCATCCTCACTGCAGTCGAAGCGGCGCAAAACGGCAGCGGAAGGCATGGTGTAAATATACAGAATTAGTTTCAGGATGCAACAGGAAAAATGAAAAAACTTCTATCGCAGATCGGGGCGCCGCGAGCCTAGTCGCTCATCCGCGTGCGGACGAGCTTCATCGTCCTGGCGTCCCACCAGATGTACGAGCTCTTGCCGCCGGCGCCGAAGAAGTCGATCGCGGGGCGTTTCAGCCGGAGGGACTTCGGTTCGCCCTGGTCGCAATGCCAGCGGCCCTTGCCGCAGCCGGTCTTGTAGGAGCCCTTCGGCACGACGCGCACGCCGACGCTCTGCGCCGGGACATCCCCGCGATTCTGATCGAGCGCGAAGGCGGAGCGCTCGGTGGATGAGGCGTTCAGGTACACGAACAGGCCCCATCCGGGGCCCTGCGTCGAGATGAGGATCCAGGCGTCGTCAACCCGGCCGTCTCCGTCGATGTCGGCCCTGGCGTGGAAGGGCGTGGAACCGGCTTTCTTCGAGGCGACCCATTCGTGCATGCGGTCGGCGTCGGTGGGGAAGCGGTAGCCCTGGGGCAGGGGCAGCGGCGCCCCTGCAGTCGGGCGATTCGAGGAAACCGGCGATGAGCCGGCCAGAAGAAGCAGCGCAGCTGCAATCAACGGATGCATGAGCATGTGGAACCTCCGTGTTTCCGACGGCACGCCGGCCGCCCCGGCCCGGCCGCCCGGCGCGCCAGGCGCACAGCGCGCCGGTAGACTCGCTCTAATCCGCGGCCTGCAGCCGCAACCTCATCGGCTGGCGGGCCCCGTAGGTGAGCGAGCGCCAGAGCCACTCGGCCGGGCCGAACCGGAACCGGCGCAGCCACCACGAGCTGAGCGTGATCTGCGCCCCGAAAATCATCAGGCTGATCGCCACGCAGAACGTCGTCCCCACCCGTCCCAGCAGGCCCAGGCCGAAGCCCCAGAACAGGAAGACGTAGAGGAACGAGTGGGTCAGGTAGTTCGAAAGGGCCATCCGGCCAACCGGGCCGAGCCACGACAGCCGGCGGCGCCACGCGGGATGGCGCCAGAGCAGGACGATGGCGGAAAGATAAAACGCCGACATGGCGAGGATTCCAAGATAGATCGGCAGCTGCGCGGCAAGCGCCCAGGGGGATGACCGGGCCATGGCCCCAGACCGCTTGAGCTCGGAGGTTACCACCCAGATGGCGTTGCCGATCACGCCGACGACCAGGCCCCAGACCAGGAGACGCCGGAACAGGCGGGTGTGCGCCTCGGGCTCTTCGAGGAGCCGGCGGCGCCCGACGTAGAAGCCCAGCAGAAACTTTCCGAAGATGGCGGGAAGGAACTGGATCGCGAAGGTCTCCATCCAGAACCCCGAGGTGTATTTGGCGTTCTCCTTGAAGACGTCGAGAACGCGGCTCGACGAGAACCCCTGGAACAGGGCGGTGATCTCCTTGAGCTCGTCTGCGCTCGGCCAGGGAGCGGCAGGCTTCGGATCCAGCAGAGCCTCGACCATCACGACGACCGCCGGAAAGATCACGCCGAGGCCGATTCCCGTCCCCAGAAGGACCTTGTCGCTGCGCCTGCGAAACAGGATCAGCAGGAAGCCGAGGAGGGCGTAAAGCTGGAGGACGTCCCCGAACCACAGCAGGTACGCGTGGATGGTCCCCAGGACCAGCAGGACGCCGAGCCGCCGCGCGTAGAGCGGCACGATCGCCACCCCGCGCTTCTCGCCGCGCATGAGCTGCACCGAGAAGCCGAGCCCGAACAGGAAGGAGAACAGGGTGTAGAACTTCCAGTCGACGAAGAACTGCACCCCGTACCGGGCGACGCGGTCCAGCGCGGCGGTCGGCAGGGCCTCGAGCTGGGCCGGCGTCAGGGCGACGTCCTGGCTGATCCAGACCAGGTTCGCCAGCAGCACCCCGAAGAGCGCAAACCCGCGCACCGCGTCGATGAGCTCGATGCGCTCGGCTGCCAATGTCGGGCCGGGTGGTCGCGGGGCGGGTTGCGGCTTGTCCATGCGGGGGAGAGGCTAGCACGACGGCCCCGTCCGCCGATCTCCATCACCCGCCGGACCGCGCGCCAGGCGCGGTTCTTCTTGCCCGCCTTCCGCCTCCGGCTATAGAATTCCCGGCATCCGTAGAGGAAGAACCAGCGCATGCGGCAGACTGATCTGCCCGGCCCGCCGGGAGCCACCCCCCTTCCGAAGGACGTCGTCGCCTCCCTGGTGGCGCGCGAGCGCCCGATACCCCTGACCGATTGGAACGCCACGCAGGCGCCCTATCCACGCGATTCCTGCATCCACTTCCTGTTCCAGGAGCAGGTGGTGCGATCCCCCGGAGCGGCTGCCGTCACCTGTGGAAGCCGATCGCTCACGTACGCGGAGCTCGACCGCGCCGCGAACGGTCTGGCGCACCGGCTGCGCGAGCTCGGGGTCGGTCCCGAGGTCCTGGTGGCGCTCGCCATGGACCGGTCGCTGGAAATGATCGTGTCGATGCTCGCGACCCTCAAGGCTGGGGGCGCCTACGTGCCGCTGGACCCGGCCTATCCGGCGACGCGCCTGGCGTACATGCTCCAGGACACGCGCGCGCCGGTCCTGCTGACGCAGCGCCACCTCGCCGGGCGGGTGCCCGCGGGGGAGGCCCGGGTGATCGCCGTCGACGCCGAGGAGGCGGACCTCGCCCGCCGCCCCACCCATGCCGTCGAGGCGCTCACGACCGCCGGCAATCTCGCCTACGTGATGTACACCTCGGGCTCCACCGGCCGGCCCAAGGGGGTCTGTGCCACCCACCGCAACGTCATCCGGCTGGTCAAGGGAACGGATTTCGCCGAGCTGACCGATCGGGAGGTGATGCTCCAGCTCACCTCGATCTCCTTCGACCCGTCGGCGTTCGAGATCTGGGGCAGCCTGCTGAACGGCGGGCGCCTCGTGGTCTTCCCGGGGATGACGCCGTCTCTCGTGGAGCTGGCGGAGTTCATCGAGCGGGAGGGGATCACCACGACCTGGCTGACCGCCGGGCTGTTCGCCCAGATCGCGGCGCGCCACCTTCCCGCGCTGCGTCACGTGCGCCAGCTGCTCTCGGGGGGGGACGTCCTGCCGGTCCCGATCGTGCGGCGCGTCGTGCGTGAGCTGCCGGGCTGCCGTCTCATCGACGGCTACGGTCCGACCGAGAACACCATCTTCACCACCTGTCACACCGTGACCCCCGACGACCGGCTCGATCCCTCCGTGCCGATCGGGCGGCCGATCGCGAACACCCAGGCGTACGTGCTGGACGCCGCCATGCGGCCGGTGCCGGACGGCGTGATCGGGGAGCTGTACGCCGGCGGCGACGGCGTGACGCGCGGCTACCTGCATCACCCGGATCTCACGGCGGAGCGCTTCGTCCCGCACCCGTTCAGCGACACGCCCGGAGAGCGGCTGTACCGCACCGGCGACCTGGTCCGCCGCGGAACGGACGGGACGATCGAGTTCATCGGCCGCGCCGACACCCAGGTCAAGGTCAGCGGCTACAGGGTCGAGCTCGGGGAGATCGAGGCGTCGCTGGCCGCGCACCCGGCTGTCTCGCAGGCGGTGGTGGTCGCGTCCGGCAGCGGCGCGGAGGACAAGCGGCTGATCGGGTATGTCGCCTCCAGCTCCTGGGGCGCTCCGCGGCCCCGCGAGCTGCGCGAGCACCTCCGGACGCGGCTTCCGGCGCACATGATCCCGTCACGTTTCGTCGTGCTGGAGAGCCTCCCGCTCACCTCCAACGGCAAGGTGGACCGGAGGGCGCTGCCGGCGCCGGAGCGCGTCCGCCCGGACCTCGAAACCGCCTGGATCGCGCCGCGGGATTCCGTCGAAACGGATCTCGCCTCGGTGTGGACGGAGATCCTGGGCATGGAGGCTCTGGGAGTCGAGGACGGTTTCTTCGACCTGGGCGGCCACTCCCTCGCGGCGACCCAGATCGTCGCCCGGATCAGGGACCGGTTCGGCGTCGAGCTGCCGCTGCTCGCGTTTTTCGAGTCGCCGACGATCGCCGGACTGGCAGGGCGCCTGCGCGAGGCATCGCCCGGGGCGACCCCGAGGCCGGCGGCGATCGCGGGGACCGAGGTGGTCGCGCGGACGGACGCGGTCGTGCAGGCGCCGCCGGGGCCCGTCATCGCGCCCGCCGGCCGCAGCGGGGATCTTCCGCTGTCGATGGCGCAGGAGCGGATCCACTTCCTGCAGCAGCTCGACCCGGCCGATCGGTCGTACCAGTTCCAGGCGACGCTGCGCCTGCGCGGCGACCTCGACGTCACCGCCCTCGAGCGCAGCCTGACCGAGATCGTGCGCCGCCACGAAATCCTCAGGACGACCTTTCCGATCGCCGACGGGCGGCCGCTGCAGCGCATTCACGATCCGTTCCCGGTGCGATTGGCGCCGGTCGATGTCGAGCCGGCGGACGGGCCGGCCGAGGGCGAGCTCGACCCGGCGGTCTCGCGCGCCTTCGACGCCGAGATGGCGCGGCCGTTCGACCTGGCGCGGCTGCCGCTCGCGCGCTGGACGCTGTTCCGGCTGGGCCCCCGGGATCACGTCCTGCTGCACGTCGAGCATCACCTGGTCCACGACGGCTGGTCGTTCAACGTCTTCCTCTTCGAGCTGACGGCGCTGTACCGCGCCTTCGCGGCCGGCGGGCCGTCGCCGCTGCCGGAGCCGCCGATCCAGTTCGCCGACTTCGCGCTCTGGCAGCGGCGCTGGCTGAAGGAGGGGGTGGCGGACGCGCAGATCGCCTACTGGAAGCGCCGGCTCGCCGCCAGCCCCGGCCTGCTCGATCTGCCGCGCGATCGTCCCCGCCCGGCCGTGCAGCGCCACCGCGGCGCGGCGCCGCGCGTCGAGCTGCCCGGACCTCTGTGCGAAGCCCTGCGCTCCTTCGGCCGCCGCGAGGGGGCGACGCTGTTCATGACGCTGCTCGCCGCGCTGCAGACGCTCCTGCACCGTGCCACCGGGCAGGACGACATCTGCGTCGGCTCCGGCATCGCCAACCGGCGCTGGCGCGAGACCGAAAGCCTCATCGGCATGGTGATCAACACGCTGGCGCTGCGCACCGACCTGTCCGGCGATCCGACCTTCCGCGAGGTCCTGGTCCGCACGCGCGCCACGACGCTGGAGGCGTACGCCCACCAGGACGTCCCCTTCGACATGGTCGTGGACGCGGTCCGCCCGGCGCGCGATCTGAGCCACAACCCGATCTTCCAGGTGATGCTCGGGTTCCACGACGCACCGCTTCGGTCGCTCGATCTCCCGGGGCTCGACGTCGAGCTGACGGAGGCGCTGAGCAACGGCACAGCCAAGTTCGACCTGAACGTCACGGTCATCCCGCGCGCCGAGCAGCGGCTCGGGCGCGGGGGCGAGCGCGGGCCGGGCGACGAGGCCGAGGGGATCACGCTGATCTGGGAGTACGACACCGACCTGTTCGAGGCCGCCACTATCGAGCGGCTGATCGGCCACTACCAGACCCTCCTCGAGGACATCGTCGAGCGTCCCGGGCGGCGCCTCTCGGAGCTCGCGGTGCTGCGCGACGACGAGCGACGGACGCTCGCCGCCTGGGGCAAAGCGGACGCCGTCGCGACGGCGACGCTGCCGGAGCTGTTCGAGGCGCAAGCCGCGCGCACCCCGGATGCCGTCGCGGTGGAGCACGGAGACGCCCTCGTCTCGTACCGGGAGCTGAATCGCCGCGCGGACCGCCTGGCGCGCGAGCTGCGCCGCCGCGGCGTCGGCCCCGAGGAGCGCGTGGCGATCTGCGTCGATCGCTCGATCGAGCTGCTCGTGGGGCTTCTGGCGATCCTGAAGGCGGGCGGGGCGTACGTCCCGCTCGACCCCGGGCATCCGCGCGAGCGTCTGGCGTTCCTGCTGCGCGACGCGGCGCCGCGTCTCCTGCTGTCCCGGAAAGACCTTGCGGACCGGCTGCCGCCGGGCGACGCGCCGGTGCTCTTCGTGGACGAGGCGCAGGGGATGCGCGACGAAGCCCCGGCCGATCGGCCGGCGCCGCCGGTGGCGACGAGGTCCTCGTACGCCACGCCCGATCCGGACGGACTGGCCTACGTGATCTACACCTCCGGCTCGACCGGCCGCCCCAAGGGGGTCGCGATCACGCACGGCGCCCTGGCCGGCGCACTGCTCGCCCTGCGCGCGGGCCCCGGCATCGACCCCTCCGACAGGCTCCTCGCCGTGACCACGATCACCTTCGACATCGCCGCGCTCGAGCTCTTCCTGCCGCTCGTCGCAGGCGCCCGCGTGGTCCTCGCCGATCGCGAATGCGCCGCCGACGCGCCGCGGCTGATCGACGCCCTGACGCGCTCGCGGGCGACGCTGATGCAGGCGACCCCCGCGACCTGGCAGATGCTGATCGATGCCGGGTGGCGCGCCTCCCCGCCCTTCAGGGTCTTCTGCGGCGGGGAGAGGATGCCCGACGACCTGGCCGCGCGGCTGACCGAGGGGGGCGCCGCCGCCTGGAACCTCTACGGCCCGACCGAGGCGACCATCTGGTGCACGGCGCACCCGGTCGATCCGGCGCTCGGGGGGGCCCGCATCGGCCGGCCGATCCGCGGGTCGGAGGCGCACGTCCTCGACGGCCGGATGAACCCGTCGCCGATCGGCGTGCCGGGGGAGCTGTACGTCGGCGGCGCGGGGCTGGCGCGCGGCTATCACGGACGTCCCGACCTCACGGCCGGGCAATTCGTGCCGCACCCGTTCGCGCACCGGCCCGGGGAGCGGCTGTACCGGACCGGCGATCGCGCCCGCTGGCTGGCGGACGGCGCGCTCGAGTTCCTCGGGCGAAGCCACGACGGGCAGGTCAAGGTGCGCGGCCACCGGATCGAGCTGGGGGAGATCGAAGCGGCGCTGCGCTCCCACCCCGCGGTGCAGGACGCGGCCGTGGCGCGGCGCGAGGATCGCCCGGGCGACGCGCGCCTGGTCGCCTACGTCGTGGCGCGCGCCGGCGCGGCCGGCCGTGCGAGCGATGCCGGCGACGACCGGCTGGTCGCCGCGCTGCGCACGCACCTGGCGGAGCGGCTGCCCGACTACATGATCCCCGCGGCGTACGTGCGGCTCGAGGCGTTGCCGCGCACCGTCCACGGCAAGGTGGACCGCAAGGCGCTTCCCGCGCCGGACTGGCAGCCGTCCCGGACGGCCGGCGAGGGGCCCGCGCCGACGGGCTCGCCTGTCGAGGAGGCGCTGGCGGCGATCTGGGCCGAGGCGCTCGGGACCGGGCGGGTGGGAGTCGACGACGACTTCTTCGAGGCGGGGGGGCATTCCCTCCTGGCGACGCAGGTCATGGCGCGGGCCCGGCAGACCTTCGGTGTCGACCTGCCGCTGCGGCTGCTGTTCGAGACGCGCACCGTCCGCCGACTGGCGGAGGGGATCGCCCGGGCCCGCGCCGACGGCCGGCCGGCGGCGGAGAGCCTTCCGCCGATCGTCCCCGACCCGAAGAGGCGCCACGATCCGTTTCCGCTCACCGACGTGCAGCAGGCCTACTGGGCGGGGCGCGGCGACGCCTTCGCGCTGGGGAACGTCGCGACCCACGTCTACCTCGAGGTGGAGTGCGCCGGGCTGTCGCTCGAGCGCCTCGAGAGCGGCTGGCGCCGTCTCGTCGAGCGCCACGACATGCTGCGGGCGGTCGTGCGCCCGGATGGCGAGCAGCAGGTGCTGGCCCAGGTCCCGCCCTACCGGATCGGGACGCTCGACCTGCGCGGCGTCGAACCATCCGAGGCGGCGCAGAGGGCGGCCGCGGTGCGGGCCGCGATGTCGCACCGCGTCCTGCCGAGCGACCGCTGGCCCCTGTTCGAGATCCGCGCCACGCGTTTCGACGCCGGGCGGTTTCTGCTGCACATCGGCATCGACGCGCTGATCCTCGACGCCTGGAGCGTGCGCCTGCTGTTCGCCGAGCTGCGGCGCCTGTACGAGGACCCCGGCGCCGCCCTGCCGCCGCTCGAGATCACCTTCCGCGACTACGTCCTGGCCGATAGAAGGCGGCGCGGCGGCGAGGCGCACCGGCGCGCGCTCGCGTACTGGCGGGACCGGCTGCCGGATCTTCCGCCGGCCCCGGCGCTGCCCCTGGTCACGCCGGCCGGGACCATGACGCCGCCGCGCTTCACGCGCCGCACCCGCCGGCTCGACCCCGGCGCCTGGCGGCGGCTGCGCGAGCGCGGCGCGCGCGAGGGGATGACCCCCTCGGCCCTGCTCCTCGCCGCCTACGCCGAGACGCTCGGGACCTGGAGCCGCAGCCCGCGCTTCACGCTCAACCTGACCCTGTTCAACCGCCTCCCCCTGCATCCCCATGTGAGCAGGATCGCCGGAGATTTCACCTCGCTCACGCTCCTCGAGGTCGAGCACGCCACGCGCGGACCGTTCGCGCAGCGCGCCCGCAGCCTGCAGCACAGACTCTGGCTGGACCTGGATCACGGCGAAGCCGGGGGCGTCCAGGTGCTGCGCGAGCTGGCGCGCCGGCTCGGGGCGCGGGGGAGCGTCGCCGCCCCTCTCATGCCGGTCGTGTTCACGAGCACGCTCAACCTGAGCGCTCTCGGGCAGGGCGGCTCCCCCTGGTCGTGGCTCGGCCGGCTGGTCCACAGCGTCACGCAGACGCCGCAGGTCTGGCTCGACCACCAGGCCTCCGAGCAGGACGGGGAGCTGGTCCTCAACTGGGACGCGGTCGACGCGCTGTTCCCCGCGGGCCTGATCCCCGACATGCTCGACGCCTACGGCGGATTGCTCGAGCGGCTCGCCGATGAACCCGCCGCCTGGGAGGATGCGCGGCGCTCGCTCGTGCCGGCGGAGCAGGCGGCGCGCTGCGCCGCGATCAACGCGACCGAGGGGCCGGTCTCCGAGGCCTTGCTGCACGGCCTGTTCGCTGCCCGGGCGGCGGAGAGCCCCGGCAAAACCGCGATCGTCTCGGCGCGCCGGACGCTCACCTACGGCGAGACGGCGCGGGCGGCGGGGCGCGTCGCCCGGCGGCTCCAGCGCCTGGGAGCCCGCCCGGACACCCTGGTCGCCGTGGTCCTGGAGAAGGGCTGGGAGCCGGTCGTGGCTTCCCTCGGCGTGCTGGCGTCGGGGGCGGCCTACCTGCCGATCGAGCCGGACGTCCCGGCGGAGCGGCTGGCGGGCCTCCTGCGCCACGGCGAGGTCGCGGTCGCGCTCACGAGCGCCCGTCTGGACGCGGCGCTGCGCTGGCCCGACGGCGTGCGGCGGCTGCATGTCGAAGAGATCGCGGACGCCCCCGACGCCGCTGATGGCGAAGGGTTCCCGTCGCCGCAGCACCAGGGGCCGGGCGACCTGGCGTACGTGATCCACACCTCCGGATCGACCGGCGTTCCGAAGGGGGTGATGATCGAGCACCGCGCCGCGGTCAACACGCTGCTCGACGTCAACGAGCGCTTCGGGGTCGGTCCCGCCGACCGCGTCCTCGCTCTGTCGTCGACGAGCTTCGACCTGTCGGTGTTCGACCTGTTCGGGGCGCTCGCCGCCGGAGCGACGATCGTCGTGCCCGAGCCGGGCACGGCGCGCGACCCGGCGTCGTGGGCGTCGACCCTGTCGGCCGATGGCGTCACGATCTGGAACTCGGTGCCGGCGCTCATGCGCCTGCTGGTCGAGTACCTCGAGGGGCGCGGCGAGCGCCTCCCCGCGGCGCTCCGTCTCGTCCTGCTCAGCGGCGACTGGATCCCGGTCGGCCTGCCGGACCGCATCCGCGCGCTCGCCCCGCAGGCCCGCATCGTCAGCCTGGGGGGTGCGACGGAGGCGGCGATCTGGTCGATCCTCCATCCGATCGAGACGGTCGAGGCGGGCTCCAGCATCCCGTACGGCCGGCCGATGCGCAACCAGCGCGTCCATGTCTACGGCGACGATCTCGAGCCGCGCCCGCCGGGAGCGACCGGGCAGCTCTACATCGCCGGGACCGGCCTGGCGCGCGGCTACTGGCGCGACGAGGGGCGGACC
>Ga0075421_100000857_pt1 | contig 33970 bp, 33 predicted proteins | sample SoiMetdeltSBSDD5_FD_75292 | JGI IMG/M metagenome (GOLD analysis project Ga0075421, IMG submission 75292) | Bulk soil microbial communities from a Populus tree surrounding site in Tennessee, USA - Soil MetaG P. deltoides SBSDD5 | ecosystem: Environmental > Terrestrial > Soil > Tree plantation... | reverse complement strand
GCGGATCTGCACCTCGAACGGTTGCCCCTTCTCCGCCACCACCGTCGTGTGCAACGACTGGTAGAAGTTCGGTTTGGGCATGGCGATGTAGTCCTTGATCCTTCCGGGGACGGGACGCCACATCTGATGAATGATGCCGAGGGCTGCGTAGCAGTCTTTGACGCTGGGGGTGATGATGCGGAAGGCGAGGTAGTCGTAGAGCTGGCCGATGTCGATGTCCTGGCGGCGCAGCTTCGACCAGATCGAGTACATCGACTTGACCCGGCCGTAGACCTCCCCTTCGATCTCGTTCTCTTCGAGCTTCTGGGTCAGTGTGGCTTTGATGCGCGCGACGACGTCGCCGGACACGGCCATCTTCTCGTCGACGGCCTTGTGCAGATCCTCGGATTCGCGCGCATGCAGAAAGCGAAACGATAGGTCTTCCAGCTCGGACTTGATCTGGCCCATGCCGAGGCGGTTGGCGATGGGCGCGTAGATCTCCATCGTCTCCTTCGCCACCGCCAGACGCTTTTCCTCGGGGAGGAACTGCAGCGTGCGCATGTTGTGGAGGCGGTCGGCGAGCTTGACCAGCACGACGCGAAGGTCCGAGACCATCGCGAGGAGCATCTTCCGGAACGTCTCGGCCTGCTGCTCTTCCTTCGAGACGTAGGCGTACCGCGAGATCTTCGTGACGCCGTCGACGAGCTCCGCCACCTGCTCGCCGAACAGCTCGGTCAGCGTCTCTTTCGTGGTGAGCGTGTCCTCGATGACGTCGTGCAGCAGGCCGACGGCGACCGAGGTTTCGTCCAGCCGCATGTCGGCGAGGATGTAGGCGACGTTGAGCGGATGAATCAGGTACGGCTCGCCCGAGCTGCGCATCTGATCGCGATGCTCGCGCGCGGAGAAGATGTAGGCTTTCTGAAGCAGTTCCTCGTCGAAGTCCGGCTTATAGGATTCGACTTTGTCGAGGATGTCTTCGAAGCGGATCATGGAAGCGGCGAGTATAACGGGAGCCGGTTGGCGGTTGACGGTTGGCAGTTGGCGGGAGAACCGTGGACGGGTGGCGGCCTCCCGCCAACCGCCAACTGCCAACCGCCAACCGTTCCGTCGGCACGGGACGTGCTCGGTAGCGAATCGAAGCCATCGGACGGCGCGTGGCCGTCCGGGGCGCCGGGAATTAGGAAAAGGAGGTTGTTGTGTCCAATCGTTTTTCGAGACCCGTCTTCTTCTTGGTTGTCCTTCTCGTGACCCTTGCGGCCGTCCCCGCATTCGCTGGTCCGGTACCGTCGAAGACGGCGGCGAACCAGAGCCTCGATTCGCGTGAAGCCGACCTGACGATCATCCGCGATGTCGCGGCGAACGAGCAGGTGGCGGCCGTGCTCACGGCCAACGGTTTCACATCCGATGAGGTGAATCAGCGCCTGGCGGCGATGTCGCCGCAGGACCTGCACCAGCTCGCGCAGAATCTGGAGCAACTCCAGCCGGCCGGACTCACGCGGCAGGAGTGGATCTGGATCGGCATCGGCGCGCTCGCCGCGCTGATTCTCGTCGTCGCGCTTTCCTGATGCAGCTTCCCGGCGCTCGAATGGCTTCGGGGAAACCAGGGCGGGCGTTCCGCGCTCGCCCTGTTTTTTTCTTGTCCGCGCTCGCCGCGCTGCTGCTCTCCTCGTGCGTCTACTGGACGCCGCGCTCGCACGCACCCACGACCTCCGCGAGCGTCGTCGAGAACGTCCCCATGCAGAAGTGGGACATCAAGTCGTGCGGCGCGGGCGCGCTTTCGGCCGTGCTGCAGCATTACGGCGATCCGGTCTCGATGGCGGAGTGGGACGCGAAGCTGCCGAAGACGCGCGGCGGCGTGATGTCGATCGATCTCGTGCTCGCGGCGCGCGAGCGCGGCTTCGACGCAAACCTCGTCACCGGCGACGCCGGACTCGTCGACGCGGAAGTGCGCGCGGGACGTCCAGTGATCCTCATGCTGCAGGTGATCCAGGCGCCGGGAAAGAGCTACGACTTCTTCCACTACATCGTCATCGACGGCCACGATCCGGAGAAGAATCTCTACCGCACGCAATTCGGCGACGGGAAGTCGCGATGGGCGCGCCTCGAGCGAATCGAGCCGGCGTGGAAGCCGACGAAGTACGCGACGGTGGTGATCCGTCCCGCCGATTCGCACGCGAAGGCGTTGCGTGTCGCGGTTCAACTGGAGGAGGACGGGAAGTACGCGCTGGCCGCGCAGGGCTACCGCGAGATTCTCGCCCAAGACCCGAAATCGCTCCTCGCCTGGACGAACCTCGGCAACGCCGAAATGCGCCTCGGACGCCCAAACGCGGCGGAGGAAGCGTTCCGCAAGGCGCTCGAGATTCAGCCGGACGCCGCGGATACGCTGAACAATCTCGCCTGGCTGCTGTACGAACAGAAACGCGTGGACGAGGCGGAACCGCTCGCACGCAAAGCCGCGGCGACGAAGGCTCCCGACGCGTGGACGCGCCTCGACACGCTAGCGCGCATCCTCGCCGCGCGCGGTCTCTGCGAAGAGGCGAAGGCGACGTTCGCGAAGGCGATCGCGGGAGTGCCGGAAAATCGAAAGAGCGAGCGCGCGGACATCGAGGCGGCGGCGAGTAACATCGCGTCGTGTTCTCAAAACGCGCGCACTGGTCTGCCCCCGTCAACGAACTGACGCTCGAGCGGCGTAAACACGCCGAGCTGCTCGATCTCACCGAGACGAATCCCACTCGCGCGGGCCTCCCCTACCCCACCGACGAGCTCGCGGAGGCGCTCGCGCGCGGCGCACACGCGTCGTACGATCCCGATCCGCGCGGATTGCGCTCCGCGCGCGAAGCACTCGCAAACGAGCTGCGTTGTGATCCCGACGATCTGCTCCTCACGGCGTCGACGAGTGAGGCGTATTCGTTTCTCTTCAAGCTGCTCACGGATCCGGGCGACGCGGTTCTCACCGCGACGCCGTCGTATCCGCTGCTCGAGCATCTCGCGTCGCTGGAGCTCGTGGAGCTGCGCACGTTCGCGATGGAGTTTCACCGCCGCTGGGAGATCCACGACGTGCCGGTGCTTCCCAATGACAGCGCTCGCACGCGCGCGATCGTGGTGGTGAACCCGAACAATCCGACCGGCTCGTTCGTGACGCCGCGCGAGCAGGACGCACTCGCCGCGCATGGCATCCCGATCATTTCGGACGAGGTGTTTCTCGACTACCCACTCGAAGGCAGCGGCTCAACCTTCGTTCGCGACGACGTCCTGACCTTCACCCTCGGCGGACTGTCGAAGTCCGCGGGGCTCCCGCACTTCAAGCTCGCGTGGATCCGCGTGAGCGGTCCCGGCAAACGCGACGCGCTCGATGCGCTAGAGCTGATCGCCGACAACTTTCTCTCTGTCGCGACACCGGTGCAGGTCGCGCTGCCGGCACTGCTGCGCATCGCGCCGCGGATTCGTGCGGCGATCTCGCAACGTACGCGCACCAATCTCTCGACGCTGCGCGCGAACGTGGACGCGTCCGCACAAGTGCTCCCGGTCGAAGGCGGGTGGTCCGCTGTCATCCGGGTGCCGCGAGTGATGAGCGATGACGAGCTCGCGATCGCGCTGCTCGATCGCGGAGTCGTCGTCCAGCCGGGATACTTCTTCGACTTCGACGCCGAGGGCTATATCGTCGTCTCCCTCCTGACGAACGAAGAGGCATTCAAGGAAGGCATTCTGCGATTGAAATGAAGCAGCACTGGACACTCGACCCGAACATCACCTATCTCAACCACGGCGCCTTCGGCGCTACGCCGCGCGTCGTTCTCGAGAAACAGATCGAGTATCGCGCGCAGATGGAGCGCGAGCCGGTGCGCTTCTTCGTGCGCGAGCTCGAGCCCTTGCTCGACGCGGCGCGCAACGAGCTCGCGGAGTTCATCGGCGCGGACCCCGCGGGACTCGCGTTCGTGCCGAATGCGACGGCGGGCGTGAACGCCGTCCTTCGCTCGCTCGACCTCGACAAGTTCGACGAGCTTCTGGTGACGACGCAGGAGTACAACGCCTCGCGCAACACGCTCGACTTCGTCGCCGCGGTGAACGGAACGAAGATCGTCGTCGTCGACGTGCCGTTCCCGATCGCGTCGCCCGACGTCGTGGTGGAGCGGGTGCTGGAGAAAGTCACCGACCGCACACGGCTCCTCCTGATCGATCACGTCGTCAGCCAGACGGCGCTGATCTTTCCCGTCGCGCGCATCGTGCGCGAGCTCGCGGAGCGCGGAATCGACACCTTCGTCGACGGCGCACACGCGCCAGGCTCTCTTCCGCTCGACGTGCGCGCGATCGGCGCAGCGTATTACGCCGGCAACCTGCACAAGTGGGTCTGCGCGCCGAAGGGCGCGGGATTTCTGTACGTGCACGAGAATCGCCGCGCCGGCGTGCGTCCCGCGATCATCAGCCACGGCGCGAACTCGCCGCGCCGCGATCGCAGCCGCTTTCACCTCGAGTTCGATTGGACCGGCACGTTCGATCCGACGCCGTGGCTCTGCGTCCCCCACTCACTTCGCTTCATCGGCTCGCTCCTCCCGGGCGGATGGATCGAAGTCGCCCGCCGCAACCACGAGCTCGCTCTCCGCGCGCGCGACCTCCTCTGCGAAACGCTGCGGATCGCGCCGCCGGCGCCGGACGAAATGATCGCCACGATGGCAGCCGTCCCGCTTCCCGACGGCGCGCAGGATCCGCTTCAGGACAAGCTGCTCTTCGACTACAACATCGAAGTGCCTGTCATGCCGTGGCCGTCGCCGCCAAAGCGCCTGCTGCGCGTGAGCGCGGCCGTCTACAACGTGTTTGAGGAGTATGAGCAGCTGGCGGAAGCGCTGACGCGGGAACTGACGTAGGGCGCGGCTTTAGCCCGCCTCCCCCGTGGAGGGGCGGGCTGAAGCCACGCCCTACGTGAAATATCGCGCGAGCGCTCGCTCTAAATCTTCGTGCCGCGTCGGCTTCGCGAGATAGTCATCCATCCCCGCCGCTAGGCACTTCTCGCGATCGCCTTCGAGCGCGTTCGCGGTCATGGCGATGATGCGGTGGCGGCGGCCCGTTTCTTTTTCGCCGCGGCGAATTTCGATCGTCGCCTGATAACCATCCATCACCGGCATCTGACAATCCATCAGCACGACGTCGTAGCGGCTCGCACGAAGCGTGTCCACCGCTTCCTTGCCGTTCGCGACGGAGTCGGCCTGGTAACCGAGCTTCTGCAACTGACTCATCGTCAGCTTCATGTTCAGGAAGTTGTCCTCGACCAGAAGAACGCGGACGCTCTCCCGCTCGTCGAGCGTGACGATGCGCGTTGGCTGCGTGCTCGAGAGCGACGGCGTCGGTCGCGGCAGAGGAATCGCCTCGTGCGCCATGGCGATCGCGATCGAGTCGAAGAGTTCGCGCTGACCCACCGGCTTCGCCGTGTACGCGTCGATGCCTGCGTCGCGCATCGTCCCTTCGTCGACGACGTCATCCACGATCAGGTAAACGAGACTCGTCCCCGCGATCCCGATGTCGCGCCGAACCTCGCGCGCGAACGCGAGCGGATCGAGATCGTCCATCCGGTCATAGATCACCAGCCGATAAGGATCGCGTCCCGCCTCCGCGCGAAGCGCCGCCAGCGCATCGTGACCGTCTGACGCCACGTCCACGCGCATTTCCCACATGCCGACGAGGTAGTGCTGCACCACCTTGCGGCTCGTCGGCTGATGATCGACGAGCAACGCGCGCTTCCCTTTCAGGTCGAGGTCCGAGGAGACGATCGGACGGCGATCGCGCACGAGCTTCGGGAATGGCGCGGTGAACCAGAACGTCGAGCCCTCGCCGAGGACGCTGTCGACTTCGATCAGACCGCCCATGGTCTCGACGAGATGACGCGCGGTCGAGAGTCCGAGGCCGACGCCGGCGAAGCGGCGCGTGGAGTCGGCGTCGAGCTGCGTGAAGCGCTCGAAGAGCAGCAGGCGGTCTTCGTCCGCGATGCCGATGCCGGTGTCGCGCACATCGAAGCGCACCACCCAGTGCGTCTCCGTCTCCGTCTGCATTCCGACACTCAGCACGATCGAGCCGCGCTCGGTGAACTTGACCGCGTTTTCCAGCAGGTTCGTGACCACCTGCCGCAGCTTCGAAAGATTGCCGCGCAGAACGGGCGGAAGGTTCGGATCGAGGATGAGTCCGAGGTCGAGGTCCTTGCCGAGCGCGGCGACTTTCATCACCTCGACTATGCGTTGCATCGCGCGGTAGAGATCGAAGTCGACGAGCGCCGCGGAGAGCGTTCCGGCTTCGAGGTTCGAGACGTAGAGGATGTTGTTGACGATCGACAGAAGCTGCTCGGCGCTGGCGCGCGCCTGATGCGCGTAATCCTGCTGCTCCTCACTCAGCGCCGTGGCCACGAGCAGATCGAGCATGCCGACGATGCCGTTCATGGGCGTGCGGATCTCGTGGCTCACGTTCGTCAGGAACTGAGTCTTTGCCCGCGCGGCTTCGAGCGCCGCGTCACGCGCGTTGCCCAGCTCCGCCTCGAACTGCTTGCGGTCGGTGACGTCGCGGAAGATCACGCGCGCGAGCACGGTCTTCGCGTCGAGCACTTTCGGGCGCAGCCATCCTTCGAGCGTGACCCGGCTGCCGGCCGCGGTCACGAACACAGTCTCCACGCGCTCGGCGCTCGCGTTCTCGAAGACGCGGCCGAACACGCGACGCAGTTCTTCGCGACGCTCCGGCTCCGCAGCCTGCACGAGCGACGCGCCTCGGGAGATGCCGAGGAGCGTGTTCGCGGCCTCGTTGGCGTGGAGGATCGTGCCGTCGGGGGCGAGGCTGAGCACGAGATCGGTGGTCTGCTCGAAGAACTCGCGAAACCGCTCGTTCGCCTCGGTGAGCTCATCGCGCCGTTCAATCTCCCGCGACGCGTGGCGCGCGAATGCGAGGAAGAGCGAGAGCTGCTCGGCACTCAGCGTGCGCGGCTCGCGGTCGAGGATCGACATCACTCCGCCGTTCCCGAGAGGTGCCGCTGCGTAGAACCGCACGTGCGGAGGTCCGACGACGAGTGGATGCTCCGCAAAGCGGGGATCGGCGGTGGTGTCGGTGATCGCGACGATCTCGCTCGCGTCGAGAATGCGGGACGCGAACGATGACGCGGAAGGGACGTGCGTCGCCTTCGATCCACTCGCGGCAACGATCTGCTCGCCGCCCTCGGACACGAAGCCGATCCACGCCACCGGCACGCGCAGAGCTCGCGCCGTATCACCACAAAGGACTTCCAGAATGTTCAATGCACTCTCGGACCGTGCGCATCATAGCGTCCACCGGCACTCGTTCTGCACCGCAACCGCGTGAAAGGAGTGTCAAAGATGCTCAAACGAATAGCCGGCGCGATCGCCCTGATTCTGCTCGTCGCATGCAAAGCGGAAAACCAGAGCGGGCTGCCGCAGACCGAAACGACGGGGAGCGAGTCGACGATGACTTCAACCGCATCTGCGACGACGACCGGCGACAGCGGCGGCACGCTCAGCGCGATGACTCCGGAGGACAAGGAGTTCGTCGTGAAGGCGGGCATGGGCGGACTGTTCGAAGTGCAGGCCGGCAATCTCGCGCTGGAGAAAGCGTCGAATCAGGACGTGCGGACGTTCGCGCAACGCGTGGTCACGGATCACTCGAAGGCGAACGCGGAGCTCGCGCAGCTCGCCACGACGAAAGGCGTCGCGTTGGCGACGGAGCTGGCCGGCGATCACAAAGCGGCGATGGAGCACCTCACGTCGCTCAACGGCGCAGAGTTCGACAAGGCCTACATGCATCACATGGTGGACGACCACACCAAGGACGTCGGCGAGTTCGAGAAAGCCTCGACCTCGGCGACGGAGGCGGAGCTGAAGGCATGGGCGGCGAAGACGTTGCCGACGCTGCGGGAACACGCGAAGTTGGCGAACGAAGTTGCGGGGAAGGTTTAAGGAAGCTTTCTGGGGGGCCGCCGGCCCCCCGATCACTTCCCAATCGCGGCGAAGACCGACGCGGGGTTCAACCCCAGCCATGGATCATCGCTCGGCGTGAGAAACAACTCGTCGTACACACGCTCGTTCAACGACGCGAGATCCTCCACCTCCCCCGCTGCGAACCACTCGTGAATGCGCCGGTGCAGGTCGACGTCGTTGAAGATCGTGTCGATCGCCACGGTGCGGCGGAGGTTCGTCATCAGCTCGTCGGTGAGCGGCTGCTTGCTCCCCATCAACGCGAGCGACTCCGCGCTGAACACGACGTCGTCCTTGATCGGGATCGATTCAACGGCCGGCGGACGCAGACCGATCGTGAGCTGCGTGAGCAACGGCCGCTCGACTCGCATCTTGCTCATTGCGATCCTTGCCGCCTCCTGCGCCGTCGGCTTGCGAGTGCGGCGTTCGGAGAACTTCACGAATCCGAGAGCGACGCCGCGGTCGATCGCGTCCTTCGCATGGGTCGCGTGATATTCGCGGAGTTGCGCGCGATCGAGCGTCAGCCACTCCTCGAGCTGCGCGCGGAACGCACGCGGTGAATGCAATCCGGGCAGCGCGTCGAGCACAGCACCGTTTTCGTCGAGCAGGAAATGCACGCTGTTGCCGGTGATCGTCTGCTGGATCTTGCGGCCGTCGCCCATGTCGATCGTCACGCGCGGAACGGGCCGCACAGAATGCCAGTGCAGCACGTAGCGATCGCGCAGGATCGACGCGATCTCCGGATCGGAGTAGAGCATCACCCGGAAGAAGCGGCTGTTCGCGCAGCTCAGCTCTTCGTCGAGGCGACCGAGCAGGTACAGCGAAAGGATCGGACGTCCAAGCGCGCGCGCGGCGTCCTGCGCTTCGCCGAGGTCGGTGTACCAGAACAGTCGTGACGTGTGACAGTCCTTCTGCGCGCAGACGCGATCGAGGAGCTCGTCGGGCGCGCCGTTCAATTCAGCGTGCAGCAGGTCGACCGAAGCCTGGCCGCCGCGACGCAATCCTTCCACGTCACCGGCGAGCATCGACATCGAAAGCAGGGAGGCGAGAACGAGTGCGATTCTCATGCACTTCAACATGCATTGGAGACGCACGCCTGTCCGTCTAAGTTCTGTAAAAAGCCTTGGAACGCCGCCGTCCCGGCGGCTGGCCAGGCGGCGTCCTCGCCGCCCCGCAGAACGCAGGCGCGGGACGCCTGCGGGCCAGCCGGCGAGGACGCCGGCGTTCCGTTAGGAAGCCGGCAGAAAGACGCTCACACTTGCGCCGCCGCCGTCGCGCGGCGAGCTGCGGATCGCGCCTCCGTGACCGCGGACGATGCGGTCGACCAGAAAGAGTCCGAGGCCGAGACCGGATGGTGCCATCGCGGTCGTTCCGCGGCGGAACGGTTTCGCGTCGGCGAGCAACGCCTCCGGCACGCCGGGACCGCGGTCGCTCACCGTGATTCGCACGCCGCCGTTTTCCCGCGCAACGTCGACGGAAATGCTGCGATCGGGGACGTCGCGCGAGAATTTCTCCGCGTTGTCGACGAGGTTGTCGACGACGTGATGGAGCGCGTCGGGATCGAACGCGATCTCCGGCAAATCGGGTGCGACGCGCAGATCGATCGGACACTGCGCCGCCTGCATCTGCGGCTCGAGTCGCGCGATGCAGTCCGCGACCGCGCGTCCGATCTCTCCCGGCTGCGGCGCGAGCGCGAACGTGCCGCGCTCGAGGCGCGTGACCTCGAGCACGTTCGCGACGACGCGTCCGAGGCGCTCGGTCTGTCCCGCGATCTCGCGCGCATACCGCTCGCGTTTCTCCGAGTCTTCTTCATCGGCGATCAGATCGCTGTAGACCCGCAGCGACGCGAGCGGAGTGCGCAATTCGTGCGCGGCCGTCGCGGCGAAACGGGCGCGATCGGTGGCGAGGCGCTCGACGCGGGACAGCGTCCACACCACGCCGAACACGACGAGCAGCAGCACTCCGGCGACGGCAGTGAACGTGCGCATGAAACGCGCGCGCTCCGCTTCCTGCGACGGGATCGCCGGACGCGGAAGCTGCGCGCGCCAGCCGATGCCTCCGATCGAGCTGCCCTGCTGCGACGCGCGCCGCACGAACGCGCCTTCGATCATGCCGCCGTCGACGATCGGCGTGAGCAATCCCTGCACGAGCGTGCCCTCGGGAGTGTGTACGGCGCGCAACGCGACAAGCGACGGCTTGTCTCCGATGTCGAGCGTGTGCCACTCGAAATCCGTCGTGCGAATCTCGACGGGCGACGCGGGTCTCGCAATCGGCTGCGCGGAGTTCTGTTTGAGTTGCTGGTACACGACGTTCGACTGCGAGTTCTGCGCGAAAACCATCGGATCGACGACCTGGATCTTCGATTCCAGCTTCGATTCCAACTTCGATTCCAACTGGGCGATGCGCGCGGCGATGGCGCGTTTCTCCTGCGCCTCGCGCTCGAGAACGACCATGACCGGTGCGGCCGCGGTGCGGATCGCAGGAACGGAGGCTGCGAGCGTGTCGCGGATCGCGCGCTGCTCGACCGCGTTCGGCGCGCTCAGCTCGCGCAACTCTTCGTTCAGCGTCGGCAGCGAGACGTGCCCCTTCGCGTCGATCTGAAAATGCGCGGTGATCAGCGGATGTCCCGGCCCGCTTGCGAGCGGCGACGGCGAGACGGAGAGTCCCTGCGATGCGCCTTTCGGATCGTGGTAGAGGTTCTGGTAGTGAAAGTACGGCCGCTGCGATTCGCTCACGCGCAGCTCTTCGAGACGTCGCGCGAGCCGGTCGGCGACGGCGCGCTCGTTCTCGAGCGTCACCCGCGTCGCCATCTGCGAACGTAACCGCACCTCGGCATCGATCGCGCGACGCGACGACACGTACCACGCGGCGAGCAGTCCGCCGACGCCGAGGAGGAGCACGAGCGCCGCGAGCGGCACGCGCATCTTCATGTGCGCCCCCATGCGTAACCCGTGCCCTTCACCGTCACGACGATGCGCGGCTCGGCGGGCTCGCGCTCGATCTTCTGGCGAAGGTTGGCGATGGTCATGTCGACCGTGCGCGTTTCGATCTCGTCGCTGGCGCCCCACACCGTCTGCAGCAGCTCTGCGCGCGACACCGCGCGCGTGCGATGGCGATGCAGCCAGCGGAGAATGCCGACCTCGCGCGGCGTGAGCGCGATCGCTTCACCGTTGCGATGCGCTTCGCAACGGCCGAGGTCGAGGAGACAGCCGTCGATCTCGACGCGCTCGGCGTCGGCGGGTGCGATGGACGCGCGGCGTCGGAGCGCGTCGATGCGCGCGACGAGCTCCTTCGTCCCGAATGGTTTGGTGAGGTAGTCATCTGCGCCGGCGCTCAATCCCTTGACGCGCTCTTCCTCCGAACCGCGCGCTGTGAGGATCAGGATCGGCAGCGCGGGACGCGCCATGCGCAACCGGCGGCAGACTTCGACGCCGTCGAGTCGCGGCAACGCGAGATCGAGGAGCACGAAGTCGATGTCGCTCTCAACGCCACGATCCGCGGCAGTGAAGCCGTCCGCCGCGGTCTCGACGAGGAAGCCGCGTTTGGTGAGGAGGTCGACGAGCGCCTCGCGAAGCGAGCGCTCGTCCTCGACAATGAGGATGCGCACGGGGAGATGGTACGCCGGTAGGAGGCCTCCTGCTTTTACGCCATTTTTACATCCGGCCGTCGGACAATGAATCATGCCGAAAGCAGCCGCAGCGATTCTGATGATTTTCGTAACGCGCTACGTATTTGCGTTCAGTGGCGATGAGCACATCTACGTTTCGAACCTCGCATTGCGGATCGCCCTTGCGCGCGCGACGCATCTGAAGCCTGCCGTCCGTGAAGAATTGACGAAGTTCACCGTCACGGAAAAGCACTCGTTCGGCGACGTCGTCGCTCTTGCCGATCAGATCAAGGATGAAGCTCCGATCTTCGACGTAGCCACGCACCAGTGTCCCAAAACGTTTGACGACGTCGACTGGGATCATTTCGAACGGCTCGGCAAGGAGACACTTCGCTCCTTACAGGCGAAGAGTCTCAATGAAAACCACTTTCAAAGCCTTGCCCTGGCAACCCATCTCGCGGCGCATCACGCGGCTATCGGTGAAGCTCGCAATGACCGGTGGATTCGTGCATTGCTCTTCGAAGCATACGCACTGCATCACATTGAAGACTTCCTCTCGCCCGGCCACGTGGCAACCGCTCGGGCGGGCATGGCGGACTTCGTCGCGATCGGGCTGCACGACAAGTACACGGATCGCGGACTGGACTTCCGGTTCGACGGCGATTTACGACTTCTTCAAATTGCCGAGGATGCCGCCAGGCTCCCTGCGTCTGATTTCATGCCGGTCGCGAAAATGCGGAAAAGCACAGATCTCGTTCTCACCAGCGACGATTTCACAAAACTTGCGGAGGCGATGCGAAAGAAATCTGATCCTTTGCCGCACTTCCTTGGCGACTCGCACCTGCACGAACAAAAAATCCAAGCGGCGTTCGTCGTCGTGATCGCGGCATTGTCACTCGAGGAGGTGTTGTTCGATTATGCGGGTGACGCGTTCGCCGAATACTGCTGGCAGTGGCGCGGTCAGAAGCAACCGGACTGCGCCCAAATGCTTCCGCAAAATCGGCGCTGGTCGATGTTACGCGTCGCACAAATACCTGGGGGACGGTACGAAGCGGTCGTGCCACCGGTGCAGTTTTTCGTTCCCGGGGAGGTTCTCTTCGTGACGCTGCAGAACGCCGTCAACCCGGACGAGGATGTCAACAACAGGGAGGGCGGGCTCGTTGGCACCAGGGATCTGCACATCGAGGCGCTTCTGTTTGCGATCCCCGAGGTGAGCAAGCGACAGGTCGTCCGCACCTTCGCGCCATCCGTACTCGTCGGCTATCGGCGCGGGGTTGGCCCAGGGCCGTCCAGCCATGCCGCGCAAGCGCGCCTGATCGCGCCGATCCCCCGAACGAATCTCCTCCTTTCCTACTCACGTGCCTTCGAGTTGGGTGGCCGCCGAGGTCAAGCGGAAAGCGGAGTTCTGGAAGCAGGCTTCGGATTCCTCTTCGTTCGAATCGGAGCTCAGCGGAATCGCGAAAAGGGTCCGCCCCTGGAAGGAGGACACCGTCGCGAGTCGTCTATACCTTCGGGATGTCGGGGATCATCCCCGTCCGGACAGTCCTCCACTGGGCGCAAAGACTCGGAGATTGACGCGTGTCTTACCGCGACTTGAACTTCGCCGCGAGGTAATCCCGGTTCATCCTGGCGATGAAGCTCACCGAGATCTCCTTCGGGCACACCGCCTCGCACTCGCGGAACAGCGTGCACGAGCCGAAGTAGCTCTCCATCACTTCCACCATCTTCACCACGCGCTCGTAGCGCTCGGGCTGGCCCTGCGGGAGCAGGCCGAGGTGCGAGACCTTCGCGGCGGTGAAGAGTTGCGCGGCGCCGTTCGGGCACTGCGCCACGCATGCGCCGCACTGGATGCACTCCGCGGCGTCCATCGACAATTCCTGCACCTGCTTCGGGATCGGGAGCGTGTTCGCTTCGACCGCGCTTCCCGTATTCACCGAGATATAGCCGCCGGCCTGGATGATCTTGTCGAGCGGGCTGCGGTCGACCATCAGGTCCTTGACCACCGGGAACGCGCGAGCGCGCCACGGCTCGACGAAAACCGTGTCGCCGTCGTTGAAATGGCGCATGTGCAACTGACACGTCGCCGTGCCCCCCAGGGGTCCGTGCGCGACGCCGTTGATCATCATTCCGCACGAGCCGCAGATGCCCTCGCGGCAGTCGTGGTCGAAGTGAATCGGCTCCTCGCCCTTCTCCGTCAGCCGCTCGTTGACGACGTCGAGCATCTCCAGAAACGACGCTTCCGGCGAGATGTTTTCGGCCTTGTACTCGACCAGGCGGCCTTCGGAGTCGCGCGACTTCTGCCGCCAGACATGGAGTGTCAGGTTCATTTGTAAGACCTCGTGGCCAGCTTCACTTCCTCGTACACCAGCGGCTCCTTGTGCAGCACCGGCTCGTTCCCCTCGCCCTTGTGCTCCCAGGCCCCGACGTAGAGGAACTTGTCGTCATTGCGTTCCGCCTCTCCGTCCGGCGTCTGATACTCGGCGCGGAAGTGGCCGCCCGCGGATTCCTCGCGATGCAGTGCATCGATGCACATCAGCTCTGCGAGCTCGAAGAAGTCGGCGACGCGGCCGGCCTTCTCCAGCGCCTGGTTCGGCTCCTCGTTCGCGCCGGTGACGCGCACGTCGCGCCAGTACTTCTCGCGCAACTCGCGGATCATGCCGAGCGCCTTCTTCAGCCCCTCGGCCGTGCGAGCCATGCCGCAGTAGTCCCACATGATCGAGCCGAGCTCTTTGTGGTACGAATCGACGCTGCGCGTTCCCTTCGCGTCGAGGAGCTTCGCGACGCGCTCGCGCACCTCGCGTTCCGTCTCCGCGAACGCCGCGTGCTTCACGTCGACCTTCTTGCCGAACTGCGTCGCGAGGTAATCGCCGATCGTGACCGGCAGGACGAAGTAGCCGTCCGCGAGTCCCTGCATCAATGCGCTCGCGCCGAGGCGATTCGCGCCGTGGTCGGAGAAATTCGCTTCGCCGATCACGTAAAGACCCGGCACGTTCGACATCAGGTTGTAGTCGACCCACAGTCCGCCCATCGAATAGTGCGGCGCCGGATAGATGCGCATCGGCGACTCGTACGGATCCTCGGCAGTGATGTCGTGATACATCTCGAAGAGGTTGCCGTAGCGCTCTTCGATCAGTGGACGTCCGAGGCGCTTGATCGCGTCGGCGAAATCGAGATAGACGCCGCGTCCCGAAAGACCGATGCCGCGCCCTTCGTCGCACACTTCCTTCGCGGCGCGCGAGGCGATGTCGCGCGGCGCGAGGTTGCCGAAGCTCGGATACTTGCGCTCGAGGTAGTAATCGCGCTCCGCCTCGGGGATGTCGCGTGCCGCGCGTTTGTCGCCCTCAGCCTTCGGTACCCAGATGCGGCCGTCGTTGCGGAGCGACTCCGACATCAGCGTGAGCTTCGACTGATAGTCGCCGCTCTGCGGGATGCACGTCGGGTGGATCTGCGTGTAGCAGGGATTCGCGAACGTCGCTCCGCGCTTGTGCGCGCGCCAGATCGCCGTCGCGTTCGACGCCTTCGCATTCGTCGAGAGGTAGAAAACATTGACATACCCGCCCGTGCCGAGGACGACCGCGTCGGCCGCGTGCGTCTCGATCTTTCCGGTGTTCATGTTGCGGGTGATGATGCCTTTCGCGTGGCCGTCGACGACGACCAGGTCGAGCATTTCGTAGCGGTTGAACTGCTTCACGGTGCCGAGCGCGATCTGCCGCTCGAGTGCCTGGAACGCGCCGAGGAGCAGTTGCTGGCCCGTCTGCCCGCGCGCGTAGAACGTGCGCGAGACCTGCACGCCGCCGAAGGAGCGATTCTCGAGCGCGCCGCCGTACTCGCGCGCCAGCGGAACGCCCTGCGCGACGGCCTGGTCGATGATGTTCACCGACAGCTCGGCGAGGCGATAGACATTCCCCTCGCGCGCGCGGTAGTCGCCGCCTTTGATCGTGTCGTAGAAGAGGCGGTAGATGCTGTCGCCGTCGTTGCGGTAGTTCTTCGCCGCGTTGATACCGCCCTGCGCGGCGATGGAGTGCGCGCGCCGCGGCGAGTCGTGGTAGACGAAGCACTTGACGTTGTAGCCGAGCTCTCCGAGCGTCGCGGCCGCCGAGGCGCCCGCGAGACCCGCGCCGACGACGATGATCTCGTACTTGCGCTTGTTGGCCGGGTTCACCAGCTTGTAATGCGATTTCGCGTAGGACCACTTTTCAGCGAGTGGTCCGGGAGGAGTCTTGCTTTCGAGTTGCATTCCGTTCACCTGACGATTCCGAGGAGCACGCTGATCGGGAAGGAGAGGTTGACGACCGTGATCAGCACCGCGAACACGGTTGCGAAAACGCGCCTCCACGGCTCGAAGCGTTTGTGCGTCACGCCGAGCGAGGCGAACATGCTCCACACTCCGTGGTAGAGATGCAGGCCGAGGGCGAGATTCGCGAGGATGTAGAAGGCCGAGACCCACCAGACCCGAAAGCCGCTGACGAAGTTGTGGTACGGATCCGTGCGGACGAAGTCGGGATGGGCCTGTCCCGTCGTGAAGTGGAGGAGGTGGTAGATGATGAAAACCAGGATGATCACACCGCCCCAGCGCATGGTGCGCGCGGCGTAGGTGCCCTTCACGTATTCGCGATCGCGATAGTCGATCGGCCGCGCCTCGCGATTCATCATCGTGAGTGCGTACGCGGAGTGGATGTGGAAGATCACCGCGACGATGAGCACCAGCCGCGCGATCCACAACGCGCCTTCCCTCGGTACGATGGGCGTGAACAGTTCCCGAAGTGCTTCGGCGTATGCATTGAAGTGCTCGGGACCCAGGTAGACCTTCAGGTTGCCGGCCATGTGCACAAAGACGAAGCCGAAAAGGATCAGGCCGGTCACGGCCATGACCGCTTTCTTGCCGATCGCTGAACGGTAGAGATTCGCCAACCACGTCATTCGGAGATCACCTCGCGTCGCCAGGGCGGCGGGTTGCATTCGGGCGGCATCCTATCAAGGAACCCACCTCGGTCAAGGACGAGCGAGCACGTCGGGATGTGACACGTAGGGCGTGGCTTCAGCCCGCCCCCACCCCGTCCAGGGAGGCGGGCTGAAGCCGCGCCCTACATTGACATTCGTCATGTGCATCTGCTGACACCGGCCAGTGCCGCCGAAGCCACGTCGAGCGCATCTTGCACGACATGATCGCTGCACAATTCACCGCCGTCACCAAACAGTACGGCATGGTCGAGGCGCTGAAAGGCCTCGACCTCACCATTCGCCAGGGCGAGTTGCTCTCCCTTCTCGGCGCGAACGGCGCGGGCAAAACCTCCGCCGTCCGCCTTCTCCTCGGACTCGCGAAGCCGACTTCCGGCAACGTGCGCGTTTTCGACGGCGACCCGCGCGACGCGCGCACTCGCACGCGCATCGGCGCGGTGCTGCAGAGCGCGCGCGTGCCGGAGACGCTCCGCGTGCGCGAGCACATCCACCTCTTCTCGAGCTACTACCCGAATCCGATGCCGCTCGCGGACGTGATCGCCGCGGCCGGGCTGCAGGGCCTCGAGCGCCGTAAGTACGGCGAACTGTCGGGCGGCCAGCAGAAGCGCGTGCTCTTCGCGCTCGCAATCTGCGGGAATCCCGATCTCCTCATCCTCGACGAGCCGACGGTCGGTCTCGACGTCGAGGCGCGCCGCGCGCTCTGGAAACAGATCCGCGACTTCATCGCCCGCGGCAAGTCCGTGCTCCTCACGACGCACTATCTCGCCGAGGCGGAGGCGCTCGCCGATCGCGTCGTCGTCCTCCATCACGGCAACGTCGTCGCCGAGGGAACGCCGCAGGAGATCAAAGGCGACGCCGCGACGCTCGAAGACGCATTCGTCGAAATGATCGCGTAGCTCGGAGAAACCATGCGCACTTACCTTCTCGAGATCAAATACGAATTCCTCAAATCGCTGCGCCTTCCGGCGTACTCGCTGCCGACGATTCTCTTCCCCGTCTTCTTCTACCTCTTCTTCGGCGTGATGTTCGGCGCGAAACAGGCCGGGCCGGTGAGCATGTCCACGTACCTCGTCGCGACGTACGGCACTTTCGGCGTGATCGGCGCGGCGCTGTTCGGCTTCGGTGTGTCGGTCGCGGTCGAGCGCGGTCAGGGCTGGCTGGAGCAAAAGCGCACGACGCCGATGCCGATCGCGTCGTACTTCGTGTCGAAGCTCGCCATGGCCATGATCTTCAGCGCGATCATCGTGACGCTGCTGTTCATCATGGGAACGACGGTCGGCAACGTGGTGATGCCGGCGCTGACGATGGTGAAGTTGTTCGGAGTGCTGGTCCTCGGCTCGATCACCTTCTGCGCATTCGGCCTCGCGCTCGGATTCATTGCGGGACCGAACTCCGCGGCGCCGATCGTGAACCTGATCTATCTGCCGATGGCCTTCATGTCCGGCCTCTGGATTCCGATCGTGTTCCTCCCGAAAGCGATTCAGGAGATCGCGCTGTGGCTTCCGCCGTACCACTTCTCGCAGCTGGCGCTGCGCACGATCGGCGCGTCGCGCGGCGAGCCGCTCGCGCTGCACATCGGAGCGATGGTCGTGTCCACGCTGCTGTTCGGCGCGATCGCGTATCTCGGCTATCGCCGTGACGAGGGGAAGCTGTATGGTTGACCGCGAATGCGCCTGATCCCGCACGACACCGACCTCGGATGGACTCCGTGGGCGTGGACGATTTACATCGTTCCGTTCGCGTTGACGCCGCTGTACCTCGATCGGTATGCGAACGCGCGCGGCTGGCTCTTCTTCGGCCTGACGACGTTGCTGTTTCTCGCGATCTACTTCCGCAACTATTGGGTCCGCGGCCGCGAGAGCTATCTGCTCGCTACGGCGACAGTCGTCCTCGGCATCGGCTTCTGGCCGATCACTCCCGCGGCAGGCGCGTTCTTCATTTTCGCGGCCGGCATGCTCGGACACGTGATGCCGACGCGGCGCGCATTTCAGGTCGTTGGCGCCATCGCGGCGATCGTCGTGCTGGAGGCGTGGTTCCTCAATATCGCCTGGTTCAACGCCATCTGGCCGTTGGCCTTCACGATCCTCATCGGCGCGCTGAACATTCATTTCGCGCAGGTGAATCGCGCCAATGCGCGTCTGCGGCTCGCGCAGGACGAGATCGAGCACCTGGCGAAGGTCGCGGAGCGCGAGCGAATCGCGCGCGATCTTCACGATCTCCTCGGACATACCTTGTCGCTCGTGATCCTGAAGTCGGAGCTGGCGACAAAGCTCGCCGACCGCGATCCGATGCGGGCACGCGAGGAAATCCGCGACGTCGAGCGGATCGCGCGCGAGGCGCTTGCCGAGGTGCGATCCGCGGTGACGGGCTATCGCGCCGGCGGCTTCACGCCGGAGATTCAGCACGCGCGAAGTGCGCTCGCCACTGCGGGAATGACGTTCGAATGCGACGTGCACTCGGGCACGCAATTGTCGCCCGCGCACGAGGCGGTCCTTTGCCTCGCGTTGCGCGAGGCGGTGACGAACATCGTCCGTCACTCGGGCGCGCGGCACTGCAAGATGTCTTTGCACGTGTCCGAGAGCGCATGCACGATGCGCATCTCCGACGACGGCCGCGGCGGCGACATGCAGTTCGGCAGCGGCCTCTCCGGCATGCGCGAGCGCGTGGAAGTCCTCGGCGGTTCGCTCACTCGCGACGGTCGCCGAGGAACGACGCTCACGGTGACGCTGCCGCTGACCGTCGCGCGCGCCGAGGGGCGGACGGCATGATTCGCGTCGTCATTGCCGAGGATCAGGCGATGGTCCTCGGCGCACTCGCCGCGTTGCTGGAGATCGAGGGCGACTTCGACGTCGTCGGCCGCGCGCAGGACGGCGAGGAAGCGCTCGAGATGTGCCGGGAGAAAAGGCCGGACGTGCTGCTCACGGACATCGAGATGCCGCGCCGCACGGGCCTCGAGCTCGCGAGCGCGTTGAAGCAGGAGAAGCTGCCGACGCGGGTGATCATCCTGACGACGTTCGCGCGCGGCGGCTATCTCCGCCGCGCTCTCGAAGCCGGCGCGTCGGGGTATCTGTTGAAGGACTCCCCCGCCGAACACCTCGCGAACGCCGTGCGCCGCGTGAAGGCCGGCGGCCGCGTTGTCGACCCGGAGCTCGCCGCGGAAGCGTGGAGCGAGCCCGATCCCCTCACCGACCGCGAGCGCCAGGTGCTGCGCATGGCCGGCGAAGGCCAGACCAGCGCGGACATCGCATCGACGCTGCATCTATCCGAGGGAACGGTGCGCAATTACCTGTCCGAGGCGATCAGCAAACTCGGAGCAGGCAACCGGGTCGAGGCCGCGCGCATCGCGAGAGATAAGGGCTGGTTGTAATCGCGGTGATCGTGCTCGCGCGGACTACCGACGTCGAGAACCAACAACTCGGCCAAGCTCCTTTCGGTTTGCGCCGGCAGCGAGCAATGACCGAACAAGCAGGTCGACGCTGACGCTGGGGTCGGCCGCCTCCATCTTCGCGACTCGGGACTGGCTGGACCCAACGTGACGCGCGAGCTCTGCCTGAGTCCAGTTGTGCTCCTCGCGAAACTCCCTCAGCCGGCGCGCCAGGGAGAGCTTGATCTCGACGAACTCGGCTTCGTCCGAAGTGAGCTCGAGAAACTCGCGCGCATCGCCAACGCGCCATCCCGCCGTTTCAAGCTTGCGTCGTTTCTCTGTTCTCATGATCAATCCTCCCGAACGGCGTCTTGGTACTTCCGCAAGCGTCTTCTCGTGACTTCAATGATGTGCTTCGGGGTTGCTCTTGTCTTCTTGCTGAACACTTCCAGAATCACGATGGCATCGACGTCGATGTGGTACACGATTCGCCACGTCACTCCGCCATCCTCGATGCGGAGCTCGTGGCAGTTCGATCCGATGGCAGCCATCCGTCGGGAGGCCGGCATTTCGATCGACTCGCCATTCTGGAGCCGCCGCAGCAGAAATCCCGCTTGAGCTCTTGCCGCGCTGGAAAACGGTGGCGTCTTCACCTCACCGTGCAGCCAAACCAGCGGCTTGCCACTCGTCATCCGAACAAACTGTATGTCACATTCGACATATTCCGCAAGTCCGGTCGAAGCTCACAGCGGCGGCTTTGCCGCCACACTCTTGAAGAACTCTTCGCGGACACGCAGACCGGTTTGGGTCTTGTCGCATTGGAACAGCTCTCTGTGCGCGACCTGCGCGACATAGTCGGTCGTGGCAACGCGGTACGTGCGCGCCGGGTCGATTGTGCCGATCGCGGACACATACGATTCGGGTCCCACGACGTCCAGCACGCGCTGCAGTTGCGCGCCGGACATGGTGCAGGCCGTGATCTCGTTCTCGTACGGCATCGCGGCGCGCAGGAGCTCCATCGTCAGCGGGCCCGCGGGGAGAGGGCTGCGGAAGCTGCTCCTGGTGGAGATCGCGACGTCGGCCTTCGCGACGTCGCGCATGATGTCGACGGTGCGGCGCGCGAGCGCCTCCGTCGACAACGGGGCGTCGAAATTTCCGATCACCTTGAACAGATCGCGGTATTGCGGATCGCGCTCGAGCTCGCGCTGCATGTCCTCGACGCGTCGTTCGATGCGGCGGTCGGCGGGGATTGACGCTTCGACGGGGATCAATCCACCTCGCACGCTCTTCACCCGCCCGTCGGCGATGGTCAATTCCACTCGACTGATGTAGGTGAGGTATTGCGACGGCGAGATGAACGTCGTGGTCGTATCGGGGATCTGCACGAGGTCGCGTTTCAGATGGCTGTGCGAACCGAAGATCAGATCGATGCCCGGCACGGCCTTAGCCATCGCGTAATCCGCGTCGTCTTCCTGATGCCCGATCATGACCACGACATCGACATTCTGTTCGTCACGCAACGCGCGCACGGCTGCCTTGGCGGCGACGACGGGATCCGTGAACGTGAGACCCGGCACTTTCACGAGCTTCGGAAAATCATCCCCGGCCAGCGCAAACACTCCGATGCGCACGCCGCGGACGGTGAACACTGCCGTCCCGCGAAAGCCACTCGTATTCGCACTGAGAATCGGATAACGCACCCGCGCGCGGCAGCGCTCGAACGCGTCCCAGCCGTAGTCGGCGTCGTGATTGCCGAACGCCATCGCGTCGATGATGCCGTTCCACCACGGCCACTCCGCGCACTGATACTTGTCCGACCACGCCGGCGCGCCCTTGTTGATCGTGTCGCCGCCGCTGAACACCAGCGCCCCGGCCCGCTTCTGCGCGCGCAGGTATCCGATCGCGCGCGCAATCCCGCCCCGCTCCCCTTCGTCCGTGTAGAACGGCAGCGCGTGCGAGTGATAGTCGGAGAAATGGAGCAGCGTGACGGTCGTCTCCGCGTAGAGCGGCAACGCCGTGAGTAGAAAAACTAAAACGAGCTTGCGCATCGCGCGCAGTGTATCGGGCAACGCCTCACGGTTGTAACGCCAACTCCTGACTCCCTCCCGCGGTGATCACCACTTCCCGCACGGACGGCAGCGACCGCAGCGTCTTCGTGACGGACTCGCGGATCATCTGAGCGCGGCAGGCGCCGCCGACGTTGCGGAGGCCCTCATTGAAATCGACCGTGAGCACACCGTCGCGGAGATTCACGGATTCGACGCGCGAGCCCTCCGAAAATGCTGCCGCGGCGCCGCGCTCGGAATCGAGCGGACCGGCGATGAGCGCCTCCAACAGCAGTCGGGCGTGCGAGACGCTTTTCGGGATGCGGCGGACATACGCCATCACGCGCGTGCAGTTCGCATCCGGAAAGTAGAGTTGCGCGTCGATCGTCTCGACGGCGAACGGCTGCGTCACCGAAACCAGGCCCCGCTCGGAGCCGTCCTTCGCCGAATACTCGAGCGCCTCGATCGTGGTGCGATTGCCAGGGTCTCGCGTCAACCAGATCGTGCCGCGATACGGACTGTGTTGGCCCATCTCGCCCGTCGCGGTCGTGAACGTCTCCGTGATCAGAGCACCACCGGCGTCCCGCACGCGCAGAACGACGTTTTTCTCGAACGTGCGTGCGCGCCCGACAACCACGATCGGATTCGCGACCTGCACGGAATCGATGTAAACGTTGCGCTCGGCGGGCACCGACGGCGCAGGTTTCGACGGCACGGACGCGGAGGATGGCGCCGGAGGCGGTGGCGCCGAGGGCCCGCAAGCGAGAAACACAAAGGTCACAATAAACAACATCCGCACGTTGTATTCTCCCGGCATGACGCGATTCGGTTTCGCACTCGTTCTGCTCTTCACAACCCTTGCCGCGTTCGCGCAGACCCCGGTCATTCAATCGATCATTCCCAACAGCGGTCCCTCGAGCGGAGGCACGACGCTAGTCATCACTGGGACCAACCTCAACACCGCCGTCAATTGCCTGCTGCCCTGCCCGCCCCAGGTGATCTTCGGGGACATAGCCGTCGACGCGACGGAAAAATCGAGCCAGCAACTGACCGTCGTCACTCCCGCGCATGAGGTCGGAGTCGTCGACATCACCGTCGCCATCCCCGGCCGCGATTCAGTCGTCGTTGAAGATGGCTTCACCTTCGTCGAGGGACCGGAGCACTTGTACGAGCGCGTGCTCCTGCCGATCTTCTTCAAGGGCGTCCTTCCGGGCGCGCACGGGACGCAATGGCGTACCGATTTCTGGATGCACAATGGCGGGACGAGCAACGTCGCGATCGCGCCGATCGTTTGCGCGACGCCGTGTCCGGCGGTGTTCCCCAACACCTACACACTCGTGGCCGGCCACTCGCTGCACAATCCGACATTTTTCTTCGCGGAATACGAGACGAACCTCAGCCAGGTCCTGTACATCACGAAGAACGGCGCGAAAGACGTCTCGATGAATCTTCGCGTGGCCGACACGTCGCGCAGCGCGCTCAACCGCGGCACCGACCTGCCAGTGATCCGAGAGAACGAGCTCCTCACCGGCAGCGCGCAACTATTCGACGTTCCACTCAACCAGAACTTCCGCGTGCTTCTGCGCATCTACGACGTCACGTATTCCGAGGCGCTGTATTCGGTGTTGTTGTATCCGTCCGAGGAGGGCGCCCCTGAGGCCATCTACGGCATGACTTTGTACGCGATCACGCCGCGGGCCACGCCGTTCCGCGACGAGGCCGCATACGCCGAATTCGACGTGACCTCGCTGCTGCAGCTCCGGCGGGTATGGCCCGAGTCCGTGCGGATCGAGATCAAGCCGATGACGCCGGGGAGTCGCTACTGGGCTTTCGCCAGCGTGACGAACAACGAGACCCAGCTCGTCACGCTCGTCACCCCACAATGAGCGACCAATGAAAAAGGGCGCACCGTGGTGCGCCCTTCGTGTTTCGAGAACCGGGAGAAGTTACTTGATGGCGTCCTGCATTTCCTTAATGGCCGCCTCGCGTCCCTTCTCCTTGGCAATCTTTGCGTACTGCGCGCGCTTATTCGCGGTGAAGCGGCGCACGAGTGCGAGATAACGGCCCTGGAGCTGACGCGACGCGAGCTGCTCGGCCGTGATGGCCGTACGAGCCTTGCGGCCGCGCTTACGACCCGGCTTGGCAGCGACTACAGCAGATGCAGAAGCAGGTGGGCGTCCCGGCGGACGGCCGGGCGGACGTCCCGGCGGACGACCCGGACGGCCGGGCGGACGTCCCGGCGGACGGCCAGGGGGACGACCCGGTCTGCGTCCGCGGCGAGCCGGCGCAGCCCCTGCGGCGGCAGCAGCAGGACCAGCCGCTTCGCGCAGACGCGCCAGGCGCTGCTCGAGCTCGCTGATCTCACGACCCATTTCCGTTACATACCCACTGAGATCGCTCGCGGACACGCGGCGATCTTTGATCAGACGCTCCAGCACATACTGTGCTTGACCCGGGGAAAGAGACCCTACTGGTTGGTTCCTTGGTCTTGCCATGTTCTGTCCTCCTCAACGACGCACAAAATCTTGTGCAACATTACAGCCATTGTCAACATAAAAGCAAAGCGGGCGAGCCATTTGAAGCTCGCCCGCCTCGGTCTTTGCCATTTCAATGACGCCGGACGTCAATATCGGTAATGGTCCGACTTGTACGGTCCTTCGGCGGGAACGCCGAGGTATTTCGCCTGATCGTCACTCAGGACGGTCAGTTCCACGCCGAGGTGCGCCAGATGCAAACGGGCCACTTCCTCGTCGAGTTTCTTAGGCAGGACATACACCTTTTTCTCGTATTCGCCCCGATTCTGCCAGAGCGCGAGCTGCGCAAGCACTTGATTGGTAAACGAGGCCGACATCACGAACGACGGGTGACCGGTCGCGCAACCGAGGTTCATCAGACGCCCCTCGGCGAGGACCAAGACGGAATGGCCGTCCGCGAAGGCCCACTCGTCGTATTGCGGCTTGATTTCGATCCGCTTCACGCCGGGGAACTTCTTGAGGCCGGCCATGTCGATCTCGTTGTCGAAATGGCCGATATTGCTGACGATCGCGTTGTGCTTCATGCGCGACATGTGATTCGCGGTGATGATGTCTTTGTTCCCGGTGGCGGTCACGAAAATGTCGGCTTTCTCGACCACGCTCTCCAGCGTCCGGATCTCGAATCCTTCCATCGCCGCCTGCAGCGCACAGATCGGGTCGATTTCCGTAACGACGACGCGCGCGCCCTGTCCGCGCAGCGCCTGCGCGCAGCCCTTGCCCACTTCGCCGAATCCACAGACCACCGCGACCTTGCCGGCGATCATGACGTCGGTGGCGCGATTGAGACCGTCAATGACGGAGTGGCGGCAGCCGTAAATGTTGTCGAATTTCGACTTGGTCACCGAGTCATTGACGTTGATCGCCGGGAACAGCAGCGCTCCCGCCTCCTGCATCTGATACAGGCGATGCACACCGGTGGTCGTCTCCTCGGAAACGCCGCGGATGTCCTTGGCGACGCGCGTCCAGCGCTGCGGATCGCGCACGATCTCTCTGCGCAGCAGGTCGAGGATCACACCCCATTCTTCCGGGTCGTCGGCGGGATTGAACTCAGGAACGCGATTGACGCCCTCGCACTCGACGCCTTTGTGCACGAGGAGCGTGGCGTCGCCGCCGTCGTCGACGATGAGCATCGGTCCGCCGCCGTCCGGCCACAGGAGCGCCTCGGAGGTGCACCACCAATACTCTTCGAGAGTCTCGCCTTTCCACGCGAACACCGGAATGCCGCGCGGGTTCTCGATCGTGCCACCAGTCTCGGGCCGGCCGACGACGACGGCCGCGGCCGCGTGGTCCTGTGTCGAGAAGATGTTGCAGCTCACCCAGCGCACGTCGGCGCCGAGGATGTTCAGGGTCTCGATGAGCACGGCGGTCTGCACGGTCATGTGCAGCGAGCCCATGACGCGAGCGCCCTGGAGAGGTTTGTCTTTGCCGTACTTCTCGCGCACGGCCATGAGGCCGGGCATCTCGTGTTCGGCCAGACGGATCTCGTTGCGTCCGAGGGTGGCCAGGCTGAGATCGCGGACTTTGTAAGGCTCCCTGCCGGCGGCGATCGCGCCGTCGAACTGATGGGTCATTTCGAGAGTTGCAGTCACTGAAGTTGCTCCTGTTCGATTGCTTGTCCCGGCACCGTGGTGAGTCGTCCGGTGGTGCGCGGGCGGGGTACGAAGGGGGGAATTCTAGCGCAAGACGAGTAGAATCGAGAGCACTCGAGACAACGTAGGGCGGGCTTCAGCCCGCCCCGGGACGGCCTGAAGGCCGTCCTACGTCGGATCCAAAGAAGGGACTCATGTTCGAAACCTCAGAGGTGCCGCCGCGGTTCAAGGCGCGGTTTCCCGTCAAAGTACCGTCGTTCTCGTTCCGCGGTGGAAAGATCGTCGGATTCCTATTCAAGGTGCTCCTGGTCCTCTCGCCGCTGCTTTTCGTGCGCGGCTGCCTGGTCACGTACGTCGCGCCCGACCAGATCGGGCTGCGGCAGATCTCGTTCGGTCCGAGCAAAGGCCTGCAGAAGACGCTGGTCAGCGCGGGATATCGGCGGCAGATCCGCGGATACGAAACGATCCGCACCTTTCCGCGCGACATCCAGATCATCGATTTCACGAACAATCCCGCCGAACGGAGTCCGGACCATCGCACGATCGGCGCGATCAACGTGCCGACCGTCGATGGCTATCCGGTCGCCGTCGACGTGACAGTGATGTATCGCGTCGCCGATCCGTTCAAGGTCGTTTCGCGATTCGGTTTTGGACGGGGATTCGAGGACAACGTCGTCATCCGCCTGACCGATCCCGTCGTCAAACAGCACCTCGGCGAGCTCCGCGCGGAGGAGTTCTATCGCGACAAGCGTCTGATCAAAGCACACCAGCTGCGCGACGAGCTCTCGGCGAAATTTCGCGAAAACGGAATCCAGCTCGCCGACGTCCTCATCCGCCAATACGACTACCCGGACACGTTTCAGTCGTTGACTGAGCAGAAGAAAATTCAGGATCAGTCCGTCCTGACCAATCGCGAGCTGACCAAGCAGGCCGAAGTCGAGACGCGGCTCAAACAGACCGTCGCCCAGGGACAGAACCTCATCAACCTGAAGACCGCCGAATATCAGGCGCAGATCACCGGCATCAACGCGCAACGCGAGCTCTATGAGCGGTCCCGCCACGCCGAAGCCGACCTGCTCGTGCGCAAGGCTGAGGCCGAAGGCTCGGAGCTGATCAACCGATCGATGGAAGGACCAGGCTCGGAGAAATTGCTGAAACTGCGCAAGGGACTGGCGCTGCTGAACAGCATCAAGGGTCCGATTTACATCAGCAGCGATCCGACCGACCTCGGAAAGCTGGGAGGTCAATAGCCATGAAAGCACTGCTCGTGGCTCTCGCCGCCCTGCTTGCGCTATCTGCCTGCACCCCCCACACGACCGAGGCGACGGAAACCGGGGTGCGATTCAACAAAGTCACGCGGTCCATGGAAGTGATGCAGCCCGGTGCGACGTATTTCTTCATGCCCATCGTCAATGACTGGACGAAGTTCGACGTCTCGACGCAGAGCCTGATCATGTCCGCGAAAGTGGCGGCCGATCGCGGAGAAAAGGACGACCTCCGCTTCAAGACCCGCGACGGAAACGACATCGAAACGGACGTCACCGTGCGCTGGCGCATCGACCCGTCGAAAGCACCGCACATCTGGCAGTTCTCGGCGTCGTCGACGAAATCTCTCAGGGAGCGATTGGTGCGGCCGCAGGCGCGGGCCTACGTACGCGACGTGCTCAATCGCCTCGATTCCGAGGAGTACTACAACCCCGATCTCCGCTTCCGCGCGGCCAATGACGCTACACGCGTGTTGGCAGGGCACCTCGCACCATACGGCATCATTGTCGAACAGGTGATCCTCGGCGATTTCTCGTTCAAGCCCGATTACCAGACGCTCATCAACCAGCGCAAAGAGGCGGAAAAACAGGCCGAGAAGCTCGAAGCGCAGATCCTCGCGACGCTCGAGGCGAATCAAGCCAATCTGCAGACAAAGATCGCCGAGTTGACCGAGCAACTGACGCGCTCCCAGGGCGAGCTCGAGCAGGCCAAACGCGCGGCGGACGCCTATCTCGTGCGCCGCGAGCAGGAAGCCCAGGCGGTGATCGCGGAAAAAAGCGCGGTGGCCGAAGGGATCAGGAAAGAGCGCGCGGCGCTCAACGGCAGCGCGGGAGACGCGTATGTGAGTCTGCAGCTCATCGAAGCGCTTCAAAAGAAGGAGATCCGCCAGATCCCAAGGCTCCCGGACGGAAACGTGATCATCGACGGGAACAAGCTCCTCCAGCAGCTCGGCGTCCTGCGCACGATTCAACAGCAACAGGCGGAGCCGCCGCCGCAGCAGTAAGGAATCTCATGCTCAACATCGCAGGACCGGAGTACGACTTCGGGAGCGTCGTCTTCGTCGTGCTGGGGGAGTGCGAACATCGCCGGCGCGGCTTCGACGACGAGGAGCTCGACGAGCAGTTGCTCGCCACTGCCCGCGCGAAGCTGAAAAAGATCAAGGCCGCGTACGACGAGTTCGGCGGCTCGCCGGTTTATTGGCAGTCGCTGGAAACGGAAGTCCTGAAGACCGCGATGCCGCAGTACATCGCCGCGGCGCGGGAAATGAACGCACTGGAGCGCGCGAAGTTCGGCGTGTGGCGCGGCGGCGATCCGCTCGCGCGCATCGCGTTCGCACTGGGCGGACTCCTGCTCGCGTCGCTGATGATCTTCCTGCCTTTCGTGCGGATGTTCGAGGCGATCTTCGCGCTCGGCTTCGCCGCAACGGGATTTTTCTTCCCGGACATCAAACGCTGGACGCACGAGCGGAGACACACGCGCGTGCTGAACGGGCTCGTGGCCGACGCGGCGCGCTATCAACAGAACGCGCGCTTGCATTACATGACGACGACGGACATCCGCGAGTCGTTCTCTTCGAGCACGCCGGAGCTTCCGTCGGAGCGGGACGAGATCGCGGAGTGAGCGTTCCGCGGATCGTGGCCATGGGCGGCGGCGGCTTCCTCATGGAGCCGCGCAATCCGCGACTCGATCGGTGGATCCTCTCGCTGGCTCGGCGGAAACGTCCGCGCGTGTTGTTCGTTCCGACCGCGAGCGGCGATTCGGATTGGCCGCTCCGGCGGTTCTACAACGCGTTCCGCAAACACGATTGCGAGGCGTCGCATCTGCCGCTGTTCAATCGGCAGAGCGCCGATCTGCGCGAGGTCGTGCTGTCGCAGGACGTGATCTATGTCGGCGGCGGCAATACCGCGAACATGCTCGCCGTGTGGCGCGTGCACGGCGTGGACAAGCTGCTGCGCGAAGCGTGGGAATCGGGCACGGTGTTGTGCGGTCCGAGCGCGGGCGCGATCTGCTGGTTCGAGGCCGGACTGACGGATTCGTTCGGACCGGACCTCCAGCCGCTGCATGGCGGCCTCGGATTTCTCCCGGGGAGTTTCTGTCCGCATTACGACGGCGAAGCAGCGCGCCGTCCAGGATTCACGAGCGCGATCGCCTCGGGCGCACTGCCGCCGGGTTATGCGGCGGACGATGGCGTGGGCGTGCTGTTCGAGGGAACTACGCTTGCGGAGATCGCGGCGTCGCGCCCGAAGGTGGGCGCGTACAGAGTGGATCGCGATGGTGAAACGTTGCTGAAGACGCGACGACTGTAATGGAACGCCGGCGTCCTCGCCGGCTGGCCCGCAGGCGTCCCGCGCCTGCGTTCTGCGCGGCGGCGCGGACGCCGCCAGGCCAGCCGGCGGGACGCCGGCGTTCCACTACTTCACGTAAACGCCCGGTTCCCCAAACAGCTTCGGGTTCTCGCGGTTGCTTTCGATGAGCTTCACGAGCGCCTCGCGATTGGGAGTTCCCTCGGGCACGACGTCCGGGTTGATCGCGCGGATCGTCAGGCGTTTTCCATCCTTGGAGAGCTTCCAGTCGAGCACGACGTACTTACGCTCGCGGTCATTGAGGTTCTGCACCGACATCAGCGGCATCCCAGCGAGGTCGGAATGAAACGCGCGATAGATCTCGCCGTTGTTGTACGCGATGACGTAATGCCGATCGTCGTACAAGCGGATGTCCATCTTCTCGCCCTGCTCCGGCTCGATGAGCGTCCACGTCCCCTCCAGCCGCGCGTCCGCCGCACGCGTCGGCTCCGCGGTGAGCGGGAAATCGTAGTGACAGGAAAGCAGGACCAGGGAGCACACGACGACAGTGAATGTACGCATGGACTAATGCTACCCTGCCGCGCCATGGCAGAGTCCGTGCGGCGGGTCCCCCTTCACACGAAGATCCTGATCGGTCTGGTCGCGGGCGCGATCGTCGGCGGGACGCTGAACAGCCTCGTCGGCGCGAAGGACGTGAACCTGGCCTTCGTCACCGAGCAGATCACGAATCCGATCGGACAGCTCTGGATCCGTCTGCTGCTGCTCCTCGTCGTGCCGCTGGTCTTCTCCAGCCTCGTCGTGGGCGTGGCCGGACTCGGCGATCTGCGCCGCATCGGCCGGATCGGCGTGAAGTCGCTGATTTACACGCTGATCGTTTCGGCCATCAGCGTCGTCATCGGACTCACGCTCGCCAATACGATCAAGCCGGGCAAGCGCATCGATCCCGCGGTCAGCGCGCGCCTCGAAGAGCAGTACGGCAAGGACGCAACGGAGCGCGTCGAGAGCGCCGTCAGCAGCGCGAAGTCGACCGACACGCCGCTCCTCAAGGCGGTGAAGACGGTCGTCCCGACGAACGTCTTCTACTCGGTCGGCCGCGAGACGCCGGACATGCTCGGGCTGATGTTCTTCGCGCTCTTCCTCGGGATCTGTCTGACGATGGTCCCCGCGCTGACGGCGGCGCCGCTGATCTCGGTGCTGGAAGCGGTCTTCGCCGCGGTGCAGGCGGGCATTCAGATCGTGATGCGGCTCGCGCCGTACGCGGTGTTCTGCATGCTGTTCACAATGACGTCGCGGTTCGGGTTCGGCCTGCTGGTCAGCCTCGGATGGTTCGTCGCCACGGTGCTCCTCGGCCTGTCTCTGCACATGTTCGGCGTCTATTCACTGTCGGTGTGGCTGCTATCGCGCATCAATCCCCTGGAGTTCTTTCGGCGCATCAAGACGGTGATGATCACGGCATTCTCGACATCGTCGTCGAACGCGACGCTCCCGACCGCGCTGCGGGTGTCCGAGGAGAACCTCGGCGTGCCGCGCGACATCAACTCGTTCGTGCTCACCGTCGGCGCGACCGCGAATCAGAACGGCACGGCGCTCTATGAGGGCGTGACAGTGCTGTTCCTCGCGCAGCTCGCGGGAGTGGACCTGTCGCTCGGCCAGCAGTTGCTGGTGGTCTATCTGGCCATCCTCGGCGGCATCGGCACGGCCGGCGTCCCGTCAGGCTCGATCCCGTTCATCATCGTCGTGCTCGCGCAGATCGGCGTGAACCCGGCGCTGATCGCGATCATCCTCGGCGTGGACCGCATCCTCGACATGTGTCGCACGGTGCTGAACGTGACGGGAGACATCACCATCGCCACGTACGTGGCGCGGTCCGAGGGGGCGGAGCTGCTGAAGGAGATTCCGGAGCCGGCGGAAGTGGATCTGTAGGCGGGCTGAAGCCCGCCCTACGTCAGTCGAGCCGGAAACCCACCTTCATCTTCACCTGGAACTGCGAGACCTTGCCGTTCGTGACGCGGCCACGGAGCTCGGTGACCTCGAACCAGTCGAGGTTTCGGAGCGTTTCGCTGGCGCGCTCGACGCCCGTGGACACCGCCTTCGCGAACGATTCCTCCGAGGTCCCGACGATCTCGACGAGCTTGTAGATCTTGTTGTCCGACATGCACGATCCTCCTGGGCACGGATTCTATGGGTAGAATGAACGGTCCAGTATGTGACGGGTGCGACGGGTATGCGATCGGCCAACATCAATTACGTCAAACGCCGCGTGCTTCGGCAAGCGGTGGCGGAGAACCTCGAAACGATCCGAGGACTGCCTCCGCGCGCCATCCGGACGGGCAATCGGTGGATACGGCTGTGGCTGCGTCGCGCGCCGTTCCTGCTCATCCCGCTGACTCTCGCCGGGTCGACCTACATGATGACGACCACGCCGCCGCCACCCGCGCAGGCGACGAAAATCGCCGCGGCGACGGTCACCGCGCGTCCCGTGCTGCTTGCTGCCGAGGCCATGGCAGAAACCGAGCGCGTCACGGCGACGGCGTTCCCGCTCGCGGTGCGGCGCGTCGTCCTCGACGCCGGTCACGGCGGAACGGATCCCGGCGCCACGGCGTCGGAGCTGCTCGAGAAAGAGATCACGCTCGACATCGGACAGCGTCTGCAGACGCTGCTCGAGCGTGACGGCTTCGAGGTCATCGCCACGCGCGACGCCGACCGCACGATCGCGCTCAAAGAACGCGCGCGTCTCGCGAACGAATCGCGCAGCGACATCTTCCTCTCCATCCACGTCAACGCGCTGATCAAGCACACCGAGGCCCGGGGCATCGAGACGTACTTCCTCGGCGCGACGAGCGATCCGAACCTCACGCAGCTTGCCGCCGCGGAGAATCGCGTGTCGGGCTACTCGATCGCCGACATGCGCATTCTGCTCGACGGCGTCTACGCCGACGCGCGCCGCGACGAGTCGCACGAGCTCGCGAAGGCCGTGCAGAAGCATCTCTTCACGACGCTGCGCAAGAACGATACGGGGCTGGAGAACTGGGGCGTCAAGCGCGCGCCATTCCTCGTCCTCGTGGCTACGGAAATGCCCGCCGTGCTCGCGGAAGTGGGCTGCATCTCGAACGAAAAAGAGGCGGCGATGTTGCGCCGCCCGGAGTACCGCCAGAAGATCGCGGACGCACTGTTCCTCGGCATCCGCGGCTATGCGAAGAAAGGGAGCGAGAACCATGGATGAGGTCCTCCACGTCGGGATCGATCTCGGCACATCCCGCAGCGCCATCTCGGCATCGAACGGCGAGCGGTTCGTCGTCGAAAGCTTCGTCGGATGGCCGCTGGACATGGTCGCGAAGAAAGTTCTCAAGCGCGACGTCCTGATCGGACACGAGGCCGTCGCCAACCGGACCATGCTCGATCTGCATCGGCCGCTCGAGCGCGGTCTGCTGAAGGAAGGCTCGGAGAAGGACGTCGAAGCCGTGCGCGAGTTGCTGCGGCATCTGCTGCGGCTCGTCGGCGTGAACGGAAAGATCGACGCGGCGAACGTACGCGCGGTGGTCGGCGTTCCAGCCGCGGCGCTGCGCACGAACAAGCAGTATCTGCGCAACGCGATGAAGGGCATCGTCGACAGTCTGTTGATCGTGTCCGAGCCGTTCGCCGTGGCGTACGGGTTGGACGCGCTGCTGCACACGATGATCATCGACATCGGCGCCGGTACGACTGACTTCTGCGTGATGAAGGGCCGCTATCCGACGGAAGAGGACCAGCGCACGCTCACCATCGCGGGCGATTCCGTCGATACGCAACTGCTCAAGCTCGTGCAGGAACGTTATCCGGCCGCAAACGTGACGGTGTTCATGGTGCGCGACTGGAAGGAGAAGCACAGCTTCGTCGGCCATTCGAAGGAAAAAGTGGTCGTGAAGGCGCCGGTGCAGGGCGTGCCCACGGACATGGACATCACGGCCGAGATGAAGGCTGCCTGCGAGAGTCTGCTCCCGCCGATCCTCGAGACCATGCTCGATCTGTTGTCGCGCGTCGAGCCCGAGTTCCAGGAACGCGTGCGGAACAACGTCATCCTCTCCGGCGGCGGAGGCCTCATCCGCGGCCTGCCCGAGGCGATGGAGACCGCATTGAAAACGGTCGGCGGAGGAAAGGTGCGCTGCATGAAGGATCCGGTGTTCATCGGATCCGACGGCGGCCTCGGCCTCGCCACGGACGCACCGGAAGGCGACTGGGAGAAGTTGACGGCATAGCCGGCACACCATGTCATCCCGAGCGGGTTAACGGCGTGGGCGCCGGTGGAGCGGAGATGAACCGGTAAGCTGGCGAGAGCGGTTCCGCAGTCGAGGCCGTCGTAGCAGTGGTGCGCGGTAAGAGCCCGTTC
>Ga0075421_100000853_pt1 | contig 33992 bp, 32 predicted proteins | sample SoiMetdeltSBSDD5_FD_75292 | JGI IMG/M metagenome (GOLD analysis project Ga0075421, IMG submission 75292) | Bulk soil microbial communities from a Populus tree surrounding site in Tennessee, USA - Soil MetaG P. deltoides SBSDD5 | ecosystem: Environmental > Terrestrial > Soil > Tree plantation... | reverse complement strand
CGGGCGATACCACGGCGAGCGTGAGCAGCGTGGCCAGAACGATCGATAACGGCCGCCGGTGTCGCACGAATACCAGGGGAGCCAGCGCGGCCGCGCGATGTCAAGCGCAGCCGCGCTGATCCTCACTTCCGTCAGGAGCCGACGGCGCCGAGCTCGAGGCGCGTCGGGATCCCGGCGCGATCCGCGCGACCGGCGGCCTCGGCATCGCCGACGGCGGCGCGCGAGCCCGCCGCGCCGCCGGCCTCGGCGAGCGCGCGCACGGTGGCTTCGCCGCGGCGCCGCGCGAGCGAGGTCAGCTCCGCCTCGGCGAGGGGCGCCGTGTCGACGAGCCGCCGGTAGAGTGCCTCGTAGAGCCCGCGGTCGCCGGCACCGCGGCCCACCAGCGCCAGCACCGGGTTCGCGCGATCGGGCTTCTTGCCACTCGTCTTCTCGTACACCGCCACGACCTCGTCGACGGCCTTGCCGCCGCCACGCTCGGTCAACAGCGCCTCGAGCGCACGCTGCGTTTTCACGTCGTCGAGCGCGACCGGCCCCGGATCCTCGCCCGGCTTCAGCGTGACGCCGAGCCGCCGCGCGAGGGTCTCGCGCACATGGAAGGCGCGCAGCGCCTCGCCGTCCAGCTTGGCGTCATAGCTGCCGTGCACGGTGAGCGTGAGCCGCGGCCGCTTGCCGAGCACCTCGCCGACCCGCTTCAGCTTCTCCCGCTCGGGCGGCAGCAGCACGTCACGCCCCGGCTCGAAGGCGACCGCCTGGAGCTTCTCGCCGTCGCCGCCGAAGAGGGAGCCGAGCGCCCTGAACGGCGCCGTGGCGACCTTGGTGATGACGGTGACGATGGCCTGCCAGATCAGGTGGCCGTAGCTGAACTCCGGGGCATCGACGTTCCCCCGCACCGGCAGCGCCAGATCGATCCGCCCGTCGGAGTCGCTGAGGATGGCGATGGCGAGGTCCAGCGGCAGGCGCATCGCGCCCGGGCTCTCCACGCGCTCGCCGAGCTGGAGCTTGGTCAACACGACCTTGTTCTCGCCCACGAGCACGCTGCGATCGATCTTGTATTCGAGGTCGAGACTCAGCGTGCCGCCCTCGATGCGCCGCCCGGCGAAGGTGGCGCTGTACGGCGACAGCGAGGACATCGGCACATTGCGGAAGATCACCGCGAGATCGGTGAAGACCTTCGGCTGGAAGGCGCTCAGCGCTCCGTCCACCTTCATGGAGCCGAACTCGTCCACGCGTCCCTCGAGCTTCACGGCGGCGCGGCTGTCGGCCGCGGAGCTCAGGCCCGCGACGACGCCGTTCAGCGCGTGCACGCGCGTGGCGAACGGCAGCACGAGGCTCAGATCGGCGAAATTCATCGCGCTCTCGTCGAGGCGCACACGTCGCACGCTCACAGGAAACGCGGGCTCGGGCTCACGGCCGGCCGTCGTGGCCGGCAGCGCGCTCGGCGCGGGCACGGCGGGCGGCGGCGGCGCTCCCGGCCTCATCAGGCGCGAGAGATTGAGGCTCTTGTCCTCGAAGATCACGAGCCGGCCGTCCAGCTCCGTCAGCCGGACCTCATCGATCTCCAGGCGGTCGGGACCGAGCCCGAACCGCACCGTCTCGGCGTGGAGCGACTTCCAGGAGAGCACCGGCTCGTTGTTCGCCGCTTCGACCACCGCCACACGGTCGATGTCGGCAGTGCCGGTGTACGTCACCGCCGCGCGCTCGGCGCCGGCGCGATAGGTCAGCCGCCCGGCCGTCGACACGTCGCCGGCACGGAGCACGACCGCCGCGGTCTTCGCGACGTAGGGCTGGGCGGGCGCCAGCGCGAGCTGCGCGAGCGTCAGCGTCGCGTCGACCGCCCGACCATCGGGCGCCACGCTGCCGCGCGCGTGGAAGCGGCCGCCCTGCACGACGCGGAAGCTCGCGTCGAACGGCCACGGCTTCTTGCCGTCGGTCCGCACGCCACGGACGCTCGCCTTCAGGTCGGCAAGGCCGAGCTCGACGGCGGGCGTCACGCCGCGGTCGGTGATGGAGATGCGATGCTCACCGAGCTCGAGCTTCTCGATCGCCACCGTCCACGGCTTCGCCGGCGCCGCCGGACGGGACGCGGATGTGCGCGTCGCCTTCGGCGGCTCGGCGGGGCGGAGCATCGCGAGCATCGGCAGCTCACCGTCGGCGTCGCGCACCACCGTGGTCGCGCCGCCGCTGACGGCGACGCGCGCCAGTGCGACCTGGCGCGCGCCGAGGTCGACGCGGCCCTTCTCGAGCGCGATCCGATCCAGCGCGAGCAACGGCGTCTTCGCCGCCACACCATCCCGGAGCGCCAGGCGCGTGAGCGTGACACCGACGTTGTCCGCCACGCCGGCCACGCCCGCCGGACTGCTTTCGAGCCGCGCTGAAAGCCCGAGGCTCAGGCCGCCAACGTCGAGCGCCACCGGCGAGGCGCGGCTCTCGTCCACGACGGACAGCGCGACGTCGTCCACGCGCAGCGTCTCGACGGCGAGCCGCCACGGACGCGCGGCCTCCGCGCTCGGGGCGGACGGGCTGACCGGCGATGCGCTCGCCGACGCGGCCGCCACGAGCTTCTGCCAGTTCACGGTGCCGTCTCGCGCGAGTGTCGCAGCGACGCGGCCGCGGCTCACGGTGATCTCGGGCACCGTGACCTCGCGCGCGATGAGGTCCCCCCACGCGGCCACCGCGTCGAGCCGGTCCAGAGCCAGCAGCGGCGTCTTGCCGTCGCGCTCCTGTAGGACCAGGCCGGCGAGCCCGATTTCCATGCCCTCGACCTTCAGCGAGGTCGTGCCGTCCCGGTAGGCGAACTGATAGCGCAGGTTGGCGTCGACCTGACCGCGCGGCTCGGCGACGGCCACGTCGTCCTGCACGAAGCGCCAGGCGGTGGCCAGCGGGAAGCCGCGCAGGTCGACGCGACCCGCGGACGCCAGCGGCACGAGCGAGACCTGCCCGTCCCAGCTCACGACCCCCCCTCCGGTCAGCGTCGCCGAGATCGTGTAAGGGCCTCGGCGCTCGCGGAGCGTGGTCACGTCGTGAAGCTCGATGTTGATGGGCTGCAGCGCGGCCGTCTGCGGCACGTGCTGCGAACGGTCCGTGAACGAGACGACACCGTCGCTCACCACCGCATGCTGCAGCAGCACCCTCGGCGGCGCCGACGGCTCGGCCGCCGGCTCGCCCTTCGGCAGCGCTTCGAGCAGGTCGGCGATGTTGATGCGACCGTCGGCGCCGAGCACCGCGTCGACCCGAGGCACCTCCAGACGGATCTCGGCGAAGGTCCAGGCCGCCCGGAAGACGCTCGACAGCTCGAAGTCGACGAAGAGACGCTCGAAGCCGAGCAGTGGCCGCCCGTCCGCCTCGGTCAGGCGGAACTGCCTGATGTCGATCTTGAACAGCAGCGGGTTGACGCGGACTTCGCCGATCGCCGCGCGCCGCCCGAGCTGCTCCTGCGCGTAACGCGGCACGTACGTCGCGATGAGCCGGGGCACGAGCAGGAAGCCGGCCAGCGTGTAGAGGACGAACAGGAGCGCGAGCACGCCGAGCGTGACGAGCACCGGCACCCGCGTGAGGCGCGCGCGCAGCCGGTCCCACCGTCCGCCGTCCTGGGATGTCATGGCGCCCGATTGTCGGCGCAACCGAGCACGAGTTCAATAGCGGCCTGTCAAACGAAGCCTAGCCCGGACCGGCCCCTTGCGTCGACACGTAGAGCGCGTACAGCGACTGGCTGGCGGCCATGAAGAGGCGGTTGCGCTTGGGACCGCCGAAGCAGACGTTGCCGCACACCTCCGGTAGCCGGATACGTCCGATCAGCTTGCCGTCCGGGTTCCAGATGGTGACGCCACTGTAGCCGACGCTCCGGCCCGCGTTGCTCGAGGCCCACAGGTTGCCCTCGACGTCCGCGCGCACGCCGTCCGGCCCGCACTTGACGCCGTCCACCATGCAGTCGGCGAACACCTTGCCATTCGAGGCCTTGTGGTCGGCGCCGACGTCGAAGACGTGGATGTCGCCCTTGCCGCCCGGGCCCGCATCGCCCGGCCCGCGTCCCGTGCTCGTGATGTAAAGCTTCTTCCAGTCCGGCGAGAAGCACAGGCCGTTGGGATTCGACACCTGCTGCTCGGTGACGACGAGATCGACCCGGCCGCTCGGATCGACGCGATAGACGCCGTGTGGCAGTTCGCGCTTGTATTCGCCCATGCCGAGCTGCTGACCCAGCCGCGGCTTGAGCCGACCGGCGCGGTTGCTCGGCCCACCGGCCGCGTCCGGCGCGCCCTCGTAGAGCTGGCCGCCGTACGGAGGATCGGTGAACCAGATCGAGCCGTCCTGATGCGCCACCACGTCGTTCGGCGAGTTCAGTCGCTTGCCCTGGTACATGTCGGCGATCAGCGTGACCGACCCGTCGTTCTCGTAGCGCACCACGCGCCGCGTGAGGTGCTCGCACGAAAGCTGCCGGCCCTGAAAGTCGAACGAGTTCCCGTTGCTGTTGTTCGACGGCATGCGGAACACGGTGACGCGCCGGTCGTCCTCCAGCCACCGCAGCTGCCGGTTGTTGGGGATGTCGCTCCAGAGCAGGTAGCGCCCCTGACTGCTCCACGCCGGGCCTTCCGACCACATCGCACCCGTCCACAGTCGCTGGATCGTCGTGTTCGGCTGCCGCAGGTCGTTGAAGCTCGGGTCGACGGTGAGGACGTCGGGATCCGTGAAGTACGTCGTCGGCGGCGCATTCGGTCCGAAATCGCGCGGCGGCGTCGTCACCGTGCTCGGCGGCGCCATCGGTCCGCTGCCGGGCGGCGTCTGGGCCAGCGCCGCGCGAGGCGCCACGGCCACGGCGGCGGCCGCGGTGAGCAGCGAGCGACGTGAGATCGGATGCGCGTCGGCCATGGGCGATCTCCTTCGGAAGCACGGTGAGCGGCACGGTGCGCCAGTGCCGGGAGAATAGCACCGTCGGCCGCGCGGCGTCGCGGATGCGTCGCGTCGTGATTCTCCACGACGTGAGCCCCGCCATCTCCGCTGCCGTGGAATTCCCGTTCGCCGCCTCGCCGAGAATCAGATCCGACCCACGAACCGACACGCTGAGCTTCATCCGGAAGGAAGGAGTTCCGGTCGACGTTCCGCCTCGCGAGAACAGCGGTGTCAGTCTGGCGGCGGGCCAGGCGGTGCGAAAAAACATTCCGCGAACTTCCATGACCGTTCCGTAGCGCGGACAGCGGTCACCCGTAAGTGATTGCCGTGCCGGCGCGCAGCCGCGGCAGGAAGATTGCTAACTTCCTCCCTGCGTTGTCAGTCTCGGGACGATTCTCAGAGGAGGCTCGAATGCACAAGCTCGTCATCATGCTCATGGTGGCAGTCATCGCCTTCGCGCCGGCGATCGCAGCCGCGCAATCCAGTACTGGCGGCTCGGGCAGCAGCACGTCGGGAAGCGCCGGCGGCAAGACGCCATCGACATCGTCGGGCAGCAGCGGCTCGTCCTCAGGGTCGGGCACGAGCAGCACGTCGGGCTCGCCGGCGGCCAGCCCTTCGACGGATCTCTCGAAGTACACCACGCAGGCGGATTGTGAGAAGGCCGGAGGCATGTGGTCGGCGACCACAAAGAAGTGCGCCAAGAAGTAAGCTCGTCCGCCTAGCTCCGTGCGGTGGGCGGCGTGGCCGCCCACCGTTTCATTCGTATGCGTCCATGAGCGCGCCGTCGTTCCCCGGGATCGTGGCCGGCCTGCACGCCGAGCGCCGGGCGCTCGTCACGCCGGCGATGGCCACGACGCACGCCGGCGGACCCGGTGTGCTCATGGCGGCGTGGATGATCCTCGAGATGGAGCTGGCCGCCCAGGACTCCACGCAGCCATTCCTGCCCGACGATCACACGACCGTCGGCTACGAGATCTGCGTGCGCCATCGACGGCCGACGCCGGTCGGCGAGGAGTTCACGGTGGCGTCGGAGCTGCTGGAGGTCGACGGGCGCAAGCTCCTGTTCCGCGTCGAGGCCCGCAACGCGCGCGAGGTGATCGGCGAGGGCACGCTGCGACGGACCATCGTCCAGCGCGGCCGTCTCGGTGCTACACCGAGAGATACCGTCCCTTGAGCTCGGCCTCGCGCCGGTGGAACTCCGCCGTCGCGCCGGCGAAGACGACGCTTCCCTTACCGAGCACGAGCACCTGATCGCTCACCGCCAGCGCCATGCGCGCGTTCTGCTCGACGAGCAGGACGGTGACGTCCTCCCGCTTGAGGCGGAGCATCAGCGTCTCCAGCTCGCGCACGAGAAGCGGCGCCAGGCCCTGTGACGGCTCATCGAGCATGACGAGGTCGGGATTGCCGGCCAGCGCGCGCGCGATGGCCAGCATCTGCTGCTCGCCGCCGGAAAGGCTGCGGCCGGGCTGGCGCCAGCGCTCGCGCAGGACCGGGAAGTACTCGAAGATCCGCTCCAGCGTCCAGCGCGTGCTGGCGCCGACGTTGCGGGTCGCCAGACGAAGGTTCTCGCCGACCTCCAGGTGCGGAAAGATCTGGCGGCCTTCCGGCACGTAGCCGACGCCGAGGCGGAACACGCGGTGCGGCGGCTCGCCCGTGATGTCGCGGTCCTTGAATCGCACCACGCCGGCGCGCGGCGGCGTAAGTCCCATGATGGAGCGTAGCGTCGTCGTCTTGCCCGCCCCGTTTCGCCCGAGCAGCACCGTGATCTGCCCCGCCGGCACCGCGAACGAGACATCGCGCAGGACGTGACTCTTGCCATAGAACGTGTTGAGGGCGTCGACGGCGAGCAGCACGGCTACTCGAGCCCGCCGAGGTACGCCTTCTGGACGTCGGCGTTGGTGCGGATCTCGGCCGCGGTCCCCTCGGCGATGAGCCGGCCGAAATGCAGCACGCTGATCCGATCGGCGAGATCGAAGACGACGTCCATGTCGTGCTCGACCAGCAGGATCGTCAGCTTCCGCTCGCGGGCGACCTGGCGGATCACCGCGACCGTGGCCGCCGTGTCCTCCGGTGACAGACCCTGCGTGGGCTCGTCGAGGAGCAGCAGCGCCGGCTGCTGGGCCACCGCCATCGCGATCTCGAGCAGCCGCTGATCGCCATGCGGCAGCGTCGAGGCCAGCGCGTCGGCCCGCGCGAGGAGCCCGAGCAGCTCGAGGCTCTCGCGCGCCTGCCGCTCGGTGGCCGCGAGGATCGCGCGGCCGCCGAGCAAACGGAAGTTGTCACCGGTCTTGAGCTGCACGGCGACGCGCACGTTCTCGAGCACGGACAGCTCGGGAAAGATGCTGGTGACCTGGAAGGTCCGCGAGATGCCGCGCCGGCAGCGCGCCGGCCCGGCGAGGGCGGTGACGTCGTGGCCGTCGAAGACGACGCGTCCCGACGTCGGCGCGAGCAGGCCCGAGATCAGATGGAACAGCGTCGTCTTCCCGGCACCGTTCGGACCGATGACCGCCCGCAGCTCCATGGGCTGCACGGCCAGGCTCACGTCGGCCACGGCCTGCAGCGCGCCGAATGTGCGTCCGAGCCCGCGCGTCTCGAGCAGCGCCGTCACCCGCGCGCTCCGAGCCGCCGCGCCGTCCCGACGAGCCCGCCGGGCGCGAAGATCACGAAGAGCACGAAGACCGCGCCCGTGAAGATCATCCAGTGCTCCGTGTAGCTCGAGAGCACCTCCTGGATCAGGATGAACAGCATCGCGCCGAGCACGGGCCCGACCAGCGTGCCGATGCCGCCCATGATCACCATCATCAGCGCCTGTCCGGAGAAGACCCAGAACATGACCTCCGGCGAGGCGAAGCCGCGGAACGGCGCGAACAGCGCCCCGGCCAGGCCCGCGAAGAGCGCCGCGATCACGAAGACGGCGAGCTTGAATGGACGCGGATCCCGCCCGAGGCTCGTGAACCGGCGCTCGTTCTCGCGGATCGCCTGCAGCGCGCGACCGAACGGCGACCGCACGATCCCACGGCCGACGAGGAGCGAGAGCACGACGCAGCCAGCGACCACGAAATAGAAGGCGCGCGGTGACGTCAGGCTGGGGCCGCCCCAGAAGAGCTCGGTCTTCGGCACGCCGGCGATACCGTCGGAGCCGCCGGTGAGGTCACGCCACTTGTAGGCCACCGTGTAGAGGAACTGCGCGAAGGCCAGCGTGAGCATCGCGAAGTAGATCCCGGTCGCGCGCGTCGAGAACCAGCCGACGGGCACGGCCACCGCCCCCGCGAGCAGCGCGCCCGCCAGCAGCGCGACCGGCACCGGCTGCGCCCAGTGCAGCAGGACGAGCGCGCTCGCGTAGGCGCCGAGGCCGAAGTAGGCGGCGTGGCCGAACGACACCATGCCCGTGTAGCCCATGATCAGGTCGAGCGACATCGCGAACAGGCCCGCGATGAGCAGATCGGTGAGCAGCGAGAGCTGGTGGCGCGCCAGCACCCAGGGCACGATCGCGAGCGCGACCAGCGCCGCGGCCGTCCACACCCGGGGCGCGCTCATTCTTCCTCGCCGAAGAGGCCCCAGGGCCGGAAGACGAGGATCGCGCCCATCACGGCGTACATGATCACCATCGCCGCCTCCGGGAGATAGAACGCGCCCCAGGTCTGGGCGGCGCCGACGATGAGGCTGCCCGCCATCGAGCCGCCGATGCTGCCGAGGCCCCCGATCACCACGACGACGAACGCGTCGACGATGACGCTGATGCCCATGCCGAGGTAGGCGGTGGTCATCGGCGCCGCCGCCACGCCGCCCAGGCCAGCCAGCGCGCAGGCGGCGCCAAAGACGAGCGTACGCACGCGCGCGACGTCGGCGCCGAGACAGTCCGCCATCTCGCTGTTCTGCGCGACGGCGCGGATCACGAGCCCCGCGCGCGTCCGGCGCAGGAAGAGCCACACGCCGACACCGACGGTGCCGCCGAGCACGACCACGAAGAGCCGATAGCTCGGGTAGAGCACACCGCCGAGGTCGATCGCGTCACGCAGCAGCGCCGGCAGCTCCACGCCCTTGGCGGTGGGGCCGTACAGCACGCGGATGCTCTCCTCGAGGATCAGCGCGATCCCGAACGTGAGCAGGAGCTGATAGATGGGCGGGCGGCGATAAATGAAGCGCAGCGTGGAGGTTTCGAGCAGCGCGCCGAGGGCGCCGACCACGGGCGGCACCACGATCAGCGCCGGCCAGAACCAGCCGGTCAGCGCGACCGTGGTGAAGCCCACGTAAGCGCCCAGCATGTAGAACACGCCGTGCGCGAAGTTCACGACCCGCAGGATGCCGAACACCAGCGAGAGCCCGGCGGACACCAGGAACAGCAGTCCCGCCGCGGCCAGGGCGTTCAACAGCTGCTCCAGCACGTTGGCCACGGGCTAGGCGAAGTCCTCCGTCCGGCACTTCGGGGTGACCTTGTCACCAGGATAGGTCGCCAGGACTTTCGGGACCGGATGCGGATACTTCGCATCCTTCACGCACTCGACCGCGAAGCCGGGCTGCACGGCCTGGTGATCGCACTTGCGCATGAGGAAGGATCCCTCGAGGCCCTCGTACGTGGAGTCCTCCCACGCATCGATCACCTTCTCGACGTCGTCGGTGCCCGCCTTGGCGATCACCTGCGCCAGCCACTCGAGGCCCTCGTACGTCTCGCCGTCGAACATGTCGGGGTACATCCCGTGCAGATCGTGAAACCGCTTGACGAAGTCGCGATTCTTCGGCGTGTCGATGGTGAACGGATAGCGTGAGCTGCCGATGGCGCCCACCATGGCGTCGCCCACGGCCTTCATGTTCTCGAGCTCGAGGATCTCCATGATCGGCTTCACCTCGCGGCTCAGGCCGAACTGGTGCGCCTGCCTCAGGTAGATCGTCGCGTCCTGCCCGGCCAGCACCAGGTAGACGCCCTCGGCCTTCGACTGCCGGATCTTGGCGATGTAGCTCGCAAAGTCCTTGGTGCCGACGGGCGAGAAGTCCGTGCCGACGACCTCCTTCTTCGCGGCGGTGATCTGCGACGTGAAGGATGCGACGCTGTCGCGGCCCCACGCGTAGTCACTGCCCAGCGCGAAGAAGCGCTTCATCGGCGCCTCGGCCAGATAGAGGCTGACCGCCCGCGCGCCCATGGGGCCGCTCGTGTTCACGCGGAAGAAGTAGCGATGGAACGATTTGGTCGTGAGCGAGCCCGCGCCGTTGATCGTCGACATGAAGACGACTTTCCACTCGGGACACTTTGCGGAGACCGCGAGCGCCTCGGAGGACAGCGCCACGCCGGTGAGGAACTTCACGCCGTCCTTTTCGACCAGCTTCTGCGCCTTGCGCACGGCGGTGGCCGGGTCGCCGGCCGTGTCCTCGTAGATGAATTCCACGGGCCGCCCGAGAATCCCCTTCGCCTTGACGTCGCGCGCGAAGAGCTCGGCAGCCCGCTTGGCCTGGATGCCGTACTGCGCGTTGCTGCCCGACAGCGCGGCGGGCATGCCGATCTTGATCGGCCCCTGCGCCCACGTGCCGCGCGGCACCGCGAGCATGCTCGTCCCCACCGCCCCGACCGTGGACACCTTGAGGAAGTCTCGTCTCTTCATGACCGGCCCTCCTTGGATCGCGGGCCCGATTATAGTCATGGCATGGCAGCCGGTGAGACCTTTCACGACGTGCTCGCGCGACGCGCCGCGGCACATCCCGAGCGCGAGGCGCTCGTCGATCACCGCCATCGCGTGACGTACGGCGAGCTGCTGGCGCGCGTGGACCGCACGGCGGCCGGGCTGCAGCGGCTCGGCATCCGCCCCGGCGACGTCGTGACCATCCAGCTGCCGAACTGGGTCGAGTTCGCGTACGTCTTCTTCGCCTGCGAGCGCATCGGCGCCGTCGCCAACCAGATCGGCCCCGATTTCCGCGCGCGCGAGGTCGAGTACATCGTGCGCTTCTCGGAGAGCCGCGCGTTCGTCTGTCCGGCGAGCTTCAAGAACTTCGATTACGTCGCGATGCTGCGCGCGCTGCGGGCGGCGCTCCCCGGGTTGAAGACCGTGCTCGTCCTCGGCGGCGGCGACCAGGACACGGTGTCGCTCGACGACCTCATCTATGGTCCGGCGGCGCCCCCGCCCCTCGCGGCGTACCGCATGCCTTCGAGCGCGGTGATGCGCATGGCGTTCACCTCGGGCACCACCGGCAACCCCAAGGGCGTCACGCATTCCTTCGACACCACGCTGCCGGCCGCCGAGATCCTGAACGAGGCGATGGACGTGACCGAGCGCGAGGTCTTTCTGATCTATCTACCGCTCGGCCTCAACTGGGGGTACCTCACGCTGCTGCAGTCGGTCATGGCCGGCGCGCGGGCGGTGCTGCTGGACCGCTTCAGCGGGCGCGCGGCGCTCACGCTCATCGCGCGCGAGCGCGTGACGTTCATCCCGAGCGCGCCCGCGTCGATCATCGCGATGCTGAACGATCCCGAGCTCGACCGCTTCGATCTCCGCTCGCTGCGCGTGGTGATCACGGGCGGGGCCGCCTGTCCCGTGGAGACCATCCGCGCGTTCCGCGCGCGCATGCCGGGCCACCTCATCGAGCTGTACGGCATGCTCGAGACCGGCTTCCACACGTTCACGCGCTTCGAGGACGATCCTGAAGCCGTCGCCGGCACCATCGGCCGCCCGGCGCCGCGCATGGCGCTGCGCCTCATCGACCAGCACGGACAAGACGTCCCGCCCGGGGCGGAGGGCGAGATTGCCGCGAAGGGTCCGTCGGTGCACCTCGGCTACTACAAGAATCCGGGCGCCAACGCCGAGCTCTTCACCGCCGACGGCTGGTTCCGCACCGGCGACCTCGGTGTCATGGAGCCGTCCGGCAACGTCCGCATCGCGGGCCGCCTCAAGGAAATGATCAACCGCGGCGGCAAGAAGTTCTTCCCGCGCGAAGTGGAGGAGATCCTCTACACGCACCCGAGCGTGCTGCACGCGGCGATCGTCGGCGTCCCCGATCCGCGCCTCGGCGAGCGCAACTGCCTCTGCGTCATCCCACGCCCGGGCCAGCGCGTGAGCCTGCCCGAGATGGTCGCGTACCTGCGCGACGGCGTCGCCACGTACAAGCTGCCCGAGGAGCTCGAGATCTTCGACGAGTTTCCGTTCACGCTGACGGGGAAGATCCAGCGCCACGCGCTGACGCGCGAGGTACTGGCACGTCGCGAGCGGTCAGGCGGGTAATCGAGGTGCGCCGCAGCTTTACCGGGGACCGTGCCGAACGCCCGGGGGTCGGGGATCGAGGCGCGCCCGGCTTTGCCGGCCGCGACGACCGCGGCGGGTGTGGGATCGAGGCGCGGCCCGGCTTTGCCGGCCGCGATGACCGCGGGGGGTCGGGGATCGAGGCGCGGCCCGGCTTTGCCGGCCGCGACGACCGCGGGGGGGTGGGATCGAGGCGCGCCGCAGCTTTACCGGGGACCGTGCCGAACGCCCGGGGGTCGGGGATCGAGGCGCGGCCCGGCTTTGCCGGGCCGAGACGAGCGCGGGGGGTGTGGGGGGCCATCTCGGGGCCCCCCACTACATCAATAACGGAAGCGGATGCCGTAGAGGAGCTCGTGCTCGGTCGGAGTTCCTGTCGCCGGCGCTCGCGTGCGCGACGCGCCGAGCGTGTCGGAGCCGGTGGTCGTCACATCGTAGGACCCGAACAGCGTTGCCCCCCTCGAAAGGCGCCAGTTGAATCCGGCGCCGGCTTTCGCGCCGAGACGAAAGGTCGGATCCGTCAGAGGTCCCATCAGGTCCGCCGGATCGTATCGCTGCTCGACCAGCAGCGCCGGACCGAGGACCACGTACGGCTCCAGTCCGAATTCGGCCGCGGGCCATTTCAGCTTGAAGTCCACCGACACCGCGCGGCCGAGTGGATCCGGGTCCGCCAGCCCGCGGCTCTCGGCCGCGGGCGGAGCCGCGATTCCCGGCAGCGGAGCGATCAGCTCCCACCGCAGCGGTGAGACGCCGAACCCGAGGCTGGCCGCCGGCCCACTCTTGCCGGCGAGCTCGAGGAGGCTGTCGCTCGACGGGCCGGCCAGCGTCTTGCCGGGCGCCACGGCGAGGACGATCACGGTCACGATCCCGAGCCAGAGCGCTGCGCGTTGTTTCATTCCACGTACCGCATCGATTATGAACGGCGCCGCGATCAGACGCAATCCGCGAAACGCATCAGGCGACGAAGTCGCTCACCGCGAAGCCGACGTCGGGGGGACGCGAGCGGCGCGATGCTCTGGCCATCGGCAACCTCCCGAGCCAGTAAGGACGACACGGGACACGATGTCGTGCCGGCCGCCCGGCCGTCAACGCCGCGAATCCGATACGGCGGACGATGGTGCCGCGGCCGTATACTCCGTCAACGCATCGCCAGCGCACGGAGGACCCGCATGAAGCACGGCTTCAAGGTCATGGACTCGGACCTGCACACGATGGAGCCCGACGGCCTCTGGGAGCGGTATCTCGACGAGCCGTTCAAGAAATTTGCGCCGCAGTTCGTCCGCGGCGCCGACAACGCGCCGAACCAGCCGGTGATCAGGATCGGCGAGCTCGCGATCGCCGAGATGTCGAAGCGCGCGCGCACGGCCGTCGTGGGCAAGGCCCTGCAGCGGCGCACGTTCGAGCGCTCGCCGCACTACGCAATCGCGCACGCGCGCGGCTACGACGCGGAATCGCACGTCGCCGCCATGGACATCGAGGGCATCGACGTGGCCGTCCTCTATGGCACGCGCGGCCGCCAGGTGCTGATGCACGATGAGCTCGAGCCGGCGCTGGCCACGGCGCTGGCGCGCGCCCACAACAGCTGGACGCACGACTACTGCCAGCACGATCCGGCCCGGCTGAAGTTCGCGGCGCAGGTCGCCTTCCACGACGTGCCGGGCGCCATCGCGGAGGCGCGCCGCGCCGTGCGGGAGCTCGGCGCAGTCGCTGTCATCGGCAACCCGAACCCGATCAACGGCCGCCACGTGCACGATCCCGCGCTGGAACCGCTCTGGTCGGCGATCGAGGACCTCGGTGTGCCGGTCGGCTTTCATCCGACCGGGCAGTCGTCGCTGCGCGACGACATCGCACGCCGGTATCTCGACACGCCGAATGGCCGCGTCATCGGCGTGGCTGGTCGCAACCCCGTGGAGCTCATGATGGCCTTCGGCAGCATGGCCGCCGGCGGCGTGCTGGAGCGGCATCCGCGCCTGCGCTGCGCGTTCCTCGAGGGCACGTGCGGCTGGCTGCCGTGGTATCTCTGGCGGCTCGACGAGGCGTGGGAGAAATTCGGGCCCGGCTCCGAGGTCCAGATCTCCCAGCTGCCGAGTCAGTACTTCTTCCGCCAGTGCTTCATCGCCACCGACGCGGACGAAAAGCCGCTGCGCCAGGTCATCGAGGCGATCGGCGACGACACCATCGTCGTCTCGACCGATTATCCGCACTCGGACGGGCTGTTTCCGAAGGCCATCGAGGAGTTCGTGAGTCTCGAGGGCGTCAGCGACAAGTCGAAGGCCAAGATCCTCTGGGACAACTGCGCGCGGCTCTACAGGCTCAGCCCTTGAGGCCGCCGGCGCCCCAGCCGGCGATCAGGTAGCGCTGGACGGCGATGAAGAAGACGAGCGCGGGAATCGTCACCATGACGCCGGCGGCCATGATGAGCCCCCAGTCGACCACGGCCATGTGGAAGAACTCGTTGATCCCGATGGCCAGGGTCTTCAGCTCATCCTGGCCGATCAGCACCAGCGCGAAGAGGAAGTCGTTCCAGGCCACGATGAACGTGAAGATCGCGGTCGCGATGATGCCCGGCAGCGCCAGCGGCATCACGACGTACACGAGCGCCTGCGCGCGGTTGGCGCCGTCGGTCAGGGCGGCGTGCTCCAGCTCCACCGGGATCGACTGGAAGAACGCGCGCAGGATCCAGAGCGCGTACGGGAGCGCGAACGAGATATAGGTCAGGGCGAGCCCCGGGATCGAGTTGACCAGCCCGAGCTGTCGCGCCAGCAAGAAGAGCGGGACCAGCATGATGATCGGCGGAAACATGTAGGCCAGCAGCGTGAGGCGCGCGACCAGCGTCCGGCCCCGGAACGCATACCGGGTGAGGCTGTAGGCGCCGATGACGCCGGCCACGAGGACGATGACGGTCGTGAGAGCGGAGACGATCACCGTGTTCTGGAAATAGGTCCAGAAGTTCGTCTCGTAGAAGAGCTTGCGATAGGCGCGCAGCTCCCACTCGTGCGGCCAGAACGTCGGGGGCGAGGCCAGCAGCTCGTGACTCACCTTGAACGAGGAGACCACCATCCAGTAGAGCGGAAACGCGCAAAAGGCGAAGAGTCCCGCGCGGAGCGCCCAGGCCGCCGTCCGCGACGCCGGGCGCCCGCGCCGCCGCCGCGTGTCAGGCATCGTTTTCCTCCTCGGCCGGCGGAAATGCGATGAAGTAGACGGTGACCGCCATGAGCAGCAGCGCCAGCATGACGTTCGAGAGGGCGGCGCCCATGCCCGCCTGGTAGTACGTGAACGAGCGCTGGTAGGTGAAGACCGGCAGCGTCCGGATCGCCTCACCGGCCCCGCCGCCGAAACCCAGCAGCCACGGCACGTCGAACTTGGTGAACATCCAGATCCCGCGCAGGAGCAGGACGATCAGCAGCACGTTGCGGAGTTGCGGCAGCGTCACGTGGACGAACTGCCGCACGGCCGAGGCGCCGTCCACGCGCGCGGCGTCGTAGAGCTCGGGCGGGATCGTCTGCAGTCGCGCCAGCACGTTCACCAGCACGAACGGGAAGAACGTCCACACGGACAGGATGATGAGGACCCACATGATCGTGCCGTGGCTCAGCCACGCCGCCGGCACGCCGGGGACGTGCAGCGTGCCGAGCATGTACGGGATCACACCGTAGAGATCGTTCATGAGCCAGCGCCACACGAACACGGCGATGACGGTGGGGATCATGTAGGGGAACAGGGCCACGCCGCGGAGGAAGTCGCACCCGGCGAACCGCTGGTGCAGGATGAGCGCGCCGGCGACGCCGGCGAAGATCTGCAGCGTCGTGCTACCGACGGCGTAGACCGTCGCCAGCCAGACGCTGCGCCAGAAATCCGGATCGCCGAGAATCTGCGCGTAGTTCCCGAGTCCGACCCAGGTGCTGGTGGCCCGGAGCGAGTGCTTGGCAAAGAAGCCGAGCCAGACGTTGTAGCCGACGGGGAACAGCGTGAACGTCAGCACCAGCAGCACGGAGGGCAGCAGCAGACCGATGCCGAACCACGCCTCGCGACGGCGGCGCGAGGCGTGGCCCGGCATGTGGTCGGCGCCTACTTCGCCTTGCCGATGATGTCCCGGACGATCTTGTCACTCGCTTCCTTCGCCGCGGCCTTCGGATCCTTGCCCCGCTCCACCACGGCCATCACCATGTCGGCGAGGATCGGCGAGGCCGCCACGTCGCCGATCCACGGGATCAGCATGTCGGACGGGTTGCTGACGAGGAGCGGATGGGCCCGGCCGATCTCCACCCATTTGAGCTGCGCGTCGAGCCACGGCTTCCAGCGCTTGCGATCGGGATGGTTCAGGTAGCTCGCGTCCTGGAAGTCCGCCTTGAAGATGGACAGGATGTGCACCGGCACGGAGTCGCAGTACCGGCGGTAGTTCTCCGGCTTGAAGAAGAACTTCAAGAACTCCCTGGTGGCCGCCTTCTCGTCCGCGGGCGCGTCGGCGTAGATCACCCAGGGCTCGTTGTCGAACTGGGTGAGCGGCGCCTTGCCCATCGGCCCCGTGGTCTTCGGCCACACCTGGAACACGTCGGGGTTGCGCTTGTCGGGCGGCGCGTACTGATCGATGTAGCCCGCCGTGCGGCCCCACATGAGCACGGAAGCGGTCTTGCCTGTCGCCCAGGCGGACAGGGTCTCCAGATAATCGTGCGAGGCCCAGCCCGGCGGCAGGTTGGGCTTCAGCTTCTTCCAGAACTCGAGCATCCCGAGCACCTGCGGGGACTCCAGCGCGGGCTGGCCCTTGGCGTCGAAGACGCTGCCGCCGTTGGCGCCCGCCCACATGTAGACGTCCTCGTTCACGAAGAACGGGATGCCGGCCAGGGAGAGCGCGTAGTACTGGGGCGGCTTGTTGAGCTTGGGCAGGTCACGGAGCAAGTCGTCCCACGTCTTCCAGCTCTGCGGATTCACCCCGGTGCCGGTCAGGTAGTCGCCGCGACCGCCGAAGATCTCGGCGCCCCACGCATGCGTGATCCCCCAGTACTTGCCGTCCGGGTACTTGAGCCACCGCAGCACCGACGGGAAGATCTTGTCCTCGCCGATCGCCTTCACGACGTCGTCCACCGGCTCGATGAGGCCCTTGGCGCGGAAGGACGTCACCACGTACGTCTGCGTGTGGGACGCGGCGGGCGGACTTTTGGCGGCCATCGCCGCCTGGAGCTTCCGGTCCATGTCGCCCCAGCCCATGCCCTCCGCCCGGATCTCGATGTCCTTGTGCAGCTTGTGGAAGTCCTCGACGATCGCCTTCACGGCGGCGCGCGTTGCCGGGTTCGGCTCCGTGTCCCACATCGTGACGGTGACTTTCTTCTGCGCGCCGGCCGGCCGCGCGCCGCTCACGACCGAGGCGGCCGTGGCGCCGGCCGCGGTGGCGCCGAGCCGGGCGAGGAACTGTCGACGGTCGAGGCTGCCTTCCTTGCGTTCCCTGACCAGCCGCTGGAGGTCCATGTGTTCCTCCTTTTGTGGGCCGCCATCTTACACGAGGTGCTACATCCCGAGATACGCCTTCCGGACAAGCTCGCTGCCGCGGAGATCGTCGCTCTTGCCTTCCAGCACGACGCGGCCGGTCTGCAGGACGTAACCACGGTCGGCCAGATCGAGGGCGGCCGGGACGTTCTGCTCGACGAGAAACATCGTGAGGCCCTCCGTCTCGTGCAGCCGGCGGAGCGAATCCATCACCGCGTCGACCAGGCGCGGCATGATACCGAGGCTCGGCTCGTCGAGCATCAGGAAGCGCGGGCGCGACATCAGCGCCCGCGCGATGGCAAGCATCTGCGCCTCGCCGCCGCTCAGCGTGCCGGCGCGCTGCCGGGCGCGCTCGCGCAGCACGGGGAACAGCGTATGGATCCGCTCGAGCATCTCCTGCCGGTGCTTGGGATCACGGTTGCCGTAGCTGCCCAGCGTGAGGTTCTCGGCGACGCTGAGCCGGCTGAAGAGACGGCGGCCCTCGGGCACGAGCGCGACGCCGAGCTTCACGCGGTCGGAGGCGTCGACCGCGCTGAGCGGCGCGCCGTCGAACGCGATCGCTCCCGCCTGCGGCGCCACGAGCCCGGCGATGGCCTTCAGCAGCGTGGTCTTGCCCGCGCCGTTGGCGCCGATGAGCGCCACCACTTCGCCTGCCCGCACCCGCACCGACACGCCCTGGAGCGCGCGGACGCCCTCGCCGTAGGCGACGTGGAGATCGCGCACCTCGAGGAGACTATCGGGCGGCACGGCGCTCGCCGAGATACGCGCTGATCACGAGCTCGTTGCGGACGACGTTCTCGGGGGCGCCGTCGGCGATCTTCGTCCCGTAATCGAGGACCACCACACGGTGTGACAGCGGCATGACGACTTCCATGACGTGCTCGACGACACAGAGGGTCACCTTGAGCTCCACGTGGATGCGCCGCACGAGCTGCACGGCCATGCTGGCCTCGAACGGCGTGAGCCCGGACATCGCCTCGTCGAGCAGGAGCAGCCGCGGCTGCGTGGCGAGCGCCCGCGCGATCTCGAGCCGCTTCTTGTCGGCCAGCGTGAGCGTGGCCGCCGGCATGTCGGCCCGGCCTTCGAGGCCCGTGAAGTCGATGAGCTCGCGGGCGCGGGCGCGCGCCTCGCTCACCCGATTCGTGCGCTTGAGCGCTCCGCACACGACGTTCTCGAGCGCCGTCATGCGCCCGAACGCACGCACGATCTGCCACGTCCGCGCGATCCCGAGCCCGCAGATCGCCTCCGGACGCATGTGGGTGATGTCGGTGCCGTCGAACGCGAGCCGGCCCTCGTCGGGATGCATGTAGCCGGTGATGCAGTTGAAGAGCGTGGTCTTGCCGGCGCCGTTGGGGCCGATGAGGCCGACGATCTCGCCGGCCTCGATCCCGAAGCTCACGCTCCTGTTCGCGACGAGGCCGCCGAAGCGCTTGGTCGCCGACTCGACGGCCAGGAGTGACGCCATCGCGTCAGCGCAGCCACCGGCCCCACGGCAGCGACAGCAAGCCGGTCGGACGGAAGGCCGCGATCAGGATGATGATGATGCCGTAGACGATCAGGTCGATGCCCCGGCCGGCCAGCGGACCGGTGCCGAGCGTGGTGCTCATGATCTGCGAGATCGGGATCAGGATCACCGCGCCGAGCACGGGACCCCAGAGCCGGCCGATGCCGCCGACCACGGTGGCCATGATCGGCAGCGTGCCCCAGTTGAGCTCGAGCACCTGCTCGGGGAACACCGACAGCGCCCAGAACGCGTACAGCACGCCGGCGGCGGCGAAGACGGCAGCCGTCACGCTGCGGGCAACGACCTTGTAGCGCCGGCTGTCGATGCCGATCCCCTCGGCCGCTTCCTGGTCGTCACGGACGGCGCGGAAATAGTACCCGAGCTTCGACCGCTCGACCCACGCCATGAGCGCGAGCGTGACGGCGAAGAGCACGAGCGCGCTGTAGTAGTACCCCAGGGCTTTCATCGGCCCGGTGAACTGCAGCGACAGCGCGGTCGACACCACGCCCGCGTGCGGCTTCACCGGGATGAAGAGGCCCTGGCTGCCGCCGATGAATTCCCAGGTGGCGCCGATGGGCTGGGCGATCATCCAGATGGCCACGGTCGCGATGGCGAAGTAGTGGCCGCGCAGTCCCGTCAGCGGGTACGTCAGCACGGCGCAGAGCGCCATCGCCACCGCGACCGCCGCCAGCATGCCGAGCCAGGCATCGACGCCGCGCCGCACGAAGAGCAGCGCGGCGACGTAGGCGCCGACGGCGAAGAATACCTGCGGCCCAAAGTCGAACTGCCCGGCCCAGCCGCCGATGACGTTCCAGCCGAGACCGAGCATCGCCGTGATCAGGACGAGGAACCCGACCGTCTGATAGTACGTGTAGCCCTGCAGCTGCAACGGAATCGGATAGACGATGGCCGCGAGCACGCCCAGCGCAAGCGCGATCCGCCGCACGCTAGAATCTCCCGAAGAGGCCTTGCGGCCGGAACAGACCGATCAGCAGATACGAGGCAAACACGAAGGCGTCCTTGAAGGCCGGCGGAAGGTACACGACCGTCACGCTCTGGATCACGCCCACGACGAGCGCGGCGAAGAGCGTGCCCAGGATGCTGCCGAACCCGCCGAGGGCCACGATCGCATAGGCCAGCACCGTGAACTGCAGTCCCACCTGCGGATACACGGCGAAGAAGTTCACGAGGATGGCGCCGGCGATGGCCACGAGCGCCGCGCCGACGCCCCATGCCACCGCGAACATCCGCTGCGGCCGGATGCCGACGAGCCGGGCCGCCTCGCGGTCCTCGCTGGTGGCCTGCAGCGCCAGCCCGAACTCCGTTCGCTCGATGAGCAGATAGAGGGCGAGGAAGAGAAGCAGCGCGAGCCCGGCCGCGGCCAGCAGCGGGGCCCCGAACGTGATGCCGAGCAGCTGGAGCTTGATCCCGGAGAGCCGTGTGAGCACGCTGTCGCCGACGAAGCGGTAGTCACTCGTGAACCCGGCCACCACGGTGTTCTGCAGAAGGAACAGCAGGCCGATGGTCGCAAAGATCTGCGTGAACGGATCACCGCCCTGCACACGGCGCATGAGGAGCCGGTAGACGAGGGTGCCGAACCCGTACATGAGGATCCCGAGCGGCACGATCGCCAGCAGCGGGTCGACGCCCACGGCGACACTCAGCCACCACGCGCCGAACATGCCGAGCATGAGGAACTCGCCGTGCGCGAAGTTGATCATCTCCATGAGCCCCCAGATGATCGTGAGCCCCACCGCCACGAGGGCGTAGAGGAATCCCATCTGAAGGCCATTGACGATGGCCTGGGCGAGCTCGGTCATCGGCGCGCGCCGCTCAGGACGCGGGCTTCGGCTTGCTGTCGCGCTCCTGCCAGCTCGGGCTCGGATAGACCGCCTTGAACTTCGCCTTGCTCGCGAGGTCCCACGGCCACAGCGTGTGCTTCTCGCCGTCCCAGCCGATCTGCGTCACCACGCCGGTGGCGAGGACGTTCTGCTGGTTGTCGTCGAACTTGATCCCCTTGTAGTCGATGATGAGCTGCTCGGGCCCCATGTTGGTGTCGCGCGCGGCCTTGGCGAGTGCGGCCGGCTCCACCGATTTCGCCCGGTTGATGACGTCGGCCATCCAGAGCAGCCCGGTGATCTCGCGCATCGCCAGCTCGCCCATGTTCTGGCCGCGGCTGTACTTCTTGTAGACCTCGTTGACCTTCTTCCAGCTGGCGCGCTCGTGCACGAGGTCGATGGCCGTCGGGTCACGCCCGAGCCAGCCCGCGCCGCCGTTGCTCTTCTTCTGCGCCTGCAGCCACGTCTCGTCGGAGTAAGCGCCGTTGCTCGTGGCGATCACCCTGGGCATCCAGCCGGCGCGCCGGGCATCGTTCTGGAAGATCGTGGCGTCGGCCGTGTACTGCACGAAGAACAGCACGTCCGGGTTGGCCGCCTGCAGGCGCTGCACCTCGGAGGCCAGCGTGGTGCCGCCCGTCTTGGTGGTGAGATCGAGCACGATCTGGTAGCCGGCCTTCGGCGCCAGCTCGGTGGCCACCTTGCGGTTGTCCTGGCAGAAGAGGTTGTCGCACGTGAAGAGCGCGATGGTCTTGAGGTCGCCGGGGCCACCGTGCTCGCGCCACTCCTTCAGGAAGGAGAACACGCTGGCGACCATCGTCTTGTCGTTCGGCCCCGTGCGCCAGAACCACTTCAGCCCCTTCTCGGTCAGCGTCGGCGAGGCGCACGCGTGGCACGTGAGCGGCAGGCCGGCGCTCTCGACGACCGGCTGGATGATCGACGTGATGCCACTCGTGCCTTCGCCGTTGATCCAGTGAACCTTGTTCATCGAGATGAGCTGCTCGACGATGGTCCGCGCCTGCTCGCCGCGGCTCTGGTCGTCACGCACGATGAACTTGATCGGCGCGCCGCCGAGCCCGGGGAAGCCCTTGCCCGGGCCGAGCGGCACCTGCAGGTCGCCATAGTCGTTGTTGACGATGTCCTCGGCGGTCTGGGCTGACCAGAGGTACTGCTGCCCGTAGTTCGCGAAGGTGCCGGTCAGTGGCAGCACGGAGCCGATGAGGACCTCGGTCACGTTCGCGGCGCGCGCGGTCGGGAAGCCGATGAGCGCGCCGGTGAGCATCACGGCAAGCACGATGATCGCCACGAAAAGACGTCGCATGAGAGTCCTCCCTGCCGAAGTCGCGTCGATGGGCGGCGCCTATCGTATCAAACGGGTACGGCCTGGATCACGGAGATCGAGGCCGCCGTGCGAATCACCGCCGTGACGGAAACGCCGCCGGCGTCGAGAAGTGCTTGGTCAGATCGTTCACGGTCCGACGACCGTCTGCATGAGATCGGCGAGGCGAAGCTTCGCAGCGATGCAGCGAGTCGCCGAATCTGTCCTTGGTGGTACGGCGGCACGGCGCTATCGTTGGCCCGTGGACCCACGAACGAGGCCGGCGCTCGCTCTCGTGCTCGCCGGCATGATCCTCGCGGTGGTCGCGGCGTCGCCGGCCGCCGAGGATCCCGCCAGACAGCTCTTCGAGCGGTACGTGGCGCTCGGGCACGCCTACGACGCGAGCCTCGCCGATCTCTACGCCGACGACGCGTTCATCAAGAACACGCGCACGTACCCCACCGGCGAGGTCCGCGAGCTGACGATGCCGGCGGCGAAGTACAAGGCGCTCATCCGCCAGGCCATGCCGCTGGCGCGGGCACGCGGGGATCGCAGCACCTTCTCTGACGTGCGCTACGCGGCCGAGGGACCGCGCGTCCGCATCCGCGCGTCGCGCTTCTCGGAGCTGAAGAAGTACACGTCGCCGATCTCGCTGCTCGTGGGACCGTCCACGAGCGGAACGTGGCTCATCTACGAAGAGGTGTCCGAATCGCGACCGTGAGGGGATAGGCGGACGTCCCGGGTCTGATGGTGCCGGAACTGCCGGACGGCTCGCGTCGATTGGCAGACGAGCCGTCCCGCAGCCCATCGAACCGGGTGCCGTGGAAGGTCGACTTCGGGCTGGCCCACGTGAGGCAGGCCGGCGCCCTGACGGCCGTGTCAATAGTCAGAGACCGCCAGAGCGCGACGGCCAGAGAGCACAGGAGACAAATCACTGCCATAGGCGCTGGCCCGTCATGCACGACGTTGCATGTAGCGAAGCTCGTGCCGGTCTCGGAAGCCTGCGCCACATAACGATCCGAGCGACGGCGGAGCGAAAGAGTGCCCAGCCCCACGTGCAGGTCGAAGCGACGTCTGCCCAAGGTCGTGAGCAGTCGCGCGCATGGCACGATCGAGACCGGCCCGGGGGGCGGCATTGGTCACTCGCGAGTCACGGCGGTGGCAAGCGCGAACGAGCTGACGATCCGTTCGGTCACGGCATCCACGTCGTCTCGCGGCCAGCTCCGGACCGTCAGCAGGACCACGTCGTCGCGGAAGACGGCGGCCACGATCGTGACTCGTTCCGGCTCCGCCGGACTTTTGTCCCGCGTGAGGCCGTCGAGGCGCTCTGACCGGCTGGCACCCGCCACGCGTACCGGTCGCACGTCGACGCTCGCGGCCCGGAGGCCGGCCGCCGCGCGCTTCGTGATCTCACCGAGATGCCGGCCTGCCAGCGGCATGACATTGATCGCGATCAGCGCCGGCGCGTCGCCACAGAGGAGGCCGCTCCAGGTCTCGACTGTTCGCGATTCCTCCGGGATGTCGCGCGCTCCGCTGCTCGCGAACGAGGCGGGGAGCGTGAGGCGGTATCTCGCGCGCTCGACGACGTGATAGGCCACCGGCAGCGATCGGAGGGCCGTCACATCTTCCGGTCGCGGCCGATGCCGGGCGCCCGGCAGCCACCACTCCTCCAGCGCTTGGCGCGCATCGTCCCGGAGATGAGCGAAGCCGTCTCCGAGCGCGAGCATCTCGAGAAACGCGACGACGACAACCTCCTGCTCGGTGGTGAGTGCCCCGAGGCGGGGCGGATATCGATCCGGCGGCCGGAGCGAACGCACCAACGCCTCGGCTGCCATCGCGGGATCGTCGGGACGCCGCAGCGCATAGTCGAAGAGGCGAGGCAGATAGTGCCGCCATGACCTGGCGTCGAGGTAGCCGAGCCCCCAGAAGGTGTACGCCTCGATGTAGGCGTCCGTGGGTTCATCGAGCGCGGCGTCGAACGGCTGGGCCTCATCGTAATCGTCGACGGCGTTGCCGCCGCGCAAGCTCAAGGGCGGCAGCGTTTCCGCATCCGCCCGGAACGCCTGGAACGCGCGCCGCACGATCTCCGCGCGGGCCTCGTCAGGCATTCTCGATCAGACGATCGATCTCGACGGCCAGCGCCACGGCGTCGTTGCTGAAGTAATGCGTGTGCGCGCCGGCGCCGAGGCAGAATTCCGTACGGTCACCTGCCCGGTCCGCCTCCACCGTGCCGTCCGCTCCCACGCGGGCGATGCGATAGCCCTGGCCCGGCGGCGCCCAGAGGAACCGTCCGACATAGTCTCCCGACCGGCAGGCGTTGACCCATTCGACGGCGCCGATGTCCGCGGCGCTCGGCGCCGCCGTCGCGAAGCCGGCAGCGCTCGATCGTATCCACCGATACAGCAGCGGGAAATGCGCCGCATACAGGTCGCGGAGCGGGGAGCCGACGGTGACGAGGGCGATCGGAATATCGCCGACAACACTCGACAGTCGCCGTTGCACGTGTAGATAGCGCAGCAGGTCGGCGCTCATCACCGTGCCCTGGCTGTGGGCCACGACCACGATGCGGGCATAGCCGCGGTCGCGCAGGTACGCGAGCAACGAGGCGTAGCGTGAATAGATGCGCGCACGCGGGGGCTGGCGGTTGGGCGGATCCCTGAAGTAGTTGTCGACGTCCAGCACCGCGTCGATGCCGACCCGCAGCCGGCCGAGCGTTTCCGTGAACCGCGTGCCGAGGGCGGCGAGCGTCAAGGCGCCGCCGGCAAGCCACTTGCCCGCGGCGACGAGCGTCTCGCCCTGCAGATAGTCGAGGCCGCGGGCGAGCCAGCTCGCCACGCCCGCGCCGGTGTCGAACGGGAAGGCGAGCTCGCGGCACACGAACGCGAGATAGAGCACGGCGCCGATCATCGCGCCGGGCGCCACGACCGCCGTGAACGTGCGCTTCAGCCACCGCATTCCGTCACCGAGCCACTCGCCCAGCCGTTCCGACCAGACGCCCGCCTCGCGTCGCGGCCCGCGCGCATCCACGTTGCTGGACGGCCGAACCTCCTCGAGCAAGGACGGGATCAGCACCACCAGCGTCGCGGCCGTGAGCACCGTGAACGCCAGCACCATCGGCGTGAAGAACGCGCCGACCGTCCGGATGCGATCGTCGAGAAAGATGGCGCCCGAGCGATAGCCGCTCCCGAACATCACCGGCAGATAGCTGAAATCCGCCAGGCGGCGGCCGAAGACGTACCCGATCATCGACCACAGCACGAGGCTCAGCACGGCGAAGAGCGCGGTGGAGCCGACCAGGGCCAGCCGCGACGTGTTCAGCGATTGGCTCGCCACGCCGTCGGCGCCGCGCCCCAGCCACAATGAGAGCGCCAGTGCCGCCGTCTGTACGGCGGCGTAGACGGCCCACACCAGCAGCAGCACGGCGAGCAGCCACTCCCCGACGTTCAAAGCAGCGGTCAACATCCATTCCGCCTGCGTGCTGACGTGCGGCAACAGGAGGCGGCCATCGACCCACAGCCCGAGCACCGTCGCCCCGACGAGCAAGTGACCGACCATGCGCACGCCATGCGCGACCCGTACGTAGCGCTCGATCACCCAGGCGCCGAGCGTCGCCACGGTCACCGCGCTGGCCGCAAAGTACATCGCCGGCACGCCGCGATCGACCGTCAAGGCGATGACGACGATGACAGGGCATGCGAGCGCGGCGGCCAGCAGCGTGAGCAGGGCCGTCCACCGCGCCGCCGTCGAGCGTCCACGCAACCAGCCGAGGGCGGCCAGCGCCGTCAAGCCGACGGAGGCGGTCGCGAACAGCGCCGCCAGGACGTTGCCCATCTGATCGGGCGACACCAGCGCCATGACGCCGAACAGCACCAGGAGGAGCATCGCCAGCTGAACGAGCGCCGCCGGCCCCTTCATCAGCCACGCGAGCCAGGCGTGCATGCGCTGCAGCACGCCCCACGCCGCGCCACCGCCGACGCTGAGCGAGACCTGGTCGACGATATCCGCCGCGAGCGTGCCCAGGTGGAAGAAGAGCTGATAGAGCGCCGACAGCGCGCGCCAGCCGCCGGAGCCGAGCCGCGAGAGATCCGCCCAGTAGAGCTCGAAGACGTCGACGGCGCGATCGTTCGCCCGGCGGCGGAGCGAGATGCACGTGGCCTCGTACAGCGCCTCGCCTTCCGCGAGGTGGAGACGCCCGAGGAGGTAGTCGTTCAGCGCGACGCCGAGATCGCGTGCGGGTCTCACCGCATCTGCGTCGACGGAACGGGACTGCTGCACCTGGTAAAAGCCGCTTGGCGTTCCGGGCCGCTGGCTCGGACCCTCGGCCTCATCACGAGTCGCGGCGGGTGACGCCGCGCCGCCGGGCTCGAGCTTGGCCACGGGCACGAGAACTTCGTGGATCTCGCCCTGCACGTACCGCGGGGCGCCTGTCCCGCCGTGGCACAGGAGCCGCGCGAGCTCGCGCACCGTCTGCCCTGCGCGCTGATCGGCGATGCCGTGCACCGCGACGACGGCGACGCGAGGGCGTGCGCTCACCGGCCGGACCTCGACGTCGATCGTGCCGCGAGCATCGCTGAGTTACCGTATAAGCAACGCCTCGGGAATGTCCAATTTCGCCGCCGTGCGCCGCCGGATCCTTCCGGCGCACGACAGCGAGGTGCGGCATGATACCGGCCATGCTCGCCGCGGTGCTCCACGGTCCCCGTGACGTCCGCCGACGTCGCCGAGCCGCGTCCCGGCCCGGGTGACGTCGTCGTTCGGGTGGAGCGCGCCGGCATCTGCGGCAGCGACGTCAACCGCTTTCTCTACGGCTCGCACCCGTGGCCACCCGGCTTCATCATGGGCCACGAATTCTGCGGCGAGGTCGTCGCGCTCGGCCCCGGAATCGGCGAAGCGCGCGTCGGCGACCCGCTGCTCGTCGAGCCCACGCTCCGCTGCGGCGCGTGCTTCTCACGGCTGGAATCTCGCCGCCGTCGAGCCCGCCGTCGCCTGCGCGCGCAAGGGCGGCACGATCGTCCTGCTCGGCATCATGCACGAGCCGGTGACGCTCGACTACAAGGCCATCCTGATGCGCGCTCGGGGATCGATCCGAGCCGCACGTCACCGCGGAGATTCCCTCGACCGGATCGTGTCCGATGGTCTGGAGCCGCTCGCCCGCAGCAAGGCGGACCACGTCAAGATCCAGGTCTCTCCGCACGATTCTTGACTCGCGCGCCACCCCGCGCCTACACTCCGCACACGTTTCTGGCCCGACCCCTCGGCATTCGGGAGGGTTCTATGAAAGTCCGCGAGATCCTCGCGATCAAGGGCGAGCAAATCCACACGATCGAGCCGGAGCGCACCATCCTCGACGCGGTGGCGCTGCTCGTCGAGCACGGCATCGGCGCCCTCCTCGTGCGCGACGCGGCCGGCGCCGTCGCCGGCATCATCAGCGAGCGCGACGTGCTCAGAGTCTCGCGCGACCGCAGCGGCGTGCTCGGCACCATCCGAGTCGCCGACGTGATGACGCGCGATCTCATCGTCTGCGTTCCCGACGACGACGTCGACTACGCGATGGGCATCGTCACCAAGAACCGCGTGCGCCATCTGCCGGTCATGGATGACGGCCGCGTGGCCGGCATGATCTCGATCGGTGATCTGGTGAAGGCGCGGCTCGACGCGGCGGAGTACGAGAACCGCTATCTCCGCGAGTACATCGAGGCGCGCTGAGCGGCCAGCATCGGCGTCAGCGTCGCAACAGAGGGATACGCCTGTGCGCGCTGATACGACCGGCCACGACCAGCTCGTCGAAGGCCCGCGCGGCGAAGAGAGAATCGGCGTGCAGCTCGCGCCGGATCGCCTGCGCCGCGCGAGTTACGTCGTCATAGACGTCGTTGAGCTGTCGGGCGCTGGGCCGGTTGCGCTGACGCACGAGCGCATTCGCCAGAGCGCGTAGAACGCCTTCCGGCCGACGGCCGTGAATATGCGGATCCGTTCCATTCAAATCGCTGAGCGATTTCGTCAGCCGGTGCGGTCGGGCCTCGAACACGAACCATTCATGCGTCGAATCCTGGCTGAACGCGATGGCCAGACCCAGCTCGAATGGCATGTTGAACCGTGGTGTCGCCGGCGGCACGCGGTCGAGGGTCACACGAGAGAGATCGTGGAATGAATATCGACAAGAACGAAGGAGATGAATGATCCGATCCAACCGCCGTTGGCTGCCCGCCAACTCTACGGTCGCCCGCGGTGACAAGCCGAACGCGCTCAACCCGGCGATGAATGCGAGATAGAGCTTCTCGTAGCGGGGATCGTACGGGACGTTGAGGAAGGCGTTGTCGCGCGTGTTCAGCGCCTACGCTTGGCTTTCACCTTCACGCGTCGCGCGGCACGATGACGACGCATGTCGCCTTCAATGAACGAATCGATCAGACGTTCTAGCCGCCGCACACGCCGACGAGGGACGCCGAGCCGCCTCGCCACCTCTTCTACTGTCGGCACCGGTGTTGTGATGACCGTCTGTCGCGTATGCTGCACGGCTTCAGAGTACGCTGGCCCGCCTCGAGGCGTCAAACTGGTTACACCGTCTCGGGAGCGTCAGAGCTCGTCGGGCTTGCGGAAGAGAACTTCCCGGACGCCGGACTTCAGCAAAACGGAATCGAAGAGCTTCAGACCGGGAAACAGCGCGACGATGTCACGGTTCTGCAGCACGCGCTGGCGGCCACAGGCGGCGGGAGCGATGCGGTATCGAAGATGCCCCTCGTCCTCGATGACGTATCGCGTATAGCTTCGCTCGCTGCTGCCGCCGCCTGCGAAGAGCGCCAGGACAGCGCCGCCCGGTCGGAGGAGCCGGATCAGCGTTCCGGCCAGGACGTCGGCGGTGGCCGGCGCGAGATAGTCGACGATGTCCCAGCACAACACCGCATCGATGCTCTCGACGTCGTACTCGGCAAACGACGCCTGCAGGAACTCGGGGAATCGCTCCAGCGCATCCTCGTGGGCGTGGCGCTCGAGATCGGCGTACAGATCCTTCACGTGAATCTTGCAGCCGATCCGCTCGCCCAGGAACGCGATGTTCGAGCCGATGGCCGGGCCGAGATCGAGCACCTCGGCCATCGGACGCGAAAAGACCAGCGACAAGAACCGGGAGAGGCCCCTGCTCGCAACGAGCTGATCAGTCGGACCGACGCTCGGGGGCTTCAGACGCTGGCCGGCTCGCCGTTCGCGGCGATCGCGGTCACCGGCTCGAGCTTGCGACCTCGGGCCGATCGCTCGGTGCCGGTCGACGGCTCGTCGCGCCGCATGTCGACGCTGCCGCGGAACTTCGCTCCATCGGCGATCGCGACCCGCGGCGCGACGATGTCGCCTTCGACGGATCCGTTCTCGCGGATCTCGACCTTCTCGGCGGCCGTCAGGTTGCCGGTCACCTGCCCGTCCACGACGATGGCCTTGGCCACGATGTGCGCCTGGACGCGGCCGCTCGCCCCGATCGAAAGCACGTGGTCACGGAGCTCGATCTTGCCCTCGACGTGACCCTCGATGGTGAGATCCTCGCTGCCGCTCACCTCGCCCTTGATCACGATGCTCTTTCCGATGCTGACCGAGTCCTGTTTCATAGGCCGCTGTTCCCCTCCTCGTGTATCACCGATTCCACCAGTCGCCATGAATGGCTCGGTAACCACATTGGCTGCAGTCGACGGGGATCGTGGCGCGTCATCCCGCTTCCACATCGGCGTCACCTCCTTAGCACCGACTGTTCCATCCGACCGATGTCTTCGTCACCTGGCTCGAATGATTGCCGGAGCGCGCAGTATAGAAGGTTGTGCGGCCGAGGATCAAGTTTCGTCGGGGGAAAATATTTCCCACCTCACGGCGTTCTTACACCGGCGCTGGCACCATGAATGCTTCGTCTCTCTCCGTCGGGGCGTGCGAGTGTGTCACAGAACCATTTCCGAGGGGCGCGTGGACGGTAACGATATCTGTTTTCTGTGTCGTCGAGCGGACTTACGCGAGCAGCTTGGCCTCTGGCTCGTCGGCGACGCCCTGCGTCCGGTGCACCTGGAATGCTGGCTCGCATCGTACGATTCGCGAACGCGAAGTCCGCAGAGCGAATCGCGCGACGTGAATGCGCGGCGCCCACCCGACCACGGCGCCGGGCACGCGTCATGACCGTGACGCGTCGAGGACAGCACGTCGACTGACTGACAGCACCGCTACGGTTCGATGAGTCGATCGGCGCGCAGAAGCAGTGACGGCGGGATGGTGAGAGCGAGCGCCTTCGCGGTCCTCAAATTGACGATGAGCTCGAACCGCGTCGGTTGCTCGACGGGAAGCTCTGCCGGTTTCGCGCCCTTCAGGATGCGCTCCACGTAGGCGGCCGCGCCGCGGTACAGCTCATAGAAATTCGGCCCGAAGCCGACGAGACCGCCGGCCTCCGCATACTCGATCCCACCGATCGACGGCAGGCGTTCCTTGGCGGCCAGGGCGGCGATGCGCTGCCGCTCACGTACAAATATCGGGTCGAACAGGATCGCCACCGCATCCGCTCGCCCACGGCCCATCGCCTGGAAGGCGGTGTCGATCTCCGCGGTGTTCCTGGCCGCGACGAACTGCGCGTGCAGTCCAAGGCGGCGACTCGCCGCCTCCGCTGCCTTCAGCAGCTGGGACTGGAAGACGGCGTTGGCCGGATTCCACAGAATGGCGACGCGTCGCCGGTCGCTGGCGATCTCCTTCAAAATCTCGAGAGATTTGCTGGCGACATCGACCGCCGCAGAAGAATTTCCGGTGACGTTTCCGCCCGGACGACCGAGGCTCCTCACGAGGCCCGACCCGATCGGGTCGCCGACCGCCACCATGACGATGGGAATGCTGCTTGTCGCCTTCTTGGCCGCCAGCGAGGCTTGCGTCACGAGCGCAACGATGAGCGCGGGCTTCAGCGCGACGAGCTCGCTGGCGAGCTCCGGCAATCGTTCGAACCGGCCTTCAGCCCAGCGGTACTCGACGGCGACGTTGTGTCCGTCGACATAGCCGCGCTCCTGCAGCCCTCGTCGGAAACCGTCGAGCGAAGGCAGATCCTCGGCGCGTGTCGCACCGAGAACGCCGATCCGGACGACGCCACCCGGATGCTGCGCGTATACGTGCGTGGAGAGCAGCGTCAGACCTCCCGCCAGGAACGCTCGGCGATGCATCGATGCGACGCGGCAGCGCCGGCTCATCCCACGCCTCCATCTCATACGTTGCGCTCGCACGTAGAGAACTCATGGTTGACCGCGGACACTCGTGACCGCGGCACGCAGTCACAGTGGCCAGGTGCTCGGCGACCTGGAAAAATATTCTCACGATGTCGTCACAACGGCGCTGGCACCGTGAATGCTCTGATGTTTCCCGCCGTCGTGGTCCGTCGGTTAGCGACCAATGCGTTGCGTCCGGGGGGAGGCATGAACGGAAACGAAGCGTGCATTATTTGTCTCCGCATCGACTCAGACGAGAACCTCAGCGCCTGGTTCGTGCACGACCGGCGCGTCCTCGTACACCTGGACTGCTGGCTGGCGTGGTACGAGCAGCGAATCCCTCCTGGCCGAGCGCCCCGGCGCGATTCGCGCCCTCGCTCGCGACGCGGCAGCGAAGAAGCGTCATGACGGCGACATGTCGAGCAGTGCCCACGATCGTGGGCACCGGCCGCGGCGGAACTCCACACGTTTCTGTGCAGTCTTCGCCACGCCGCCCTCCTCGCCGACACCATGGGCTGATGTAGAGCGCTCAGCGATAGCGCTGCTGCCGCAGATCGGCCGTCGCCTTGTGGGCGAGCATGCCCTCGATCTCGCACACGCGGGCGACCGTCGGCGCGACGCGGCCGCTCGCCTCACGGGTGAGGCGCTGCCACGTCACCGTCTTGATGAACTTGCCGACCCAGAGCCCACCCGTGTAGCGCGCCGCACGGCCCGTCGGCAGGATGTGGTTCGTCCCGATGGTCTTGTCCGAGTACGCTACCGTCGACTCCTCGCCCAGGAACAGCGAGCCGTAGTTGCGCAGCCGGTCGCGATACCAGTCGAGATTCTTCGTCTGCACCTCGAGGTGCTCGGGCGCATACTCGTCCGCCAGCGCGGCCGCTTCCTCGTCGGCGCCGACCACGATCACCTCGCCGTTCCGGTCCCATGCCTCGCGCACGACCTCGCGCGTGCCGAGCGTCGGGATCTGGCGCTCGCACTCGCGCAACACCGCCTCGCCCAGCGCGCGCGACGTCGATATCAAGATCGCCGGCGACGTCGGCCCGTGCTCGGCCTGCCCCAGCAGGTCGCAGGCGACGACCACGGGGTCGGCGCTCGCATCGGCGATGATGAGGATCTCCGTGGGGCCGGCAAGCAGATCGATGCCGACGGCGCCGAACAGCTGACGCTTGGCCTCCGCGACGTACTGGTTGCCGGGGCCGACGACCATGTCGACTGCCGCCAGCGCCTCGGTGCCATACGCCATGGCCCCGAGCGCCTGCACGCCACCGAGACAGTAGACCTCGTCGGCCCCCGCGGCCGTCATCGCGTAGAGCGTCGCCGGGTAGATGCCGCGCGCGCCGCGGTCCGGCGGCGTCGGCGGCGAGCAGGCCACCACCCGCGGGACGCCGGCGACCTTGGCCGTCACGACGCTCATGAGCGCGGAGGCAACCAGCGGGTAGCGCCCGCCCGGCACGTACGCGCCCACCGATTGCACGGGGATCAGCTTCTGTCCGAGCGTCACGCCGGGCGAGAGCTGCACGTCGAAGTCGGCGAGGCGAGCGCGCTGCGCACGGGCGAACGCCGCGATCTGATCCCGGCAAAGATCGATCGTGCGCCGGTCGTCGGCGGACAGCGCGGCGATCTGTTCGTCGATCTCGCCCGGGCTGAGACGGAACGCTCGCGGAGCCCAACGATCCAGACGCTCCGAGTGCTCCCGGACGGCGGCATCGCCCCGCTCGCGGATCGACGTCAACATTTCGGCGACGGTACGGCGCACGGCCTCGTCGTCCTCGGGCGGACGGGGCACGGCCTTCTTCAGGTATTCCCGCATGGTCGTCTCCTAGCCTTTCACGGCGCCGGCGCCGAATCCGACGACGAGCTGCCGCTGCACGAACATGAAGAGCACGGCGAGGGGCAGCGTGATGAGGACCGCCGCCGCCATCATGAGCCCCCAGTCCACGTGCGTGCCCTCGAAGAAATGCATTACCCCGACGGTGAGCGGAAGCTGCGTGATGGAGTTGATGAAGATGCGCGCGATGAGGTAATCGTTCCACGCCACGATGAACGAGAAGATTGCGGTGGCCACGATGCCGGGAACGGCCAGCGGTATCACGATGAGCCGGAAGACCTGAAACCGGCTCGCGCCATCGATGAGGGCTGCCTCCTCCACTTCCAGCGGAATCGATCGTAGAAAGGCCCACATGAGCCAGAGGCTGAACGGCAGCGTGATGGAGAGGTAGCCGAGCACGAGGCTTGGCAGCCGGTCGGCGAGCCCCAGGGCCACGATGGTCACGAAGAGCGGGAACACGAAGACGATCGACGGTGTCATGTACCCGAGCAGGCTGAAGTACGGCGCGAAGGATTGCCCGGGAAATCGAAAGCGGGTGACGCTGTACGCGGCCAGCGTGCTCACGGCGACGCTCAGGACTGTCGTGGCCAGCGTGACGAGCGTGCTGTTGGCGAACCAGCTCAAGAAGTGCTGCGACGGCGCCGTGCTCGCGCGATACGTCCCGGCTCCCGCCTCGAAATACATGCTCCGGCCCGTGAGCAGCGCACGGTAGTGCG